>OKRV01000079.1_pt1 | contig 57214 bp, 61 predicted proteins | sample 1601201 | NCBI WGS metagenome assembly OKRV01 (sample SAMEA3541540, study PRJEB24748) | human gut metagenome | biome: human gut; feature: human-associated habitat; material: faeces | place: China | collected 2012 | reverse complement strand
GCTGTTCTCGTTGAAGCAGGAAGCTCCCGCCTCTATAGGCGGGAGTACGTTCACAATAAAACTGTTGTAATAACGAAAAATCTGCTACAATAAAGCTGTATTAGTCTGTGTTAGCAGATGTTCACAAAGGAGGTTCCTCATGAAAACATTAGATGAATTGTACCAGCAGATGCTTAAACGGGCTGCTGACGGTAAACCGGTCGGTGTCGATGGTGACCCGAAATTGATCGATTGTCTGGCTCATCCCGACGACCATCCCCTGATCTGGCGGGTCAAGCCCTGTCTCTGTCCGCCCGATGAACCACATCACTGCCAGGAAGCCTGTGACTGGGGCGCTATCACGTCCGGTCCCGATGGCATCTCCATCGACGACAGCCAGTGCGTCGGCTGCCAGGCCTGCGTCGATGCCTGCAAGCTCGATACCCTGAAGACGCGGAAAGACCTTATCCCTGTCGTCCAGGAACTGCACGACTACGACGGCCCTATCTACGCCTTGGTTGCTCCTGCCGTATCCGGTCAGTTCGGTCCCGATGTTACCATGGGGAAACTGCGGACAGCTTTCAAGCGCCTGGGTTTCACGGGTATGCTGGAAGTCGCCGTCTTTGCCGATATCCTGACATTGAAAGAAGCCCTGGAATTCGACAAGAACATCAACAATGAAGACCAGTTCCAGCTCACCAGCTGCTGCTGCCCCATGTGGATTGCCATGATCAAGAAGCTCTATCACCAGCTCCTGCCCAACGTCCCGGGCTCTGTCTCGCCTATGATTGCCGGCGGCCGTACAGTTAAGGCCCTGCATCCTAATGCCAAGACTGTCTTCATCGGGCCCTGCCTGGCTAAGAAAGCTGAACGGAAAGAACCGGACCTGGTAGGCGCTATTGATTACGTCCTGACCTATCAGGAACTGCGCGACTTCCTGACGGTTACGGACATCGACCTGGCATCCCTGCCGGAAGACAACGTGCCCCACGCTTCGGAAGCGGGCATCTGCTACGCCTATGCCGGCGGCGTCTCTGAAGCCGTCACGGAAACGGTCCATCAGCTGAACCCGGACCGCAAAGTCGACATCAAGACGCGCAAAGCCGATGGCGTCCCGGCCTGCAAGGCCATGATCAACGACATCCTGGCCGGCAACCGCGATGGCAACTTCTTTGAAGGCATGGGCTGTCTGGGCGGATGCGTCGGCGGTCCCCGGGCCATCATCAAGAAAGAAGAAGGCAAGGTCAACGTCCAGGCCTACGGCAAACAGGCGGCCTACAAGACACCCATGGAAAATCCCTACGTCATCGAATTATTGAAGAAACTCGGCTTCCCGACAGTCGAAGAATTCCTCGAACGGAGCCACCTGTACGACCGTATTTTTGACTGATGATGGGTATGGTCATCATGTAGTGACCTTTTTCGTCAGAGTTTGTAGGGGGCGCACGTGGGCGGCCCGTTTAGGATTTGGAAGGTTCTTTCAGCAATCTGGTCGGGACATCATACATATCCCGGAGCGGGCGCCCCACGTGGCGCCCCTACAGAAAAAAGGGCTGTCGCATCTGCGACAGCCTTTTTTTACACGGCCTGCGAACTGCAGCCTTCAAGGGCCATTTACCAATGCCGGCTCTCTTTTAATGCTGCATATTGGGCCAGGAGGTCCGGCTTTTCCGGGCTCTGATAGGTATAGTCGGGCATGGCGGCTTTGGCTTTTTCGACAGCCGCTTTGAAGTCGTAGTAGACCTGCCATTTCGATTCGACCAGTTCGTGGCCGGTCTGGCGCAGGAGAAAGGCCGGGTGATACGTCGGCATGATGTCATAGCCGCGCCACGTGAACCACTTGCCGCGGTTGCGCATGATGCTGGTGGCGCGGCCATAGAAATACTGGAAGGCGACTTTGCCTAGGCAGACGATGACTTTCGGCTGGACCAGTTCGATTTCTTTGACCAAATGGATGTCCGCGCAGTGGCGCCCTTCTTCCAGGGTCGGCGTGCGGTTGTTCTTGGGCCGGCACTTGACGATGTTGGTGACATAGACGTGGTCCCGCGTGAGTCCGACGCTCCACAAGGCCTTGTCGAGGAGCTGCCCCGACGGGCCGACGAGGGGAACGCCGTATTCATCTTCCACACCGCCAGGCCCTTCGCCGACGAACATCAGCGGCGACGCACAATCGCCGGAATAGCGCGTCGGTCCGCGATTGCCTTCGTCCCGTAAGTGACAGGCTGTACAGCTCATGAGTTCTGTCAGCCAATCTTTCATCTTTTCATTTTCTTCCATGATACCCCTTCTTTATGCGATAATTAATTTTACTATAACAAGGCGGCCGCCTCTTTTCAAGTCGTCCAGCGGTATTCTAAAAAAATACTTTTTACATACTATAGTATGGTATATAATAAAGCTAAATTGACATGAAAATTAAAGAAAGGGGGAAGTGCAGTGAAAATCTCACTCATTCAATTTCCTATCGTCCCCGGCGACAGGCTGGCCAATTTCGACCAGGTCCGGCGCCGCGTCCAACAGGCGGCCAGGGCTGGTTCGGATATGGCCGTGCTGCCTGAATTGTGGGACCTGTCGTTCTACCCGCCTGATGTTTATGACCTGGCCGATGAAGAGGGCCGCCAGGCCCAGGCGTTTTTGCAGGACCTGGCTGCGTCCTGTCATATCCAGCTCATCGGCGGCTCCATTGTCCGCCGTCACGACGGGTGCCTGTACAATACGACGTATATCGTCGATGAAGAGGGGAATCGCGTCTCATCGTATGACAAATGCCATTTATTCACGCCTGGTGGGGAAGAGAAGGTCTTCGCGCCGGGAGATCACTTGAATACTTTCTTCCTGGGCGACATCCCTATGGCGTCGATTACCTGTTATGACCTGCGCTTTGGCGAATGGGTCCGCATGGCGGCCCTGGCCGGTGCCCAGATCCTCTTTGTCCCGGCCGCCTGGCCTCATCCCAGACTGGCTCATTGGCAGATACTCAATCGGGCCCGGGCTATTGAGAACCAGTTCTTCGTCGTCGCCGTCAACAGCTGCGGTACCTGCGGTGACTACCGCTTCTGTGGCCATTCTATGATTATCGACCCGTGGGGCGAAGTGCTGGCCCAAGGAGGAGACGGTGAGGAAATCGTTACCGGCGAAATCGACTTGTCCGTCATCAAAGACATCCGCAGCCGCATCAATGTCTTTCGCGACCGGCGGCCTGAGTTATATCATTTAGAAGGGAAGCGGTAACGTGGAAGGCGTATTGCACGGTTTACAAGGTATTTTTGAAGTCCTCTTCATCATTTCCATCGGCTTCATCTTGGCCAAGAAAGGCTGGTTCGGACCGGACATGAGCGCTGTCTTTACCAAACTGGTCATGAAGATAAGCCTGCCCTTATACATGCTCTGCCAGCTGGAAAAGGACTTTACCCATGATTCGCTGCTCCGCATCGCGCCGGACCTGCTCCTGCCCTTTGCGTCAATCCTTTTGGCCTATGCCGTCGGCCGCATAGCGGCCAAAGTCCTGCACATCCGCCAGGACCGGCAGGGCGTCTTCATCACTTGTTTTTTCATTGCCAATACCATCTTCATCGGCCTGCCCGTCAACCTGGCCCTGTTCGGGACGCAGAGCGTGCCGTCGGTCATGCTCTATTACATGGCCAACACGACCATGTTCTGGACCCTCGGCGTCTACCATATCGTCAACGACAGTCTGGGCGGCAAGGGGAATATGCCCTTGTTTTCCCTGCAGGCCCTGAAGAAAGTCTTTTCGCCGCCGCTCCTGGGCTTTTTGGCTGGCCTGGTCCTGATTATGGCCAATATCAAGCTGCCTGATTTCCTGCTGACGTCGTTCCAATACGTTGGCAATATGGCGACGCCGCTGTCGCTCATGGTCATCGGCATTGAAATGACGGGCATTTCTCTGGCGTCGGTCCGCTGGGACCGGGACATCATCGGCGCCCTCGTCGGCCGCTTCCTGGTCTGTCCGGCCTGCGTCCTGGTGCTCCTGCCCTTCATCCCGGTCACGCCCATGTCGGCCCAGGTCTTTACTATGCAGGCCAGTATGCCGGCCATGACCCAGATGACAGTCGTCGCCAAGTCCGTCGGCGCCGATGTCCGTTATTCGACGGAAGTCAGCTTTATCACCGTCGTCATGGGCATCGTCATCATTCCCTTATATATGTTTATCATTGGATAGAAGGAGTTTTTTTAGAAAATGAATACCCTCGAAGATTTGAAGAAAGCTTTGAAAGCCCATGAAGCCCAGGCTTTTCAGCTCAACTATACCATTGCTGACGACCCGGAGCTGTCCGGTGAAGAATATCATGCCTGCCGCCACTACGTCGATTTGTGCCGTTCTTTGGGCATGGAAGTGGAAGAACAGTTCACCGGTCAGCCGACGGCTTTCCGAGCCATCGCTCATCGGGCCGATAAACCCGTCTTCAAGATGGCCCTTTTGGCGGAATACGACGCCCTGCCCGGCGTCGGCCACGGCTGCGGCCATTCGGCCAATGGTGCCATGAGCTTCCTGGCCGCTGCGGCCTTAAAGGATTTGAAGGATCTGCCTGTCGACGTCGACCTCATCGGCACACCGGACGAAGAACTGCGCGGCGGCAAGGTCATCATGTGCGACCAGGGCGTCTTCAAGGACTATGATTTCGCCGTCATGGTCCACGTGTCGCCGACCCGGACCAATGCCAATTCCCATTTCCTGGCCCTCGACGACTACCGCATTGCCTTCCACGGCCAGACGGCTCACGCCGCCGGTGAACCCTGGAACGGCCGCAATGCCCTGAATGGGGCCATGCTGGCCCTGCACGCCGTCGATATGCTGCGCCAGCACGTCCGGCCGGAAACGCGAATCGGCTCGTATATCGTAAACGGTGGGGCCGCCTCCAACGTCGTCCCCGATTACGCCGAAGTCGAATGTTGTATCCGCCACAGCGAACGGGAATATCTCGATACCGTCGTGGCCAAGGTCATGAACTGCTTCAAAGGGGCGGCCATTGCTACGGAAACGACATATGACGTCACCCAAATGGGCTGCAAATTCGATAACATGGTCTGGAATGAAGCGGCGACGAAAGCGTCGGAACAGGTCCTCCAGGCCATGGGGATCCCTTACGAAGAACCAAAGGATTGCGGCAGCTCCGACGTCGGCAACGTCAGCCATCAGTGCCCGGCCGTCCACGTCCACCTGGCCTTGGGCGACGTCCCCATGCCGGAACACTCGACGGACATCGCCAATGCCGTCAAGGCCAGGACCATCGAACCGACCATCGTCAAAGGCGCCGAAATCATGGCACGCCTGGCCCTGCTCTTCGCCCAGGACACGGCCCTGCGCCAGCAGATGAAAGATGAGTTCACGGCGAAGAGCCTCTCCTGATAGAGGTAGTTTGTAGGGGCTCGCACATGCCTTTTCAGCCTGTCAGGTCATGACTGCAAGGAATGGCAAGACGGCTGCTGAAACGGACCGCTGTAGAGGGCGAGCCCGTTAGGTATATGTGAAATACTTGGAAAACGGATTTGCGTGAACGGGTCGCCCACGTGGCGACCCCTACAGAAAAAAGGAGCTGTCGCGATGCGACAGCTCCTTTTTTCACGCTCTATATATTCAGTTTCAGGTATACCTTAGAAGACACCTTGTGCCAGCATAGCGTCGGCGACGCGTTCGAACCCGGCGATATTGGCACCGGCTACGAGGTTGTAGCCCAGGCCGTTGCGGGCAGCTGCGTCTTTGCAGTTCTGGTAAATGGTGTTCATGATTTCGTGGAGACGGTCATCGACTTCCTTGGCAGTCCATACCAGGCGTTCGCTGTTCTGGCTCATTTCCAGGGCCGATGTAGCGACACCGCCGGCGTTGACGGCTTTCGACGGAGCGACGATGATGTCTTTCTGATCGAGTAAGAATTTCAGGGCATCGTTGGTCGTCGGCATATTGGCGACTTCGATGTAGTAGCGGATCTTGTTGGCAGCAATCTGTTTAGCCTGTTCCATATGGACGTCGTTCTGCATAGCCGACGGCATGACGATATCGACTTTGCGGCCCCACGGTTTTTCGCCCGGGAAGAATTCGACGCCGAATTTATCGGCATAGTCCTGGACGCGGTTGCGGCCGCTGTTGCGCATTTCGACGATGTAGTCGATCTTTTCCTGCGTAGCGACGCCGTCCGGGTCATAGATGTAGCCGTCCGGACCGGAGAGGGTAACGACTTTGGCACCCAGTTCCGTAGCTTTCTTGCAGATGCCCCAGGTTACGTTGCCGAAGCCGGCAGCGGCGATAGTCTTGCCTTTGATGTCCTGGCCGTCGTCTTTGAGAACGTTTTCCAGGAAGTATACGGCGCCGTAGCCCGTAGCTTCCGGACGGATGCGGGAACCGCCGAAGCTGAAGCCTTTGCCCGTGATGACACCGTTTTCGAAGCAGCCTTTCAGGCGGCGGTATTCGCCGAAGAGGTAGCCGATTTCACGGCCGCCGACACCCATGTCCCCAGCCGGTACGTCGACATCGGGACCGATGTAGCGATAGAGAGCCTGCATGTAGCTCTGGCAGAAACGCATGATTTCAGCGTCGGACTTGCCCGTCGGGTCGAAGTCAGCCCCGCCTTTGGCGCCGCCGATAGGCAGGCCGGTCAGTGCGTTCTTGAAAATCTGTTCAAAGCCCAGGAATTTGATGATGCCTGAGTATACGTTCTTCTGGAAACGAAGGCCGCCTTTGTAGGGCCCGATAGCGCCGTTGAACTGGAAGCGGTAGCCCGTGTTGGTGTGGTATTTGCCTGCATCATCCTGCCAGACGACGCGGAATGTGAATTGCCGTTCCGGTTCGACGAGACGGTTGAGGAGGTCGAACTTTTCATATTCCGGGTGGCGTTCGACGACAGGGTCCAGGGAGCTGAAGACTTCTTCGACGGTCTGGACGAATTCCGGTTCGTTTGCGTGTTTCGTGCGTACATTTTCAATGACAGATTCCAAATACTTATTCATATGTAATCACCTCATTTAAAATTAATTATACCTAAAACTGATTTCTACAATTACATAATAGCATGTTTTTCCGTCCTTGCAAATACCACAATGAGGAAAAGATTTTTCCATGATGGCACTGCATTGCTACTATGTGAAAGAGGACGTCAAAATTCAAGGATTTTTAAGGTATAAGATAAACGTTATAGTAAGTTAAAGGGAAGTATTCGTTAAAAATAATTGCAATATAAATCAAAATCATGGTATAAATAGAACTATACTTATTGAGGAAGAAGGGGGAAGACGGCCCTTTGTCTTTTGCTGGAGGAATAATTGTATACACCGGTTAAACAAAATGGAGAGGAAGGTGACGAAAATCAGAAAAAGAACCTAGTCACCCTGACAATGATGATATACAATAGAAAGTAAATAAGCCATACAACATATACTATATAAGAAAGAGAGGTACGCAACATGGAAACGTACGATACCTATTCCCCGGAATATTTTCGCTATTTGGAGCTCCTGTCCAAGGAGTATCCCACGCAGGCGGCGACGTTCACGGAAATCATCAATCTGCAGGCCATCGTCAACCTGCCGAAAGGGACAGAACACTTCATGAGTGACCTGCACGGTGAATACGAAGCCTTCTATCACATCCTCAACAACTGCTCCGGCGTCATCCGCGAAAAAGTGGAAATGATTTTTTCTGACAAGATGAGCAAGGCCGAACAGGACGACTTGCTGACTCTTATTTATTATCCTAAGGAAAAGCTGAACATGCTCTACCGCGAAGGCAAGGTCAACGATGACTGGGCCCGGACGACGCTGGAACGGATGATCGACCTGGCCAAGCTCTTGTCGTCGAAATATACGCGGTCGAAAGTCCGTAAAGCCATGCCGGAAGTCTTCCGCTTCGTTATCGATGAACTCTTGCACGCCCAGCCCGATGAAGACCAGAACCAGCTGGTCTATCACATGAAGATTCTCGACACCATCTTGGAAACGGGAAGTACGCGCCAATTCATTTACGCTTTGGCCAATCTCATCAAACGGCTGGCCGTCGACCACCTGCACATCATCGGCGATATCTACGACCGCGGCGCTCATGCCGACAAGATCATGGACACGCTCATGCATCATCATTCTCTGGACATCCAGTGGGGCAACCACGACGTCCTCTGGATGGGTGCTGCTGCCGGCAACGCGGCCTGCATCGCCAATGTCCTGCGCAATAACATCCGTTACCATAATATGGAAATATTAGAAAGCGGCTATGGCATCAGCCTTCGGCCCTTTGCCCTCTTTGCCTTGCAGACGTATAAAGAGGACGACGGCATTGAGCCCATGGTCAAGGCCATCAACGTCATCGTGGCCAAGCTGGAAGGTCAGACCATTTACCGCCATCCCGACTACAATATGGACGACCGCCTGCTGTTCCACAAGATTGATTGGGAAAAAGGCGTCATCACTCTCGATGGCAAGACGTATGAATTGAAGACCAAGGACTTCCCGACGGTCAATCCCCAGGACCCGTACACGCTGTCGCCGGAAGAACACCAGCTCATGAACGACATCCAGGCCGAATTTACCGAAAGCGAACGCCTGCAGCGCCACATCCGCTTCCTCTACAGCCACGGCTCGTTATACCGCTGCATGAATAACAACCTCCTGTTCCACGGCGGCCTGCCCCTCAACCAAGACGGCAGCTTTAAGGAAATCTACCTCGACGGTAAGCCGTATAAGGGCAAAGCCTTCATGGATAAGGCGGAACACCTCATCCGCCGGGCTTATGACCAGCGCGATACTGACAGCCTGGACTATATGTGGTACCTCTGGTGCGGTGCCGATTCCCCTGTATCCGGCCGCATCGTCAAGACTTTTGAACGGAGTTACATCATAGACGAATCGACGTGGAAAGAACCGCAGAATGCCTACTACCGCCTGAATCGCGATAAAGACGAATGCATCAAGATCCTCCACGAATTCGGCATCGACTCGCCTCAGGGACACATCATCAACGGCCATACGCCGGTCAAGGTCAAGAAAGGCGAAAGCCCTATCAGGGCGGAAGGCAAGGAAATCTGCATCGACGGCGGTTTCTGCAAGGCCTACCAGGGGTCGACGGGCATTGCCGGCTACACGCTCATCTTCAACTCCCACGGCATACGCATCAAATCTCACTACCCCTTTGAAGATGTCTACCAGGCGTTGATGAACAACGTCGACATCGATTCCGAATCGACACAGGTCGAACTGGAACCGAAGCGCGTCATGATCGGCGACACGGATAACGGCAAGAAACTCCTCCAGATGATCCACGACCTGAAGGCCCTGCTGGAAGCCTACCGCCAGGGCGTCATCCTCGAACGCCGTCCGAACCCGTAGGGGCCGTCCCAAAGGGCGGCCCGCCTAGTTAAGGAGGAAATATGAAACGAGAATCGTTAAGCGGACTGTTACTCATTGCCTGTGCGATACTTGCCATGGCCATCTCTAATTCTCCCTTCGGTCCCGCTTATGAACGCTGGCTCCAGGCCCCGCTGCCGGCAGGGACGCACATGTCCCTGCTGCACTGGGTCAATGACGCCGTCATGGCGCTGTTCTTCTTTGTCGTCGGCGCCGAAGTGAAGCGGGAATTCCTCTATGGAGAACTGAAGTCCCGGTCGGCAGCGATGCTGCCCATGGCTGCGGCCTTAGGCGGCATGCTCGTGCCGGCTGCGATTTATGGCCTGTGCAATGCCGGCCTGCCGACGGCTGGTGGCTGGGGCATCCCCATGGCGACGGACATCGCCTTTTCCCTGGGCGTCCTGTCCCTGGCGGCTCCGAAAGCGCCGCGCAGCCTCGTCGTCTTTTTGACGGCCCTGGCCATCGTCGATGATCTCGGCGGTATCGTCGTCATCGCTGTCTTTTATGCCGGTTCCCTCAACCTTCCGGTCCTGGCCGGCGGCCTCATCGTCTGGCTGCTGATGCTGGCTGGGTGCCGCAGGAATTGGCAATCAGCCTGGTTTTACGCTGTGGGAGGTATCCTCATCTGGCTGGCCTTCTTCTACGGCGGTATCCATCCGACCATGGCCGGCGTCCTCACGGGCTTCGCCATGCCGGCCGTGCCCGGCAAGGATGGAAGGGAAGGCCTGCTGCTGCGGGCAGAACACGCCCTGACGCCTGTCTCGGCTTTCGTCATCATGCCCGTCTTCGCCCTGGCCAACGCCGGCATCCGCCTCGACCTGAGCGGCCTGACCGGCCTGGCGTCGGCACCGGGACTGGGCGTCCTGGCTGGCCTGGTCCTGGGCAAGCCCATCGGCATCGGCCTGGCCGTCTGGCTGTTGACGGCCTTGAAAAAAGCGTCCCTGCCAGAAGGGCTGACGATGAAACACTTCTGGGCCGTCGGCCTCCTGGCCGGTATCGGCTTCACCATGTCCCTGTTCATCGCCGGCCTGGCCTTTCCCGGCAGTCCGGTCCTGATGACGGCCAAGACCGCCATCATCGCCGCGTCCCTCACGGCGGCCATCCTCGGCGGCTTCCTGGTCAACCGCGTAAGCCGATAGCCTTCCTGTAATTATCGGTAGGGGGCTCACACGTGGCGAGCCCGCCGCGAATAGTCAGCCATATACCAAGCGGACCAATGTGGCGTGGTTTTGCGGCCTGCGAACAGCGGGCGCCTTTGGCGCCCATCATTGACGTAATACGTTCATGTCGTTATAATGAAGAGTAACTTATCATTTTTTATACAAAAGGAGCGAATTCGATGAATATTATTGATGAATTGTCTTGGCGCGGTGCCGTCAATCAGATGACAGATGAAGAAGGGTTGCGTAAGCTCACGGAAGAAAAGAGCATTTCCCTCTATTGCGGTGTCGACCCGACGGGTGACAGCATGCATATCGGCCACTTGATTCCGTTCATGATGCTTAAACGCTTTGCCAATGCCGGCCATCATCCGTATGTCGTCATTGGCGGCGGTACCGGTGCAATCGGTGACCCGAGCGGCCGCAAGACGGAACGCCAGCTCCAGACTCTCGATAAAATCAAGGCCAATGCCGAAAAATTGAAGGCTCAGTTCATGCATCTTTTCGGCGATTCGGAAAACATCACCTTCGTCAATAACTATGACTGGCTCAGCCAGATCAGCCTCCTCGATTTCCTCCGCGATTATGGCAAACTGTTCAGCGTCAACATCATGCTCAGCAAGGAAGTCGTTGCCAGCCGTCTGGAAGCAGGCATTTCCTTTACGGAATTTTCCTACCAGATTCTCCAGTCCATCGACTTTGAACACCTCTTTTCCCATAACGACGTCCAGCTGCAGATCGGCGGCGCCGACCAGTGGGGCAACATCACGGCCGGTATCGACACGATCCGCAAGATGCACGGCAGCGATGCCAAAGCCTATGGCCTGACCATTCCCCTCATGCTGAAATCGGACGGCACCAAGTTCGGCAAGACCGCCGGCGGCGCTGTCTGGCTCGACCCGGAAAAGACATCACCCTTTGAATTCTATCAGTTCTGGCTCAACCAGGATGATGCGGACGTCGTCAAATACTTGAAATACTTCACCTTTCTCAGCAAGGAAGAAATCGACGCCCTGGCCGAATCGGTCGAAAAAGAACCGGAAAAACGACTGGCCCAGCGCCGCCTGGCTGAAGAAGTCACGACTTTCGTCCACAGCCCGGAAGCCCTGAAGGAAGCCCAGAACATCACGGAAGCCCTGTACCACGGCAGCATCGCCGACCTGTCGGAAAGCGAATTGGAACAGGCCTTCGGCAAGATGCCGACTGTCGACGTTTCCAACGAAGATAAAGACGTCGTCAACTGGCTCGTCGATTCCCAGATTTACAAATCGAAACGCCAGGCCCGCGAAGACATCACCCACGGTGCGGTCACCATCAACGGCGTCAAAGTCACGTCCCTCGACGAAATCGTCAAACCTCACAAGAATTCCAACGGCAAGTTCGTCATCGTTCGCAAAGGGAAGAAGAAATATACTTTGGCCCGGGTTCATCAGTAAGGGTAGATTTTAGAAAATTGTTAAAATAGAATATTGACAGAAGTGCTTTGCTATGCTATAATAACTCATTGCAAAATGTTCAATTGATATTATGAGATACATGGAGGAAGCGCTTCCGGTGAGCAAAAAATTAAGCAAGGTTCAAATCGTCTGAGAGCCTTGCTTTTTTGTCGCTTTACACGGCGCTGTACAACGCTATCATAATGATTTACTTTTTATAAGGGGTGAAGAATCAGCATGTTCAAACCTGTACAAGTAGGGAAAAGGACTCGATACACGTATGCTAAGATTAACGAGGTCTTGAAAATGCCTCATTTGTTGGATTTACAGAATAAATCCTACGAATGGTTCCTGGAAAAGGGACTGAAAGATATCTTCAAAGACATTTCTCCCATCGAAGATGCATCGGGTAACCTGTCTTTATCCTTCGAGGATTTTAAATTAGGGGAACCGAAGTACGACATTCGTGAATGTAAGGAACGCGATACGACATACGCCGCACCGCTCCGCGTCCAGATCCGTCTTGTCAACCACGAAACAGGTGAAATCAAGGACCAGGAAGTATTCATGGGTGATTTCCCACTGATTACCGATACAGGTACCTTCATTATCAATGGGGCAGAACGCGTTATCGTCAGCCAGCTCGTCCGTTCTCCGGGCGTCTACTATGGCCACGAAATCGACCCGATGGGCATCCGCCTGTACAATTCGACGGTCATTCCGAACCGTGGGGCCTGGATCGAATTGGAAACAGACGCCAACGACATCGTCTATGCCCGTATCGACCGCAACCGCAAGATTCCTGTCACGGTCCTCATCCGCGCGCTGGGCTGGTCGTCGAACGCCGACATCCTCGAACTCTTCTTCGACGATAAACGCCTGAAGGCTACGTTTGAAAAAGATACGACGGAAAATCAGGACGAAGCCCTCGTTGAAATCTATAAGAAACTCCGCCCCGGTGAACCGCCGACCGTTGAAAGTGCCCGCAATCTCTTTGAAGGCCTCTTCTTCGACCCGCGCCGCTATGATATGGCCCGCGTTGGCCGTTACAAAGCCGGCAAGAAACTCGGCTGGGAACGCCGCCTCTTTGGCCTGACCTTGCACGAACCGATCGTCAACCCGGAAACAGGGGAAGTCATCGTCGATGCCCATACGGAAATCGGCTCGGCTGAAGTTGAAAGGATCCGCGAAAGCGGCGTCTTCCATCGCGAAATCGCCGACGGTGCGCCCGCCGGTGACGGCGGCGGCCTCGTCGAAGCCTTCGTCGAAAAACCGGACGGCTCGGTCTACAAGATCATCTGCAACAACAGCGACCTTCCGTATGACCACCGCACGATTACCCGCGAAGACATCATCGCCCACATCAGCTATCTTCTCAACCTCATGGACGGCTTCGGAACTGTCGATGACATCGACCATCTGGGCAACCGCCGCCTGCGCTGCGTCGGCGAACTCCTGCAGAACCAGTTCCGCATCGGCCTGACCCGTATGGAACGCGTCGTCCGCGAACGCATGACCATCCAGGATGCCGAAAGCATTACGCCTCAGGTCTTGATCAACATCCGTCCTGTCGTCGCTGCTATCAAAGAATTCTTTGGTTCCAGCCAGCTGTCCCAGTTCATGGACCAGACAAACCCGCTGGCAGAAATCACGCACAAACGCCGTCTGAGCGCCCTCGGCCCTGGCGGTCTGTCCCGTGAACGCGCAGGGTTCGAAGTCCGCGACGTCCATCATTCCCACTACGGCCGCATGTGCCCGGTAGAAACGCCTGAAGGCCCGAACATCGGCTTGATTTCGTCCCTGGCCTGCTTCGGTAAAGTCAACGAATTCGGCTTCATCGAAGCCCCGTACCGCCGCGTCGATAAAGAAACGGTCGTCGTTACGGAAGATGTCCACTACATCACGGCTGATGAAGAAGAACAGTACGTCATCGCCCAGGCCAACGAACCGTTGACCGAAGATGGCCATTTCGTCCACGAACGCGTTGCCTGCCGTCACGGTGAAGATACCCGTGAATTCCGGGCTGACCGCGTCGACTTCATGGACGTATCGCCTAAGGAAGTCGTTTCCGTCGGTACATCCATGATCCCCTTCCTGGAAAACGACGATGCCAACCGTGCCCTCATGGGTGCGAACATGCAGCGCCAGGCAGTACCTTTGCTGCGCACACAGGCTCCGCTCGTCGGTACCGGCATGGAATACAAGACGGCTTGTGACTCCGGCGTCTGCGTCCTGGCAAAACACAGCGGCGTCGTATCCCGCGTTACTGGCGACACCATCCAGGTCCGCACGGATTCTGGTTCTGTCGATACATATAAACTCATCAAATTCGTCCGCTCCAACCAGAGTACCTGCATCAACCAGCACCCGTTGGTCTATAAGAACGAAAGGGTCACGGAAGGTCAGCCCCTGGCTGACGGCATGGCTACGGACGGCGGCGAATTAGCTCTTGGTTACAACATCCTCGTAGCCTACATGCCTTGGGAAGGCTATAACTATGAAGACGCCGTTCTCCTCAGTGAAGAACTCCCGAAGAACGACATCTACACATCCATCCACATCGAAGAATACGAATGTGATGCCCGCGACACGAAACTGGGTTCGGAAGAAATTACCCGTGAAATCCCCAACGTCAGTGAAGAAAGCACGAAGAACCTCGACGAAAACGGCATCATCATGATCGGTGCCGACGTCTTCCCGGGCGACGTCCTGGTCGGCAAAGTCACGCCGAAAGGCGAAACGGAACTGACACCGGAAGAACGCCTGCTGCGCGCCATCTTCGGCGACAAGGAACGCGAAGTCCGCGATACGTCGCTGCGCGTACCTCATGGTGAATCGGGGAAAGTCGTCAACGTCCGCATCTTCTCCCGTGAAAATAACGACGAACTGCCGCCTGGCGTAAACCGTCTGGTCCGCGTCTACATCGCCCAGAAACGTAAGATCCACGAAGGCGACAAGATGGCTGGCCGTCACGGCAACAAAGGTGTCGTTTCCCGCGTCATGCGCCAGGAAGATATGCCTTTCCTGCCCGATGGCACGCCGGTCCAGATCGTCCTGAACCCCTTGGGCGTACCGTCTCGTATGAATATCGGTCAGATTTTGGAAACCCACCTTGGCTGGGCTGTCCACGAACTGGGCAAACAGATCAAGGAAATGGATCCGGGCCTGGAAGAAAAACTCCGCGCTGCCGGCTATGATTTCGATAAATACGGCATGCCCAAACCGGACGTCGCCGGTGTCCATATCGCAACACCGGTCTTCGACGGCGCTCAGGCCGAAGACGTCTTTGAAGCCCTGAAGATCGCCGGCCTGCCGGAAGACGGCAAATCCGTCCTCTATGATGGCCGTACAGGGGAACCGATGGACCGCCGCGTCACTGTCGGTTACACGTACTTCCTCAAACTGCATCACCTCGTCGACGACAAGATCCATGCTCGTTCGACAGGCCCGTACTCCCTGGTCACGCAGCAGCCGCTCGGTGGTAAAGCCCAGTTCGGCGGCCAGCGTTTCGGCGAAATGGAAGTCTGGGCTCTGGAAGCGTATGGCGCAGCCTATACCCTCCAGGAAATGCTGACTGTTAAGTCTGACGATGTCGTCGGCCGTGTCAAGGCTTACGAAAAGATCGTCAAAGGTGAAAATATTCCTGAACCGGGCGTACCGGAATCGTTCAAGGTCCTCCTCAAAGAACTCCAGGCCATCGGCCTCGACGTCCAGATCCTGAACGAAGACGGCGAAGAAGTCGTCATCAAGGAACTCGACGATGAAACGGAACCGGAACAGACTGATGAACTCCGCCGCGTCATGGAAGGTGAAAATGGTCCGGAAACACCGGCTGCACCGGCTGAAGACGCTCCTGCCGAAGGAGAAGAAGGCGAAGAACAGGAACCCGTCGCCAACGGCGGCGAAGATGACATCATGAGTGCCATGAGCCTCGATGCCGTCGCCGAAGCTGAACAGGCTGACGATGATGAATAACGAGTCGATAGAAGGGAGCGGTATTAGTGCTTGATGTGAATGAATTCGATTCCATGCGGATCGGTCTTGCTTCACCGGAAAAGATCCTCGAATGGTCCCACGGGGAAGTCAAGAAACCAGAAACGATCAATTACCGTACATTGAAACCGGAACGGGATGGGTTGTTCTGCGAACGCATTTTTGGGCCGACAAAGGACTGGGAATGTCACTGCGGCAAATACAAACGTATCCGGTATAAAGGTGTCGTCTGCGACCGCTGCGGCGTCGAAGTCACGCGCGCCAAAGTCCGTCGTGAACGGATGGGCCATATTAAACTGGCTACACCGGTATCTCATATTTGGTATTTTAAAGGCATCCCCAGCCGGATGGGCCTGATCCTCGATATTTCTCCCCGTTCGCTGGAAAAAGTCTTATACTTCGCCTCGTACATCGTCCTCGATCCGGGCGATACGCCGCTTACCAAGCAGCAGCTGATGACGGAAACGGAATATCGTCAGTATCTGGATATGTACGGCGATAAATTCCGCGTCGGCATGGGCGCTGCAGCTGTCAAGGAACTGCTGCAGGGCCTGGACCTGGACCAGCTGGACAAACAGCTCCGCGATGAACTCCGCGATTCGTCGGGCCAGCGCCGCGTCCGCGCTATCCGCCGGCTGGAAGTCGTCGAAGCCTTCCGCCACTCCGGCAACAAACCGGAATGGATGATTATGGATGTCATCCCGGTCATCCCGCCGGAACTGCGCCCGATGGTACAGCTCGACGGCGGCCGCTTCGCTACGTCTGACCTGAACGATCTCTATCGCCGGGTCATCAACCGTAACAACCGCCTGAGCCGCCTCTTGGAACTGGGCGCACCGGACATCATCGTCCGCAACGAAAAACGTATGCTCCAGGAAGCCGTCGATGCCCTCATCGATAACGGCCGCCGCGGCCGTCCGGTCACGGGCCCGGGCAACCGTCCCCTGAAATCCCTGTCGGATATGCTGAAAGGGAAACAGGGCCGTTTCCGCCAGAACTTGCTCGGTAAACGTGTCGACTACTCTGGCCGTTCGGTTATCGTCGTCGGTCCGGAAATGAAGATGCACCAGTGCGGCCTGCCGAAAGAAATGGCCCTGGAACTCTTCAAGCCTTTCGTCATGAAGAAACTTGTCGAAAAAGGCATTGCTACCAATATCAAGAACGCTAAGAAGAAAGTCGAACGCGTCAACAGTGAAGTCTGGGACGTCCTGGAAGACGTCATCAAGGAACATCCTGTCCTCTTGAACCGCGCCCCGACACTGCATCGTCTGGGTATCCAGGCTTTCGAACCGATCCTCTGGGAAGGCCGCGCCATCAAACTGCATCCGCTGGTCTGCACGGCATTCAACGCCGACTTTGACGGTGACCAGATGGCCTGCCATCTGCCTCTTTCCGTAGAAGCCCAGTCCGAAGCGCGGACGCTCATGCTTTCGTCTCATAACATCCTGGCTCCGAAAGATGGCAAACCGGTCGCCGTCCCGACACAGGACATGGTCCTCGGTGCTTATTACCTGACCCTGGTCAAACCGGCTGCCAAGGGCGAAGGCAAGATTTTCTCCAACTACGATGAAGTCATGCTCGCTTACGATGCCAAAGTCATCGACATCGAAGCCCTGATCAAGGTCCGCATCCCTGGCCACGGCCTCATCGAAACGACGGCAGGCAAACTGCTCTACAACTATCAGATCTATGAACCACTGCGCCTCTTCCATACGGATAAAGTCATGGTCTTCACGGACCCGAAGGACACGGTCTTCGCCTATGAAAACGGCCTCATCGACTGGTCCCACTTCGTCAAGATCAAAGACGAAGAAGGCCATATCCGCGACTATGGTTTCTCGCAGCTGAAAGAAAAATTCGGTGTCGACCTCACGGCTACGCGCCCCTTGCCGAAGCGTAAGATCGACGAAGCCGCTGTGGCTGAATTCAAGAAAGATAAAGAATATGTCGACGTCAACTGCCTGGGCGTCCTCATGAGCAAGAAACAGATCGGCAAACTCGTCGATGCCTGCTTCCACCTCGTCGGCAATACCAAGACGGCAGAACTTCTGGACAAGATCAAGGCCATCGGCTACCATTACGCCCGCCAGGCCGGTATGTCCATCGCTATTTCTGATATTCAGATCCCGGCAGAAAAATGGGATATCCTCAATGAAGCCGACAAGAAGGTCCAGAACGCCTATGCCATGTATCAGCGCGGCTTGATTACCGAAAACGAACGCTATAACAAGAGCGTCGAAATCTGGACAAAGGCCACTAACGACGTTACGGATGTCATGATGGATAACATGGACCCGTTCAACTCGATCTTCATGATGGCTGACTCCGGCGCTCGAGGCAGCCGTGACCAGATTCGTCAGGTTGCCGGTATGCGTGGCTTGATGGCTGACCCGTCGGGCCGTATCATCGACTTGCCGATCAAAGCGAACTTCCGTGAAGGCCTGTCCGTACTGGACTACTTCACCTCGTCTCACGGCGCCCGTAAAGGCTTGGCCGATACGGCACTGCGTACAGCTGACTCGGGTTATCTGACCCGTCGTCTCGTCGACGTCTCTCAGGACGTCATCGTCCGTGAAGATGACTGCGACGTATTCGGCATCGACCTCGTCCGCGAACGGGCCCGTCTGGCCAGCTCGTGCCGCCAGGCTGTCAACCTCCTGCGCGACAAGCTCATCGGCCGCGTCCTGGCCCGTGATGTAGCGGATCCGGAAACGGGCGACATCGTCTTCCCGGCAGAACATCTCCTGACCAACGACGATATGGATACGGTCATCGAACACCAGATCCCGAAACTCTACCTCCGCGGCAGCCAGATGGATATCAACGATGACCTGAACCACACCAACGTCATCGAAACGGTTTCCCTCGGTGCTCCGGAAGAAGGTTTCCGCGCAGCTATCCGCAAATCCATGGCGGAAAATATGCTCGGCAAGACTGTCGAAAAAGCCGTCATCGATTCCAACGGCATTGAAATCTGCGCCAAAGGCACGCCGCTCACAGAAGATGCCATCGACCGCATCCTCAACAGCGACGTCGATGAAGTCAAGGTCCGCAACAACGACATCCGCGGCGTCGAAGTCACGGCTATCGTCGAAGACAGCGGCAACGGCGTCATCGAATCGCTGGAAGACCGCATCGAAGGCCGTACGGCTGCCGAAACCCTGGTCAACCCGGAAACGGGCGAAGTCATCGTTGCCCTCAACGAAGAAATCATGGCAGACCAGGCCAAAGAAATTGCAAAATACTATGATAAAGTCCGGATCCGCAGCGTCCTCACCTGCCGCAGCCGTTATGGCGTCTGCGCGAAGTGCTATGGCCGCGACCTCGGTACGGGCGGCAAGGTCAATGTCGGCGAATCGGTCGGCACCATCGCTGCTCAGTCCATCGGTGAACCGGGCACACAGCTGACCATGCGTACCTTCCATACGGGCGGTGTCGCAACGGCCGGCGATATCACCCAGGGTCTTCCTCGTGTCGAAGAATTGTTTGAAGCCCGTAAGCCGAAGGGCAATGCTATCGTCACGGAAATCAGCGGTACCGTATCGATTACCGAAAAAGAAGACCATCACGATATCAACATCGTCCATGTCACTTCCAAGGACGGTGAAGAACGGAGCTACACCATCCCGTTCGGTTCGCACCTCGTCGTACATGAAGGCGACTTCATCGAAAAGGGCAGCCGCATCACGGCCGGCTCCATCAACCCCCACGACATCCTGCACATCCTGGGTGTCGAAGCTACCCAGCGGTACCTCGTATACGAAGTACAGAAGGTATACAAATCCCAGGGTGTTGGTATCAACGATAAGCACATCGAAGTCATCGTACGCCAGATGCTGCGCAAGATGAAGATCGAAGACGCCGGCGATGCCGATGTATTGCCGGGCGATTATATTGACGTCAACATCTTTGAAGATATGAACAAGCGCATCGAAAGCAATGGCGGCAAGCCCGCTATCGGCAAACCGATGCTCCTCGGTATCACCAAGGCCGCACTGGCAACGGACTCCTTCCTGTCGGCTGCATCCTTCCAGGAAACGACCCGTGTCCTGACCGATGCGGCTATCAAAGGCAAGATCGACCCGCTCCTGGGCCTCAAAGAAAACGTCATCATCGGTAAACTCATCCCGGCTGGTACGGGCATGAGCCGCTACCGCAAGATCAAGGTCGTAAAGACCGTTCCGTCTATCAGCTATGAAGACGAAGAAGGCAACCCCGTAGACGCACCGGAAGGTGCCGATACGACACCGGAAGCCGGACATTAAGAGAGTAAAAAAGGGCTGTCGCATGTGCGACAGCCCTTTTTTGTTGTTAGTAGTTCGTCGTTCGTAGGGGCTCGCACGTGGCGAGCCCGTTTTGTATATATGGGAAGGCTCGTGGCTCACGAATCACTAGGACACGTGTAATAAAAAATGTACTGATTACGCAGTTTTTACCAAAAAACTCATTGACATATAATAAGCGTGATGATAAAATATCTAAGTGTCGCAATGAAAGTATTGCGTCTAAATTGCAAGACGTAAGGAGTGAGGTTTCGTGAGCTTGGAACTAGCTGCCAGTGTCCGCAAGACCGTGGGCGCGAAGCAAACACTGAAAGCAATGAAACGAAACGAAGTCACACAACTGTACATCGCCAATGATTGCGATGAACAGGTCGTAGCGCCGCTTATTGCAGAAGCCGAAGGCGCTCACATCCCTGTCGACCGCGCGTATACCATGACGGAGCTGGGCATGGCCTGCCACATCAAGGTAAAAGCTGCAGCCGTCGGCTTGTTAAAATAATTTTCGGTAACATCATCTCATGAGCTCTGCTCGTTGATGATTACATTATAAATCTAATTGTTTGGAGAGGAGGTGCCCAAATGCCAACAATCAGCCAATTGGTTCGTAAAGGACGTCAGGTTGCCGTCACAAAATCGACAGCACCGGCTTTGAAAAACTGCCCGCAGAAACGCGGTGTTTGCACTCGTGTGTACACAGCTACCCCGAAAAAACCTAACTCTGCTCTGCGTAAAGTTGCCCGTGTTCGCTTGACGAACTCCATCGAAGTAACTGCTTATATTCCCGGCATTGGTCACAATTTACAGGAACACAGTGTTGTATTAATCAGAGGCGGTCGTGTCAAAGACCTTCCTGGTGTACGTTATCACATCGTCCGCGGTGCCTTGGATACAGCTGGCGTAGCAGATCGTCAGCAGTCCCGTTCTAAATACGGCGCTAAGAAAGGCAAATAAGATTTGCCATTTAAGATGAACAAGATGACTTACATAGCATAGAGGAGGAATTAGACATGCCAAGAAAAGGCCCCGTGCCGAAGCGTGATGTGCTGCCGGATCCGGTGTACCATTCCAAATTGGTAACGCGCTTCATCAACAAAGTTATGTTGGACGGCAAAAAAGGTGTCGCTGAAACCATCGTTTATGATGCTTTCGACATCATCCGTTCTAAAATGAATAAAGATCCTTTGGAAGTATTCGAACAGGCTCTCAACAACGTTATGCCTGTCCTGGAAGTCCGTGCCCGCCGCGTCGGTGGTGCTAACTACCAGGTTCCTGTCGAAGTACGTGCAGACCGTCGCCTGTCCCTCGGTATCCGCTGGACTGTCGGCTATGCCCGTAAACGCGGCGAACGCACGATGAAAGAAAAGCTCGCTGGCGAATTGATGGACGCCTTCAACAACACAGGCGCTGCTATCAAGAAAAAGGAAGATACTCATAAAATGGCTGAAGCTAACAAAGCTTTCGCACATTATCGTTGGTAATTTACGATATTTATTATTTTTTGAGGAGTGGAAAAAACCGTGCCAAGAGAATTTTCTTTGGAAAAAACGAGAAATATTGGCATCATGGCTCACATCGATGCTGGTAAAACCACGACAACAGAACGTATCCTGTTCTACACCGGCCGTGTCCACAAGATCGGCGAAGTTCATGACGGCGCTGCTACCATGGACTGGATGGCTCAGGAACAGGAACGTGGTATCACCATCACGTCGGCTGCTACGACAGCTCACTGGAAGGGATACCGCATCAACATCATCGATACTCCGGGGCACGTCGACTTCACCGTTGAAGTTGAACGCTCGCTGCGCGTACTCGACGGCTCTGTTGCTGTTTTCTCCGCAAAGGGCGGCGTAGAACCGCAGTCGGAAACGGTATGGCGTCAGGCTGAACATTACCATGTTCCCCGTATCGCATTCGTCAACAAGATGGATACGACCGGTGCTGACTTCCTGAACGTTGTCGATATGATGAAAGATCGTCTCCAGGCGAATGCCGTTGCTATTCAGCTCCCGATTGGCGCTGAAACAACCTTCCGCGGCATCATCGACCTCATTACCATGAAAGCAGAAGTCTATGACGATGCACTCGGTAAAGAAATCGAAGTTGTCGACATCCCGGAAGACGAATTAGAAGAAGCTAAGAAATATCATGACATCATGGTTGAAGCTGTTTGCGATACCGATGAAGACCTCATGATGAAATACCTCGAAGGTGAAGAAATCACCATCGACGAATTGAAAGCAGCTATCCGTAAAGGCGTCTGCACGAACAAATTGTTCCCGGTCCTCTGCGGTTCTGCTTACAAGAACAAAGGGATCCAGATGCTCCTCGACGCTGTCGTCGACTACATGCCGAGCCCGTTGGATATTCCTCCGGTCAAAGGCACCAACCCCGACACTGAAGAAGAAGAAACCCGTGAAGCTGATGACAATGCACCGCTTTCCGCATTGGCATTCAAGATCATGGCTGACCCCTTCGTCGGCAAACTGGCATTCTTCCGCGTTTACTCCGGTACGTTACAGGCCGGTACCTATGTCTACAACTCGACAAAAGGTAAAAAAGAACGTGTTGGCCGTATCCTCCGGATGCACGCTAACCACCGTGAAGAAGTCCAGGAAGCCTACACGGGCGATATCGGCGGTATCGTCGGCCTGAAAGATACGACTACAGGCGATACACTGTGCGATGAAAAACACCCGATCATCCTTGAAAAGATGGAATTCCCGGATCCGGTTATTTCCGTAGCCGTTGAACCGAAGACGAAAGCTGACCAGGAAAAAATGGGCATTGCCTTGGCTCGTCTGGCTGAAGAAGACCCGACATTCAAAGTCAAGACCGATGCTGAAACCGGCCAGACCATCATCTCCGGTATGGGCGAACTCCATTTGGATATCATCGTCGACCGCATGTCCCGTGAATTCAAAGTAGACTGCAACGTCGGCAAACCGCAGGTTGCTTACCGCGAAACCATCCGCAAAGATGTCAAGTCTCGTGGTTTCTTCAAGCGTCAGTCCGGCGGCCGTGGTCAGTATGGTGACTGCTGGCTCGAACTCATTCCGCAGGAACAGGGCAAAGGCTACGAATTTGAAAACAAAGTCGTTGGCGGCGCTATTCCTAAGGAATACATCGGCTCCGTTGAAGCCGGTGTCAAAGAAGCAATGGAAACAGGCGTTTTGGCTGGTTTCCCGATGGTCGATATCAAAGTCGTCGTATACGACGGTTCTTACCATGAAGTCGACTCCTCGGAAATGGCCTTCAAGATCGCTGGCTCTATGGGCTTCAAAGAAGGTGCCCGCAAGGCAGACCCGGTTCTCCTCGAACCGTACACGAAAGTCGAAGTTGTCGTTCCTGAAGAATACATGGGCGACGTCATCGGCGACCTCAACTCCCGCCGTGGTCGTGTCGAAGGTATGGAAATGCGCTCCGGTGCAGAACATATCAACGCATTCGTACCGCTGGCAGAAATGTTTGGCTATGCAACGGATTTGCGTTCCCGTACGCAGGGCCGTGGCGTTTATACGATGACATTCGACCACTACGAAGAAGTTCCGAAGAACGTAGCCGAAAAAGTCATCAGCGAAAAAGGCTAATATAATTTAACTCACACTGGAGGAACAGCAAATGGCTAAAGAACATTACGAAAGAACCAAACCGCATGTTAACATTGGCACGATCGGTCACGTCGACCACGGCAAAACTACTTTGACAGCTGCCATCACCAAAGTTTTGGCTGAAAAAGGCTACGCTAAATTCGAAGACTATGCTGATATCGACAAGGCTCCGGAAGAACGTGAACGTGGTATTACAATCAACACGGCACACGTTGAATATGAAACAGACAAACGTCATTATGCACACGTTGACTGCCCGGGCCATGCTGACTATGTCAAGAACATGATCACCGGTGCTGCTCAGATGGACGGCGCTATCCTCGTCGTTTCCGCTGCTGACGGCCCGATGCCCCAGACTCGTGAACACATCCTCTTGGCCCGCCAGGTTGGTGTACCGGCTATCGTCGTATACCTCAACAAAGCTGACCAGGTTGACGATCCGGAACTCATCGAACTCGTTGAAATGGAAGTTCGTGATCTCCTCAGCTCCTACGATTTCCCCGGCGACGAAGTTCCTATCGTAGTTGGCTCTGCTCTCAAAGCCCTCGAAGGCGACGAAAGCGAAATCGGCAAACCGTCCATCCTCAAATTGATGGATGCTGTTGACGAATACATCCCGACTCCGCAGCGCCCGACGGACCAGCCGTTCCTCATGCCTGTCGAAGACGTCTTCACCATCACAGGCCGCGGCACTGTTGCTACAGGCCGTGTTGAACGTGGCGAACTCAAAGTTGGCGACGCAGTTGAAATCGTCGGCCTCGCTGACGAACCGAAAGATACGGTTGTTACGGGCGTTGAAATGTTCCGTAAGATCCTCGACCGTGCTGAAGCAGGCGACAACATCGGCGCTCTTCTCCGCGGCATCGACCGTAAAGAAATCGAACGCGGCCAGGTCCTCGCTAAACCGGGTACCATTCATCCGCACACGAAATTCAAAGCTCAGGTTTACGTCTTGACGAAAGACGAAGGCGGCCGTCACACTCCGTTCTTCAACGGCTATCGTCCGCAGTTCTACTTCCGTACAACTGACGTAACTGGCGTCATCCAGCTCCCGGAAGGCACTGAAATGTGCATGCCTGGCGATAACGTCAAAATGGATGTTGAACTCATCACTCCGATTGCTATCGAAGCCGGCCTCCGCTTCGCTATCCGCGAAGGCGGCCGTACAGTAGGCGCTGGCGTCGTTTCCGAAATCGAAGGCTAAAAATAGTTTGAAGTTTGTAGTACCGAGTTTGTAGAAAGAGGTTAAAATTTTTAGCCAATGACTGCAAACTAAAAACTACAAACTTGATACTTAAAAGAGGCTGTCGCATATGCGACAGCCTCTTTTTTGCATGCATTCATGCATGAATCGCAGTTCGCAGTCCGCTGTTCGCAAAACCATGCCACATGGACCCGTTAGGTGTATGGACATTCTTCACAGCGGGCCGTCCAAGGCTCCCTTCATAGGGGAGCTGGCCGCTGAAGGCGGTCTGAGAGGTTAAAGGACGGCCCCTACGCACAAGGCCGCAGGCCGTGAAAGATTTATCACCTGGCTGCGATTGTAGGGGCTCGCACGTGGCGAGCCCGCTTCTGGCATAATGAGGGAATCGCGGTTATAGTAGCGTGGGGCACCAAAGCCTCGCCTCATAGGAGAGGTGGCCCGAAGGGCCGGAGAGGTTAACCTCTCAGTCAGCTGCGCTGACAGCTCTCCTAGCAGGAGAGCCGGGCCGCTAACCACTAGCCACTAACTGCTAACAACTTAAAAGACTTGTCGTCATGCGACAAGTCCTTTAGCATGATGCAACGACATGGGACCCATGTTAAATTGGTTCGATTATTTCTCAAAAACATAGAAAACTCCTTGCATGATGCGCCTTTTTGTAGTAAACTAAGTAAGTACGCGACAACAGGGTAATACCCTCTGCGGCGCGCTAAACTATGATATAAGATGTTGCCCGCCTTGCGGGGAAACTCTTATGGAGCAGTCTATTCAAGGAAATAGACGTTAGGAGGAATTAAGTAATGGCAAAACAGGAAAGAATTCGTATTCGCCTCAAAGCTTACGATCACAAAACGCTTGATCAGAGCGCGGCGAAAATCGTCGACACGGCGAAACGTACCGGTGCTATGGTATCCGGACCGATTCCGCTTCCGACAGAAAAGAACATCTTCACGATTCTTCGTTCTCCCCATGTCAACAAAGACTCTCGTGAACAGTTCGAACTCCGTACGCACAAACGCTTGATCGACATTCTCGAAGCATCCAACAAGACCGTTGATGCCTTGACAAGACTCAATCTGCCGGCAGGCGTAGACATCGAAATCAAATTATAGGAGGAGGTGCGATTATGTCTAAAGCTATTTTGGGTAAAAAATTAGGTATGACTCAGGTCTTTACTGAAGAAGGCGCAGTCGTCCCTGTAACCGTCGTCGAAGCTTCCCCGAACGTAGTTGTACGTGTCAAGACCGTTGATACGGACGGATACAACTCCATTCAGCTCGGCTATGGTGAAATCAAAGAAAAACATCTGACAAAACCCGTTAAGGGTCAATTCGACAAAGCAGGCGTTGCTCCTGTTAAGTATCTTCGCGAATTCCGTTTGACAGATACGCCGGAATATACGGTAGGCCAAACTCTGGCAGCTGATATTTTCGCAAGCGGCGATCTCGTCGACGTAATTGGCACCAGCAAGGGCAAAGGTTTTGCAGGTACCATCAAACGTCACGGTTTCCACCGCGGACCGATGGGTCACGGCTCCAAATCTCATCGTGAACCCGGTTCTCTCGGACCTATGACCAGTGGTGGCGGCGGTAAAGTCGTCAAAGGTAAAAAACTTCCTGGACAAATGGGTGGCAATCAGGCAACTGTTCTTCATCTCTCCATCGTCAAAGTCGACATGGACAAGAACCTGATCCTGGTTAAAGGTGGTATCCCGGGCGCCAAAGGCAGCCTCGTCATGATTCGCGATACTGTAAAACCCCGCTAATAGTTGTCTACAGGAAGGAGGATAAAATATAATGCCAAAAGTAAGCACGTATAATATTACCGGCGCACAGACCGGTGAAATCGAATTGAACGATAGCGTATTTGGCGTTGAAGTGAACGAAGCCGTTATGCGTCAGGCCGTTCTCCGTCAGCTCGCCAACCAGCGCTTGGGCACACATTCCACCAAAACTCGCGGCGTCGTTCGCGGTGGTGGCAGAAAGCCTTGGAAACAAAAAGGAACCGGCCGGGCCCGTGTAGGCAGCAACCGCAGCCCGTTGTGGGTTGGTGGCGGCACCATCTGGGGTCCCCATCCGCGCTCTTACGCACAGAAAATGCCGCGTAAAGCTCGTCGCCTCGCCGTTAAATCCGCTTTGAGCAATAAAGTCAATACTAACGAATTGTTCGTCCTCGACGAAATCAATCTCGCAGCTCCGAAGACGAAAGAAGTCGTCGCACTCATCAACAACTTCAAATTCGCTGGTGAAAAAGTCCTTTTCATCACCGACAACGATGAAGTCGTAGAACGCTGCGCACGCAACATCAAAGGCGTTAAAGCCATTTCCACTACGGGCGTCAACATCTTTGACCTGCTCCACTACACGAAATTGTTCGTTACGAAGAGCGCTGTAGCTAAGATTGAGGAGGTGCTCGCATAATGAACATGCATGATCTCTTGCTGAAACCGGTCATCACTGAAAAAACGACCATGATGATGTCTGATGGCAAATACACATTCAAAGTACCGCTCCGTGCTAATAAAGTTGAAATCCGTAAAGCTGTTGAAGCCGTCTTCGGCGTCAAAGTTAAAAGCGTAGCAACACTTCGCACGATGGGCAAATTCAAGCGCATGGGTAAATACATCGGCAAGCGCCCGGATTACAAGAAAGCCATCGTAACCCTTCAGGAAGGCGAAACCATCGAATTCTTCGAAGGAGCTTAAGGAATTAACGAATAAGGAGGAGGCACTACAATGGCCATTAAATCATTTAAACCGTACTCCGCTAGCCGCCGTTTCATGACTGTTTCGACATTCGAAGAAATCACGGCGTCTAAACCGGAAAAATCCTTATTGGCTAAAGTAACCAATAAGGGCGGTCGTAATAACAGCGGCCGTATGACTGTCCGCCATCAGGGCGGTGGTCACAAACGCCGTTATCGTTTGATTGACTTCAAACGTATTAAAGATAACATCCCGGCAAAAGTTGCGACGATCGAATACGATCCGAACCGCTCTGCCAACATCGCTCTTCTGTTCTACGCAGATGGCGAAAAGAAATATATCATCGCTCCGAACGGCCTTAAAGTTGGCGACGTCGTCTACAGCGGCCCGGAATCGGATATCAAAGTCGGCAACGCATTGCCGCTCCAGAATATCCCCCTCGGTACACTCGTACACAACGTTGAACTGAAAATCGGCAAAGGCGGCCAGATGGTCCGTTCTGCTGGTGAATCGGCTCAGCTCATGGCTAAAGAAGGCAACTATGCACTGCTCCGCCTTCCGTCCGGCGAACTTCGTCAGGTACACGTACGCTGCCGCGCTACGATCGGCGTAGTCAGCAATACGGATTATGAAAACATTACCATCGGTAAAGCCGGCCGTTCCCGTTGGAAGGGCATCCGTCCGGGCAACCGCGGTGTTGTCATGAACCCGTGCGATCATCCGCATGGCGGCGGCGAAGGTAAAGCTCCTGTTGGTCGTAAACGTCCGGTTACTCCTTGGGGTAAACCTGCTTATGGCGTTAAGACTCGCGACGCTAAGAAAGCTTCCAATAAATTCATTGTGAAGAGACGTAAATAAGTGTTGAGGAAAGGAGATAACTAAGTGTCCAGATCCATTAAAAAGGGCCCATTCGTAGCACACCATCTCTTGAAGAAAATCGACGCTATGAACGAAGCCAACGAAAAGAAAGTAATCAAAACCTGGTCCCGTGCCTCGATGATCCTGCCGAGCTTCGTCGGCCACACCATCGCTGTTCACGACGGCCGTAAACATGTACCTGTCTATATCACGGAAGATATGGTAGGTCATAAATTAGGCGAATTCGCACCGACTCGTACGTTCAAGGGTCATGCTAAAGCCGAAAAAGTAACTAAATAAGGGGGTAACATAAATGGCAGTAAAAGCTGTTACGAAACACATTCGCATTGCTCCCCGTAAAATTCGGATTGTTGCTGACTTGGTTCGGGGCAAAAACGTCGGCGAAGCTTTCGCTATCTTGAAATTCACTCCGAAAGTGGGTTCCCGTGTAGTTGAAAAAACTTTGCGCAGTGCCGTTGCTAATGCGGAACATAACAATGATATGGACGTTGCAAAATTGTTCATTTCTGAAATCTTTGTTGACCAGGATTCCACGATGAAACGTATTCATCCGCGCAGCCGTGGACAGGCCTTCAAAATTCTCAAACATTCCAGTCATTTGACGGTTGTTGTTGACGAAAAAGCATAAGGAGGGAAATGGAGTGGGTCAGAAAGTTAATGCCCATGGATTCCGCGTCGGCGTTTCCAAACCTTGGGACGCAAAATGGTATGCAGAAAAAGATTACGCTGCACTTTTGAATGAAGACGTCAAGATCCGTGAATTCTTAAAGAAACAGTTATACATCGCAGGTGTTTCTCGTATTGAAATCGAACGCTCTGCAAAACGTATCAAATTGATTATCCATACCGCAAAACCGGGCATGGTCATCGGCCGTGGCGGCGCAGGTATCGAAGATATTAAAAAAGCGTTGAAAGCCTTCACCACTAAGACTGTCGACGTAAACATCGCAGAAATCAAACAGGCCGAAATGGATGCAACCCTGGTTGCTGAAAACGTTGCCGGCCAGCTCGAACGCCGTATCGGCTTCCGCCGCGCTATGAAACAGTGCGTTGGCCGTACCATGCGTATGGGCGCTAAAGGTATCAAAATCATGTGCTCCGGCCGTCTTGGCGGTGCTGAAATCGCTCGCAGCGAAAGCCTTCGCGACGGTTCCATCCCCTTGCACACGCTCCGCGCTAACATCGACTATGGCTTCGCTGAAGCTCATACGACATATGGCTGCATCGGCGTAAAATGCTGGATTTACAAAGGTGAAATCCTCCCGGAAGCTAAGAAAGCTCCGAAGAAACGCGAAGGGAGTGAAGCATAATGTTAATTCCAAAACGTGTTAAATATCGTAAACAGTTCCGTGGCCGCATGAAAGGCCAGGCACATCGTGGTAATAAAGTTGCTCATGGCGATTTCGGTCTCGTCGCTCTCGAACCGTCGTGGATTACGAACCGCCAGATCGAAGCAGCCCGTATCGCTATGACCCGTTATATCAAACGTGGTGGTAAAGTCTGGATCAAAATCTTCCCGGACAAACCGATCACGGCAAAACCGGCTGGTACTCGTATGGGTTCCGGTAAAGGCGCTCCTGAATACTGGGTTGCCGTTGCAAAACCGGGCCGCGTACTCTTTGAAATGGGCGGTGTAAGCGAAGAAATTGCTCGTGAAGCAATGCGTCTTGCCGGCCATAAGCTGCCGATTAAAACGAAGTTTGTTGTTAAAGGTCAGGAATTAGGTGGTGAATAAAATGAAGGTTAAAGAAATCCGTGCGCTGAGCGCTGCCGAAATGGATGAAAAAGTGGTTAGCCTGAAAGAAGAATTGTTTAACCTCCGTTTTCAACATGCGACCGGCCAATTAGAAAATCCAATGCGTATCCGCGAAGTCAAAAAGACGATCGCTCGCATCAAAACGGTACAGCGTGAAGCAGAACTGAAAGCGCAGGCGTAAGAAACGTCCATAATTGGAATCTAAAAGGAGGTCACAAGCACAGATGGAAAGAAATGAACGGAAAATCCGCGTAGGTAAAGTTGTCAGCGATAAAATGGACAAAACCGTTGTCGTTGCTGTAGAATATAAAACACAGCACAAGCTGTACAAAAAGCCGATTATCTCGACTGTAAAATTCAAAGCCCACGATGAAAACAACGAATGCCATGTTGGCGACGTAGTCCGCATTGAAGAAACTCGTCCGCTGTCCAAACAGAAACACTGGAGAGTAGTGACAATCGTAGAAAAAGCTAAATAAGCTTCATTAATTAGGAGGTTAAGCCATGATTCAGCAAGAAACTGTGTTGAATGTTGCCGATAACACTGGCGCCAAGAAAATCTTGTGCATCCAGGTCATGGGTGGCTCGTATCGTAAATATGGCAACATTGGTGATATCATTACCGCATCTGTTAAAGATGCATCACCCGGTGGCGTTGTCAAGAAAGGCGACGTAGTCAAAGCTGTTATCGTTCGTTCTAAAAAAGGTTTGCGCCGTGCAGACGGTTCCTATATCCGTTTCGACGAAAACGCAGCTGTCGTAATCAATAATGATAAAAGCCCGAAAGGTACTCGTATTTTTGGGCCCGTTGCCAGAGAATTGCGTGAAAAAGATTTCATGAAGATCATCTCCCTGGCTCCGGAAGTATTATAAGGAGGAGGTGTTCTCAATGGGTAAAATGCACGTTAAAACAGGCGATACTGTCATCGTCATCGCTGGTAAAGAAAAAGGCAAAAAAGGCAAGGTCATCGCAACGTATTCGAAAAAAGACCGTGTCGTAGTTGAAGGCCTTAACCTGGTTAAGCGCCACACGAAACCGAGTCAGAACAATCCTCAAGGCGGCATTATCACCAAGGAAGCAGCAATCCATGTTTCCAACGTAATGCTCGTAGATCCTGAAAGCGGCAAACCGACTCGTGTCAAAATGGTCCAGCAGGCCGATGGCACCAAAGTCCGTACAGCCGTAAAGAGCGGTAAAGCTATCTAATAAGAAGGGAGGCCCTTGAGAGTGTCCAGATTAAAAGACAAATACCTTTCCGAAGTCGTAAAAGGCTTGCAGGAAAAATACAATTATAAAAACGTAATGCAGATTCCGAAGGTTACCAAAGTTGTTATCAACATGGCCGTTGGCGAAGCTGTTACCAACTCCAAAGCCTTGGACGCTGCTGTCAATGATATGACCATCATTTCCGGTCAGAAACCGATCATCACGAAAGCCAAGAAATCCATCGCAGCTTTCAAAATCCGTGAAGGCATGAACCTCGGCTGCAAAGTCACCCTGCGCGGCGAACGGATGTATGAATTCCTCGATAAACTGATGAACTTGACACTGCCCCGCGTCCGTGACTTCCACGGCGTCAGTGCCACCGGTTTCGACGGCCGCGGCAACTATACCCTCGGCCTGAAAGAACAGCTTATCTTCCCGGAAATCGAATACGATAAGGTTGATAAAGCTCGCGGCATGGACATCACCATCGTTACCACAGCTACGACCGACGAAGAAGGCCGTGACATGCTGAAAATGATGGGCATGCCTTTTGAAAAGTAATAGAGGAGGATAACATACATGGCAAAGAAATCGATGCTCGAACGTGAAAAGAAACGTGAAAAAATGGTTGCCAAATACGCTAAGTTCCGCGCTGAACTCAAAGCAAAAGGCGACTATGAAGCACTTTCTCAGCTGCCGGCCAACGCATCTCCGGTTCGTCTGCACAACCGTTGCAAAGTAACCGGCCGTCCTCACGGTTATATGCGTAAATTCGGCATCTGCCGCATCACATTCCGTGAACTGGCTTACAAAGGTCAGATCCCTGGCGTTAAAAAAGCCAGCTGGTAACACGTATTCCATGGAGGGAGGTTTTTAGATTATGGCAATGACCGATCCGATTGCGGATATGCTCACAAGAATCCGTAATGCTAACTCGGCATATCACGAAAAAGTAGAAATCCCTGCTTCGAAGATGAAAGCTGCAGTGCTCGACATCCTCAAAGAAGAAGGTTTCGTCAAAAACTACGAATCTGTAAACGAAGGCAAAACGCTGAAGGTTACGTTGAAATATGGTTCTAATAAAGAAAAAGTAATTACCGGCATCAAGAGAATTTCCAAACCGGGCCTGCGCGTATACGCTGGCAAGGAAGAACTCCCGCGCGTTCTCGGTGGTTTGGGGATCGCTGTAATTTCTACGTCCCAGGGGGTTATGAGCGACAAAAAAGCTCGTAAACTCGGCTTGGGTGGCGAAGTTATCGCTTACGTCTGGTAAATCGTTTTGGAGGTGTCAATATGTCCCGAGTAGGTAGAATGCCTATTGATATCCCGGCAGGCGTAAATGTAAACCTCGATGGCCACGTAATTACCGTTAAAGGCCCGAAAGGCGAACTCACACGTACGCTCCACCAGGATATGAAAATCACAGTGGCTGATAACGTCATCACTGTAGAACGTCCGTCTGACGATAAAAATCATCGTGCATTACACGGCCTCACCCGTGCCCTTATTGCCAACATGGTAAAAGGCGTTTCGGAAGGCTTCAAGAAAGAATTGGAAATCGTCGGTGTTGGTTACAGAGCACAGATGAAAGGTAAGAAACTTGCCTTGACTCTTGGCTTCTCCCATCCCCTCGAACTCGACGCTCCGGCCGGCATCACCATCGAATGCCCGAGCGCTACGCAGATCACCATTTCCGGTGCTGATAACGAAGTCGTCGGCGAATTCGCTGCTAAAGTCCGCGGCTACCGCCTGCCTGAACCGTACAAGGGCAAAGGTATCCGCTATGTAGGCGAACATGTCCGTCGTAAAGCTGGTAAAGCTGGTACGAAAAAATAAGTAACATTTAATTAGAAAGGAGTGAATTCCTTGAAGAAGAGTAAAAACACAATCCGTTTGAAACGGCATTGGCGTTTACGCAAGAACATCAACGGCACGGCAGAACGTCCGCGTCTCAACGTTTTCCGCAGCCTTAACAATATCTACGCTCAGGTCATCGACGACCAGAACGGCGTAACTTTGGTTTCCGCAAGCTCTTTGGACAAAGAAATCAAAGGGCAGAACGTCAGCGGCGGCAACGCCGAAGGCGCAAAATTAGTCGGTGCTTTAGTTGCAAAACGGGCTATCGAAAAAGGTATCACGACGGTTGTCTTCGACCGTGGCGGTTACATTTATCACGGCCGTGTTGCAGCTCTCGCAGAAGCAGCTCGTGAAGCTGGCTTGAAATTCTAATCAAGGAGGAAATAACACATGGCAAAAGTTGACCATGCAGGTCTCGAATTACAGGAAAATGTAGTATTCATCAACCGCGTTGCTAAGGTAGTTAAAGGCGGCCGCCGTTTTTCCTTCAGTGCCCTCGTTGTTGTCGGTGACGGCAATGGCAATGTCGGCGCAGGTTTAGGTAAAGCTGGCGAAGTTCCTGAAGCAATCCGCAAAGGCGTTGAAGACGCTAAGAAACATATGATTTCCGTTCCTCTCAAGAACGGTTCCATTCCCCACACGATCACGGGTATCTTCGGTGCAGGCAAAGTATTCCTGAAACCGGCTGCTGAAGGTACTGGCGTCATCGCTGGCGGCCCGGTCCGTGCCGTATTGGAACTGGCAGGCGTCCGCAACATCCTCACCAAATCGATCGGTTCTTCCAACCCGAACAACATGGTTCAGGCAACCCTCGAAGGCTTGGGCCGCTTGAAGGATGTCAACAAAGTTGCTGAACTCCGTGGCAAAACTGTAGAAGAAATTTACGGTTAATAAGGAGGATATAACAAGATGGCTCAGGTTAAAGTTACACTCGTAAAGAGTTTGGCAGGCCGTCCTGGCGACCAGCGCGCAACCATCGTTGCCCTCGGTCTCCACAAGACGAACTCCAGCGTAGTAAAAGAAGTCACCCCGCAGATTAAAGGGATGCTTCATAAAGTAGAACACTTAGTAAAAGTAGAAGAAATTTAATATAGAAGGAGGTGCGCTGAATTGAAACTTCATGAAATGAGTATTGTTCCTGGTTCCAAGAAAAAACGCAACCGCGTCGGCCGCGGCATCGGCTCCGGCAATGGCAAAACGGCTGGCAAAGGTATGAAAGGTCAGCTCTCCCGTAGCGGTGGCGGCAAGCGCCCGGGCTTCGAAGGCGGCCAGATGCCGTTGTATCGTTTGCTCCCGAAACGCGGCTTCAAAAACATTTGGGCTAAAGAATATGCAGAAGTTAACGTTTCTGTACTCAACTGCTTTGAAGACGGCACGACTGTCGATCCCGTCGCTCTCGTAGAAGCTGGCATCCTCAAGAATGTCCGCGACGGCGTCCGTATCCTCGGCAACGGTGAACTCGAAAAGAAACTCACTGTCGTAGCCAACGGCTTCACGAAATCCGCTAAAGCTAAAATCGAAGCTGCAGGCGGTAAGGTTGTAGTACCGGGAGAAGAACCGGTAGCAGAACAGTAGGGGTGAGTTGCGGTGTTAGAAAACATCCAAAACGTACTGAACGTCCCGGAATTCCGGAAACGGGCAGTCTTCACTCTCATCATGTTCATCGTTTTCAGACTCGGCGTCCATATCCCCGTACCGGGTGTGGATTCGTCGGTCATTGAGAATCTCTTCAGCAGCGGCAACTTGTTCGGACTCCTGGACTTGTTCGCCGGCGGGGCACTGAGCAAGTTCTCCGTTCTGGCCATGAGCATCACGCCGTACATCAACGCGTCGATCATCATGCAGCTGCTGACAGCCGTCGTTCCGACTTTTGAACAATGGGCAAAGGACAATCAGGAAGGCCGCGATAAGATCCAGAAGGTCACGCGGTACGGCACGGTTGTCCTGGCACTGATCCAGGCTTTCGCCATGAGCTATGCGCTGAAAGTCAACAATGCCCTCATCGTCGACAGCTGGGCCATGGTCGTCATGGTCTCCCTGGTCCTCACGGCAGGCACATGTTTCCTCATGTGGCTCGGTGACCAGATTACAGCTGGCGGCATCGGCAACGGCATTTCTCTCATCATCTTCGCCGGTATCGTAGCGCGCTTCCCGCAAGGCTGCATGACGATTTACAAGTACATCCAGGCTGGTTCGATCAACATCTTCCAGACCTTGCTTTTTGCTGTCATCGCCTTGTTCATGATCGTCGTGGTCATTGAAGTCACACAGGGTCAGCGCCGCGTCACGGTACAGTATGCGAAACGTATCGTCGGCCGTAAGATGTATGGCGGTCACTCGACACATATTCCGCTGAAAGTCAATCAGGCTGGCGTCATCCCCATCATCTTCGCTTCGTCTGTACTGATGTTCCCGATTACCATCGCACAGTTCGTACAGAATGAAACAGTCCAGTGGATTGCAAGCTTCTTTGCATGGGGCACGGTGACCAACACGGTCATGTACGCTCTCCTGATCATGTTCTTCACCTATTTCTACACGGCTATTTCGCTGAACATCCCGCAGCTCACGGAAAATATGCAGAAGTATGGCGGCTTCATCCCTGGCATCCGCCCGGGCCAGCCGACAGCCATGTATATCGATCGCATCATGACGAGAATCACCCTCGCCGGTGCCTTCTTCCTGGCCTTCATCGCCATCCTGCCGAACTTCATCGGCTGGATCACGGGGATCGAAGGGGTTTACTTCGGCGGTACGGCCATCCTCATCGTCGTCGGTGTTGCCATCGACACGATGAAACAGGCAGAATCCTTAGTTTTGAATAGACAATATCAAGGATTTATGAAATAATAAGGGGGTAGTTTGAGTGTATATTCTTTTAATGGGCCCTCCGGGTGCTGGTAAAGGTACCCAGGCTGAACGATTGATTGAAAAATATGGTATTCCCCAGATTTCGACAGGCGACATGTTCCGGGCAGCTGTAAAAGAACAGACCCCGCTCGGCCTCGAAGCCAAGAAGTACATGGACAACGGCCAGCTCGTACCGGACGCTGTTACCGTAGGCATCGTCAAAGAACGCCTCGCCAAGGATGACTGCAAAAAAGGCTTCATCCTCGACGGCTTCCCGCGCACGACCAGCCAGGCTGTATCCCTTGATGCCATCCTCCGCGATTTGGGCATCAAACTCGATGGCGTCATCAACATTGCCGTCCCCGATGAAGAACTCATCAAACGGACGACGGGCCGTCAGATCTGCCGCTCCTGCGGTGCGACATACCATGTCACATTCAAACCGTCCAAGGTGAAGAACGTCTGCGATAAATGCGGCGGCGAATTGTATCAGCGCGATGACGATAAAGTAGAAACCGTCAAGAAACGCTTGAGCGTCTACGCTGCACAGACGAAACCGCTCATCGACTACTATAAGAATTCCAATCTCTACATCGAAATCGATGGCAAACAGAGCATGGAAGATGTCTACAAAGACATCGTTGCTAGTCTTGAAAAGAGTAAATAAGCATGATTATTTTAAAATCCAAACGGGAAATTGAGTATATTCGCGAAGCTGGCCGCATTACGGCCAACGCCCTTCAGCTCATGAAGAAACTGGCAAAACCTGGCATCACGACAGGCGAACTCGACCAGCGCTGTGAAGAATACATCCGCAGCTGCGGCGCTTTTCCGAGTTGCAAAGGCTATTACGGGTTCCCGGCAACCATTTGCGCCAGCGTAAATGAAGAAGTTGTCCACGGTATCCCGGGGCACCGCAAGCTCAAAGATGGCGATATAATCAGCATTGATTTAGTAGTGAACAAGAATGGCTACCATGGCGATTCGACGGTAACGATTCCCGTCGGCCACGTTCATCCGGCGACCCTCAAGCTCTTGAAGGTCACCGAAGAAAGCCTCTATAAAGGCATCGAACAGGCCGTTGCCGGGAATCACCTCGGCGACATCGGCCGCGCAGTCCAGTCGTATGCCGAATCCTTTGGATACGGCGTCGTCCGCGACTACGTCGGCCACGGCATCGGTACGGACATGCACGAAGATCCGGAAGTGCCGAACTACGGCATGGCCGGTCACGGCGAACTGCTGGAACCGGGCATGGTCCTGGCCATTGAACCGATGATCAATATGGGCACGGAAAAAGTCCGCCAGTTGAAGAACGGCTGGACCGTCGTCACGCGTGACGGCAAACCGGCAGCCCACTTCGAACATACAGTAGCCATCACGGAAAACGGTCCTGAAATCCTTACCCTTCCGGAAGAATAAGATGGAACGGACACAGATGATACCTGTCTGCACGGTCGTAGAAAGCCTGGCAGGCAGGGATAAAGGCCACTTGTATGTTGTTGTCGGCAGTCTGGCTTATCCCTACGTATGGATTGCTGACGGTAGAAAGTACAACCTGGATAAGCCGAAAAAAAAGAATTGCCGGCATCTCCGGATATTGGGAACGAGCGTATCCACTGGAAGCGCTGGTCCCGCGAGAATCAGCAATGAATGGATACGGTCCGTCTTGAACCGGGCTGTGAAGAATTGACCAGGGAGGTTACTATGTCGAAGGTAGATGTCATTGAAGTAGAAGGCGTCGTCGTTGAAGCTTTGCCAAACGCCATGTTTAAAGTCAAGCTTGAAAACGATCACATCGTACTGGCTCATGTCTCCGGTAAAATGCGGATGAACTTCATTCGTATCCTTCCGGGCGACCGGGTCACACTCGAATTGACACCGTATGATCTGAATCGCGGTCGTATCACGTACCGCTTTAAGTAAGAGTATTACGCAGGAGGTTAATGATGAAAGTAAAACCGTCAGTAAAAAGAATTTGCGAAAAATGCAAAATTATCAAACGTAAAGGCCGCGTCATGGTCATTTGCGAAAATCCGAAACATAAACAGAAACAGGGTTAATAAGCAGGAGGTGAATGAATAGATGGCACGTATAGCCGGTGTGGATTTACCACGTGATAAACGAGTTGAAATTGGTTTGACTTACATTTTAGGTATCGGTCTTTCTTCTTCCCAGAAGATCCTGGCTAAGACTGGCGTAAACCCGGATACCCGCGTTCGCGACCTGACAGAAGACGAAGTACAGAAAATTCGTGAAGTCATCGGTTCTGAATATAAAGTTGAAGGCGAACTTCGCCGTGAAACAGCACTCAACATCAAACGCCTGATCGAAGTTAATTCGTATCGCGGCAAACGTCATCGTGCAGGTCTTCCGGTCCGCGGTCAGCGCACCAAGACGAACGCACGTACCCGTAAAGGTCCGAGAAAAGCTGTAGCAGGTAAGAAGAAATAAGATTCTTTAAGTAAGGAGGGAAACGATTTTGGCTAAGAACGTAAGAAGCAACAAAAGAAAAGAAAAGAAACACGTAGAATCGGGCGCAGCACATATCCGTTCTACTTTCAATAACACGATCGTTACGATCACTGATGCAAAAGGCAATGCACTGTCCTGGGCAAGTGCCGGCGGCCTCGGTTTCCGCGGTTCCCGTAAGAGCACTCCGTTCGCTGCACAGATGGCTGCTGAACAGGCTGCCAAAGCTGCTATGGAACATGGCCTCCGTCAGGTAGAAGTTTTCGTAAAAGGTCCGGGCTCCGGCCGTGAAGCTGCTATCCGCGCATTGCAGGCTGCAGGTCTTGAAGTCAACTCCATCAAAGACGTAACTCCTATTCCGCATAACGGCTGCCGTCCGCCGAAACGGAGACGCGTATAATCGTAGATAATTAACCAAGGTGTTTTGATTCTGAAATAGGAGGATTTTCCTAATGATCGATGATAACAAGTTTAAAGTTAAAACCGTCGAAATCAATGACGGCGGTACCTATGGAAAATTCGTATGTGAACCTCTCGATCGGGGTTACGGAATCACATTGGGTAATAGTTTGCGGCGTGTCCTCCTGGCATCCCTGGATGGCGTAGCAATCACTTCGATCAAAATCGATGGTGTTCTCCATGAATTTTCGACCATCCCCGGCGTTCGGGAAGATGTTTCGGAAATCATCCTCAACCTCAAACAGGTTCGGATGAAATTCCTGGACGATGATATCAACGAACTCGATATCACTGTCGATATCTCTGGTGAATGTGAATTCACTGCAAACGATCTTAACGTAAACTCAGACATTGAAATTTTGAACCCGGATCTTCATATTGCCACGCTGGATACGGACGCTGAAATCCGTATGCAGTGCCACATTGAACGCGGCAAAGGGTATGTTCCTTCTACGAAGAACAAGAAAGAAACGGATATGATCGGGGTCATCCCCATCGATTCGATTTTTTCGCCTATTGTGCGCACCAACTACGAAGTAGGCAATATCCGGGTCGGCAACGAAATGGATCACGATTCGTTGACGCTTGAAGTGACGACGGACGGCAGCATCAGTGCTGAAAACGCCGTCGCCAAGGCTGCATCCATTATGATCAGCTATTTGAATTACTTCCAGGACATCGCCACCGACGCCAAAGTCAATGACACGTTGGCTGAATTCACCAACAAAGATGGCGAAGAACCGGAAGCACCGACAGAACCGGACCTCAACGACATCAAGATTGATGTCCTCGATCTTTCCGTACGCGCTTCGAACTGCCTGAAACGTGCAAACATCTACACCTTAGGCGACCTCGTAGAACGGACGGAAGACGACTTGTCCAAGATTCGCAACCTCGGCAAGAAGTCTGTCGATGAAATCATTGAAAAGTTGCAAAAAGAAGGTTACGATTTAAAATCGAGTAACGAAGAATAGTTCGAGGAGGATGAACGATGGCTTATAGAAAGTTGGGACGAGACAGCTCCGCACGTAAAGCATTGCTGCGCAGCATTGTCACCTCTTTATTCCAGCATGAACGCATTGAAACGACAGAAGCAAAGGCAAAAGAACTTCGCAAAGTCGCTGACAAAATGCTTACCCTCGCAAAACGCGGCGACCTCCACGCTCGCCGTCAGGTCTTGGCATACATGATGGATGAAGACGTTGTCAAAAAACTGTTTGACGAAATTGCACCGAAATACAAAGATCGTCAGGGCGGTTACACTCGCATCATCAAAACTGGCGTTCGTCAGGGCGATGCTGCTCCGATGGTAATCATCGAATTAGTATAAGCTTGTAAGAAAAAAGGAGCTGTCGCAAGACAGCTCCTTTTTTGCACAAAGGAGTGATACAAATGCCATATCGTATGATGTTAGCTGTCAACTTTACACCGGAACGGCTGGACCAGGTCAAGCTCCTGGCCCTCTTGACGAAATCGAAGGTCAAGGCCGTTACGGAAGCGGAAAAAGGCGAAACTGTCGGCAAAGTCCTGGGACTGACTGACGAAGAAATCGCTGAAATCGCCGCTATGAAACAGGAAACGGAACAGACCAAGGTTCACGAACAGATGAACGAAGACGAAAAACTTCCGCCTGTCACCAAAGAAGCGCTGATTCTCTGCGGCTTCGATAACCAGGCTGTCAACCTGCTCCTGAGCAGCATCCGCCGGGGCCGCCTGAAGAACGTGCCCCTCAAGGCCATGTTGACGCCGAACAACATTTCCTGGACTATCGAAACGATTTTGCAGGAATTGTCGAAAGAACACGAATATTTTCATAAAAAGAGGTAAGACCATGCGTCCTACGACACTTTGCTTTCCCGTCCGCCCGGACGGGAAACTTTTATTAGGCCGCAAAAAACGCGGCTTCGGCGTCAGCAAATGGAACGGCTTCGGCGGTAAAATCGAAGCCGGTGAAAACTTCCTGCAGTGCGCCGTCCGGGAACTCCGGGAAGAAACGGGCCTCATCGCCAAGGAAGAAGACCTGGAACTCGTCGGCTTCCTGGACTTTCACTTCTCGGCCTCATCGGAACTGGACCACATCGGCTTCGTCTACTTCCTCCGCCAATGGCAGGGGACTGTCCAGGAAACCGAAGAGATGGAACCGCAATGGTTCGACCCGGCAGCCCTTCCGTATGATGAAATGTGGAAAGGCGACCGGACCTGGATTCCTATGCTGCTGAAAAAAGAAAAAGTCAAAGGCATCATTACCTTTGCCGAAGATAATGAGAATCTGCAACATCTAGAATTGTATCGCATAGACAATGTATAGATTCATGAGTTAGCTAAGACGACAGATAGACAATATCTGTCGTCTTTTGCAGTCTTGAGACAATTGCGACAAAATTCGGGTCTTGACATTGTTTTGGCATTTGGTTTACACTTATAAAGTATTAATAGGTGATAAATAGAACGTAGTCATTTTTAAAACTTTATGTATGAAATAGTAATAATGCATATTAATTATGCTTTTTATTTTATGATGAAGTGGAGTTTGATGACGATGAAAACGATGAAGACGACCTTGATGAGTGCCCTCATGCTGAGTTTGGGTATGACGGCCAGCGTATTGGCAGCACCGGCGACGACGGCCAACGTTTCCGTAGACAGCCCGTATTATGGCTATATCGAAAAATTGAGTGCCATGGGCTATCTCGATACTATGCCCAATGGGGCCAAACCGTACAGCCGCATGCAGATGGCTCAATGGGTCGTCCAGGCTCAGGATAAGGCACAGACCAAACCCATGCCGAAATACCTGGCAGACCAGGTCGATGCCCTGGCCCAGTACGTAGCTCCGGAAGTGGCTACCCTGCGTGGGGAAAAGACCTACGACCCGCTGAAACTCCGCTCGGTCTCGCTGACGGCAGCAGCTCAGATCTCGGATACGCCGCGCCATTCCTATAGCCATATTGATCGCAGTCATACTACTAATGCGGGCTGGCAGACCTTTGGGGCCAATCGCAATGGCTATAAATACGGCCGTGACGGCAATGGCATCTTGGAAGCTGAAATTTCCGGGAACATCGGTCATGAAACGGCTATCGCCCTGCGGCCGCGCTTTAGTTATGACAAGGACAACGACTTCAGCGCCAGCCTGGAAGAAGGCTATATCAAGACCCGCGCCGGCATCTGGGCCTTTGAAGCCGGCAAAGAAGCCATGACCTGGGGGCAGGGGGAAACGGGCAACCTGGCCTTAGGGAACAACATGCGTCCCTTGACGACCATCCAGGCGCACTTCATTGAACCGCAGAAAGTAGGCGGCTTCTTCCGTTTCCTCGGTCAGGCAGACGTCCACCTTTTCTACGGTTTCCTTGAAGGCGACCGGCGTGATCGTGCGGCTGCTCTAGGTTCGAAGTATAAAGATTCTGACGATGCCGGTCTCATCGGCATCCGCGCCGATTTTTCGCCGACATCATACTTCACCTTCGGCCTGTCCCGCCTGTCCATGCTCGGTGGTGACGGCAATGGTCTGGATAGCTCTGACTGGGGCCATTGGCTCTATGGCCGCAATGACGATGCCGATAAGGACCGCTGGGATGACATTGCCGGCGGCGACTTCCGCCTGAGCCTGCCTGGCGTCACCTTCTATGGCGAACTCTACGGCGAAGACCAGTCGCACTATATGCCGTCCAAAGTCGCATACCGGGCCGGCATCTACCTGCCGAAACTGACTCATGACGGGTCCTGGGACATGACCTTGGAAATGGCCGACACCAGCGACGTATGGTACGGTCACCAGCGCTTCAATAACGGCTGGACCTATCACGACGCCATCATGGGCGATGCCATGGGCCGCGATGCCCGCAAATACTACGGCGCCATCCGCCACTATTTGCCCAACGAAACATCCATCGGCCTCTATGCCCAGCGGACCGAAATGGAACGGGGCATGCGCATCCATCCCACAGTCAATGAATTCGGACTCACCGGTCAGACCAAGCTTGCCCAGGACGTCTACTTAAGCGGCATCATCGGCTACGCCAACGTAGAAAACGCCGACTTCACCATTCATACAGACCACGACAAATTCGCCACCGCCACCATCCAGTGGAGGTATTAGAATACGGCTCTCTTGATAGGCCCTTTTTGGCCCGTCATGGACTGACCGGAGGGAAGTGCATGACGGTTGCCAAAACGGAGAGCCGTGCTGGAGCTGTCAGCGAAGCTGACTGAGAGGTTTCGCAGGCCGGCGCCCACGACCAACCAACCTCTCCGGCCTTTCAGGCCACCTCCCCCTATGAGGGGAGGCATAACGACGAACGACCTACGATGAACGACAGGGGCCTCCGGGCCCCAGACGGAGAACTATCATGATAGACATTCACTCACATATTTTATACGACATTGATGATGGCTCTGAATCGCTGGATATGTCGCTGCAGATGCTGCGCATGTCCGTCGATTCCGGGGTCACCGATATTATTGCGACGCCTCATGTCAATCGTCAGGGCCATATACCGGCCTGGCAGACGATTCTCGACAAGGTAGCAGCCCTTCAGGAAGAAGCGGATAAGGCTCAGATCCCTATCCGTATCTATACGGGCGCGGAAGTGGAACTCAACGGGGACACGCTGCGTTTCATGAAGGAAAATCACGATGATTATTGTCTGGCTGGCAGCCGTTATGTCATGTTGGAACTGACCGACCAGTCCCAGCCGGATATCGTCGAAAAGATGATTTATGAGCTGCAAATGCGCGGGTTCCTGCCGCTTTTGGCCCACGTAGAACGCTATGAGCGCCTCATGGAGCGTCCGGAAACACTTCTGGCATGGATGAATAAGGGCGTCCTGGCTCAATGCAATACAGGCAGTTTCACGGGCTATTTCGGCTCGAAACTGCAGCAGCGCGTCCGCGACCTCTACCGCAATGGCATGATCCACTTCCTCGGCAGCGACGGGCATCGCGTGGAATCTCGCACGACGGATATACGCGAAGCCCACGAAGAACTGGACCGCCTGGCTGCCAAGGATAAGCAGCACGTCAATCTTTGGAACACGGCGACGCGCAATGCCGAATGTATTTTAAAGAACCGCGTCTTTTATCCCGACTTGCCGTCGCACTGGCAAAAGGAGAAAAAAGGCTTTTTCCATCGTCTCTTTGGTTGAATATAGGATGTGAATACAGATGTTAAAGAAAAGTATACTGGCATTGGCCGCCGTGACTGCCTTGTGGACCGGGACGGCCTGTGCCGAAGAGTATTATATGCGGCCTGGCGATGAGCTCAACATCGTCGTCACGCAGCAGCAGGACCTGGGCAATTCATCAACGAATCAGTCGCCCTTCGTCGTCCGGCCCGACGGCAACGTATCCTTTCCCTTAGTCGGGGAAATCCACGCCGAAGGTATGACGGTCTCCCAGTTTACTGACGTCCTGCAGCAGGGCCTGGCCCGGTATATCGTCGATCCCGATGTATCCGTCAATATTTCCAAGTTAGGCCGCGTCCGGGTCTACGTCTTTGGTGAAGTCAAGAAGCCCGGTGCCGTGGAACTGGAAAAGGGCCATACCGTCATCGATGCCATCGGCGCCGCCCAGGGTTTTACGCGGGATACGGCGAAGAAGAAGATTTTCCTCATCCATCAGGACCAGCCGAAGTCGCTCATTCCCATTAACCTCAATAATATGCTCAAAACCGGCGATATGTCGCAGAACGTCACCCTCCGCGAAGGGGACATCCTTTACCTGACCAAGAACCATCGCATCGACTTTGCCCGCGATATTGCACCGATCTTGAGCAGTATTTACATGATTACCGAAGCGAAAGACAACTTAGATAACAATTAGTATTTACCATACAGGAGTTGAACAGGGTGGAAGAAATAACCATTGATTTGAAAGACCTCTTTCAAGTTGTCATGGCCAACAAGAAGAAAATCGCGGCTATTACGGCGGCCTTCATGATTGCCGGCGGGGCCTATCTGCTCGTCGCGCCGCCGGTGTACCAGTCGACGTCGCTGCTGCGCATCAAGCAGGATAAGGGTCTGGGCGATTCGATTTTGTCCAAAGTGTCCGGCGGCAATGCCATGGACGATAAGCAGCGCATGATGACCGATGCGGAAATCCTCAAGAGCCGCAACGTCATCCTGCCGGTCATCGCCCAGACAGAAGAACGCGATGAAGACGGGAAATTGCCTGATTATGACAGTTACGTCAAAAGCCATATCATCACCAAACCGTATAAAGATACAGAAATTCTGGAAGTCGACGTCACCGGCAAGTCGCCGGAACAGGCCCAGAAAGCCAATAACCTCATCATCAAGGGCTTTATGAACCGCCTGACCGAACTGAGCCATGACGAACAGAAGCGGACCCGCGAGTTCCTGGAAAAGAGGCTGGCCGCGTCCAAAGACGAATTGAGTCAGGCCGAAGATAAGCTGCAGCAGTATCAGGCCGCCAACAAGATGTACTCTACCGACGACCAGATGAAGCAGCTTACGGATAAGCTGAACATTGTCGACAAGGCGAAAGCCGAAAACCAGCTCAACTTGGAAACGGCCCAGGCCGGCCTGAGCAGCGTCAATGAACAGCTCAGCTCGGCTGGCGTCTCCATCGCCGACAGCCCGGCTATCCAGCAGTATAAGACCCAGCTGGCCCAGTTGGAAGCGACCAAAGCCAGCTACGTCGGCAAATACACAGACGAACATCCGAAGATGCAGGAAATCAACAACCAGATCAATTCCACCCGCGATTCCCTGAATCAGGAAATCAGCAAGATCGTCGCCCAGCAGGCGCCGTCCAGCAACAGCGTCCAGCAGGGCTTACTGGCCGATAAATTCAAGAACGAAGCGGCCATTGCTGTTGCCCAGAGCAAAAAGACGGCCCTGGACCAGATGGATTCGGAAAATGACGCCATCATCGCCTCCCTACCGGAAAAGGAACAGGGCTTCGTCCGCGTCAAGCGCGATGCCGACGTCAACAACGAAATCTATGTCATGCTGGCCAAACGCCTGGAAGAAGCTAAGGTCGCCGAAGTCATGGTGCCGAACGAAGTACAGGTCGTCGACTGGGGGACATTGCCGGAAAAACCGATTAAGCCGCGGAAAGTCCTGATTATGGCCATCATGACCTTGTTAGGTCTCATCGTCGGCATGGGGACGGTCATCGTCCAATCCCTCATGTATCGCAAGATACGGACGGCCGAAGACGTGGAAAAAGAATTGGGCCTGCCTTGTCCTGGGCATGATTCCCGATACCAATACCTTGCAGAAGGAACCGGACAGCAGCCATGGCCTGTGGTCGAAACTTAGGAGGAAATTATGGCGGAAATAGATTTCATCACCCATTATGACAGCCGGTCGCCGGTAGCCGAAGTCTATCGGGCCATCCGGACGAATTTACAGTTTTCTGGTGCCGGCAAGACCTCGAAGACCATCGTCTTTACGTCGGCCATCCCAAACGAAGGGAAGTCGACGACCGTCGCCAACTTGGCCATTACCATCGGGCAGGACGATAAAAAAATCCTGCTCATCGACTGCGACATGCGCAAGCCCGTCATCCATCGCCGTTTCAGCCTGCTCAACCGGGGCCTGAGCAACTGCTTTGCCGAAGACTTGCCCCTGAAAGAAGTCATCCAGGCCGACGTCTTTCCCAACCTCGACATCGTCACCAGCGGTCCCACCCCGCCGAACCCGGCTGAACTCCTGGGCTCGAAGAAGATGAAGGCCCTCTTGCAGGAAGCAGCGGAAATGTATGATTACGTCTTCCTCGACATGCCGCCCGTCCTGGCCGTCACTGATGCCGTACTCATGAGCAGCCAGACCGACGGTACCATCCTCGTCCTGGGCAGCGGCGACATCAGCCCGGACGAAGGCAAACAAGCCAAAGAACTCTTAGAAAAAGTCCACGCCAACATCCTCGGCGTCATCTTAAATAAAGTCCCGCAGCACCACAAGAGCGGCTACTATTACTACTACTATTACGACGAAAATCATAATAAAAAACGGAAACGCCGTTAGTAGTATGGCTCCCCGGATAGGCCCTTTTTGGCCCGTCAGGGACTGACCGGAGGGAAGTGCAGGACGGTTGCCAAAACGGAGAGCCGTGCTGGAGCTGTCAGCGAAGCTGACTGAGAGGTTTCGCAGACCTGCGATCGGCGCGCCCTACAAGGGCGCCTACGACCTGCGACCGGCAAACCAACCTCTCCGGCCTTTTGGCCACCTCCCCTATGAGGGGAGGCTTAACGACGAACGACGGGGCCACCGGCCCCAAACTCAACGAAAGGAATGAAAAAAGGTCATGAAGACCCGTGTCTATCCTACGTCACGTAAACTTTTCGGTTTACTCGGTGACGTGACTATCATCACCCTAACTTACATACTCCTGACCTATCTGATTATCCCGCCGAGTGCGTGGGAAGTACATCAGGCTTTATACTCGGGGATGCTGCCGATTGCCGTTATCTTCACGGTCATGATGTTCAGTATCAACGGTCTTTATACGATTGAACACAAGCGCTTCAGCGAAGTCCTGATCAGTCTGGCTGTCAGTCTCTTCCTGGTCCTCATCCTGGTCATGGCCTTGAGTTTTGTCATTCATGAATTCGCTTATTCCCGGGTATTGATTATTTCCAGTACGGCCGTACAATTCGTCCTGCTCGGTTTTTGGAAGCGGGCCGTCCAGCGTTGGGAACAGAGCCTTCATCCCGTCCGACGCGTCATGATTATGGGCAACGAAGACGAATGTCGTCATGTCCATTACCGCATGAGTGCCCAGCCTCAGCTCAAGCTGAAGCTCCAGCACGTCATCATGGACCCGCAGAAGGATTGGCGTCAGGAACTGGAATCCTGCGACATCGACACACTCATCATCTGCTCGGATATCCCTATCACGACTAAGGCGGATATCGTCAACTATTGTACGGATAAAGAAATCCAGCCCTACATCATTCCCGGCTCTTACGAAATCTTCTGCAACGGTGCCATGTTGCAGAAAATCGACGACATCCCGGTCTTCCGGCCCAAGAGCCTGCGTCTCAGCGTCGAACAGCGGGCCGTCAAGCGTACCGTCGACATCATCGTGGCCGGTATGGCCGCCATCTGTGCCTTGCCCTTCGCCATTCCCGTCGCTCTGGCTATTAAACTCGGTGATGGCGGTCCCGTCCTCTACAGCCAGGTCCGTGTCGGCCGCTTCGGCAAGGAATATAAAGTCTACAAATTCCGTTCCATGCGCGTCGATGCGGAAAAATATTCCGGTCCCCAGCTGGCAACGGAAGACGACCCACGCATTACCAAAGTCGGCAAATTCATCCGCGCCACCCGCCTGGACGAACTGCCGCAGATCCTAAACGTCCTCAACGGCGACATGAGCCTCGTCGGGCCCCGCCCAGAACGGCCTTTCTTCGTCGAAAAATTCAAAAAAGAAAACCCCGAATACGCCTATCGCCATAACGTTAAACCGGGCATCACCGGTCTGGCACAGGTCTTTGCAAAGTATAACACCACGCCGTATGACAAACTCGTCTACGACTTGATGTACATCGAAAACTACAGCATCTTAGAAGACCTCATCATCATGATCCAGACCATCAAAATCCTAGTCACCAAGAGCGCCACCGAAGGCAAAGACGTCAGCGGCAAAGACCTGGACCTAAGCAAGTTCCAGCGCTAAAGCTTCCCCTTAAAGCCTCCCCTGATAGGGGAGGTGCCACGAAGTGGCGGAGAGGTTTCGCGTGGAGACCGCTTGCGATGGTAGGGTTCTTTCTCAAGACGGTTGCCAAAACGGAGAGCCGTGCTGGAGGTGCCACGAAGTGGCGGAGAGGTTCTTCCTATTTTTACAAAGGATGGATTCATCATTATGTCTTATGAAGTACCTTTAGTCAGCATTATCATGCCGGCTTACAACAGCAGTAAAACAATTCGAGACAGTATTCAGTCGGTTTGCCATCAGACATATCCTAATTGGGAGTTATTAATCATCGACGATTGTTCAGAGGAAGATATCGAAAGTATTACTCATGAGTTTGAAGACCAGCGGATTCACTACTACCGCTTACCAAGCAATCAGGGCGTTGCATGCGCCCGAAATAAGGGTATTTCGGAAGCTCAAGGGCAGTACCTGGCCTTTCTGGACAGTGATGATTTATGGCATCCTCGAAAATTGTTTAATCAGGTTAGCTTTATGCAGAAGTATCACTATGCATTTACCTATACTTGGTATCGCCAATTTAGTGGCGATATTCATCATTTGGGGAATCTGGTTAAAACGAAAACAGCCGTTGACTATAAAGAACTTTTAAAAGGTAATGACATCGGCTGTTTGACGGTTATGATTGATTGTAGTCAGGTACATGACATTGCCATGCCGTCTCAGAGACATGAAGACTATATCACTTGGCTCAACATCTTAAAGCAAGGCGGCAAAGCTTATTCCTTGCCAAAAGAATTAGCCTATTATCGAAAAGAAAATGGGTCACTAACTAGCAATAAATGGAAAAGCTTAACCTGGACTTGGCAGGTATATCGGAAAAGTCAAAATCTAAATGTATTGCAATCTAGTTTGTATATGGCTTATTATATTTATTCTGGCCTATTCAAACATTATTTAAGGAAGGACTAAAAGCATGAGTGGAGAATGTTTGAGTAATATACAAAATAAAATAAAGATAAGCCATACCAAAACGGTTGTATTGATTCGTACTACATCGATATATAATGATTCTCGGGCGATGAAAGAGATTAACACTTTATCACGTCATGGATATCGGGTTATAGTTTTAGGATGGGATAGGGACGGAAAGGCGATTACTCAGTGCAAAAAAAATTTTAACAATGATATTATTTTTTATTTTTTTGAAAGACAATTAAAGAATACTAGCCGCATTATCGTAGGTACTGATTTGCAGGATGAACGCTTAGTTAAAGCTGCACAAACTTTCGCTGCTTTGTTGCAGGAAGGTGCTATTAAAAAAGATATTCCTACCATACTTATGGGGATGACTGAAGCGGAAGCAGTAAAGTTGTTTGCAAATACCTATCTGGCCATGCGGGTTTCTTATTTTAATGAATTAGATACCTATGCAGAAATGAAAGGTTTGAAAACGCAGGAAATCATCGAAGGGGTTTGCTTAGATCCGAGAATTGGCGAGTTCTATAATAATCCATCTTTTGGATATGGCGGATATTGTTTGCCTAAAGATACAAAGCAACTTTTAGCCAATTATGGTGATGTGCCAGAAAATCTTATTCGAGCTATCGTTGATTCTAATCGGACTCGAAAAGATTTCATTGCAGATCGGGTGCTTCAATTAGCTGGTTATTATCACTATGGAAGTACTTATGATCCGAATCAGGAACAATCGATGACCATTGGCGTATATCGCCTTACAATGAAATCAAATTCAGATAATTTTCGCCAGAGCTCTATTCAAGGTGTCATGAAACGTATTAAGGCCAAAGGTGCAAAAGTTATTATCTATGAACCCACACTGAAAGATGGCAGTACTTTCTTTGGCAGCCGAGTTATCAACAACTTGGATACATTTAAGAAAAATAGCCATGGCATCATTGCTAATCGGTATGACCATTGTTTGGATGATGTGAAAGAAAAAGTTTATACGCGGGATTTATTTGAAAGAGATTAGAATTTTTCTTTTTATCCGTTCTGTTAGGAGAGAATCAAGAGAATCAAATGATTAAACAAATATATTCTTTAGTTTTATCTACTATTACAGCTGTTGCTGGTATCGATATGGCTAAAAAGTTTGATGCACGTTTACGGTTTCATCGTAGTTTAAATTTATCTTTCCCTAAAACGTTGGCGGATAAAGTGTCTTATCTTGAATTGCACGGGGAAAATTCCTTAATAGTTACTTGTACTGATAAATATGAGGTAAGAGAATATATTACAAGAAAAATGGGGGGAGATAGTCTTTTAATTCCAGTAGTTGGAGGTCCATGGAAAAGCGTAGAAGAAATTGACTTTGACAAATTGCCTAAGAGCTTCGTATTAAAAGCGACTCATGGATGTAAAATGAACTATTTTGTTCCTGATAAACAACAATTAGATATTCATCAATGCAAAAGAGAGATGAATCGATGGTTGAATACTACATATGGCACGTATTCGATAGAACCTCATTATACTAGAATTCCTCATCGAATTTATGCAGAAGCATATCTCCAAGAAATGAGTATGATTACAGACTATAAAATTCATTGTTTGAATGGCGTGCCACAATTTATCTTGACCGTAACAAATCGGATAGCTGATGGAGATAAAGCGATGAAGGCCACTTTAGATTTATTTGATTTGAATTGGAATCCTATCTCAGGGCTTAGGTCTTCAGGAAGTGAGGTTGCCGGAAATGGGAATATTCCCAAACCAGCTAATCTTGATAAAATGATTGAAATTGCGAAAACTCTTTCATCAGATTTTAAATTTGTCAGAGTGGATTTATATAGTATAAATAATAAAATTTTATTTGGTGAATTAACATTCTCCCCGGCGTGTTGCGTTTTCCCATATTTTTTAGACAACTTTAATGAAGAAATGGGGAGATTGTTGGTTTTGTAATTTTGATTACAGAAGGAGAATATGATGATAAATGCTCAAGTTATAATTAGCTGTATGAATCAAACTATTGATATCGTAAAGGAATCCAATTTATCTCATGATGTTCTCGTTATTAATCAATGCAATATTTCTACCGAACACAGACGTGAATATCCTAATAATATTTTATTTATCGATTCACCTTCTCATGGATTATCCCGAAGTCGTAATTTGGCAATACAAAATTCCAATGCAGAGATATGCATTATTAGTGACGATGATGAGATATTTATAGATAATATACAGGAGCAGGTTTCTAATGCTTATTTATCTCATGATACGGCGGATATTATCATATTCAAAATTAAAGGGCGTACGGAAAAATTGAGAGGTAAACCGCATTTTTTGTCTATGCTTGAATTGTTTCATGTTTGTTCTGTACAAATTACCTTTAGGCGTCAAAGTATTTGTCGAAAAAAAATTTTTTTTGACATAAATATGGGATCTGGTACTGGAAATGGTGGTGGAGAAGAAGTTGATTTTCTACTTCGATGCTATAAAGCCGGCTTAAAGATTTATTATATTCCTTTAGAAATTGCAGAACTAAAAGATAGTAAATCACAATGGTTTTCTGGATATGATGAACAATTTTTTTATCAGAGAGGGACTTCGACTCGACATATGCTTGGAGGGCCTTTATCTATTTTATATGCATTTTATTGGTTATATAGCCACAGAAATTTATACAGGGAATCTATATCGGGGCGGAAAGCATTGAGAGCAATGATTAAGGGGATTTATGATGATAAAATAGGTAGGTTAGAAAATAAAAGAAAGGTATAAATTATGTTAAAATCCATAACATGGAAAGATTTTTGTTCTTTCTCTTTTTTTATTATTATTAATTTAGCGATTTTAATTCAATTTAGTCAACTTGGAGATTCTGCTTCAGGGAAAACTATAATTAGTGGACTATTAGCTGTTAGCTTGATTCCCTTGATATTCCAATATTTTTTTATAGGTACATTACGAAGAAAAGATTTGATATTTATATTGTTTTTGGTGATTGTATCTATTTTATATTTTGCGAATTTAGGGGACTTTACAGTTCTAAAGATATTTCTTTGTGTTCTAGCTACTAAAGGACTAACTATTAAAAAAGTTATTACGTATAATACGCTTACAATGGCTATTGTATTCTTACTTATCGTTTTGTCGAGTTTTATTGGCATTACGAGTATTTATTATTCGGGCATACTTTTTAAGTGGGATGCAGTACAAACAGCATATGTATTTGGGTTTAATAATCCTAATACTCCGCCTTCGATTATTTTTGTACTATTGTCAGGATATAACCTTCTCCATAAAAAAATTAAATTATGGGTAATTGTGGTGGAAGTTTTAATAGCTATATTAACTTTTAATTTTTTCCTTAGCCGTACAGGTGTAGGTGCTATTGTTGGATATTCGTTACTGATTTTACTCATTCAGCATATAGATCATTTTAAATTAGGTAAATATTTACTTAAACCTTTTCAATGTAGTTTTTTATTAATGTCGATACTCAGTTGTTATTCTGCAATTGCATTTAGCATAACTGATGTATTTTGGAATGGGGTAAACCTTTTACTTAGTGGGAGGTTATATTTGTGGAAATCATGGATTGATTTTGCTGGCATTAGTGTATTTGGGAGTTCAATTCCTTACGAATTAGATGCATTAGATAATGGATATTTATATATGTTAATTATTTATGGTGCTTTTATGTTGCTCTTTTATAATTATGTTTTCTTACGTGTTTTTAGAGTAGCTTTTCAGAGTAAAAATTGGATACTTTTTGCAACAGCTATTATGTATTCAGTCTATGCATTTTGCGAAAAAGGGCCGCTTTTGTATAGTATGTGTAATATTCTTCTAATTTTTGGGACTCTAATAATGAACGGCCAAGAAAAAAGAACTAGCAATGATAATACGAAAAGTGAGTATACAGTGAATAATAATACTTAAACTTTTAGTGCGTAGATAATAATTCATAAAAGAAAAAGGGGTTCTATTTGATGGATTTAATTAGTATCATTGTACCGGTATATAATGTCGAACAATATTTAGATAAGTGTATTCAATCTATTGTGCAGCAGTCATATAAAGATTTAGAGATACTTTTAATTGATGACGGCTCTACTGATAATAGTAGTTATATATGTGATTCATGGGCAGAGAAAGATAAACGTATAAAAGTTTTTCATTTAAAAAATTCAGGAGTAAGTCATGCACGAAATATGGGACTAGCTGTTGCTTCAGGAGCGTATATTGGTTTTGTTGATGCAGATGATTGGATCGATGTAGATATGTATCAATCTATGATAAGATATATGAAACAATTCCATTCAGATATTCATGTAGGGGGGTTTATTGTAGATTATCCTCATAAACAGGAGATAATTCTAAAGAAAGGAAAAGTTTGCTGTCTATCGGCCGAAGAAGCAATGAAAGAAATGATTTCTTTAAAAAGCAGGCCATTATTTCGAGGACATCTTTGTGATAAACTCTATAGGCATGAAATATTACGCGATATTCGATTAGATGAAAATTTAAAATTAAGTGAAGACACATTATTTTTTTGGCAAGCATTACAAAGTACGTCCTGTATTTCTTATGCCCCACAATTTTCTTATCATTATCGTATGAGAGATGATAGTGTAACGCATAAAAAAATGAGAAAAGAGGATGGAACTTATTTAGATGCCATCGTACAAATTAGAGATAGTGCGCAGTCTTTGGATTATTCAATCAGTCATATGGCTGAGATGTTTTATTTAGCACAAACTATTGCTGTACTTAAGTCGATTTTAATTTCTGATGCTGAGGGCTTTGATAAAGTCTTTTATAATGGGCAACGTGAACTTCGTAAATATTTTGGAAAGTGTTTACTGGAACCGAATTTTCCTAGAAATGGAAAAATGGGCCTTGTTTTTCTTTCACTACCCAAATTTTTGATTTTTTTATTAAAGCCATTGTTGAAATTAGTTAAGAAAGGGTAATGTGTTGATTAGGATGAAGGACATGTATCGGTTATTTAATCAAGAGGACTATTATAAGATAATAAAATGTATTGATAAATATACTTATATTTCTTTTGATATGTTTGACACACTAGTTAAGCGTGATTGCTTTTCTCCTATTGAACTTTTCAGATTTATAGAGAAGAAGTTAGATCAAAATTTTCACAAGCCTAGCCATTTTTTGAAATTGCGTATACAAGCAGAAAAAAAAGCAAGACTTATGAGTAAAAGTGAAGAAATAACCATTGACGATATTTATCGATACCTTCAGACAAATTTTTCAAGCGAAGTATTGGTCCAAGTGCAGCAATGGGAACTGGAATACGAATTTTCTTTATGTCAAATGAATCCAGCAATAAAACCAATATATGATTATTGTATTTCTCATAATAAAAAAATTTTAATTGTTACCGATATTTATTTACCAGAATCATTAATTAAAAATATTTTAAAAAAATTAAGAATTCAATATGATAGCCTCTTTGTTTCCTCAACTTATATGATGACTAAAGCCTGCGGTACGCTTTTTAAAAAAGTTTTAAATAGCCTTTCTATTTCTTCAACTGACATCATTCATATTGGGGATAATGCGAATAGTGATTATGCAATGCCGATGAAAATGGGAATAAATGCTATTCATATTGATAAAGATTCAAAACAGAATTTTTTTATTGATAAAAAAGCGTATAAAGATAATTCATCATATGCTGACCTTTGCTCTTTTATAAGTAATCATGTTTCAAATAAAATTATTCCGAATCCTTTGAAAAATATTGAAAATTATTTTTTTCAGTCTGGATATGAAGTGGAAGGGCCTGTCCTTTATGGTTTTGTTATATGGCTTCAAAAAGAGTTAAAAAAAGAAAAAATCAATAAGGTTTATTTTCTTTCTAGAGATGGGCAGATTATGCAGAAGGCTTATAATAAGCTTCATAATCAATTTCCTAATGACTATATGTATGCTTCTCGTAAGGCCCTGATTATTCCTACTATCTGGATGAATCCAGAATTGCAAGATATACAGCATATTATGTTTTGGCCTAGAGTAGGTACTATTTATTCTTTTTTAAATAAAATAGGTCTAGTTCCAGAAGAGTTTACAGGACTTTTTGTAAATAAAGGATTTGATTGCAAAAAAAAATATGTATATAGCGATTTATGGCGCAATGACGATTTCATTTCTATTTATAATGATTTTATTAAAGAGAAAGCAATGACTAACTCAAAACAGGCATATGATTTACTCGTTTTATATTTAAAGCAGCTTCATTTTTCTCATAAGGTTGCAATCGTAGATATTGGATGGTTTGGACATATGCAAGCAGCTTTACAAAAAGTTATCGAAGCTAGTAGATTACCAATAGAACTTTATGGTTATTATATTGGTTTAAGACCGAATTCCCCACTGCTGGAATCGATTCATGCTAAAGGATACCTTTTTGATAAAAATAGGAATCCTCAGAATTCTGTTAAGGAGGCTTCTTTTAATGCCCTTATTGAAGTGCTTTTTACTGCTAATCATGGAACTACAAAATCTTATAAACGGGATGGAGAAAAGATTGTACCTGTCCTTGAAAAATGGGAATATAAGGAAGAGATACTGCAAAATGATTACATTTATATAAAATCTGCGCAAGAAGGCGCGCTAACATTTATTGAAGATATATTGCGTGAGAGCATGCATTTTAATATTGAATTTAATCCTCAAATAGCTTTTTTTAATTGGCTACAACTCGGTTGTCATCCATCAAGAAAAGCTGCAAATTATTTTGGCAATCTTCATATGTTAGATGATAATTTGGATTTTATTGCTAGACCAAAGTCAGGGGGAGGATATTTATTGAATATTGGCACTTTAAAAAAAGAATTATTACATTCGCGTTGGAGGGTAGGATTTTTAACTCGTCTGTGGGGAAACAAGATTCCTTATTATCAATTGTATGCTTATTTAAAAAGACTTATTTAAATGATTATTAAATCGCTTATGAAAATGAATGCATAGGAGTTACAAATTACCGTCAATGTTTTTGTATATATAGTTAAATTGTTGTTTCCCTAATAGCCATAGAGTCAGCACTTTATAAGTTTTACGCCGCCTAAGAAGTTGACGAAGCCAGTTTATACAAGGCCTGAACTAAGTCCGTTGGATTTTTTGTAGTTTGGGCCTTAGAGACCAAACTGCCAAAAAATATTTCACGCTGTATTTGCCAGCCTATATGTCTTAGCAGCTCTTGCGAACTGGCATTTTGATGCTTGCGAAATTTGGAGTTTTTATTTGGCATTATGGCGTGAAATGGGATAAATCAATGAAAAGAAAATTAATGAAATACATATATATTGGATAAAAGTAAATAGAAGGGATTTTATATTGGGTTATAATGGGCCCCTTGTCAAGACCACGTTCTAAAATTTTAAGAGTGGCAGTAAGC
>OKRV01000077.1_pt1 | contig 57446 bp, 48 predicted proteins | sample 1601201 | NCBI WGS metagenome assembly OKRV01 (sample SAMEA3541540, study PRJEB24748) | human gut metagenome | biome: human gut; feature: human-associated habitat; material: faeces | place: China | collected 2012 | reverse complement strand
TCAATGGTACTGCATGGGTGACCGTGTGGGAGAGTAGAACGTTGCCAGGTAATATAAGGATCTTTAGCTCAGTTGGTTAGAGCAACCGGCTCATAACCGGTAGGTCCGGGGTTCGAGTCCCTGAAGGTCCACCATTTTTGGGGGTATAGCTCAGTTGGGAGAGCACTTGCCTTGCACGCAAGGGGTCAAGGGTTCGACTCCCTTTACCTCCACCAAAGCTACGAATTATTTCGTAGCTTTTTTGTGTTATAATAAAAAATAAAATTGTAAAAATAGTATTTAATCTTTATTTTTTATTTAATAGTGGTATTATAAATATGAATATGTATTGCAAATATATGTTAAAATTAGGTGGTAAGAAATAGTGTTATATAGAGTAAAACAATTTATTTGGGCCATAAAATCCTTATTTCAAGAGGTTGATAATGATTATGTGAATAAGCTTTTAGATAAAAGAGAAAAAAGGTTATTTAATAAACTTAAAAAATCAGATAAGCAACATTGTATTAGAGTTAGTAAGGATGCTGTAATTTTATCAAAGGATAAAGGATTAAATGCAAAGAGAGTTGCAAAAGTTGCATTGCTTCATGATATAGGAAAAGCAGAATATAGAATTAATATTGTTGAAAAATCAATTTTAGTTATATTAAATAAATTAAGTAAAGGTAATTTAAAAAAGTTTGATAATATTAAATCAGTAGATGCATATTATAATCATGCTGAAAAAGGAGCTAATGTATTAAAACAATTTAATATATATGATAAAGAATTTTTAGATACAGTTAGATATCATCACAATAAAAATGTAGTTGGAAGTAAGTTGTTAGAGGTAATAAGAGAAAGTGATGATAGAAATTAAAGGATGGGATTAATTATGAAGGCTGATGAAAGACGAAATAGCATTATAGGAATGTTAATAAAAGAGAAAAAAGCAATTAAGGGTACAACATTAGCTGAAAATTTTAATGTTACAAGACAGATAATAGTTAAGGATATAGCAATATTGAGAGCAAAGGGAAATAATATAATAGCAACACCAGATGGTTACATGATAAATGATGATAGTAGCAGGGTAAAATCAATAATTGCAGTAAAACACAGTGACAATGCAATGTTTGATGAAATGGAGATTGTAGTAAAATATGGTGGTATTATAGAAGATGTAATTGTAGAGCATCCTATTTATGGTGAAATATGTGGAGTATTAAGAATAAAAAATTTAAATGATTTGAATAAATTTAAAAAGTCTATTGAAGAAATAGAAGTTAGACCATTATCACTATTAACTGATGGGATACATTTACATACTATATCTGCAGATTCTAATGAAAATATGCAGTTAATAAAAGATGAATTAAAAGAAAAGGGATTTATTTTATAAATTAGGGGATTTTAATTATGGATTATGATGTTTTAGTTTTAGGTGGTGGCATTATTGGATGTGCAGTTGCTTATGAATTATCTAAATATAATTTAAATATAGCTGTAATTGAAAAGGAATATGATATTGCAGATGATATTTCATTTGTTAATACTTCTATAGTATATGATGGCTCAGAAACATCTAACAATGTAATGGCTGGCTTAGAATATATAGGAAATATATTATTAGAAGATTTATGTGAAAAATTTAATGTTCCATTTAAAAGAGTTGGTTCATTAAGAGTAGTTAATGATGATAATGGTGTAATTAAATTAGATGAGATGTATGATAGAGCTGTTAGAAGAGGTATAGATGGAGTTTATTTAGTTGAACCAGATGAAATATATGAAATAGAGCCTAATATTAATACAGCAGTAAAAAAGGGGTTATATTCACAAAATGTTGCAATAGTTGCTCCTTATGATTTAGCCATAGCATATGCTGAAGTTGCATCAGATAATGGTGTTAATTTTAGATTAGAAGAAGAAGTATTAACTATTCAAAATATAACAAAAGGATTTAAAGTTGTAACTAATAAGAATAAGTTTTCTTGTAAGGTAGTTATCAATACTATTGCAGATGAAATTTATATAAATGAAAATGGAATAGTTAAGGAAAAAGATATAGAGGATACTATAAATTCCTTTAAAAACATGAGCTATCTTTTACTTGATGATAATTACGAAAATAAATTAGAAAGAATAGTTACGAAAACATTTGATAAAGATACTTTTGTTGTATCTACTCCTGGTTTAAATGGCGGTTCATTAGTAGGAATAAAAAGTATTGAAAAAACTAGTTTAGATGATAATTTAAATTATGCCAGTAAGTTATTAAAGAAATTAAATAAGAGCAATATAAATAACTTATTTAGAGAAAGTTACGATAAGGATTCTATAGTAATTGATGAAAAGAAAGTAGATAAGGGATATATAAGTGTAATTGGAACGCATTATGGTAAGGTTACATTGGCACCAGCAATTGCAAAAATGTTATGTGATACTATTAGTAGTAATTTAAATTGTAAATTAAAAAAGAACTTTATTGATAAAAGACGTGAATTTTATAGATTCAGAGAAATGGATAGAAATGAAATTAATGAAGTAATTAAATTAGATAAAAGATATGGGAAAATAATATGTATGTGTAACAATGTATCAGAAGGTGAAATAGTAGATTCAATTAGAAGGCCTTTAGGGGCTAGAACTGTTAAAGGGGTTAAAAGAAGAACAGGGGCTGGTTTTGGAAATTGTCATGGTGCATATTGTAATGAAAGAATAATACAAATTTTAGCTAGGGAATTAGATAAAAAAATTACAGATATAGTAGATGACTCAAAAAATTCTAATATAATTTCTGGTAGAATAAAGGAATTTAAGGAAATATAATAGGAGTAATATTATGGGGAAAAAAGATATTTTTACATCAGTAGTAAGAGTTAAGGGAAGTAATAGATTTAAAGTTATTCCTGTAAAAAGCAGTGCTGAGGTAGAAAAAGAGCTGTGGATAGAAATGTCTAAAGTTGTTAGTAGATTATATGTAAGTATTCCTATAAAAATGGGAAGTATTATATGTAAGAATATATTAAATAGTGGTGTAGATATAATTTGCACTAGAGATATTGACAATAAGTAGAAGATTATAATATATTTAATATTATAACAAAAGATTTTAAGTTAAACCGTTGAAGAGGCTAGTAATAAGATTATTGTTTTTTAGAGAGTCAGTGTTTGGTGCAAACTGATAGCAATGTTTTATGAATCCACCTTAGAGGGACTGTGATGAGCAGTACGGATAAACCCGTTAGTTTAGTAAAGAGTGGATAATAATATAAATATTATTATCAATTAGGGTGGCAACACGGAGTTCTTCGTCCCTTTTATGGGATAAAGGCTCCTTTTTTTATATCAGAAAATAATAAAATAAGTGATTTGGAGGATATTATGTTAGATTTAAAATTTTTAAGAGAAAATCCAGAAATAGTTAAACAAAATATTAGAAATAAGTTTCAAGATCAAAAGCTTGGATTAGTTGATGAAGTTATTGCTTTAGATGTTGAAAGTAGAGCTACACAACAAGAAGCTGACTCTTTAAGATCTAATAGAAAAACAATTTCTAAGCAAATTGGTGCATTAATGGGGCAAGGAAAGAAAGAAGAAGCAGAAGAGTTAAAGGCTAAGGTTAATGAGCAAGCTAATCGTCTTACTGAATTAGAAGCAAAGGAAACTGAACTTCAAGAAAAAATAAAAAATATAATGTTAGTTATTCCTAATATTATTGATCCAAGTGTTCCAATAGGAAAAGATGATAGTGAAAATGTTGAAGTTGAAAAATTTGGTGAACCATTAGTACCAGAATTTGAAATACCATATCACACAGAAATAATGGAAAAATTAAATGGAATAGATTTAGATGGAGCTAGAAAAGTAGCTGGTAATGGATTTTATTATTTAATGGGAGATATTGCTAGATTACAATCAGGAATACTTTCTTATGCAAGAGATTTCATGATTGATAGAGGATTTACATATTGTATACCTCCATTTATGATTCGTAGCGAAGTTGTTACAGGTGTTATGAGCTTTGCTGAAATGGAATCAATGATGTATAAAATAGAAGGTGAAGATTTATATTTAATAGGAACTAGTGAACATTCTATGATTGGTAAATTTATTGATACTATATTAAAAGAAGATTCTCTTCCTCAAACTTTAACTAGTTATTCACCATGTTTCAGAAAAGAAAAGGGTGCTCATGGAATTGAAGAAAGAGGAGTTTATAGAATTCATCAATTCGAAAAACAAGAAATGATAGTTGTTTGTAAGCCAGAGGAAAGTAAAGAATGGTTTGATAAGTTATGGAAGAATACAGTAGATTTATTCCGTTCATTAGATATCCCAGTTAGAACATTAGAATGTTGTTCAGGAGATTTAGCAGATCTTAAGGTTAAATCTATAGACGTAGAAGCATGGTCTCCAAGACAAAAGAAATACTTTGAGGTTGGAAGTTGTTCTAATTTAGGTGATGCACAAGCTAGAAGATTGAAGATTCGTGTAAATGGAGAAAAAGGAAAGTACTTTGCACATACTTTAAATAACACAGTTGTTGCTCCACCAAGAATGTTAATTTCATTTTTAGAAAATAACTTAAATGAAGATGGATCAATAAATATTCCAGAAGCATTAAGACCTTACATGGGTGGAAAAGAAGTAATAAGATAATAAAAGTAATATAAAGGGGGATGTCGCATTAAGAATAAATACTACAATATATTGTATTAATTTTTATTTTTTAAAACAATATATTGTGTATAAAAGCTTTAGTGCGACAGCCCCCTTTTTTATGCATAAAAGAAATTAAAGTTAGTTATACCAGTGGATTTTATATTTAATAAAATAGAAATTAAGTATCATACAATAAATATTGACAAATTTTAGAAATATGATAGATTTAATATGGGTGGTATTTTAATTAAACCGCACCTTATATATTTGAAAATTTAAAGATTAAAAGAAATAGCTCATATCAATTTTGAATGAGACTAATTACTATCATGCTCTTTTAGGGGGTGATAATTATGAAATTTGGATTTATTGGAGCAGGAAAGGTTGGCTTTTCCTTAGGAAAATATCTAAAAGAAAATAATATAGACTTAAATGGGTACTATAGTAAGAGCAAGCATTCAGCTAAAGAAGCTGCAATCTTTACAGGTACCAAAAAATATGACAACTTAGAAATGTTAATTGAAGATAGTGATGCTATATTTATTACAACACCTGATGGTGAAATACAAGGAGTTTGGAATAAAATTAATAGGTTATCAATCAAAGATAAATTGATATGTCATTGTAGTGGCTCTATTTCTTCAGAAATCTTTTCAAATATAAATAATCATGGTGCCTATGGTTATTCTATTCACCCAATGTTTGCTATTTCAGACAAATATAATTCTTACAAAAATTTATCTCAAGCATTTATTACAATTGAAGGACACAATAAACATATTGAATATTTTAAGCATCTTTTTTCTAGTTTAGGAAATGATGTAGCGATTATTTCAAAGGAAAATAAATCACTTTATCATGCTGCATCAGTAACAGTTAGCAATCTTATATTAGGGTTAATTAACAATGCAATTAATTATCTTGAAGATTGTGGATTTACAAAAGAAACAGCTATGAAAGCACTTTATCCATTAATAGAATTTAATTTAAAGAACATTAAGGAGAAAGGGGTTATTGATAGCTTAACAGGACCAGTAGAAAGAGGTGATTTAGTTACTGTTATTAATCATTTAGGTGTTTTGAGAGAAGAGGATAAGGAATTATATAGATTATTATCAAGAAATATATTAAAAATAGCAAAAGTAAAAAACTTAAATAGGGATTATAAAAATTTAGAAGAATATTTGGGAGAATGATTATGAAAAATACAGTAGTTACTTTTAAAGAAGCTAAACAAAAAAATGAGAAACTTTCTATGCTTACGGCATATGATTATTCAACAGCAAAAATAATTGATGAAGCAGGGATAAATGGAATTTTAGTAGGGGATTCTTTAGGAATGGTTTGTTTAGGGTATGAAGATACCTTATCAGTTACAATGGAAGATATGATACATCATACTAGTGCAGTAACTAGAGGTGCTAAAAATACTTTAGTGGTTGCAGATATGCCTTTTATGTCTTATCAGACATGCGTTTATGATGCTGTAGTTAATGCAGGAAGACTAATTAAAGAAGGACGAGCACAAGCAGTTAAATTAGAGGGTGGAATTGAAGTTTGTGACAAAATAGAAGCAATAGTAAAAGCATCAATACCTGTTATGGGGCATATTGGATTAACGCCACAATCAGTTAATGCATTTGGTGGATTTAAAGTTCAAGGAAAAGATGAAGAAGCAGCTAAAAAGCTTATTGATGAAGCTTTAGCAATAGAAAAGGCAGGAGCTTTTGCAGTTGTATTAGAATGTGTTCCAGCTAAATTAGCAGCAATAATAAGTGAAAAACTATCCATTCCAACAATAGGAATAGGAGCAGGAGTAAATTGTGATGGTCAAATCCTTGTTTATCAAGATATGTTAGGAGTATTTAGCGATTTTACACCTAAGTTTGTTAAAAAATATGAAAATTTAGGTGAAAAAATGAATATAGCATTTAGAAAATATATTGAAGAGATTAAAGATGGAGTTTTCCCAGCAGAAGAACATTCTTTTAAAATAAGTGATGAAGTAATTGAAAAGTTATATTAAAAGGGGAAGAAAAAATGAGAATTGTAGGAAAAATAAATGATGTAAGAAACCAAGTAAAGGAATGGAAGAAGCAAGGGTTAACAGTGGGCTTTGTTCCAACTATGGGATATTTACATGAAGGTCATGAAAGCCTTATAAAAAGGGCTTATGAAGAAAATGATAAAGTAGTTGTAAGTATATTTGTAAATCCTATGCAATTTGGACCAAAAGAAGATTTAGCAAGCTATCCAAGGGATTTAAAAAGAGATAGTGAAGTATGTGAAAAGGCTGGTACTGATCTTATATTCCATCCTGAAAATGAGGAAATGTATTTTAATGATTTTTCTACATTTGTAGATATGAATGGATTAACAAAAGGGTTATGTGGTAAAAGCAGGCCTATACATTTTAGGGGAGTATGTACTGTTGTAACTAAGTTATTTAATATAGTTGCTCCAGATAGAGCATATTTTGGAGAAAAGGATGCACAACAATTAGCTGTAATTAAAAGGATGGTTAGAGATTTAAATATTGATATTGAAATAATAGGATGTCCTATTATAAGGGAAGAGGATGGCCTAGCTAAAAGTTCAAGAAATACTTATTTATCATTAGAGGAAAGAAAAGTAGCTACTATTTTAAATAAGTCATTAAAGTTAGCTAAGGAAAAAATTCAAAGTGGGGAAAGAAATGCAGTTAATATAATTGAAGTTATAGAAAATAATATTAAATCTGAAAAATTAGCTAAAATTGATTATATAGAAATAGTAGACAGTAATTCATTAGAAGAAGTTAAAGAAATAAGCAAATCTATATTAGTTGCAATAGCAGTATTTATAGGTAAAACAAGATTAATAGATAATTTCACATATGAATTATAGCAAAGGGAGAAAAAACAATGAAAGTGAATATGTTAAAGGGCAAGATACACAGAGCAACAGTAGTACAAGCTGAATTAAACTACGTGGGAAGTATTACAGTTGATAAGGATTTATTAGATGCAGCTGGAATATATGAGTATGAAAAGGTGCATATTGTAGATATAGATAATGGAGCTAGATTTGAGACATACACTATAGCAGGTGAAAGAGGAACAGGAATGATTTGTTTAAATGGAGCAGCTGCAAGATGTGTACAAGTTGGAGATAAAATAATATTAATGGCTTATTGTGATTTAGATACAGAAGAGGTAAAGAATCATAAACCAAAAGTTGTCTTTGTAAATGAAAAAAATAAAATTAGTAGAATTACTAATTATGAAAAACATGGACAACTTTCTGAATAATAAAATATTAAAATATCTTTAGATAATATGATGAATTTGGAATAGTGTTTTTATTCTAAATTCATCATTTTTTGTTAATAATGGTATATAGTATTATGGCAATTATAAAAACATTAAATAGGCTTTGAGTAGTTTTTAGGTGGTTATAAGATAATATAAAATATGTATAAAATTAATTAAAAAATTTTTTTGAAAAAGTGTTGACATAATATATTACATGCTGATATAATAGCAATTGTTCCGAGGAGAGATGGTCGAGTTGGTTTAAGGCACCGGTCTTGAAAACCGGCGTGCGTGTGAGCGTACCCAGGGTTCGAATCCCTGTCTCTCCGCCATAAAGTCTTTAGCATTAGCTAAAGACTTTTTTTATATATAAATTTTTAGCTTTTTTTTAAAATTAAATTTATTTTAATACATAAGAATTTTTAAAAAGAAAAAATGGTAATTTATATTAAATTTATTTCAATTATGAAAATAGTTAAATATATTTGTATTATTTTATTTAGTTTTTATTTTGAAAATTAGAATGAAAAAGAAAGTTTTATTAAAAAATAAAAAAGTTTATAAAAAGTGTTGACATAATTGTTAACCGCTGATATAATAAATATTGTCTTGGAGAGATGGTCGAGTTGGTTTAAGGCACCGGTCTTGAAAACCGGCGTGCGTGTGAGCGTACCCAGGGTTCGAATCCCTGTCTCTCCGCCATAAGTGGAGAATTACTCAAGTGGCTAAAGAGGCTCCCCTGCTAAGGGAGTAGGCTGGATAATACTGGTGCGAGGGTTCGAATCCCTTGTTCTCCGCCAAAAGCATCTAACTAATGTTAGATGCTTTTTTTGAGTAGAAAAATAAGCTTTAGGAAAACTTAAATACATAAATATCCAAAAATTCGCAATTAATAATTGTAAACGTAACAATTAAATGGTATACTTTTATATAGTTAGGTTAGCATAACGTATTTGTTGGGAGGGTAATAGATGAAAAAAAAATATGTTGTAGGTGTAGATTTAGGGGGAACTAAGATTTACACAGCTTTAGTAGATTTAGAAGGAAATATTATAAAAGAAAAAACAGTTGAAACTTTAGCTTTTGAAGGCGAAAATGCTATTATGGGAAGAATAATAGATGCTATAAATTATGTTATAGATGGAACTGAAAAAAATTTAATAAAGTCAATTGGAATCGGTTCTCCTGGACCATTAGATGTAAAAAATGGTGTTATAATTGAAAATTCAAATTTACCTTTTAAAAATTTTGAAATAGTTAAAACTATAAGAGAAACATATGATTTACCAACTTATTTAGATAATGATGCAAATGTTGCAACACTAGGAGAATTTATGTTTGGAGCAGGAAAAGGTACTGAAAATATGGTATTTATAACAGCAAGTACAGGAATTGGCGGTGGAGCTGTTATAAATGGAAAATTATTTAGAGGAACTACAGGAAATGCTTTAGAAGTTGGACATACTATTGTTGCAAATGAAGGCCCAAGATGTGGGTGTGGAAACATTGGATGTGCAGAAGCTTTAGGTTCAGGTACAGCAATAGGTAAAAGAGCTAAGGAAGCAGTAGCCACTAATGTTGAAACATCATTAAAAAATTATGAAAATGTAACATCTAAAGAAGTATTTAAAGAAGCTGCTAATGGTGATAGAGTAGCTAAAAATATATTAGAAACTTCATTAAATTACCTTGGAATAGCAGTAGCTAATACAATAACTAACTTTGATCCAGAAAAAGTAGTTATTGGTGGAGGAGTAATTAATGGTGGTAGTATAGTATTAGATACTATAAGAAGAGTAGTTGGAGAAAGAGCTTTAAAAACTTTTGCTGATAGTTGTACAGTAGAAAAAGCTGTATTAGGTGGAAAAGCAGGTGTTTTAGGAGCTGCAGCTTTAGCAATAACGGAACAATAATAAATATTTTATAAAGAGCTACAATAAGTATAAATTTTGAATTAACTAGTTTTAGAAAATTCAATTATTTATACTTGTTGTAGCTTATTTTTTTATTTTATTAATATTAGATATAATTATTTTATATATCAATAAAGTTATTATAGGTTTAAATAATGTATAGTATCATTAATATATAAGTATTAAATTTATATTATATTGTTATATAAACCACAAATTAATATAAGAATAAAAAAAGTAATTAAAAAAAATATTATTAAGATATAAATGGTAAGGAGGCACTTATGGGAATTAGATTTATTTTTGGTAGAGCTGGCTCAGGTAAAAGTCATTATTGTTTAAATCAAATAAAGAAAAAATTAGATAATGATAAAAATAATAAATTAATATTACTTGTACCAGATCAGTATACATTCCAAACAGAAAAGAAGTTATTGGAGTATATAGGAGAAAGAGCATTACTTAGAGCAGAAGTATTAAGCTTTAAGAGAATGGCAACAAGAGTTTTTGATAAATGCGGTGGAAGAGCCATTAATATAATAGAAGATTCAGGTAAGAATATGCTTATTTATAAATTATTAAAGGATAAAGGAGAAGAGTTTCAATATTTTAATAGAATAAGTAAGCAACAAGGATTTGTTGGTACAGTATCAAAATCAATAACTGAATTTAAAAAATATAATATTACTCAGGAAATTCTTAATGAAAAACAGATAGAAATAAAAGACAAAGACTTAAAAGATAAAATAAATGATTTATCATCAATTTATGAAACATTTAATAAAAATCTTCATAAGGAATATATAGATTCAGATGACATATTATCAATTTTATCAGAAAAATTAAAAGAATGTGATTTATATAATGATTGTGAAATTTGGATTGATGAATTTACAACATTTACGCCTCAACAAATAGAAGTATTGAAAACATTAGCTAAGCAATGTAAAAATATGAATATTACTTTATGTAATGATGGTGAAATTCAATTTATAGAGGGCGAAACTGATATATTTGATGTAATAAAAAATACGGAAAATAAATTATTAAAAATGATGCAGGAAAATAATGTTTCTTATAAAGAACCTGTTAATTTAAATAAGAAAAATATTTATAGATTTAAAGAAAGTAAAGAATTAGGGCATATAGAAAAATATTTCTTTAACTTTCCTTTTAAGGTATATAAAGAAGAATGTAAGGATGTAAGATTATATAAAGCTAATAATAATTATTCCGAAATTGAATGGATAGCTCAGGATATTTTAAGACTTGTAAGGGATAAAGGATATAGATATAAAGATATAGCTGTAGTATGTAGAGAAATAGATAGTTATGACAAAATTACGGCAGTAATTTTTAATGAATATAATATACCATATTTCCTTGATAAAAAAAGGGAAATATTAAGTAATCCACTAATTGTATTAATAATATCAGTATTAGAAATATTAAGTAGTAATTGGTCTTATGAAAGTGTGTTTAAATATGTTAAAAGTGGTCTTATAACATTAGAATCATCATTTATTGACAAATTAGAAAATTATATTTTAGCTAACGGAATTAAGGGATATAAGTGGACTAGGAAATTAATAACTAATACAGATGGGGAAATTACTTCAGAAGAAATTGAGATCTTCGAATATATGGAAGAAATCAGAAGACCAATAATTAATTTACATGATAAGATTAAGGGAAATGTAACTGTAAAAACATATTGTACAGCTTTATATGAATTTTTATTAGAAATAAATGCATTTGAAACAATGGATAAATGGCTTGAAGATTTTAATAGTTATGGATTACAAGATAAGATTAAGGAATATACACAAGTACCATCTATAGTAATGGATATGTTAGATCAAGCAGTAGAGGTATTAGGTGATGAAGAGGTTGATTTAAAAATATTTTCTAGAATATTAATATCAGGATTTGAGGAAAAGGAAATAGGAGTAATTCCTATGGCTTTAGATCAGGTAAATATAGGTGATATAGCTAGAATAAAGGGGAGAGATGTAAAAGCACTTTATATAGTAGGAGCTAATGATGGTGTACTTCCATCATCAAATAAGGAGGAAGGAATATTATCTGATGAAGATAGACTTGAACTTAAAAATTTGGGAATAGAATTAGCAAGTGATACAAGAAGCAGAGTATTTGAAGAACAGTTTATGGTTTATACAGCATTAACTATTCCTTCAAATTATTTAATGATTACTTATCCAATGGCTGATTTTGAGGGAAAATCATTAAGACCATCAATAATAATACCTAGATTAAAAAAGATTTTACCAAGGTTACAAGAAGAAAGTGAAATAGTTAATAAGAATTTATCTAATGATAAGTATTATAATATAACAGCTCCAATACCAACATTTAATGAACTTATAGAAGCTTTAAGAAAAGAATATGAAAATGAAGAAATTGATCCTCATTGGATAAGTACATTTAAATGGTTTGAAGAAAGTGAAGAATTTAAGGATAGAACTAAAATTATTTTTAATGGGTTAAATTATACTAATTTAGTTGAAAAAATACCAAGAGAAAAAATAAAAAGGTTATATAGTAATGAAAATGGAAGATTAATGTTTAGTGTATCTAGAATAGAAAAGTACGCTCAATGTCCGTTTAGTTATTATGTTCAATATGGCTTAAAGGCAAAAGATAGAAAGGTATATGAATTTTCTGCTCCAGATTTAGGGTCATTTATGCATGATATATTAGATAAGTTTACTAATAAAATAAGAAAAGAAAATATATCATGGAGTGAATTAACTAAAGAAAGATGTAGTGAAATAGTTAATGAACTTGTTAATAATAAGCTGAAAAATGAAACAAATTCTATTTTAAATAGTAATAAAAAATATCAATATTTTTCAGAAAGATTTAAAAAGACAATAACTAAATCAGTAACTGTAATATCAGAACAAATGAGAAAAGGTGAGTTTGATATTTTTAAAAGTGAGTTTGATTTTGGAGACTTTGAGGATTCAAATCCAATAAAATTAGAATTACCATCAAAAGAAACTGTTTATTTAAAGGGTAGAGTAGATAGAATAGATAAGGTTGAGTTAAATGGTGAAACGTATATAAGAATAGTTGATTATAAATCAGGTTCTAAGAGTTTTGACTTAAATGAATTATATTATGGATTACAAATACAATTATTGGTATATTTAGATGCTATATTAAAAAATTCAGAGCAAATTTTAAAAACACAATGTATGCCAGGAGGAATATTATATTTTAAAATTGATAATCCAATAATTAAATCTAAAAAAGCACTAAGTGAAGAAGAAATACAAGTTGAAGTATTGAAAAAGTTAAAAATGGATGGATTATTATTAAAAAATGTAGAACTTGTAAAAGCAATGGATAAGGATATGGAAACATACTCATTAATAATTCCAGCAGCTTTTAAAAAGGATGGAGATTTTACAAGTTCTAGTTCAGTAGTAACAAAAGAGCAATTTGAATTATTAAGAAATTATGTTAATGATAAAATGATTGAAATTTGTGAGGAAATGCTTAGTGGGCAAGTCAAAATAGAGCCCTGTAAATCATCAAAGGTAACATATTGTGATTATTGTAATTACTCTGCAATATGTCAATTTGATACTTCAATAAGAGATAATAAATATAAAGTAATTTTAAGGAAGAAAAAGGATGATTTATGGAATGCAATGAGCAATAAAGTAAATGAGGAGGAAGGTAAGTAAATATGGCAGATACTAAATGGACTAATGAACAGCTTCAAGCAATTGAAACAAGAAGGTGTAATTTACTTGTGGCTGCAGCTGCTGGCTCAGGTAAAACTGCTGTTTTAGTTGAAAGAATTATAAGGATAATAACAAATGAAGAAAATCCAGTGGATATAGATAAGCTTTTAGTTGTTACTTTTACTAGTGCAGCAGCATCAGAAATGAGGGAAAGAATAGCATCAGCTATATCAAAATCATTAGAAAAAAGTCCTAATTCCAAAAATCTTCAAAGACAACTTACCTTATTAAGTAGGGCTAATATAACTACTATGCATTCATTTTGCTTAGATGTAATTAAAAATTATTTTTATACTATTGATTTAGATCCAAGTTTTAGAATTGGTGATGAAACTGAAGCTATTTTAATGAAAAATGAAATAATTGAAGAGCTTTTTGAAGAATATTATGAAGAGGACAATGAAGATTTTAAAAAATTAATAGAAGCATATAGCAGTTCTAAGGATGATGAAAAATTAAAGGAAATGATACTTTCATTATATAGGTTTTCTATGAGTGGACCATGGCCACAACAATGGTTAAAGGAAAAAGCAGAAGATTTTAATATTAGTACATTAGAAGAATTTGATAAAAGTGAATGGGTAAAGGTATTAAGGGACAATTTAAGAGTTGAATTAAATGGTTTTTTAAATATGTATAAAAGGGCAATTGAAATAATTAATGATACTAGTGGATTAGAACCTTATTTAGATGCTTTTTATAGTGATTATAATTACTTAGAAAATGCATATGAAAGTTTAAATGGTGGATTAAATGACATTTATATTGCATTAAATTCTATTTCTTTTATTAAGTTAAAAACTGTTAAGAAAAATCAAGTTTCAGATGAAAATGCACAAAATTCAGTAAAAAATATAAGAGATTCGGTTAAGAAGAAAGTAAAAGGATTAATTGAAAGTACATTTGAATTTACACCTCAAGAAGCCCTAGATGGAATAATAGGTGTATATCCTTTTATGAAGACATTAGCATCAATAACTCTTGAGTTTTTAAGAAGATTTGATGAAAAGAAAAGAGAAAAAAACATATTAGACTTTAATGATTTGGAACACCTTTGTTTAAAAATATTAATTGATAAAGATGAAAATAATAATATTATACCTTCAAAAGTTGCAGAGCATTTTAGAGAATTTTTTGATGAAGTATTAGTTGATGAATATCAAGACTCTAATAGTGTTCAAGAAACTATAATTGATTTAGTTTCAAGGAGAAGCTTAAAAGAAGCAAATGTATTTATGGTTGGGGATGTTAAGCAAAGTATATATAGATTTAGACAGGCAAAACCAGAATTATTTTTAGATAAATATAATAAGTACTCCTTAAAGGAAGGAAAGAGTAATAGAAAAATTCAATTATATAAAAATTTTAGAAGCAGACAGGAAGTTATAGAAGGTGTTAACTATATATTTAAAATGGTTATGTCTCAAACTGTAGGGGAGCTTGAATATACAAATGAAGAAACATTAAACCTAGGAGCAGATTTTAAATCTACAAATGATGAAAACTCAATATTAGGGGGAGATATAGAACTTCACATATTAGATAAATCAGGAATTGTTAAAGAAGAAAATATAGATGTTTCTGATGAAGAAAGTGAAGCTAAGGAAGAGGAAGAAGATATAGATGCAATTACCTTAGAAGCAAAGATTGTTTCTAAAAGAATAAAGGAATTATTTGAACCTAAGGATGGAAAGAAATTTAAGGTATTTGATAAAGATACTAATGAATATAGGGATGTAAGATATAAGGATATAGTTATTCTTTTAAGAGCAACTAAAAATTGGGCAGAAATATTTTTAGATGAATTGGGCTCTGAAGGTATTCCAGTATATGCAGATACAGGAAGTGGATACTTTGAATCAATTGAAATTAGAACAATAATGTCATTGCTAAAGGTAATAGATAATCCATTACAAGATGTACCTATGATTGCACTTTTAAGATCACCTATAGTTGGATTTACTGCTGAAGAGTTAAGTGATTTAAGATTATTGCATAAAAACTTATATTTTTATGAAATAATAAAAGAAGTAACAGAAGGCATTCATGAGGTTAGTGAAGATTTAAAGTTTAAGTGTGTTAGTTTTGTAGCAGCATTAAATAAATGGAGAAAAAAATCAATTTATACTCCTATAGATGAATTTATATGGTATTTGTATATGGATACTGTATTTTATGGATATGTTGGGGCAATGCCAAATGGGAAGCTAAGACAGGCAAATTTAAAAATACTTTTCCAAAGAGCAAAACAATATGAAAGTACTAGTTTTAAGGGATTATTTAATTTTATAAATTTTATAAATAAGTTAATAAAATCTTCTGGTGATATGGGAAGTGCAAAGGTACTTGGGGAAAATGAAGATGTAGTTAGAATTATGAGTATTCATAAAAGCAAGGGACTTGAGTTTCCTGTAGTATTTACTAGTGGAATGGGTAAACAATTTAATTTAATTGATTTATCTAATTCTGTTTTATATCATGAAAAATTAGGATTCGGCCCTAGTTACGTTAATTTAGAAACAAGAAATTCATATTCTACTTTAGCTAAAGAAGCAATAAAAAAAAGAATACGACTAGAAACTTTATCTGAAGAAATGAGAATACTATATGTTGCATTTACTAGGGCAAAAGAAAAGTTAATTATTACTGGAGCAACAAGTAATTTAGAAAAATCAATTAATAATTGGGTTTCTTCAGCAGCATTAGATGAAAATATAATTTTACCTTCAGAAGTGCTAAAGGGAAAATCATATTTAGATTGGATTTGTATGGCTATATGTAAACATGTTTGTGGAGAAAAGTTAAGAAATGTTGCAGGGGCTGGTAGAGAATTAATAACAAGTGATTTTTCTAAATGGGATATTAAGTTTTGGAATAAAAATTTGTTAATAATGGATAAAAATTTAGAAGTTATAGATGAAGTTGAAGAAAAGAAATCTATTATAAATTATAAAGAAGTTGTTGTAGATAATGAAATAAATAGAAGGCTTGATTATAAATATAAATTTGTAGAGTGTTCTATGTTGCCAAGTAATATTTCAGTTTCTGATTTAAAGAAAAAGGAATTTACTTATGGTGATGAAATACATGATGTAGTTGAAGTATTTAAAGAAAAACAAGTTTTAAAACCTAAATTTTTAAAAGAAGAAAAAGGTTTATCTGCAGCTGAAAGAGGTACTGTAATTCATTATGTTATGCAAAGATTAAATTATGATAGAGTAAATAATGTAACTGAAATAAAAGAACAAATTAAAGAAATGGTAATGGATAAGTCATTAACTGAAAAGGAAGCTTCTGTTGTATGGCATAATAAAATATACAAATTTTTTGAAAGTAGTTTAGGAAAAAGGTTGTTAATAGCTTATAAGGAAGGAAGATTAGTAAGTAGGGAATTACCGTTTTTTACACAACTAAGTAGCGTTGAATATGATTTAAATTTAAATGTAGAAACTTATGCTGGTGAAAAAATAAGACTTCAAGGAATAATAGATTGCTTTTTTGAGGAAGAAGATGGAATAGTTCTTTTAGATTATAAAACTGATTATGTAGATGATAATAATATAAATGAAGTAATTCAAAGATATAAATTGCAAATTAAATATTATAAAGATGCATTAGAAAAAATAACAGGTAAAAATGTAAAGGAAAGCTATCTTTATTTATTTGGAATAGATGAAGAAAGAATAGTAAGAGATTAATAAAATAAAGGAAATTGAAAATTTAGTAAGTTTTCAATTTCCTTATATTACTTTTATTAGTATATATAAAAAACTTATTTTTCCAAATAATAATTTGAATTCTTATTTATGATATTAAATCTTTTTTTGTATAAAAAATTTTTTACAATGATTTTTTTTGAAGATTTCTCACTAATTCACTAGTTTAATTATGTTATATTTTAAGACAAAGTTAAAATTTTTATGTTATAATATCGAAAGAATAATAAATGAAATGAGGTATGTTGAGTGATAAATGTTTTAAATGTAAGTTTAAGATACGGGTCTCGTAAGTTATTTGAAGATGTTAACATCAAATTTACTCCTGGTAACTGTTATGGTGTTATAGGTGCTAATGGGGCTGGAAAATCTACATTTTTAAAAATATTATCTGGAGAAGTTGAACCAAATACTGGGGAAGTTGTAATAGCTCCAAATACAAGAATGTCAGTTTTAAGTCAGGACCACTATAAGTATGATGAATTCCCAGTTTTAGAAACAGTTATAATGGGTAATGAAAGATTACATACTATAATGAAAGAAAAAGATGCATTATATGCAAAACCAGATTTTTCAGATGAAGATGGAATTAAAGCAGCTGAATTAGAAGGTGAATTTGCTGAATTAAATGGTTGGGAAGCAGAATCAGAAGCATCATCTTTATTACAAGGATTAGGAATTGGAACTGATGCTCACTATAAATTAATGTCTGAGTTAACTGGTGCTGAAAAAGTTAAAGTATTACTTGCTCAAGCTTTATTTGGTAACCCAGGAATATTAATACTGGACGAGCCTACTAACCACTTAGATATAAAATCAATTAAATGGCTTCAAAACTTCTTAGGAGATTTTGAGGGAACAGTTATAGTTGTATCACATGATAGACATTTCTTAAATGAAGTTTGTACTCACATGGCTGACGTTGACTTTGGAAAGATTAAGCTATATGTAGGTAACTATGATTTCTGGTATGAATCAAGCCAATTAGCTACTCAAATGGCTAAGGATCAAAATAAGAAAAAAGAAGAAAAGATTAAAGAATTGCAAGACTTCATTGCAAGATTCAGTGCTAATGCTTCTAAGTCTAAGCAAGCAACATCTCGTAAAAAGTTATTAGAAAAAATTACTTTAGATGATATTCAACCTTCAAGCAGAAGATATCCATTTGTTGGATTTAAGCCTGAAAGAGAAGTTGGTAATGATATATTAGTAGTTGAAGGATTATCTAAGACTATTGATGGAGTTAAAGTTTTAGATAATGTAAGCTTTAGAGTAAATAAAGAAGATAAGATTGCTTTTGTAGGAAATGAAATTGCAATAACTACTTTATTTAAGATAATAAATGGAGAAATGGAACCAGATTCAGGTGAATTTAAATGGGGTATCACTATAACTACTGCATATTTCCCTAAAGATAACTCTGAATACTTTAATGATTGTAAATTAAGCTTAGTTGACTGGTTAAGACAATTCTCAGAAGAAAAATCTGAAAGTTATATTAGAGGATTCTTAGGAAGAATGTTATTCTCTGGAGAAGAAGCTTTAAAAGAAGCTAATGTTTTATCAGGAGGAGAAAAGGTTAGATGTATGCTTTCTAGAATGATGCTTTCTAGTGCAAATGTATTAGTTTTAGATGGACCTACTAACCACTTAGACCTTGAATCAATTACAGCTGTAAATAATGGATTAAAAGACTATAATAGTAATGTTTTATTTGCTTCTCATGACCATCAATTTGTTCAAACAGTTGCAAATAGAATTATAAGAGTAAATGATGATGGATCTATCTTTGATAGAACTATGACTTATGATGAATTCTTAGAAAAATTTGGAGAATAATGAAAATATCATAATATGGGAGTCTATTTTTTAGACTCCTTATTATGATATTTTTTTATTAATTATTTAATTAATTGTTAATCCATCAAACATTATATCTACAATATTTTTCATTGTTTCAGAATAGTCTATTTTTTCTTTTCTTAAATTATTATCTTCTAATATAATTTTTATACTACCTATTAAAACACTTTTCATAAGATAAATATTTACCTTTTTTATCAATCCTTCATCAATACATTTTTTTACTAAGATATTAGTGTGTTCCCAAGCTAAATCTAATCTATTCATTATTTTTTCATAAATTTTAGGATAAAACTTTTTTACTTCATGTATTTTTGTATAATCAATTGCATCGTAAGATGTAGGTAAAAGAGTAAAGATTCTTTTTAATTTTTCTAAATTATCAATGGTAGCATCATTAAGTATTTCTTTTCCCTTTTCTGTAATTGAATCAAATATGTCATCTACTAATAAATTTAATAATGTTTCTTTACTATCTATATTTTCATATAAGGTACGTTTACTGACTCCAAGATTATTTGCCAAATCATCCATAGTAAATTTAACACCTTTTTCTTTAAATATATTTATTGTTGCATTTACTATTTTTATCTCTAAACTCATTTTATCCTCCATATGCCATAAACTATTTTTCTTTCTATAACTTAATTCTAGTATTTTATAGTATTACTTTCAAATAAATTTTATACTATTAATTGTTAATAAACTATTAAAAAAATATATGTTAATATATTATAATAGGGGTTATATATAATTAATAGTATTTTTATAATTTAAAAATAATAAAAAGGAAATAAATTCATGATACAAATTTATAATAGAAAAACTAATAAGTATGATACAGAAGCAGTGGCTGGAGAAAAGTATATTAATTGGGCATATGAATCACCAATAGGAAAAGGATTTGTAGAATTATTTATTAAAAGAAAAATATTTTCAAAGTTATATGGAATTTATTGTGATAGCAAATTGAGTAAAAGAAAAATTTCTTCCTTTATCTCAACTTTTAATATTGATATGGATATGTGCGTAAATACTTCATCTGATTTTGAAAACTTTAATGAATTTTTTATAAGAAGACTTACAAAAGAGGCTCGTCCAATAAATAAAGATAAAAATGTATTGATTTCTCCTGGTGATGGTAGATTAATGGCTTATACTAATATAGATATAAATAAATTAATTCAAGTAAAGGGAATTACATATAGTTTATCAGAATTAATTGAGGATGATGAAATTGCAAAGGAATATAATGGAGGAGTTTGCTTAGTTTTAAGATTATGTCCAACAGATTATCATAGATTACATTTTGTAGATGATGGAATTACAGAAAAGTCAAATATTGTTACAGGAAATTATTATTCGGTTAATCCAACAGCACTAGAAAGAATTCCTAAGTTATATTGTCAAAATAAAAGAGAATGGTCTATATTTCATTCAAAAAATTTTGGAGATATAATTCATGTTGAAGTTGGGGCTACTTGTGTAGGTTCAATAATTCAAAGCTATACTCCTAATAAAAAAGTTAAAAAAGGTGATGAAAAGGGATATTTTAAATTTGGAGGCTCAACAACTATTTTATTTTTTAAAAAAGATATGGTTTCAATAGATGATGATATTTTACTTCAATCATCATTTGGATTTGAAAGTAAAGTTAATATGGGTGAGAAAATAGGAGAAAAGTTAAAGTAAAATATAAAATAGAAATTATATTTTTAAAGATATAATTTCTATTTTTAGATAATTAATTTTAAATAATTATTTTATTATTGATTTAATAGTCTTTAAAAATTTTTCTTCATTACCATCGAATATTATTATATTAATTCCCATTTCCTTAGCTCTTATTTTAACAGGAGACTTTATAGGATCTTTTGTAGCTACTAAAATTTTATATGAATTATCTCCACCAAATTTTTCAGCATAAACATTTAGTTCATTTAATGCCATTTCATTATATTTATCGCTATCCTTACAAGAAATAAATATTGGAACAGAATCTTTTACTGCAACTACATCAACTTCATTTCTAACGATTTCATTACTATCATTCCATAAAAACATAACTCCATTTTTAGATTCATCTATTTCATCTATTTTATTTATAAGTTTATTAGTTTCAATTTCTAGCCAAGTACCACTTTTGAATATAAATGCTTTAAGATAATTATTTAAAAAATCAATTGTAATTTTATCAGTGGTATTTCTTACAGTAATTTCTTTCATTTTAACAAGATTATCTAAGATTAAATTTAATAACTTATTTTCTTCTTTAGATAAATTGTTAGTATGAATATAAATTCTTTGTTGATTATATGAGTCATGCTCAAATATGCTTGAGTCATATAATTTTTGCTTATGTTCATGCCATAATGATATATTTTTTGAGATTTGTTCTGAAAAAAATATTAAATCTTTTTTATTATATAGTTGGGAGGCATCTTCAACAATCATTCCTCCTGAAGCTTTAACTATATCATCTATCTCTAAATCCTCAAAAGCTTTATTTAAAATTGATATAGCATTATCTTTAAATTCATATAATATTTTTTCTTTAATATCAATATATAATGATTTTAAATTATTCTTTAAACATAAGTTTAATAAGATTAAAGAATTTACTCTTTTTCCACCTGTCAAATTTACTATTATATTTTTATTTTCAATATTTTTTATTAATTTTTCTAAGGCGGTATTATCTCCTTCTTTAATATCAAAAAAATTTAATTTTATATTTTTAAAATTTCTTTCATAATATTTTTTTAATGTATCAGCTTTATTATTGCATGATTTATCCTTTATAAAATAGATAATTTCTGGATTTAGTTCTTTTGTTGCTAATATATTACTTTCATTATGTTCATCTACTTGACTTATTAAAATATCAATCATATTTTTAATACCTCTTTATTAAAACTATATTAATAGTTTTCCAAATAAAATGATTTTTTATAAATAAAAAAAGAACCATTGAAAATCAATAGTTCTTTCATGGCAGAGCGTAAAGGAATCGAACCCTTAATGTGCCGTCCGTAGCGGCATGTTATATCCGTTTAACTAACGCTCCAAATTATTAACAACACTATGTTAACACAAATAAATAAATTTTTCAAGAAATAAATGCTTTAATAGGTTTAAAAACAGTAAAATTAGTCAATTATTATTAATAACTATAAGGAGGAATAAATGTGGATAATTTATTTAAGAAGAATAAAAATAAGGATGTTTTTAAAATTTTTGCTATATCCTGTTCTGTATTGCTATTGGTAGTCATTTTAAATTTCTATGTAGATTATAAATATTTATCAATCGTAAATAATTTTTATTCAAAATTTAATAGTTGTGATTTTACTGAAGCTAAAAAAATTATTAATAATGATAGTATTTATTTAAAATTAAAGAAAAAGAAATTAAATAATGATTTAAATGCTTATTTTAGTGAAGTAGTTAATAATATATGTCAAAGTTTATTAGAAAGTAATGAAGAAAAAGAAAAGGCATTAATAGTTTTTAATGAAATAAAAAGTTATAATATTTTAAATTCATCTATAAATAAACTTATAATTTCATTAGATAAAAATTATGTTGTACAAACTGAATCAGATTATAAAGCCATTTTATTATTAGGAGTAGATAGTTATAATAATGGAAACCTTAAGGAGGGAATTGATTATTTAAAGAAAATTCCTTCTACATCAAAATATGCAAATAAAGCAAATAAGTACATAAAACAATATGTTAATGAATATAAAGAAGGTTTATTTAATCAAGCTGATGAATTAGTAAAGGATGATTATTATACTAAAGCAATAAATTTACTAAAGGATGCAGATACATCAATTATTGATGTAAATGATACAGATATAGAAGCAAAAATTAATTCAATTTCAGAAGCAAGAGAAAACTATTTAACTTCAATAAGTTCTAATGAAAATAAACAAGAAACAATATCAGCATCTTCTAAGTTACTTCAATCATTAACAAGTAATAACATTAATACATTAAATATTGAAAGCTTAACATCTAATTTAATTTATGTAAATTTAAAAGATCAAATTACTTATATTTATAAAGGCTCAATAAATAATTGGGATAAAATTAAAAGTTTTAAATGTTCTACAGGAATAGAATCTGAAAAAACACCAACAGGAATATTTGATGTACGCGAACGTGGAGCATGGTTTTTTTCAGATAAATACAATCAAGGTGGGAAGTATTGGGTTCAATTTTATGGAGATTATTTATTTCATTCTGTTCCTTATAATAAGGACCAAAGTGAAGTTGTTGATTATACTTTAGGAGTACCAGCTTCTCATGGTTGCATAAGATTAAAAACTGAAGATGCAAAGTGGATTTATGATAATATAGAATCAGGAACAAAGGTAATAATTAATTAAAGTTTAAGGATTAAAGTTAATAAATAATAATTAACTTTAGTCCTAATTTATTGTTATAAACCTTTATAATAATATTTATGTTAAAATATAATAATAACGAAAATTTAATTTAAAGGATGATTTATCATGTTTATTAATATACCTAGTAATGTTCAATTTATTATTGATACTTTTTATAAAAATAATTATGAGGCATTTATGGTTGGGGGATGTGTTAGAGATTCATTGTTGGGATTAATGCCTAAGGATTATGATATAACTACATCAGCATTACCAAGCATAACACAATCATTATTTGAAAAAACTATTCCAACAGGAATACAGCATGGAACAGTTACAGTAGTATTAAATAATGAAAATTTAGAAGTTACTACTTATAGAACTGAAGGAAAATATATTGATAATCGTCGCCCTGAATCAGTTGAATTTGTATTTAATATAAAAGAAGATTTATCAAGGCGTGATTTTACAGTAAATGCTCTTGCTTATAATAAGAAAGAGGGTTTAATAGATTATTTTAATGGAATAGAAGATATAAGAAATAAGGTAATAAGAGCTGTGGGAGATCCTAATAAAAGGTTTCAAGAAGATGCATTAAGAATGTTACGTGCAATTAGATTTAGTTGCCAATTAGGGTTTCAAATAGAAGAAGATACTTATTTAGCTATAAAAGCAAATTATGAATTAATAAAAAATATAAGTGTTGAAAGAATTAGAGATGAATTATGTAAGATATTAATTACTAACAATCCTTGTGAAGGATTAAGCTTACTTAGGGGTACAGGAATTTTAGGAATAATTCTTCCTGAAATTAATAGTTTAGTTGGATATACTCCACTTTGTAATAATCATAATAGAGATGTTTTTAATCATACCTTAAATGTAATAAAAAATACCTCAAGTAATGATTTAATTTTAAGGCTATCAGCACTTTTTCATGATGTTGGAAAACTTAATACCTTAAAACAATTACCTAATGGGCACTGCTATTTTCCGGGGCATGCTAAAGAAGGCGCTATAATATGTAAACCGATATTATCAAGATTAAAGTTTGATAATGATACTATAGATAGAGTTTCTAAGATTATTTATGATCATTTAGTATTAGATGTTAATTATATGCCAACTGATGGTGAAATAAAAAGATTATTAAGACGTGTTGAACCTAAAAATATATTTATTCTTTTTGAACTTCAAAGAGCAGATATTAATGCACTATGGGATCCAGTTCCATTTTTAAAAAAGGTTGATTATATTTCTAATAGAGTAAAATTAATACTTGAAAATAATGAACCACTTTATATAAAAGATTTAGCTGTTACTGGTTCTGATTTAATGACACATTTAAATATTAAACCAGGAAAAATTATTGGAGAAATATTAATATTTTTATTAGAAAAAGTACTTGATGATAAAAATTTAAATACTAAAAAAAATCTTTTATCAATTGCAGAAAATTTTCTTTAATTATAGTAAAAGTGTTGTAAGAAGATAAAAATCCATATAAGGTAAAGTCTTAAAGAAGTTTACTTTATAGGGATTTTTATATAAAATAATTTTTAAATTTTTATTATTAATCATATTTAATAGTAGCTAAATTTAATTTTTATATTTTATAAAAATTAAATTACATAAGTATATACACATATGAAATGACTTAAACTACCAAGTAATATGAATATATGAAATATTTCATGGAAGCCCCAATTACCAATTTTCAATTTTTTAGAATTGGTAGCATAAATTATTCCACCTATAGTATAAAAAATACCACCTAATACTAACCAAAATAAGCTTATTCCAGGCAATATTGCTGATAAAGGTTTAATCATAAATAATGCAGCCCAGCCCATTCCAATATACATTGCACTATCTACCCAACTAGGACAATTAAACCAACAAAGTTTAAATACAATACCTAAAATTGCAATAGTAGTCATTACAGTAAACATTGTAAATCCAAATTTACCACCAATTGTTATTAAACAAAATGGAGCATATGAACCAGCAATTAAAATAAAAATCATTGAATGATCAAGTTTTTGAAAAAATGAAATAACTTTTTGAGTTGATACTATTCCATGATAAGTTCCTGAAGTTGTATATAAAAGAATTAAACTTAATCCAAAAATTGTAACAGATAATATTGAAATAGCAGGACCACCTGATAATGTTACTTTAAGCAACATGGCAATTAAAGCAATTAATGATAATCCAGCACCAGCAAGATGAGTTATAGAATTAATTGGTTCTCTTAATTTTTTATACATATAAATAAACACCTCTCATTTCAATAAGTAGTTTTAAAAACTACATTTTATTATATTAATATTATTTGCTATTTGTTCACTATAGTCAAAGTGAATTTAAGTAGATTTAAGCAAATTATCAGTAAATACATCTGTTTTTCTTGCAAATATTAGGAAATACTATTATTATTAAAATATAATAGTGATAATAAGTAGTTTTTAAAACTATATGGAGGATGCTATGGATATAATAGAAATATTAAATAATTTATCTTTAGAAAGTAATATTAAATTAGAAGAAGTGCCAGAAATAGATTTATATATGGATCAAGTAATTCAATTATTTGAATCTAAATTAAATAATCAAAAAAGAAATGATGAAGAAAAAATATTAACAAAAACAATGATTAATAATTATGCTAAAGGAAAGCTTTTATTACCTATAAAAAATAAAAAATATTCAAAAGAACATATTATACTTATGTCTTTAATTTATAATTTAAAGGGAGCATTATCAATAAACGATATTAAATTATGTTTAGATGAAATAATAAATAAATCTGTGCAAGGAAATTATCCATTAAGAGAATTATATTCAAGTTTTCTAGAGGAATGTGATAATGATGAAAAAAGCTTTAAAATAGATGTTTCTACAAAATTTGAAAATATAAGCAATAAAGTTGATGAAAATAAAAATTTTGATGGAGAGTTTGAAAAAAACTTTTTATTATTATGTTCATTAGTAAATATGAGCAATATGTATAGAAGAATGAGTGAAAAATTAATTGATGAGTTTTTTGCTGAAGGGAAGTAAAATATGAAGAACTTAAGTGATTTAAAGAGAGAGTTAGAAAAAATTGATGGTCGTGGATATAAAACTTATAAGACATTAGAAGGACAATATAGTTTTGAAGATTATATTTTAAGTATAGATCATGTTCAAGGTGATCCTTTTGCTTCGCCATCAAGGATTAGAGTTATAGTAAATAGTAATAATAACTTTCCTAAAAATTTATTTGATGAAAAATATAAAAAAATTACTATTTGTGATTTTTTAACTAGATTATTTAGTAAAAATATATATAAGTATGGAGAAAAAGTATTTGGTTCAGGTAAAAGTGGACTTATTGAAATAAGTAAGTGCTCTCAACAAGTAATAGAAAGAACTTCAATAATAATAAATAATGAAAAAATAGAGGCTAGATTTTATGTTGGATTTCCAGCAAGGGGAAGAAGTGTATTATCTAAAGAGTTAGAAAAAATATTATTTAATATTATACCTAATATAGTTAAAAATACTTTAATTTATAATAATATAAATATTAAAGCTTTAAATGATAAATTAAAATTATTAGAAGATCAAGAATTTATAAGAAAACAATTGAAAGATAAAAAACTTATTGCCTTTATAGCAAATAATTCTATATTACCAAGAGAAAGTGGGATTTCTCAAAAACCATTAAAAGATGGTAAAAAGTTTATTTCACCTAAGGAGCTAGAGGTAGAATTTAATACACCTAATAGAGGATTAATTAAAGGAATGGGAATACCAGAAGGAATAACATTAATAGTTGGTGGAGGTTATCATGGAAAATCAACATTGCTTAAGGCATTAGAGCTTGGAGTATATAATCACATTGAGGGTGATGGAAGAGAATTTGTCATAACAGATAATACTGCATTAAAAGTTAGAGCAGAAGATGGAAGAGCAATAACTAAGACTGATATATCTTTATTCATTAATAATTTGCCAAATGGAAAAGATACTAAGAAGTTTTATACTGAAAATGCAAGTGGAAGTACATCACAAGCAGCTAATATAATAGAGGGTATTGAAAGTGGAACAAAATTATTTTTAATAGATGAAGATACATCAGCTACTAATTTTATGATTAGAGATAGTGTTATGCAACAGCTTGTATCTAAAGATAAAGAGCCTATAACACCATTTATTGATGTAGCAAGAAGCCTTTATAAACAAAAGGGAATATCAACTATATTAGTTGCAGGAAGTTCAGGGGACTTTTTTGATATTGCAGATTTAGTAATTCAAATGGATAATTATGAACCTTATGAAGTTACTAAAAAGGCAAAAGCTTTAAGTAGAGGGATAACTAATGTAAATGAAAATTTAAAGGTGGATATTGATTTTAATAGGGTGATTCTTAAAGGGACCATAGAAAGTAGCCCAAAGGGTGTTAAGGTTAAAACTTTAGGTAAGGATGGAATTTCTATTAATAAAGAAAATATAGATTTAAGAGCTGTAGAACAAATTGTAGATAATGAACAGTTAAATACAATTGGAGCAATTATGAAATATGCTGAAAATAAATTAATGGGAAAAAATTTAACTTTAGCACAAATTGCAGATAATATAACTGAAGAATTAAAGAATAATCTTATTGGAATTGAAAATATTAAAGGTGGATATGGAAGCTTTGCTATAGTAAGAAAGCAAGAAATAATGTGTGCATATAATAGATATAGAAAAATAAAAATTAGATAAAATGGAAAAAATATCTAGTATATTTTTTTGATATATGGTAATATTAATATTGTTAAGTTAAAAATTAACAATATGGCTTGTTGGTCAAGAGGTAAAGACGTCACCCTCTCACGGTGAAATCAGGGGTTCGATTCCCCTACAGGTCACCATTATCAAGGATTTTGGAGTTAAACAATTTTTGTTTGCTCCTTTTTTTATAAAAAGGGGCTGTCGAAATAAAACTTTTATACACAATATATTGTTTTAAAAAATAAAAATTAATACAATATATTGTAGTATTTATTCTTAATGCGACATCCCCAAATATTTAATATATAAAATTTGCAATTAAAACTATAACTGGTAAAGTTATTAAGGTTCTTTCTATAAATATTATAATTAATTCTTTTATATTTATTGGAATCTTAGAACCAAGTAAAACACCACCAACTTCAGACATATATATAAGTTGAGTTACAGAAACTGCAGCAACTATAAATCTTGTCATTTCACTTTGTATAGTTGTTGAAGCAACAACTGAAGGAAGTAACATATCAGCAAATCCAACAACTAATGTTTGAGATGCTTGTGCAGCTTCAGGTACTTGTAATAATTGAAGTAGAGGAATAAAAGGTATTCCTAAGATTTTAAATACTGGAGTATAGTTAGCTATTATAAGTGCTATTGTTGCCATACACATAACAACAGGTAAGACTCCAATCCACATTTCTAAAACATTTTTAGCACCATCAGTAAAGAATTCTTTTATGCTAGAATTTTTTCTTGCTTTTATTATAGCTTGTTCATATCCCCATGAAAAAGATGTATATCCACTAGGAATAGATTCATCTATTTTTTTATTTTCTCCATTATAATATGTATCTTTCTTTTTTGATAATGGATATATTCTTGGAATTATTATTGCAGCAACTATACCAGCAATACTAACAGTTAAGTAAAATGGAACAAACATATTTCCAAGCCCAACAGTATTTATTACAACTAAACTAAATGTAATTGAAACTGCTGAAAATGTAGTACTTATAGTAGCGGCTTCTCTTTCTGTATAAAATCCATCTTCATATTGTTTACTAGTTAGCATTATTCCTAAAGTACCATCACCTAACCAAGATGTGATACAGTCAATTGAAGAACGACCAGGTAATTTAAATACTGGTCTCATTACTTTAGTTAATAATGCACCAAAAAACTCTAATAAACCAAAATTAAGTAGTAATGGTAAGAATAATCCTGCAAATAAGAATATAGAAAATAATACAGTTAAAAGATCATGTAATACAAAAGCACCAGTATCACTATTAATTATCATTTCAGGTCCTACATTAAGAGTAACAAGTAATCCAAATATTCCACCTAGTACTCTTGAAGTTAACCAAATTGAAGTTGTACTAAATAGTGAATTTAAAAGCTTATTATTTATTATAAATTTTGGCTTAAAAACTGTTGCTATAAAACTAAATATAGCGGAAATAATCAGTGTTATGGTAATTATGTATACTAAATATTCACCAAGAAAATTTACTAGTTTTCCAGAAAAAATAGCTATTGGAATAGTAACATCGCCTTCATGTTTTATTGGAATTATAAACAATAAAACACCAATTAGAGAAGGAATAATGAATTTTAACTTATCTTTTAAGGAAACTTTAGTTTTATCATTATCAAATGGTTTTAAATTTGAAACTTCCATTTTTTCTCCTTTTATAACAAAAAAATTTTAATTATTAAACTACATTAATTCTAAATGCAAAGATATCAAAAATCAACATATTTTATGCATAAAAATTTAGAAAAACTTTATAATTTTTTATTTTTATACAGAATTATTCAAAAGTTTTAATTTTTATTCAATTTTATGGACATGTATAATTTTAATAGGTAAATTTGTATATAAATATAAAGGAAATTTTTATGGTAAATACTAATAAAGATAATTATAATATATAAATAACAAATTAAGATTTAGGAGATGATCTGTTTGAACTATAGAGAGCAAATGAAAAGGTGTAATAGAATAGTAATTAAAGTAGGAACATCAACACTTACTTATGATAATGGTAATATAAACTTAACAAGAATAGAAAAGTTAACAAGGGTATTATCTGATTTAATGAATTCAGGAAAAGAAGTTGTTCTTGTTTCATCTGGAGCAGTTGGTGTTGGAGTTAATAAGATTAAATTAAAAGAAAAACCAAAGAGTATAAAAGAAAAACAAGCAGCTGCTGCTGTAGGACAATGTGAACTTATGCATATATATAGTAAATTCTTTGGAGAATATAGCCATATTGTTGGGCAAGTTTTATTAACAAGAGATGTTGTTGAAGATGATCATATAAGAGAAAATGTTGTAAATACATTTGAAACTTTATTAGAAAATAAAATTATACCAATAGTTAATGAAAATGATACTGTTGCTATAGACGAAATTGAAAATATAGTTAGATTTGGTGATAATGATAACTTATCAGCAATAGTTGCTGAATTAGTTAGTGCTGATTTATTAATTATATTATCTGATATAGATGGTTTTTATGACTCAGATCCAAGAAAAAATCCAAATTCAAAATTAATAAAAACAGTAGAAGAAATTACACCAGAATTAGAAGCTTGTGCTGGTGGTGCAGGAAGTAATCTTGGAACTGGAGGAATGGCAACAAAATTAACTGCAGCTAAAAGAGCTATATCAGCAAATTGCAACATGATATTAGCAAATGGGGAAAATCCATCACTATTAATAGATATAGTAGAAGGAAAAGAAATTGGAACATTGTTTATGAAAAAAAATAAATAGAAGGGAGTTTTATAATAATGAATGAATTAATAAATAAGGGTAAAAAAGCAAAAGAAGTTTCTTTTATATTATCAAATTTAAGCACATTAGAAAAAAATAAAGGATTAAATGCAATGGCTAATTCTTTAGTTAATAATAAAGAAGAAATACTTAAGGCTAATAAAATTGATTTACAAGCATCAATGGAAAAGGGTACATCTAAATCTATGTTAGATAGATTAGCATTAACTGAGGAAAGAATAGAAGGCATGTCAAATGGTTTAAGACAAGTTGTAGCATTACCAGATCCAATAGGAGAGGTATTAGGAATGTGGACAAGACCAAATGGACTTCAAATTGGACAAAAGAGAGTTCCTTTAGGTGTTATAGGAATAATATATGAAGCAAGACCTAACGTAACAAGTGATGCAGCAGGACTTTGTTTTAAAGCGGGTAATGCAGTTATTTTAAGAGGTGGAAGTGAAGCTATTAATTCTAATAAAGCAATAGTTAAAGTATTAAGAGAAGGACTTAAATCAGTAGGGCTTCCAGAAGATTCAATTCAATTAATTGAAGATACAAGTAGGGAAGTTGCAACTGAAATGATGAAATTAAATGACTACATTGATGTGTTAATTCCAAGAGGTGGAGCAGGACTTATTCAAGCTGTAGTTAAAAATGCAACAGTTCCTGTAATTGAGACAGGAACAGGAAATTGTCATATATATGTTGATGAATATGCAGATTTTGAAATGGCTAAAAATATAGTTATAAATGCTAAAACATCAAGACCTTCAGTATGTAATGCAGCAGAAAAGTTATTAGTTCATGAAAAAATAGCTAAAGATTTTATGCCTATAATATTAAAAGCATTAAGAGACAAGGATGTAGAAATAAGAGGAGATAAATCTTCTATTGCTTATGATTCATCAATAAAAAAGGCAAATAAAGAAGAATGGTATAATGAATATTTAGATTATATAATAGGTGTAAAAGTTGTAAATGATATTGATGAAGCAATTGATATTATTAATCATTATGGTTCTGGACATTCAGAAGCTATAATTACTAAAGATTATGATAATTCTCAAAAGTTCTTACAAAAAGTAGATGCAGCAGCTGTTTATGTAAATGCATCAACTAGATTTACAGATGGAGAAGAGTTTGGATTTGGTGCTGAAATAGGAATTAGTACTCAAAAGCTTCATGCAAGAGGACCAATGGGGCTTAAAGAACTAACTACTATTAAATATATTATTTATGGAAATGGTCAAATAAGATAAGTGAAAGCCCAAATTTTAATTTGGTTGCTTGAACTTACTCCTATGAGCGAAGCGAATAGAGAGTTTCATATGAAAGCCCAAATTTTAATTTGGTTGCTTGAACTTACTCCTATGAGCAAAGTAAATATAGCGTTTCAGATAATAATTATATAAGGAGGAATATATAGTCAATTAAAATATTGATGAATGTGTTTAAAAGTATTAATATGTGCCCAAGGAGTGATATTAATGAACAGTAAACACATAACAAGTTACAAACCAAAAGATTTTGCTGAATTACTTGGAGTGAGTGTAAAAACCTTTCAACGTTGGGATAGAGAAAACATATTAAAGGTAAAAAGAACACTAACAGACAGAAGATATTTTACTTACGAACAGTATTTAGAGTTTAAAGGCATCAATGGTTCTGATAATGATAGAAAGACAGTTATTTATATTAGAGTTTCTACTATGGGCAAAAAGATGATTTGAAAAATCAGATAGAATTTCTTTTAAACTTTACATCTTCCAAAGGAATAATAGTAGATGAAATAATTGAAGATATAGGTACTGGATTGAATTACAATCATAGAAAATGGAATAAACTTATTGAGGAATGCATGGAAAATAAAGTTGATTCTATTATAGTAACTCATAAAGATAGATTTATTCGCTTTGGATATGATTGGTTTGAACGATTTTTGAGTAAATATAATAGTTGTAAACAACGAATTACTTTCACTGTAAGAAGAATTAGCTCAAGATATAATTTCAATATTACATGTTTTTAGTTGTAGAATCTACGGATTAAGAAAATATAAGAAAAAGATAGAAAGGGATGAATAAATTGCTAAAAGCCTACAAAGTAGAGATAAAACCAACAACAAAACAAATACAGAAAATCAATCAAAGTATTGGAGTTTGTAGATGGCTATATAATGAATATTTATCAACGAACAATCAACTATATACTAAATACAAAAATGGATTCATTGATAAGAAACAGGTGTTTATGAGTGCCAATGATTTTGATAAGTATATAAATAATGAAATCAAAGTTTTAGATGAATACTCTTGGATAAATAATTGCGGTTCTAAAGCTAGAAAAAAAGCTATACAAAATGCCGAAATCGCTTATAAAAGGTTTTTTAAAGGTCAAGCTAAGTTTCCTAAGTTTAAAAAGAAAAATAAATGTGATGTTAAATTATACTTTCCTAAGAATAATAAAGGTGATTGGAAAGTGGATAGACATAAAATAATGATACCTACATTAAAAAACGTAAGGTTAAAGGAGTATGGCTACATTCCAATAGGCTCAAAAATTATTAGCGGAACTGTATCAAAGAAAGCAAATAGATATTATGTGTCTGTAATAATAGATGTAGAAAATATCCCACAGAAAAATACAAATCAAGGTATAGGAATTGATTTAGGCATAAAAGATTTTGCTATTTGCAGCGATAAAATCATTTATAAAAACATAAATAAAACTCAAAGAGTTAGAAAGTTAGAAAAGAAATTATCAAGACAGCAAAAAAGACTTTCAAGGAAATATGAAAGTTTAAAATTAAGAAATAAAAAAGAGAAGGGAGAAGCTACTAGACAAAATATCCAAAAACAAATAGCTAAAGTACAAATACTTTATCAAAGACTTAACAATATAAGAACTGATTATATAAATAAAGTTGTAAGTAATGTGGTGAGAAACAAACCATCTTATATTACGATAGAAGATTTAAATGTTAAAGGAATGATGAGGAATAAGCATTTATCTAAAGCAGTAGCACAACAGAAATTTAATGAATTTAGAAATAAATTATCAAATAAATGCAATGACTTAGGTATAGAATTAAGAATTGTTGATAGATTTTATCCTTCAAGTAAACTATGTCATAAATGTGGTTCTATAAAAAAAGATTTAAAGCTTAAAGATAGAATTTTTAATTGTGATTGTGGGTATGTTGAAGATAGAGATTATAATGCAAGTCTTAATTTAAGAGATGCAAAAATCTATAAAATAGCATAAACAAATTTTATAGATATGTACCGATGGCTAAGTCGGGAATTTACGCCTTTGGAGTGACATATCAAACTAAAGTAGTCTATGTTTATCAAGACAAAATAGGTCACGTTGAAAAAGGAAAAATCTCAATATGGATACGTTTGTCCATATTTCGAGTAGCAGTAAAATATTATGAACTTTGCAATAAAGACATTTAATGAATTAACAATTGATGAATTATATGAAATTGTAAAATCAAGATTTGAAGTTTTTGTTTGTGAACAAAAGATTGTTGAAGATCAAGAATTTGATGATAAAGATAAAGTTAGTTATCATATAATGTTAAAAGAAAATGATAAAGTTGTAGCTTATTGTAGAATTGTACCTAGGGAAATAGGATATGATTATACTTCTATTGGAAGAGTATTAGTACTTTCAAGTTATAGAAGAAAAGGAATAGCTCAAGAAATGATAAAGGTAGCATTAGATTTTATAAAAAATAATTTAAATGAAAATATTGTAGTATTATCTGGACAGCTTTATGCAAAAGGGTTATATGAAAGTGTAGGATTTAATGTTATCTCTGATGTTTATGATGAAGTTAATATTCCACATGTTAAAATGAAGATAGAATTATAAAAAATAATGTACAAATTTAAAAATTAATACATACCATATAGTAATAAAAATAGTCGAGAAGGAATACTATATGGCTTATGTATTAATTTTTTGTTTAATAGTGGCGATAATTAGTTTTAGTATATTTGTGATAATGGATATATTTGGAGGTAAGTACATTTTAGATATTGAAGACCTTCCAATGAATTGTGATACTGTAATTATATTAGGAGCTGGTGTCAGAGCAGATGGTAATCCTTGTGATTTATTAGCAGATAGGCTAGATACAGGAGCAAAGGTATATGTAATGAGAATATGCAAAACTATTTTATTAACTGGTGATAATAGTGGAGAATCTTATAATGAGCTTGCAGTTATGAAAAAGTGGATTATGAAAAATTATACAAGAACCAATATTAAAGAAGAGGATTTACTAGTAGATAATTGTGGTTTTTGTACTTATGATAGTATGAAAAGGGCAAAAAATATATTTAATATAAAAAAAGCAATAATATCAACTAATGAATATCATTTACCAAGGGCAATATTTATTGCAAGAAGCTTTGGAATTGAAGCTTATGGAATTGCTTCTGATATGAGACAATATGATAAAATGAAAAAATATAAAATAAGAGAGCGAGTAGCTCAGCTTAAAGACTTTTTTTTATGTCTAATAAAGATGCAATAATAGTATCTTTATTAGACATTTTTATGTACTAAATCAAAGTTATATAATATTAAAATAATTATTATATAAGATAAAATTTAAAATATAATTATAAAAGTTTATAAGATAAAAAATATTATTATAAAATATACGTAAGTTTTAGTATGAAAGGATTAATAAAATAAGTTATGGGGAAGCATAAATATACATTAATAACAGGTGCGTCATCAGGAATAGGATATGAACTTGCAAGATTATTTGCTAAAGATAAACACAATTTAATTTTAATTGCAAGAAATATAGATAAATTACAAGAAGTTAAAGTAGAATTAATGAGTAATAATATTGATGTAAAAATATTAAGTTTAGATTTATCTAAAAATGAAGATATTGAAAATTTATTTAATTATATAAAAATAAATAAGATAGAAATAAATACTTTAATTAATAATGCTGGTGTTGGGACATTTGGAGATTTTAAAGATATATTATGGGAGAAAGAAGAAGAATTAATTGATATAAATATAAAATCTTTAACTAAATTAACAAAATATTTTTTACAACAAATTATAAAAGAGAAAAATGGTGGAATTTTAAATGTTGCATCTACAGCAGCTTTTTGTTCAGGTCCTAGAATGGCTAGTTATTATGCATCAAAGGCATATGTTCTTAATTTAACAGAGGCTATATATGAAGAGTGTAAAAATACTGGAGTTAAAATTTCATGCCTTTGTCCAGGACCAGTTAAAACAGGTTTTCAGGGGAAGGCTGGAATTAAAAAAAGTGAAGCAGCTAAGAAATATTTAATGGATGCAAAAGATGTTGCTAATATTGCTTATAAGGAATTTAATAAAGGCAAACTTATTATAATCCCTGGCATAAAAAATAAATTATTAGTTTTGGGTAATAAGTTCTTACCGCGTTGTATTTCAAGAAAAATAATATTATTAACAAATAAAAAATAGATTAGATTTGGCAAATTTATTATAAAAATAAATGGAATAAGATTGAGAAAAGGATAGTATAAATTAAAATAGAAAATGAAAAGTTAATTTTATATATTTATAAAAATACTTTTTTATTGAATAAATATTCTGAAAGAAGTTTAATTATAAAAAATTAACAGGAAATAATTATAATATAAGTACGCAATTAACTTTTTAAATAAATATAACGAATATAAATAATTTAATATTGACAATAATTCGTGCTAAATATACAATAATATACAAGATATAGAATTAATTAGTTAAAAAGTACACTTTAAATTGGTCCAGAGAGGCCAGAAAGGAGTATGTAGGTATGTTATACGTAAATAGCAATAGTTACATCTATTTATCAATTGAATTTTCTAAAGTAAATTTTAAATATATTAAGGATAGTATGGAGAGATTACATAGTTAAATGTCTCCTTACTATCCTTTTCTTTTAAATTTATAAAAAAATTAAAGAGTTTATTGAGATATATTTAAGATTAAAAGGCTTTTAGAAAGTGTATTTTTAGCTGTTAGATGGATAAATTTTAGGAGGGCTAGGAATGAAAGCAAGGCTTATATTAGAAAATGGAATGATTTTTGAAGGTAATGCATTTGGATACTTAAAAGATAGTGTAGGAGAAGTTGTATTTACAACAGGAATGACAGGATATCAAGAGGTATTAACAGATCCATCATATTATGGACAAATTGTTACTATGACATATCCGTTAATTGGAAACTACGGAATTAATTTAGAAGATAATGAATCTAATTCACCAAAGGTAAGGGGATTTATAGTAAGGGAAAAATGTAGTTTTCCAAATAATTTTAGATGTGAATTTGGATTAGAAGATTATTTAAAACAAAATAAAATAATTGGATTAGAAGGTATAGATACAAGAGCTTTAACAAAGGTTTTAAGGAATAACGGTACAATGAGGGGGATTATTTCATTAGAATATGAAACATTAGAAGAAGTTAAAGAAAAAATAACTGCTTTTTCAAATAAGGATGCAGTAAAAATGGTAACTGCAAAAGAACCATATATTATTGAGGGAACTGGAAAGCATGTTGCAATAATGGATTTTGGAATAAAGAGTAATATAATAAGAAATTTTAAAAAGAGAAATTGTAAAATAACAATTTTTCCAATGAATGCTACAGCAGAAGAAATATTATCAGTAAATCCTGATTTAGTATTTTTATCAAATGGTCCTGGAGATCCAGAAGATTTAGGTTTTGTAATAGAAAATATTAAAAAAATTGTTGGAGTTAAGCCTATAGTTGGAATTTGTTTAGGACATCAATTATTAGCATTAACTTTAGGTGGAACTACAACTAAATTAAAGTTTGGACATAGAGGATGTAATCATCCAGTTAAGGATTTAGAAAGAAATATGGTTCATATTACTTCTCAAAATCATGGATATGTAGTTGATCAATTACCAAAAGGAGTTGTAGCAACACATGTAAATATAAATGATGGAACAATAGAAGGTATGAAGCATACAACTTTACCAATATACTCAGTTCAATTCCATCCTGAGGCTGCAGCAGGTCCAAAGGATAGTGAATATATATTTGACAGATTTATGGAATATGCACTATAGGAGGGTTTAAAAAAATGCCATTAAATAAAGATATTAAAAAAGTTTTAGTTATAGGATCAGGACCAATTGTTATAGGACAAGCTGCGGAATTTGATTATTCAGGGACACAAGCATGTCAGGCTTTAAAGGAAGAAGGAATAGAAGTTGTATTAGTTAATTCTAATCCAGCTACTATTATGACAGATAGAGAAGTAGCAGATAAAATTTATATAGAGCCATTAACTTTAGAATTTGTTGAAAAGGTAATAGCTAAGGAAAGACCAGATAGTTTACTTGCAGGTATGGGAGGGCAAACAGGACTTAATTTAGCAGTTGATTTGCATGATGCAGGAATATTAGAAAAATATAATGTTAAGGTTATAGGAACATCAATAACATCTATCAAAGAAGGTGAAGATAGAGAGTTATTTAGAGATATGATGCATAGAATAAATGAGCCAGTTATTACATCAGAAATAGTAACAGATATGGAATCTGGTATGAAATTTGCAAATAAAATTGGTTATCCAGTTATCGTAAGACCAGCTTACACATTAGGAGGAACTGGTGGAGGAATAGCTGAAAATGAAGAAGAGTTAAGAACTATTCTTGCATCTGGATTGCAATTAAGTACAATAGGGCAAGTTTTATTAGAAAAGTCAGTTAAGGGTTGGAAAGAAATAGAGTATGAAGTAATGAGGGATTCTTATGGAAACTGTATAACTGTGTGTAATATGGAAAATATAGATCCAGTTGGCATTCATACAGGAGATAGTATAGTTGTAGCACCATCACAAACTTTATCAGATAAGGAATATCAAATGTTAAGAACTGCATCAATTAATATTATAAATGCAGTTGGAATTGAAGGTGGATGTAATGTACAATTTGCATTAAATCCGAATTCATTTGAATATGCAGTTATTGAAATTAATCCTAGGGTTTCAAGATCTTCAGCTTTAGCATCAAAGGCTACAGGGTATCCAATAGCAAAACTTGCTGCTAAGATAGCCTTAGGGTATGGATTAGATGAAATTAAAAATGCAGTAACTCAAAAAACATATGCATGTTTTGAGCCAACATTAGATTATGTAGTAGTTAAAATTCCAAAGTGGCCATTTGATAAATTCTTTACTGCAGATAGAGAATTAGGAACAAAAATGATGGCAACAGGTGAAGTAATGGCTATAGGTGCTAATTTAGAATCTGCATTATTAAAAGGAATAAGAAGTTTAGAAATAGGAAAATATTCTTTAGATCATTCAAAATTTAAAGAAATGAGCATGCAACAATTAAAGGAAACTGTAATGAAACCGGATGATGAAAGATTATTTGCCCTTACAGAAATGATAAGAAGAGATTATAGAATTGAAAGTATAGCTAAAATTACTGGAATAGATATATTCTTTTTAGAAAAATTTAAATGGATAGTACATGAAGAAACTAGATTAAAATTAAGCAAAATAGATGATTTAGATAAAGAGTGGTTATTAAGTCTTAAGAGAAAAGGATTTTCAGATAAAGCTATAGCTGATATGTTAAAAGTTAGTCCTGATGATATTTATAGATTAAGAAATATTTGGAATATAAAACCTGCGTATAAGATGGTTGATACTTGTGGAGGAGAATTTGAAGCATTATCACCATATTATTACTCAACTTATGAACAATATGATGAAGTTGAAGTATCAGATAAGAAAAAGGTTATAGTTATAGGTTCAGGACCAATAAGGATAGGGCAGGGTATAGAATTTGATTATGCTTCTGTTCATTGTGTAATGGCACTAAAGAAGATGGGAATTGAAACTATAATAGTTAATAATAATCCAGAAACAGTAAGTACTGATTTTAATATTTCAGATAAGCTTTATTTTGAACCATTAACTGAAGAAGATGTATTAAATATAATTGAAAAAGAAAATCCATATGGGGTTATATTACAATTTGGTGGTCAAACAGCAATTAAGCTTGCAAGTTTCTTAAAAGAAAAGGGAATTAAAACTTTAGGAACTACAGCAGATCAAATTGATATGGCTGAAGATAGAGAAAAGTTTGAAGAGTTACTTGAAAAGTTTAATATAGCAAGGCCTAAGGGCAAAGGTGTTTGGACTTTAGAAGAGGGTATAGAGGAAGCAAATAGATTGGGTTATCCAGTTCTTGTTAGACCTTCATATGTTTTGGGAGGACAAGGCATGGAAATAACTCATGATGAAGAAGAGTTAATTTATTACTTAAGTAATGCATTTAAAAAAGATAAGAAAAATCCAATACTTATAGATAAATATTTAATGGGAAGAGAAATAGAAGTAGATGCAATATCTGATGGAGAAAATATTTTAATACCAGGTATAATGGAGCATTTAGAAAGAGCGGGAGTTCATTCTGGAGATTCAGTAACAATGTATCCAAGTCAAAATATTAGTGATGAAATAAAAGGAAAAGTTTTAGATTATACTAAGAAATTAGCATTAGCTATAGGAATAAAAGGTATGATAAATATTCAATTTATAGAATTTGAGGGTAATCTTTATGTAATTGAAGTTAACCCAAGGGCATCAAGAACAGTTCCATATATAAGCAAGGTAAGTGGAGTTCCAATAGTAGATTTAGCTACTAAGGTTATGCTTGGAGAAAAGTTAATTGATTTAGGATATGGAGTAGATGTTTATCCAGAGCCAAAATTAGTATCTGTTAAAGTTCCAGTATTTTCAACGCAAAAGTTACCAAAGGTTGAGGTATCTTTAGGGCCTGAAATGAAATCTACTGGAGAAGTTTTAGGTGTAGGAAGAGATGTTAAGGAAGCTTTATATAAAGGATTTATTGGTGGAGGAATGTATCCAGCAATGAAGAAAGGAAAAATATTGGCAACAATTAACAAACATGATAAAGCAGAATTTTTACCAATAGCAAAGGATTTAGCTAAGATTGGATATAAGTTTATGGCAACTGAAGGTACTTGTAAGCTTTTACAAGGAGTAGGAATTGAATGTGAAGAAGTTAGAAGAATTAATGAAGCACATCCTAATATATTAGATGTTGTTAAAAATAAAGAAATTGACTTAGTTGTAAATACTCCAACAAAGGGAAATGATTCTAAGCGAGATGGCTTTTTAATTAGAAGAGTTGCAATAGAAAGAAATACAGGAGTTATAACAGCTTTAGATACATTAAGAGCAATTGCCTATGTTAAGGTATCTGAAATTGATAAGAGAGACTTAGAGGTATTTAATTTAGGTGAATAATAAAAATGACAGGAATGAGTAAGTTTCCTGTCTTTTTTGAATATTTTTGCTTAGAGATTATTCTGTAAATTGAGATTCTGAATCATCTTCATATTCATTATTACTATCACTATCATTGCCAGAATCAGAGCCGTTATCAAAATCAGGCTCATCATTAGAATCTGATCCAGTATCAGGAGTAAGGGTAGTATTAGAATCTGATCCAGTATCAGGATTAAGGGTAGTGTTAGAATCTGATCCAGTATTTGGTCTAGAATTATTATTAGATCCAGTATCAGGATTAGTATTAGTTCCATTAGTATTTGGTTTAAAGTCAGTATTGGGTTTAGAGCTACTATTAGATATAGAATCATTATTAGAATTAGATTCGTTTTTGGAACTTGAACTATTATTAGAATTAGATTCAATAGTATTATTAGATTTTGATTGTGTTATATTTTCGGAAGTATTATTTTTATTATAATCATTATAGTCATAATTATTATCAGCTTTATTATCATAATTATAATCATATAAATTATCTTTTGATGTTTCATCAATTATATTTTTTTCATTAGGAATATATGCTTCTATTTCTTGAGCTAATATACTACCTTTTTCTTTTAAAGAGACTGGATTATTTTCAAATGCTTTTGTTTGAACAAAATCAAATGTAAATATAAAGGTTGTAACAACAAGTAAAATAATAATGAGTATATTTTTAAAATTTTCAAATATGAAATTCATAAAGTTAATTCTCCTTACATAAAGATATTAGTTTTATACATTTAAATATTCTACAAAATAAATAAAAAACCTTTAAAAAAGTCAAAAAATGTTGATTAAAATTAGTTAATTATTTAACCTTAATGTGCGAAATTCTCCCGTCTTCTATAAATGGGAGATGGATAGCACTTGACGATAGTTAACAAGAGTAGTATGTTGTAATCAATAGTAATTAACCACTGGTGGAGCACCTATTGAAGTGGTGAGAAAATACATTTAGAATCAAGGGGTAAAATAATGCTTAAAACTTATAAATATAAATTATATCCTAATTTAGAACAAAGAGAATATTTAGTTAAAACATTTGGGTGTACTAGATTTATATATAATAAAATGTTAGCTGATAAAATTGAGTATTATAAAGAAACTGGCGAAATGTTAAAAAATACACCTGCACAATATAAAAAAGAATTTGAATGGCTAAAAGAAGTTGACTCGTTAGTATTAGTTAAAGCTCAACAAAACTTAGAAAAAGCTTATAAAATAAAGTTGATAAGAAAATAGGTGTAGGTGTTGGACTTAAAGAGTTTGCAATATGTAGTGATGGGTACAGGGTAGCAAATCCAAAATATCTAAGAAAGTCAGAAAAGAGATTAATTAAACTACAAAAGGATTTGTCAAGAAAACAAAAGGGAAGTAACAATAGAAATAAGGCTAGATTAAAAGTAGCTAAATTACATTAAGGTATAAAATAAGATTAAGTAATATATAAATTGGAGTGAGATGATTTGGACAAAAAAGATATGCCCATAGGGTTTTTAGATTCTGGTGTTGGTGGCTTAAGTGTAATGAGAGAAGCTATTAAAATAATGCCAAATGAAAACTATATATATTTTGGAGATTCAAAAAATGCTCCATATGGAACAAAGCCAACAAAGGAAATAAGAGACTTAACATTTAAAGTAGTCGAATTTTTACTTGATAAAGGAATTAAAGGATTAGTAGTAGCTTGCAATACAGCAACTAGTGCTGCTGTTAGTGAGTTAAGAAAGACATATCCTGATTTACCATTAGTAGGAATAGAGCCAGCGATAAAACCAGCTGTTGAAAGGAATAATGGTGGAAAGGTATTAATTATGGCAACACCAATGACAATTAAACAAGAAAAGTTTAATTTGTTACTTAATAAATATAAGGACAAGGCAGAAATTATACCTATTCCATGTGCAGGACTTATGGAATTTATAGAAAAAGGTATTTTAAGTGGTGATGAATTAGAAGAATATTTAATAGAAAAACTATGTATATATAAAAGAGAGGAAATAGATTCTATAGTATTAGGATGTACACATTATCCATTTGTAAGAGATTCAATAAAAAAGGTTGTAGGGCACGAAATTGCAATTATAGATGGAGGAGAAGGAACAGTTAGAGAAATTAAAAGAAGATTAAAAGAAAAAAATTTATTATCGGATAGGAAAGAAAAAGGGATAATTTCAATTTATAATTCCTTAGAAGACCAAAAGATTATAGATTTAAGTTTAAAATTAATAGAAAAGAAATAAAAATATAAAAATAAAGAAATTTTCTTTAAAAGATTGAATTAGTATATGAAAATATGATAATAATAAATTATACCAAAAAATGAAAGTGAGGTAATTATATGAAGAATCCTATAGTAACTATAGAAATGGAAAATGGAGATATAATGAAAGCTGAATTATATCCAGAAATAGCACCTAATACAGTAAAGAATTTTATTGATTTAATAAATAGAGGCTTTTATGATGGATTAATATTCCATAGAGTAATACCAGGATTTATGATTCAAGGTGGATGTCCAGAAGGAATGGGAATTGGAGGTCCAGGATATAGCATTAAAGGTGAATTTTCAAGAAATGGATTTGCAAATAACTTAAAGCACACAAAAGGTGTTTTATCAATGGCAAGAGCAATGCATCCAGATTCAGCAGGAAGTCAATTCTTTATAATGGTAGAAGATGCTCCACATTTAGATGGGCAATATGCTTCATTTGGAAAATTAATAGAAGGATTAGATGTTGCTAAAAAAATAGTAAGCACTAAGAGAGATTATAGTGATAAGCCATATGAAGATCAAGTTATGAAAAAAGTAACTGTAGATACTTTTGGTGAAAATTTTGGGGAACCTGAAATAATAGAAGATTAATATTGAATTTAAATTTAATTTATTAGGCTGTATCATATTTTGATGCAGCCTTAAATTAAATGAATCTCCAAATTTTAATTTGGCAAGATGAATTTATTCATCTAATTAAAAGGAAGGCCGAGTTTCATTAAAGTTTTATAAGTATAAAGGGGTGAATTAAGATGCTTGAGAATAATAAGTGTATATTAGTGTATGGATTAACTAATATAGACTTAGAATTCATAAAAAAGCTTAATTATAAGATAATTGAAATAACTCCAGAAATGTGTGAAATGACTTTAGGAGATATATTATTAGGATTAAAATTAAATATTTATAATAATAATCCATTTAAGGGGAAAGTTATACTTTATAATAATTTAACACAAATGGAAGTGAAAAATGCAATAAATGATACTAAAAGAGGTATTAAAGATGCAGTATTGGAAGTAGTGACAGAGGAATTTATTAATTGGAAGGTAAATTACTTAATTAAGCATTTAAAGAATGAAAATGAGTGGTATTCAAAGGCTAGAAAGGAAATAAAAAATGAGTAGAGTTGGAGAAAAAATAAAAGAAGCAAGATTAAAAGCTGGTATGACACAAAAAGCACTTGGTAAAAAATTAGGTGTAGCAGAAAAATTTATAAATGAAGTAGAAATTGGAAGAAAAATTGTACAAGAATCATTTATAGAAAAAGCAGCAAAAATATTAAATGCAGATTTAAATGATGTAAGCATGGTTGTAACAGATGAAATTTTAATGGAAGAAAGAAAAAGTTATGCAGAAAGTAATAAGAAGCCTACTAAAATAGAAACAAATGAAGTTTGGGATAATGCTTTTTCTACAGTATTAAAAAATGTTCCTATTTATGATTATAATTTAAAAAATATTTTAGGAAAAATAGAAATACCAATCCATTCAAATAAAGTAGGGGGTTATCCACAAGATAAAGTATTATATTTAAATATTCAAGATAATGAAATGTCTGGATTTAGAATTATGGAAGGTGATTTAGCATTTGCTCATTTAGTTAATGAAGTTAGTAATAATGGAATATTCTTAGTAGAGTATAAAGGAAAAAGAAAAATAAGACAAATAAAGAGTCTTGGAAATTCTAACTTACTTTTAGTAAGTAACGGGGGAGCTCTAATGACTGAAACTGTTGAAAGTAGAGAAATTTCAGTAATTGCAAAGCTAGAAAGAATTGAAATAAAGTTATAAAAAGGTGCCAGGAGGCACCTTTTTTATCATATAAACAATAAAATAAAAAATTAATATACATAATTATGTGGATAATGTGGATAACTTGATAAAAACTGTGGATAACTTTGATGTTAATACAAAATTTAATTTAAAAAACTGGATTTAATAGCTTAAAATTTGTTATTTAAATTATTTTTAAATGTAATAGTTCAGATATTTTAATTTAAACATATATTTGTAAGAGAAATTATTACGAGGTGGGAAACATAGAAAATAATAAAAATAATTTAGGTATATTAAAGAATATACCAACATCAATATTATCAAAGCTCAATATATCACATAGCTTTTTAGCAACTAATAATGATTCTGAAATTGAAGTAAGTATAATTTCAGGAGCTTCTACAAGTGAAGTTTCTAAAATAGTGGAAAACTTAAATGGAAAGTATGTTGATTTAGGATATGGATATGGAATAGTAGAAATTTCAATAGAAAATCTTGTTGCTTTAGCAAATAGTCCAGAAATTCAATATATAGAGTTACCTAAAAGCTTATATGCAGATGATTATGAAAGTAATAGGGCTTCCTGTATTACTCAATTAAATTCAAGTGAATTTAATGGAAAAGGGGTTTTAGTTGGATTTATTGATACGGGAATAGATTATACTCATCCTGCATTTAGAAATTCTGATGGAACTACTAGAATAGAATATATATATGATTTAAATAATGGGGGCAAAGTATATAACAAAACTCAAATAAATGAAGCACTTAAATTAACAGATCCATATTCAATGGTTAATTCAACTGATGTTACTGGACATGGCACCCATGTTGTTGGAATAGCTTGTGCAGGTGGAGAAATAGATAAGCAATATTATGGTGTAGCACCTGAAAGTTCAATAGCTATGGTTAAGGTTTCAAGAAGTAGATTTGCATTAAGTACTCAAATAATGAAGGGGATAAAATTTCTTATTGATAAAGGTAAGGAATTAAATATGCCATTAGCTATAAATATGAGTTTAAGTACTAATGATGGAGCCCATAATGGTAGTAGTTTACTTGAACAATATATATCAACAGTTTCTGCTATTGAAAGAGTAACAATAGTTATAGCAGCAGGAAATGAAGGTGAAGCTGCACATCATGTAGGAAGAACCTTAGAAGAAATAAATGATGTATACTTTAATATTTCATCAGATGAATCTATAGTTGTAATAAATTTGTATAAGTCAATATTACCGGAGTTAAGTATGGAATTACTTTCTCCATATGGAATTGGTACTGGAGAAATAATATTAAAAGAGGGAATCAATGAAGGAACTATAGGAAATTCTAGATATTCAATATATTTAACAGGTCCTAAGCCATTTGATGTAAGTGGAGAAATTGGAATTGTGTTAACAGGTATTAATGAGTTTGTATCATCAGGGCAATGGAAAATAACATTAAGAAAATTAAATGAGTATGAAGGAAGTTTTGATATGTGGTTGCCTATTTCAGAAGGGTTAAATGTGAATACTAAGTTTTTAGAGCCTGTTGTTTATAATACATTGGGAATTCCTGCTACAGTTAAGAATATAATATCAGTTGGAAGTTATAACTATTTAGTTGATACTATGTCACCATTTAGTGGGAGAGGTAAAAGAGTAAATGGGCAATATATAAAACCAGATATAGTTGCACCAGGAGAAGGAATTTATTCTGCTATACCTAATAGGGGATTTGATAAAAAAACAGGAACTTCTATGGCGACTCCACAAGTTACTGGGGCTTCTGCACTTATGATGCAGTGGGGAATAGTTAATGGGAATGATTCTTATTTATATGGAGAAAGATTAAAATATTTTTTAATTTTAGGTTCAAAAAGAGGTAGACAAGATATAAAGTATCCAGATGCAGCTTGGGGATATGGTCAACTTTGTTTAAGAGAAAGCATTAATTTAGTATCTCAAACATTAGGATTAGGTTTTAGAAATAATGATATTAAAAATATAATTATAAATGATTACCTTAAAAGAGTAGATGAAATAAATGTAGACTATAATTCAAAGAGTAATGATAGAATTTTTCTTTTAGTTGAAATTGCAAATGAAGAAGTATTAAAAAATTTATTAAAGATACAAGAGGTTGGGGGTTTAATGATATCATCAAATTTTGCAGTAATAATTACACCAGCTAATAAGGTTGATGAAATAAAAAAATTGGTAATTAGAATAGTTAATATTGAAGAATTTTCTACTATATTGACATTAAATGATATTTCACCAGTAGAAGCAAGTGGAGCACCTGTATTTAATACTAATCCATATTTAAAACTTAATGGAAGAGGTGTATTAGTAGGCGTAATTGATACGGGAATAGATTATCTTAACAAAGAATTTCAAATGGAAGATGATACAACAAGAATAGTACGGTTATGGGATCAAACTATTCAAGGAGATACAAATATATATGGATTAAAATATGGTACTGAATATACAGAAGAGCAAATAAACCAAGCAATAAGTTTACAAACTTCAGGTGGGGATCCATATAGTATAGTTCCATCTAAGGATGAAATTGGACATGGCACTAAGGTAAGTGGAATTATTGGTGGAAGGGGTATAAATCCAGATTTAAAAGGAGCTGCTCCAGACTGTAAGTTTGTTATTGTTAAGCTATCTAGAGCAACAAAAGTAGAACTTGATGCAGCACTTATCGATAAAACAGATGTGCCATCATATAGTTCGTGGAGTGTATTATTAGGAATAAAGTATGTAGTTTCCGTTGCAAGAGAATTAAATAAGCCATTAGTTATATTTATACCACTTGGAGGTAATATGGGCTCTCATACTGGAAATGGAATTAATGAAAATATTATTAATAACTATTCAACTGAAGCAGCAACTGTTTTTGTAGTGCCAGTTGGAAATCAAGGAAATACAGATACACATACAGAGGGAATAATTGAAAAGGCTGGAGATATAAAAGATATAGAGATAAGAGTTGGTGAAAAGCAAAAAAATTTACCAATAATAATATGGATAAACAAACCTAATAGAGTTATGTTATCAATAATATCCCCTACAGGAGAAATAATTGATAACATGGAGGCTAAAAATACAAATAATAATAGAATAAAATTTTTATATGAAAAAACTGAAATGATAGTTAATTTTACTTCACCAGAATTATCAACAGGTGATGCACTTATTTTTATAAGAGCATATAATTTAAAGGCAGGAATTTGGAAGTTTAGATTAACTGGAGAATATATAGTAGATGGTAATTATTATGCATGGATACCTCAAAGGGAGCTTATAGATGATGAAACTAAATTTTTAAATCCAGTTAAATATACAACTATTACATTGCCAAGTACTACTAATGGAGCAATTTCAGTAGGGTATTATAATCAAAATAACAATTCAGTTGTATCAGAATCTGGCAATGGATATACAAGGAATGGAAGTATAAAGCCAGATATAGTAGCTGGAGGAAGTAATGCTTTAGTTACTATTCCAGGAGGAACAACTTCAGTTATGACTGGATCTTCAGTTGCAGGGGCTGTTGTTGCAGGATGTTGTGCTCTTATTCTTCAATGGGCAGTTAGTGATGGAAATTATCCAGATATATATGCATCACAAATAAAAACTTATATTATAAGTGGAGCAAAGACAAGGCCTGGAGATATTTATCCTAATAGGCAATGGGGATATGGAATGTTTGATTTACAACGTATATTTGATTGGATACAACAAACATATACACCTAGAATAAATGATGATTTTGAAGAATATAGGGTTAAAAATTTATTTATTAGAAAGCCTAAAGACTTATAATAATCACTAAATATAATAAAAAAGCATATTAATAATTAATGGATTAATATATTAAGGAGTTATTATGGCTGATAAAGGTAGATTAAAAATACAATGTTTTGTAGGTGATACTTATGTACCTGTAGACGGTAGTAATATAACTTTAGTATCAACTTCAGGGCAAACAAATGATAATAAAGAGGTTAACTTGGTTACTAATTCATCAGGAGAATCACAAGTTATTGAATTAAATGCACCACCATTAGAATATTCTCAAAATCCAGATCAGCCTACACCATATAGTTTATATGATTTAAGGATAGATAAAGAAGGATTTCAAACTTTAGTTATTAATGGTGTTCAAATATTTCCAGGTCAAACAGCAATTCAACAATGTCAATTAATAAAATCTAATAATAGAAATAGTAGAGCAGATGTAATAAATATAGGTCCTAATACACTAAATGGAAACTATCCATCTAAAATTCCAGAGGAAGTTGATAAGCCTTTACCACCTCCAACTAGTGGAGTTGTGCTTCCAAAACCTGTAGTTCCTGAATTTATAACAGTTCACACTGGAAGTCCTAATAATAATTCAGCACCTAATTATACTGTTTTATATAAGGAGTATATTAAAAATGTAGCTTCATGTGAAATATATTCAACTTGGCCAGAAAGTACTATAAGAGCTAATGTTTATGCAATAATATCATTTACATTAAATAGGATATACACAGAATGGTATAGGGGAAAAGGCAAAAATTATGATATAACTAATTCTACAGCATATGATCATGCTTTTACTTATGGAAGAAATATATATGATAGTATAAGTGTTGTTGTTGATGACATTTTTGCAACTTATATAAGAAGGCAGGGAAGAAAACAACCACTTTTAACTCAATATTGTGATGGTAAAAATGTTCAATGTCCAGGATGGATGACACAATGGGGTAGTAAATATCTTGGAGACCAAGGAAAAACTCCATATGAAATATTAACTAATTATTATGGTTCAGATTTAGACTTAGTAACAGCAGAGGAAGTAAAGGGAAGTCCAAAATCTTATCCAGGATATGATTTAACAGTGGGGTCAATTGGTGATGAAGTAGAAACAATACAAGAGCAATTAAATAGAATATCTCAAAATTATCCATTAATACCTAAGTCAGCAGTTGATGGAGTTTATGGAGAGAAAACAAAAGAAGCTGTAAGTGTATTTCAAGGGATATTTAATTTACCACAAACAGGAGTAGTGGATTATTCAACTTGGTATAAAATTTCAGATGTTTATGTTGGTGTAACAAGGATAGCAGAATTAAGGTCAAGTGAAAAAGAAAGAGTATTTATTCCACCAATTTCATTTGATATTTTAAATTCAAGAGAAATACCTAAAATAAGCTATTTTGATAATTAAAAAAATCTTTTAAGATAGCAATTATTAAGTTTGATATAAGAAATAAATTTAATAATTGCTATATTATTATTTTAGCTATTAAGTTCTGATTTATTTTTAAGATAAAATAAAATACATTGAGTTATAAAAATTAAACTTAAAAAACCAAAGATGGGATATAATTTTGAAATTAAATTTGAAAAACCTATTTGTGATATTGGTAAAGCAATAGCTAATACAAGAAATATACCTTTTTTAAATTCAATATTGAAAGATTGTTCTAATGTTTTGCTAATAGAATATACATCAGAAACTTCTGTAGAAAACATTTCAAGCCAAATAATAACTAAAAGTAATGCTTGAATTACAGTTCCAAATCTTTGGGCAACTAAAAGCAAAGGAATTTCTGAATCATATATATATGGTTGATTAGCTAATAATAATAAATTAATAATACTTGATAATAAAGTTAAACCTAGTGCTCCAATAGCAATTCCATATACCATATTTTTTGAATTTTTAGTTTCATTGCTTAAAGGAACTAAAACACCAGAGCAACAAAGTATGTTATAGCCCGCATAAAGGATTGTAGAAAGTACAATTCCTTTTTTAGGTGGTTCAAATGAAGATATAACATGAAAAGAAATAGAATCTTTAGCAAATAAAAAATATAAGATTATAATTAAAGTAATAGTACCTAAAAGAGATGGAACAATAAATGAGTTTACTTCAATAAGGCCTTCAGTGTCTCTTAGTAAAAATGTAGTAGCAATTGCAATCATTATTAATGAACCAATTATCTTTGGAATTCCAAAAAATTGATTAATCAAGGCTCCACTTCCTGCTAATATTATTGAAGCACTTGAAATAAGATAAAAAGTTGTAATAACACCAGTGATTTTTCCAAGTAAATTAGGACTTATAACTTTTAATACATCACTATAGGAATTTAAACTATATTTAATACTTATTTTTGCTATTATTGAACCCATTATTACATAAAAGACTCCACAAAAGAGTATTCCTAAAAAACTTTTTAATCCAAAGGAAGTAAAAAATTGAGTTATTTCTTTTCCAGAAGCAAGTCCAGCACCAACAACAGTACCAATAAAAACAGCAGCAATTTCAAAAACCTTAGTGAAATCCTTCTTCACGAATATCCCTCCAATACATTTCTAATATCTAATATATAAGGATTACAGTATAATTATTCTATTTATTTGTGAATAAGCTATAAGTTATTAGGAAAAATAAATTTAAAAGTATAATAGTTATAAGGAGATTAATATGAAGAACATTAAAGTAATTTTAAGTACAATATTAATTTTAATAATAAATTTATTTGTAGGTTGTTCTAATATAAATGAAAAAAAAGAGGAAAAGTTAGATTTATTTGATGTTTTTAAGGGAAAGGATTTAGCAATTAATTATTTAATTAATATAAGAAATGGAGATATAAGTAGTGCAGTTAATAACTGTGAAAGTGAAATTTTAGAAAGTAATATTAATTTATCAGAAGGGGTTTCTAATATTACTGGGTTCCAGCTTAATAGAGCCATAGCAAATTCACAATTTGCATATTATATATTTAATGTTATTAGAGATTCAAATATAGAGCCTAAAAGTGATTTAGAAGAATATATAATAAAAGTAAATAGAAATGATGATAATTATATAATTAGTGATATAAAATCAAAATCACAAAGAGAATTATATATAAAAAATAATGCAATTAGAATAATTGGAGAAAAGGGTGGAAAAAGTAGCTTAGTTATTAGTTTAAATAACATACCTAAAGATACATATTTAAGAGAAAATAAAATAATGCTTTATAAAGAAAAAGTACCTAATAATAGCTTTGGAAAAGTTGTTTTAGGTTTTACAGGAAAGAAAATTGCAATTTCAGCAATAGATGATAAAAACTCATATATTTGTATTGCATATATTGATGATACATTAATGAAGAGTGGAAGTGATATAGTTGATTTAAATAATAATTCATCATCAGCACTTTCAGAAGGATTGCAAGAAGCATTAGAAAAACCAGTTACTAGCAAGGTTGTATCTGTAGATTTATTAAATAATTGTAAAATAGATGATTTTATATTTTCTAAAGAAGATGATAATTTAGCAGTAAATTATAAAAATGAAAAAGGATTAAATAGATTAAATATATATAAGGCTGAAGATGGTGAGGCTATTAATACAAAGTTTAAGGATATATTTAATGAATATATATATAATATTAAAGCAGATTATTTTGTTGATAATAAGGTTATTTTTGATGTATTTAAATCAGATCAATCTATAGATGAAATGACAGGAAAGTATAGTTTAGATTTGACTAATGAAGAAATGATTAAATTGTAATTGGATAATAAGTATTTTATAATAAAAAAATAAAAGAGGTTAATGCTATATTGCATTACCTCTATTTTAAGTTATATTAATTATAAAGATTAATATAAGTTATAAGGAGAAAAAATAATGAAAAAATGGAATGAAAAAAGATATCATAGTTTAAATTATTTCCTAAGAAATAAATTTGGAGAAAAGATATATAAAATATCATTAGATGGAGGATTTACTTGTCCGAATAGAGATGGAAAGGTATCTAAAGGTGGTTGTACATTTTGTAGTGCAAGGGGATCTGGAGATTTTGCAGGCAGTAGAATATTATCTATAACTGAGCAATTTGAAGATAGAAAAAAGATGATGGAAAAGAAGTGGAAGGATGGAAAATATATTGCATATTTTCAGGCTTATACTAATACTTATGCTCCAGTAGAAGAATTAACAAGAAAATATGAAGAGGCATTAGCTCAAGAAAATGTTATTGCATTATCTATAGCAACTAGGCCAGATTGTTTAGAGGAAGATGTTTTAGATTATTTAGAAGAGTTAAACAAGAAAATTTATTTATGGGTAGAATTAGGATTACAAACTGTCAATGATGAAACTGGGAGAAATTTTAATAGGGGATATGATTTAGAGGTATTTGATAAAAGTTTAAAAGAGCTTCAAAAAAGAGGAATAGAAGTTGTTGTACATACTATTTTTGGGCTTCCAGGAGAAACAAAAGAAGATATGTTAAAAACAATAGATTATGTTGCTCATAGTGGAGCTCAAGGAATTAAATTTCATTTGTTACACTTAATGACGGGAACTAAAATGGTAGAACAATATGAAAGTGGAGAATTACAACTTTTAAGTAAAGAAGATTACATAGATTTAATATGTAAGGGAATAGCTATGATACCAGAAGAAATGGTAGTTCATAGATTAACAGGTGATGCTCCAAGACAAAGTTTAATTGGGCCAATGTGGAGTTTAAAGAAGTGGGAAGTATTAAATGATATTGATAAAGCACTTGTAGATAATGATATTTGGCAAGGGAAAAATTTTAGATAATTTATAGTAGCTGTTACAATATTTTGTAACAGCAATTTTTTAATTTATAATATGGAACAAATTTAAATGAGGATTTGTCTAATTAAAGAAAGGGGAGAATGGTTTGAAGGTCTCAGCATATGAACAAGATAAAGAAGAATTGATAATGCAAGTAAGAAAAGCAAAATATGGTGATAAAGAAGCATTTTGTAATTTAATTAGAATAAATAAAGTAGCAATATATAGGATAGCTAAGTCTATATTAATTAAGGAAGAAGATATAGAAGATGCAGTTAGTGAAGCAATATTAAAAGCATATAAAAATATAAAAACTTTAAAAAATGATGATTTCTTTAAAACATGGTTAATAAGAATAGTTATAAACGAAAGTAATAATTTATATAAAAAGAGACAAAGAGAAATTGCTTTTGAAAAAGATCATTTTTCTAAAATTAAAGTTAATGATACATATAAGGATTTAACATTACATAATGCAATTAATTCCTTAGATGATGATTTAAGAACAATAACTATTTTATTTTACTTTGAAGATTTAAAATATAAGGATATTGCAAAGGTACTTGGAATTAAAGAGGGGACTGTAAAATCAAGATTGTCGAGGGCAAAAGAGAGATTATTTACTATGTTAAAGGAGGAGTTTCATGGATAAATTTGATGAGTATTTAAACAATAAAGTTGAAATGGAAAGTGAAAAATTTATTTTACCAAAATCATTTGAAGATAAAATTGAAGAAACTCTTGAAAGCTTAGATAAAAAAAATTTAGAAAAAGAAGAAAAATGGTATTTCAATAAAAATATATGGATAACAGCAGCATGCTTTGCATTTATCAGTTTAACCGTATTAGTAACCAATAAAAATAATAATGAAACAACTAATGATTTAATAAGAATGAGTAGTGAAATGGATAATAATTCAAGTATGGTTAGTTATAATAACGCTGAATCTGGAAGTATAAGAGAATATTCAAGTAACGAAAGTGCAGAAGAACAATTAGAGTCCAACATTAATATAAATGATAGCTTCATAGATTATAATAATATAAATAAGATAATTATTAAGTTTATGGATAACATTAATAAATATAAAACTATAGATAAAAGAGATGATATAAGACAAGTAATAGATTTTATAAATTATACTTCTAAGAAAGAAATAGAAAAACAAGATATAAATAATTGGGACTTTTTAATTCAAACTAATGGCATTGGACTTAATCATAATATTATAATTAAAGATGATATTATGATTATAGACGATAAGTGGTACAAAATAGATTTAAATGATAATGAAAGATTAAAGAATGTTTATAATGATTTAAATTATAATGAAAAGGATATACTTTACTGTGATTATTAAAAAATATAAATTTATATAATTAAAAGTGACAATTATAAAAATCGTCACTTTTAATTAATTTATACAACTTGGAATATAAAGAACTTTAAATAGTATGATTCATCTGAATTCCAAAGAATTGGATGATCTGAACTTTGAGTTCTAATTTCAACTTGTCTTAAGGTTCTTCTTGCATCATGAGCAGCTTCAAGAACTGTTTTCTTTAATTGTTCTTCATTCATGTAATGAGAGCATGAACATGTTGCAAAATAACCACCTGGCTTAACCATTTTTAATCCTCTAAGATTAATTTCCTTGTATCCTCTAATTGCTGCATTTATTGTATTTCTTGATTTAGTAAATGCTGGTGGATCTAAAATAACAACATCATATTGTCTTCCTTCTCTTGACCAATCACCAAGAACATTAAAAGCATTATGACATTCAAATTTAACAGTATCTTGTAAGTTATTTAATTTTGCATTTCTTGTAGCACAATCAACGGCATGTTGAGAAACATCTATTCCAAGAACTGATTTTGCACCAGCAATTCCAGCATTTAATGCAAATGAACCAGTATGAGTAAAGCAATCTAAAACATCTTTTCCCTTACATATTCTATGCATAGCAGCTCTATTTTCCTTTTGATCTAGGAAGAAACCAGTTTTTTGACCATTTTCTAAATCAACTATGTATTTAACACCATTTTCAATAATTTCAACATTAGTATCAAAAGGTTCTGTTAAGAAACCTTTAGTTTGCACTAATCCTTCAATTTCTCTAGTTTTTATGTCACTTCTTTCATAAACACCTTTAGCACCGTATTCTTCAACTAAGATTTTTACTATTAGGGCTCTATATTTCTCCATTCCTAAAGTAGAAATTTGAATTACATAATAATCTTCAAATTTATCTACTGTTAATCCAGGTAAGAAATCAGCTTCACCAAATATAAATCTACAAGAAGATGTATCAATTACAGTTTTTCTATAATCCCATGCTGCAGCAAATCTTCTTTTGAAGAAATCTTCATCAATTTCTTCATTTATATCTCTAGTCATTATTCTGATAGTTATTTTACTTCTATCATTTATATATCCCTTACCTATGAAGTAGTTTTTATGATTATAAACTTCAACGATATCACCATTTTCATAATCGCCATCATATTCATTTATTTCATCTATGTATATCCAAGGACGGCCTTGTTCAGCTTTTTTGTTTTTTCCTTTATGTAAGAAAAATTTACATGCCATAATATTATTTGCTCCTTTTCTATTAATTCTCATAAGATTATAACATAACTAATTAAAAACAGTGCAATTTTTGTTTATAAAATAAATGTACTATTTTGTGAGAAATTCTATAATAAGGATTTTGGTAATATATTAATTAATATATTTATATTTTAAACAATTAAAAAAGATTTGAATTTAGATTAAATTTATTGATTCAATTTAATACAATTATATCTAATATATTAAAATATGGATAGGTGTATGTAGATTATTTTATATATTTTTTTCTATATTGATTAGGTGTTAAGTTATAATTCCTTTTAAATACATTTTGAAAATAACTCTGACTAGAAAAGCATAGATAATTACTTATTTCACTTATTGACTTATCTGTAAATTTTAAGAGAATTTCTGATTCTTCTAATTTTTTAGTTAGGATATAAGAACTAAGTTTAATATTCATTTCTGATTTGAAAGTTCTTGAAATAAATGATCGACTACGATTAACATGTTCAGCTATATCACTGACAGTAATATTTTCGTTAGTATTAGTTGAAACATATTGAATGCATTTATATACAATATTAGATACTTTATCAGGTAATTTAGTCGAGTTTACTCGTTCAGCAAAATCATACATCTGGTCTTATGTCAATATTTTGGACACAAAAAGTCAAACTTTTTTATGCTGCACTT
>OKRV01000074.1_pt1 | contig 58418 bp, 57 predicted proteins | sample 1601201 | NCBI WGS metagenome assembly OKRV01 (sample SAMEA3541540, study PRJEB24748) | human gut metagenome | biome: human gut; feature: human-associated habitat; material: faeces | place: China | collected 2012 | reverse complement strand
AGGTCAAAACGGCATACTCTGGTCTGCTGGATTTGAAGAAGGATGAGGTTGCCGAAAACATCCGTCAGTGTATGCAGGACGTTCATCAGCTTGCAACCGAGGCACGGGATGCTGGAGTTCTGCTACGTCAGGCAGACGATTACTTTGTCGGCAAGCGTGAGGCGGCAAAGAACGCATCTTCTCTCACCGAGCTGGACGCTATGATCACCCAGCTTCTCACATACAAGGATAATATCTGCCGACGCATGGAGGTAATGTCCGCTTCCCATCAGGAGGCAACGACACAGGGAGGCACAGGAACAGCACAGCCCGCCCCGAAAATGCCAAAAATCACAACACTTCGTCGGTATGACCTCTGCTCTGTCAAGCGTCTGCAATCCAAGGAGGATATTGACCGGTACGTCGATGGAATCCGCGAGAAGCTGATGAAAACATTGGAAGGCTGCGACGGTGTGCAGATTAACTGATAACATTATAGAAGGGACAGAATGGTATGCAGGAAATTAGATGCCCCAAATGCGGTGAAGTATTTCAAGTCGATGAAAGCGGCTACGACCAGATTGCACAGCAAGTGCGTGATAGAGAGTTCGAGAAAGAGCTTGATCGTCGCAAAAAAGAGTTGGATGCTCAACGCGAACAGGAGCTTGAGATAATTCGCTTGCAGGAGGAAAAAGAGCATACTGCGAACATCACCCAGAAAGATGCTGAGATTTCTGAGAAGGATCAAAAAATAGCAGAGCTGCAAGCCAAACTTGACGCCAGTGAAACGGCAAAGAAACTTGCTGTTGCAGAGGCGGTTGAACAGAAGAACGCGGAATTATCTCAAAAAGCGACTGAGATTGCCGACCTCAAGGGCGAACTAAAGAACAAGGAAACTGAGAGCCGCCTGAGCGAGAAGTCCCTTCAAGAGCAGTATGAAGAAAAGCTCAAGCTGAAAGACGAACAGATTGAGTATTACAAAGACTTCAAAGCACGGCAATCAACAAAGATGATCGGTGAGAGTTTGGAGCAGCACTGCCTGACACAATTCAATGCGATCCGAATGACGGCTTTTCCAAACGCCTATTTTGAGAAAGACAACGACGCCAAAACCGGCAGCAAAGGTGACTTCATTTACCGTGAGTGCGGTGAAGATGGTACGGAGTTCATCTCCATTATGTTTGAAATGAAGAACGAGGCTGATGAAACCGCCACCAAGCACAAGAACGAGGACTTTTTCAAGGAATTAGATAAAGACCGAAATGAAAAGGGCTGCGAATATGCAATCCTCGTCTCTCTTCTTGAGATCGACAATGAGCTATATAACAATGGCATTGTGGATGTGTCCTATAAGTACCCGAAGATGTATGTCATCCGCCCGCAGTTTTTCATTCCGATGATTACATTGCTGCGGAATGCGGCAAAAAACTCCTTGCAATACAGGCAGGAGCTTCAAATCGTTCGCAACCAGCAGGTTGACATCCGCAACTTTGAGGAAAACATGAACGCCTTCAAGGAAGGCTTTGCCCGAAACTATCGGCTGGCAAGCGAGAAGTTCTCAACGGCGATTGATGAGATTGACAAAACAATCGACCACTTACAGAAGATAAAAGCCGCACTTCTTTCCTCTGAGAACAATCTTCGCCTCGCGAACAATAAAGCGGAGGACCTTAGCATCAAGAAGCTAACAAAGAACGCTCCGTCTGTTAAGGCAATGTTTGATGAACTGGGGCAAGAGAAAGCGTAATACACGCATAGTTAGGAGATAACGAGCATGAATAAAGGTGCAATACAGCGATTTGCAATCTGGGCGCGGAACGAGCTGATCGCTCAGGTGTCGCAGAGAGCTTATCAGTATGGAATCACGAAGGAAGGCTGCGGCGAGGCAAACGCCGTGACGGTGGGCGGACGCGCTTTGTCCACTGACGAACAGCGGCAGCGCAAGGAGCTGGTGGATCAGATCCGCAGCAAGGGCTATACGCAAGTTATGGAAGAGGTTGCCTACACATGGTTTAACCGCTTTATCGCTCTGCGCTTCATGGAGGTCAACAACTATCTGCCCTCCCACATTCGCGTTTTTTCTGACAGTACCGGCGCATTCAAGCCCGAAATCCTGAACGATGTTCTGCATCTGGATTTGCCCGGTCTGAACAAAGAGAAGGTTGCTGAGTACATTGAGAGCAATCAGACGGACAACCTCTATCGCTATCTGCTGCTTACTCAGTGCAATGCCCTGAACGACCCTCTTCCCCGTATGTTTGAGAAAATGGGCGGCTATACCGAGCTTCTGCTGCCGAACAACATTCTGAAACAGGACAGCGTTCTCGGTCACATGGTCGCGGACATTCCCGAAGAGGATTGGACGGATCAGGTGCAGATTATAGGCTGGCTGTATCAGTATTACAACGCTGAACTCAAGGATGACACCTTTGCTCTTCTCAAGAAGAATGTGAAGATCACCAAGGAGCGCATCCCGTCTGCCACTCAGCTCTTCACGCCGGATTGGATCGTCAGATACATGGTGGAAAACAGCCTCGGCAGACTTTGGATTGAAGGACATCCCAACGACGAGTTAAAAGCCGGTTGGAAGTATTATCTGGACGAAGCCGAGCAGGAAGCCGATGTTCAGGCACAGCTTGAAGTCATTCGTGCAGAATATCGCAACATGAAACCGCAGGACATCAAGGTAATCGAAATAATCTTACTGAGTTTGATACAAAGCCAGGGAATAATTAAAAAATGTGCCTTTGCGGTGTAAAAACTGCATCTGGGGTGTAAAAAGAGAAAATGGGACTACCCGGTTATTTTTTTTGCAAAAAGATACTCCTCACTGCCGTAGCTGGCAATGAGGAGATTTTCTGCTTATGCTCGAATTTCCTGCCCATCCTTAAAAGTAAACCGCACATCGTCCCTGGCATAAACTGTTACATGATCCACCAGCCCACACCAGAGGGCAGGGTCAAATTTCTCCATCAGGTCGGCCTGCGTCAGCGTGTCCAAAAAGGCTTCGATTGCCGCCCGTCTGGACTTCTTGTCAGCAATGGTGGCTTCATTTTCCTCAAGCCGTGCCTTTGCGGTGTCAAACCGGGCGGTAAGACTGTCATAGCGTTTCTGGTATTCCGTCTGGTCGAGCGCCACATGAGCGTTTTCGTAGATGCATTTCTGGATGAGGTCTGAGGCGACCATGAGTTCTTCCTGCAATTTTTCGGTTTCGGCTTCCAGTGCGGAGGTGTCGAAGGCAATGTCCAGCGAAGCCCGTAGAGGCGAGTTAATTGCGGCCTTTTTACCAATCAGCTTGTTCGCCGCTGAAATAAACATTGTTTTGATCTCATCCTCCGTCAAGTGCGGCGTGGAGCATTTTTCCTCGCCGTCATACTTGTGATTACACTGCCAGATTACTCTGCGATACTTACTGTTGGAATGCCAGACCTTGGAACCGTACCACTCTCCGCATTGTCCGCAGCGTATCTTGCCGGAGAAAAGGTGGACACCGCTGTGCGGGCCCCGACCTTGCTTTCTGCGCTTCAGTTCCTGCTGAACCAGTTCAAACACCTCCGGCTGAATGATGGCCTCGTGATTTCCCTCCACATAGTACTGCGGGATTTCGCCCTCGTTGACCTTTTTCTTCTTGGTGAGGAAATCCACCGTATAGCTCTTTTGCAGGAGCGCATCGCCCTTGTACTTCTCGTTGGTGAGAATGCTACGAACTGCTCCTGCGTTCCATTTGTCTTTGCCGCCCGGCGACTTGATGCCGTCGGCGGTCAGCCTGGCGGCAATGCCGTGCGGCGTCATGCCTTGCAGGAACATACTGTAGATGCGGTGGATGATGACCGCCTCGTCCTTATTCAAGACGAGATTGCCATCGGGACCCCGGTCGTAGCCAAGAAACCGCTTGAAGGGTACGGTGACCTTGCCGTCTGCGAACCGCTTTCTCTGTCCCCAGGTGCAGTTCTCGGAAATGCTGCGGCTTTCTTCCTGCGCCAGCGAGGACATAATGGTGATAAGCAGTTCTCCCTTGCTGTCCAGCGTCCAGATGTTTTCCTTTTCAAAATAGATCTCCACGCCCTTTTCCTTTAGCTGGCGCACCGTGGTCAGGCTGTCTACCGTATTGCGCGCAAAGCGGCTGACCGATTTGGTAACGATAAGGTCTATCTTACCCGCCAGCGCATCCGCTACCATGCGTTTGAAGCCCTCGCGGTGCTTGGTATTCGTACCGGTTATACCTTCGTCCGTATATACGGAAACAAACTCCCAATCGTCCCGACTCTTGATATAGTTGGTATAATAGTCCACCTGGGCGCTGTAGCTGGTAAGCTGCTCCTCGCTGTCCGTGGAGACACGGGCATAGGCGGCGGTGCGGCGCTTTTTCTTTTCATTGATCGGCGTTGCCGTGAACCGGCTGATCGTCGCCGGTATCGTCGTTACTTTCGCCACGTTTTTCCCTCCATTTCTGTATCATTACTTCCCGCATATGCTGCTTGCGCTGCTCCGTATGCTTGGGCATTTTTCGCTTATTTTCCCATGCCGCTTCAAAGGTATGCCCGTCAAAGAAGCGGATGGAAAGTTGAAACGGAGCAACGATATGAATGCAGGCAATCTGCTCACGGAAAGCCGTTTCGTCAAATGATTCCAGCCCCATAGCGTCAGCGCAGAGGTTTTTAAGGACTTCCTCCTTGATGCTGGGGCTATTGCATTTTCCGCCTGACGCGCACCGCCATACGGAATCAAAGCTGCCGTCTTTGTGCCGTGAACGTTGCCTGCGGTAGTTCTCGCCGCAGCTGTCGCAGCGAATGCGGCTGGTGAAGCAGGAACTGTTGGGACCGAGCTGATGCTCCTGCACATACCGTCCTTTGGCGGCTCTGCGCTCATCCGTCCAGCAGTTTTTCCGCATGGTGGATTCCCAGCGGTGCGGTACAATGTGGCCGTCCTTAAAATAGAAAATCATCTCATTCGGAGCAGGAATCTCAATGCGGTCGATTTGCTCCGAAAAGATGATCTCATCAAACGTATCCAGTCCCAAAACCGCAGCACAGGCTTCTTTGAGCATCTGCTCCGGGATATCTTTATTTTGGCAATGGGTGTTTCCGGTTTTTCTTCGAGTTCCACAGATCCAGATAGTATAATTGGCATTTGGGTCTTTGCGCCCCTTGCGGTTGGAACGCTGATAGCTCTTTCCGCACCGACCGCACTTGATTTTGCTGGTAAAGCAGGAGGTATTGATGCTCCAGTTTGCCAAAGCCCCAAGCTCCCGGCGGCGCGCTTTCTCGGTCTGCACCGCCTGGTAGACCTCCATCGGGATGATGGCTTCGTGGGTGTTCTCCACGAAATACTGCGGCAGCTCCCCACGGTTAATTTTGCTTTTCTTGCTGATGGGGTCCATCACATATTCCTTCTGGAACAGAAGGTTGCCCGTATAAGTGATGTTGCCGAGAATTTGCCGGATGGAGGTGTTGCCGAAATGCTGACCCTTGTAGGATTTCACACCCATCTCGGCAAGCTGCTTTTCTGTGGTTTCCGCTGATAAACCATTCATGTAATTGTCGTAGATGAGCCGAACAATCTTTGCTTCCTCCTCATGGACAACCAGATGATCGCCCTCCCAGCGGTATCCGTAGATTTGAAAACGACCATTGGGAATACCTTTTTCAAATCGTTTCCGGGTACCCCATTTGACATTGTCCGACAGGCTGCGTACCTCCTCCTGGGCAAAGGATGCTAAAAGGGTCAGCATCAACTCGCCGTCCTCGGTGAGGGAGTCGATGCGCTCCTTTTCAAATTGCACGGAAACGCCCAGTTCCTTGAGCCTGCGCACTGTATTCAACAGGTCAACGGTGTTGCGCGCGAAACGGGAAATACTCTTTGTCAGAATAACGTCGATTTTTCCGGCTTCGCAGTCGGCAATCATCCGATTGAACTCTTCGCGGGCTTTGGCTTTGGTGCCGGTTATTCCGTTGTCGGCATATACGCCCACATATTCCCAGACGGGGTTGCTCTGTATCAAACTGCTGTAAAAGCTGACCTGTGCCGAAAGGGAGTGCTGCAGCCGCTCGGACTCCATTGAGACTCTTGCGTAGGCAGCGACCCTTTTGCGGCGCGGCATCTGCGGTGTTTTTGCTTCGATTTTATTTACAATCCGCATGAAATCACTCCTTTCCGACACTATATATCACTCTGAAAGCCAATTATATCAAGTCGTTTTCCGATAATAATGTACCCAAAGACGGCGAGAACTCAGCCCGCAGATTTGTATCAATTACGGCATATTCCTCCTCGCTCAGAAGCCCCTTTTCCCTGAGATTCTTTGCGATGGAGAGGGCGGCAAGGTAGCTCATTTCAGAGCGGAATTTATCCTCACTCATGCCCGTCACCGCCTTTGTAGCGGTCTGCAATATAGCAGGCGTGAGAGCAGTATTTTCTTTTTGTATTGCCGTAGGCGGTGAAGGGCTTTCCGCAGTGAGCGCAAGTAAAGTGGTATACGGCCTTGCGGTTAACCTTTTCAGGATGTGCATTCCACCAAGCGGTACGGCAGTTATCGGAGCAGAACTTGACGCGCTTTCTGCCGGGAGTCTGCGTAAGCAGAGCGCCGCACTGCGGGCAGAATCCGGCGTCCAGTTCAATGCGGCTGTTATCTGCGGCCTTCGTGCCGGTCAGCCCCACCTTACGGCAGAATGCTACAACGGTATCTTTCTTCAGTCCTATCGCCTTTGCAATGGTTGCATATCCATAGCCCTGGGAGCGTAGGGCAGTTATCTGTTCTTTTTGCTGATGGGTCATTTTGGTTCCTCCATTCCGAGGGTTACCCTCAATGACCCATCTGGACAGAAGAGCGAATTTTGGCCGAAAAAAATATGCCCACCGAGCGGTTATGGCTCGATGGGCATTCAGCAGTTTGGTTATTTAATTTTAGATGTGTAGTCAAGCGAAATCCATCCCGCGCCGGATTTCAGCCGGCCCCAGCCAGCCGTGGAACCCTGCCCGGATTTGACCTCCATGATGGTAAATACGCCTTTTCCTGTAAACTTACCGGTCTTGGCATAGTCCGTTCCCGGCCCTTTGCGGATATTCAGGTCAGAAATGCTGACCTGGACAAGAAACGGCACATCTTCGGACGGCGCAGAAGCAGCCCCGCCCGGCGAGTAGATATTGACCCCGTTATCGTCAAACACGCTGTAACCTGGGTTGCTGTCGGCACACCTCTTGGCGTTGGATAGGATCTTGTATGCGCCTTTCTGTGTCTTACTGTCCGCCCGTGTCTTGCGGACACGGTAATAGCCTTCTGTCAGCTTTTCGGGATGCTCCGTCTCTGTGTTCCCGGATATCCCGCCGCCAAGCTGTGCCGTAACTTTTTCCGCCAGATCACCCATCCGGGCATACATCCAGTTTCCCGGACAGGACTTGTTGGCAAACCAGCGGTGGACGGTCAGCACCATCTCATCCGACTTCGGCTCATAAGAGAGCGTCTTGTCCTTGTCTCCCAGCCACAGGAGCTTTTTCTTGCCGTTTCGCTTGCAGATGTCCGCGCAGAGGGTGATCAGCTTCTGGTAGACCACATCCTTAAAGGCATACGGCTCAGCCGTATCGGACGCGCACTCAATGGTGATAGCCCTCTGGTCGTTTGCATTGGAAGAAGAACACCAGGAGCGGTTCTTTTCCTCTACATACATTCCGATTCTGCCATCCTCGCCGATACCGTAGTTGCAGCTTGCCTGTTTGGAAACCGGCAGGAAGATATTCCCCAGTGTTTCCACAGAGCATTGTCCTACCACACAGTGGGGCGTGATGCGGTCGATGGAGTGCGTCCGCTGCCCGGAGTGGTTCGGGCTGAGTTTTGTGTAAGATACCAGTGAACTGTTCGTATAAGCCATAGTTATTTTCCCTCGCTTTCTGTATTTTCCGCCCGGTCATGGAGCTGCGCCAGGATGTCCTTCATCTTCTCCGGCACGGGAAGCCCCAGGTGCGCCGCGTTCTCCAGCAGGCTCACGCCCTCGTTGGAGAGGTAAAAGAAGATGACCGCCGTGCGAAGGACGCTGCCTGTGCCAATCACCTGTACATCCACGATGTTGGCGATCCCCACCAGCAGGAAGATCAGCACTTTCCGGCAGATGCCCTTAAAGCCCACCTCGCTGGACAGCTTCTTGTCCGAGACGGCGCACATCACGCCGGTGATGTAATCCACCGCCACGAACACCACCAGGGCGACGAGCAACCCGTCGCAGCCGCCCAGGAAATAGCCCAGCCATCCTCCGATTGCCGCAAAGATCACCTGCGCCGTATTCCAAAGTTCCTTCATGTTGATACCTCCGTTTCTTGAAATGGTTTGTGTACTTGAAAAAAGCGGCCGCCCCGCAGGGCAGTCGCCAGTTCCCATGATTTATTCGATTTGTTTCGGCATGACCTCCCACAGCCGCATATCCTCCTGTCCTAAAGACCAGATCGCAATGCCGCGCAGGCCCCACCGGTAAGCAGCCTCGTTGGCCCAATATACCAGCGAATCCACGTCCTGATAATACAGAATGGAAAAACCATCTGCATCGCCCAAGAACAGCCGGGCGGTCCAGACGTTTATATCCCGTGGGATCACCTTGGCTGTGTAATCATTCCCGCAGGAAATTTCCAGCAGGTGGGAATGAAAGAAATCATAGTCGAGGGAAATATCCTCGCTGCGGGTGGAGCCCTCATCCACGTCGCTGTTCACCGAGAAAATCTGAAATTCCTCGTCCCACGTCACACCGGAGCGGGCGATCCGTCCGAAGCTGGTGCGCACCCCATCCGGATACACCACGTCAAAACACTCATAGGGTTCATAAGCCCAGGCATCACCGGCTCGCAGCAGGTCGCAAACGATCTCATTGTCCGCCTGTATCCCCGCATAGCCGGAGGTGGCGCTCACCGTTGCGCTAAACCGCAGGGTGTAGCTGGAACCGGAATACACCCGGACTCTATTTCCACGCTTTCGCATCTCAATGGTATAGACGGCTGGATCGCTGTGGAGCTGCGCATCCGGGGTTTTGGAAAAGCTGGTGGAGTAGCTCCCCAAAAGCGTGGAGCCTTGGTATAGCTCCACCCGCTGAGTATCGTAGTTTAAGCAGCAGAACAGGTTTCCAAGGAATACCCCGGCCCGTCCGCCGCCATTCTGTGGAAAACCCACCCGCGCCCGGATATGCAGGTCGGAGAATCCCTCATATTTCCATGCCAGCTTGCCGGAGCCTTCCAGCAAGGAATAGGGCCTGTTCTCGGTGGTGTAGCTTTCCCTCCACACCGACCATTCCCCGGAGAGCGTCGTCCAGTAGCTGTCCGGCAGAGGGGTATCATCCCGGAAGTCCTCATACCATACCAGTGCCGAATCCGGTTTTCGCCGGAGCATTTCACAGGTGAGCTTAAAGCCCTTGTCCGGGGTGGCCGGTTCGCCGTTCACGTCCAGAAACTGCCGGGGTGAGAGGGTAAACGCCGCCTCTCCGGCAGACGGTTCCTCAGAAAAGCTGCTGCATACCCGGAAACCGTAAAACTGCACACCGGGAACGCCGCCGCTGATCGTAAGCGTATGGCTGCCTGCGGAGAGGCTCCTGCCGGAAGCAAAGGAAAGCCAGCAGGTGCGCCGCCAGTACGGCCACCACAGGCGGCTCTCCGAAAAGGTCTTTGAGCTTCCGTCCACAGCCACATTCAGCGCGTTTTTATCCCAAAAAGGAAAAGCAAGCCGTACCGCTATGTCATAGGTGCCAGCCTGCTCAATCGTAAAATGAAAGGTTGCTGTCGCGTCCTCACCGAGAACCGTCATGTAATCGGACACAGTGGCAAGCCCGGTGTAGGAATCCGGTGTGCCGCCGCCACGGTCAATGCAGATTGTGCCGAAGGAGGTCTTTTGCTCCTTCCCGTAACAGGTCAGATACCTCCTGCGGTTATAGACTTCCTGCTGCAGGGGTGAAGTTACCGAGGAAGCATCCCATCCTTCCATGTAGTCATATACCTGCGGAAGCGCCCACGGCACCATATCTACATCGTCCCAATAGGCAATAATGGGGATCATGGGCTGGGGCGGCGCATCCCCGGTGAAGTTGTAGCCGCCGGTCATCCAGAGCTTGGCGGCATAGTAGGTGTTGGAAATCCCCCGGTAGGTTTCGCCCAGGTTCTCCGGGGTGTCGTATATCTGCCAGTTCCAGCCGTATCCCGGCAGGCCCATGAAAATCTTCCCCGGGGACATCGCCGTGACCGCGTAATCGTAAATGCCCTCTAACCAGCTCCGGGGAGATACGGGGCCGGGGGCGCTGCCTGCCCACGCCATGCCATAAGACATAATAGAAGCCGTGTCGCAGTACGGGTTGAGGTCGGCATAGACGCACCAGTTTTCCCCGCCCACACTGCCCTGAACGCCGGTCATGCCGGGCAGGCAGATATTGACGAGTTTGGAGGAATCATAGGCTTTGACCGTCTGGTAAATAGCCTGAAATAAGGAGTTTGCCGCTTCCCGGTTCTCATATCCGCCGCCGCGCTCCAAATCAATGTCCACTCCGGCACACCACGGGTATTTTTCCATGATGCGCACCAGCTCGGTTAAAAACTTATCTTTTGCTCCGTTTGTGTTATTGCGCAGAGCCGTGAAAATACTGGCTGTCCCGTGGTTCATCACGGTCAGCATCCAGTGAATGTGCGGCCACTTGTTGATGTAGGTCATCATGGAGGAAATGCTTGTGCCAGTTTCCGAGAGCGTCCCGGTGGCATCCACCTCAAAAGTAAAAATCCCCACCGTATCCAGCCGGTCGCCATAGTCCCGCAAAGCCTCGTACATCCGAGCGTTCTGCATGAACGACCAGACCATGCACCGCCTTCCTTTTAGATAGTCCCGGTTCAAAACCGATCACCGCCTTCCTGCATTTCCTGAAATTCAAACAACAGCCGGGCGGATTTATGCTCCTCTACTGTCACCGGATGCTTGCTGTCCCCGGCAGCCGTGTATTGAAAGAAGCCGCGCTTTTCCGTGGGGCTTCCGTTGAGCAGGCATTTCCGGGAAGAAGCCAGAAGGGCCAACTCATCCCCGGCACTTACCGCAGTAGGGAAAGCTGCCTTGTGTGCGCCCGCGCCTAAAGCCACGGAAATGCTGCCCGCCGCCATGTCCTGCACCGGGTAGAGATAGCAGTCCAGCCCCGCCGTATCGGAGCCGAGGTTGAATAGCACCACCGTTTCCGCCGAGCGCACCACGCCGTTGTAGAAACGGGAAGGAACAATGGAGCCATCCTCCCGGTATTTTTGCAGAATTGTTTCTGTATTTATCACATAACCTGTGAGCCGGTCGCCTTCCTGTACCATCAGGTCGGTGAAGTAAATCCGGCCTGTACAATCAGAAATCATCGGCTTCACGGTGATGCTTACCACCCGCTGATCCTGTTTTGTCAAAATTGTTTCTGAAAATCGAGTAAATTCCGCCATGCCAGCCTCCTTACCCGTCCAGCGTCCACTGGATTTCGCTGGGATGGCCCACCCAGCCGGTAGCAATGGAGCCACCCTGCACCATAATGTCGGTAAAATACACCTTGCCGGTGCAATCCGTAATACAAAGCCGGATGGTGATGGAACGCAGCCTCCCGTACCCCTTGGGGGATAGGTCGGTGGCAGTTTGCGAAAAAGAAGCCATAGGCCGCTCCCTTCTATATTAAAAGAGGTCGATGAACCGCGTCTCCGTGGAACCGTCCTCATATTCAAAGGTTACTTCGATGCCAACCTGCCCGCTGGGGCCTTTCTGCAAATCCTCCGAGGCAATCTGCGCTGAAAAGGTATAACTCCGGCGGCTGGCCGGGTAGACCGTCTGTGTCAGGCTTTTTGTCATACCCAAAACGCCCTCTGCCTTGAAGGAAGCCGTACCGGAAACGCCGTTTTCCGCATCCACCTCAAAGCCGGAGTTCGTCCAGTAATTCATGCCGCTGTCAGCGCGGGAATTACGCAGATGGTTAAAAGGCACCAAGTCCTTTACTTCCTGCCGGTCAATCACATCGGTGGATGCCAGCACATCGGCGGCCTTATCCCATTGTGCGGAGGAATCGCCCAATTCCCGAAGGGTAGTGGAAAGTTCCAGCACAGTTTTCCACGGCTCCTGCAAATTGTACTGGCGGCGCACCACGCGGGTTTTTACCGACAGGTTGAGGTCTTTATCATCAACCGTTACAATGTCGCCCAACGCCCACGCCTCATGCTCATACCCGGTAAGGGCCGACAAATCCATTGCGGAGAGAACATAGGAAACGCGGGGCTGCGCATATTCCGCCAACCGCATCTGCGTGTATTCCAGCATCTGATAGGGATTGGTGAAGTTCGAGCAGTCCAGCGTGGAAATGCGTACTTCGGTGGTATAGGAGAAATCCTCCACATAGTCCTTGCCGCCATTGATCGAGGCGAACGTCATTCCATCCTTGCCATAGGCATAGAGCCTTGTTACCAAGCTGCGGGTATCCACCACCCGCTCAATACTTTTGAGATTTTTGCGATATGCAAACAGAGCGCCGCTGTCATTCCCGCCAAAGGTAAGAAGATGGACGAGTCGGTTCGGGCAATCAAAAATCAGGTCGCCGCCGTGGATATTCTGCGTGGCCCGCAGAATGGAAAGGGCGTTTTTCTCCGTACACTGCCATGTGCGCAGAGTGGTGACGTTGACCGTTCCCACCGACCAGCCGGTGCCTTCCAGCGCGTACCGCATCGGCGCGTCCGCTGTATCCGCGTTAAAGTCCACCGTTTCTTTTTCCTCAGAAAAGGACAGGTCATAAAAAGCAGCTTCGGCATAGACCTGAGTCACAATCCGGCCATCGGTGTCCTTCGTATCGGTGAGGGTTCGTATGCGGTAAATGTCATTGACGATCTGCACCTGCTTTTCATTGTCCAGCATGGCCCGCTTGGGATCATGGAAAGGCAGATAAAATTCCATGGTATCGGCCCCGTTGACTTCGCTGGTGACAACAATATCAAAGGCATTTTCCAGAACCGCTTCCCACGCGCCGTTTGCATCCAGCACTACCGGGCGTGCAAAGCCCAGCTTTTCATAGGGGGCCTTCGGTATATCGTGGAGCTGGATTTCCAACAGCTTCGGAGTTCGGCTGGTATCCTCAGTGGCAAGCGTCACACGGAAGCGGATATACTGCCGGTTCGGAGATTGCAGCTCGCCGCTGGTGCCGATAGCCTGCCAGGCAGACCATTCCTCCAAATCATCCGAAGTGGAGGTTTCCACTTGTTCAATGGCAGTCACGCCCGCTGTATATTCGCTGGTCGCAGCCACGCGTCCCGTACCGGAAAGGGAGCAGGCTGCCGCCTTTGTAATAAGCTGCCCGCTGGATGGATAGGCTCCGTCCGAGCTTCTAAGGGTAACGCTCCCCGGCTCGGTGAGCGCATCCACATCACCGGACATATCTCCGCCGTTGGCAAACAGAGTGGCCTTAAAATATTCCGCCAGATCTTCGGCAGTCAAAGAAGAATCCGTATCCAGAAACCAATCATCAAAGCCGCCTGCGTAATAATAGGTGTCAGCGTGCATCCCCATGATAAGGTCGGCGGTACAGGAACGGTTCAGTTCACCCTCAATCGTCAGCTCGTTTGAAATCCAGACTGTACCGGTGCTGCGATCGCCTACCACATAGCAGGCTTTGTATGCGTCCGGCTCGATCACAGCGGCGAGGAAATACCAGCCGTTGTTTACCAGAGAAAACGGGGGCGTTACCGACTCGTCCAAAATCAGGGAGCCGGAGGAATTATAGAGCATTAGGCGGGGCCGCCCGGAATACAGCGAAAGATACAGGATCGGCTGGCCCGGCCCCTGCCTTGTGTTAAAAATAGGGCAGAAGGTATTACCTACCGAGTAAATGGTGGGGTTCATCCAGCCGCCCACCACAATCCGTTCCCCCAGCGAGGAGAAAATCGAGCCGTCGTTTACGGCTTGAAGATATGTTTTCTCCGAGGTTGGGTTATTGATGTTGAAGCGGAAATAATGTCCACGCCAGCCTTCCAGCAGGTTTGCCGTGGTGCCGCTCCAGTTGATAATATTGAAATCCCGGCCATTGCCGGAAGAATCCATCAGCCGGTCGTTGCTGTCCGGTTCGGACTCGTTAAAGCGCCAGAGGCCGGAGCCTGCCCATGCAGATGGAAATTCCCCGGTAAAGTCCTCCTGCGCAGTCAAAGTAGTTTTTACTGCCATCGCTTACCTCCATCGGCTCTTGGCTTGTATGTGAAGTTCGGTAAAAACGGCGCTGCCCTCAACCGCGATTTCCACTTCATTCACACCCCGGCGCAGCACTGGGAAATTCAATTCCTCCAAACAGGGCAGGCCGTTTCGCAGGGTATTGCCCGCGCTGTCCGTCACTTTGGCTGTGACCATTCCGGTGTCGATCACCAGCACTTCACCCGTAGCCAGAGGGCCAACCACCCGCAGGGTCTCTCCGTTAGTCGTCAGTACAACCGCACCGGAGGAAATTGTCCCCTGCAGGGAATACACCGGCTCGGAGTCTGTGTTTCCGATTTCACGCTCCACCTCATGCTCCCCCGCTTGGGAGAGGGTAAAGGTTTCATCATCCAGCGCGTATCCGTAAGGGTCAGGGCAAAGAAAACGGAGGGTAAAGGAACCGGCCGACCGCAGGAGCCGTTCACAGTCTACCGTATCGGAAAGCCGGGCCATAAAATACCGGTCCGGCACATCGTCCAGTACAAGCTGTTTTGTCCCCACCGTAGGGTCTAACCATGCCGCCGCCCGATCTAAAACTGCCACCAAACCGGCAAAGGTTTTCTGCGGATAGACATTGCAGGAAACATCGATGTACCGCTCGCCGCTGTCTGCCCCAAAGTCCGCAAGGCCCGCTTTACCGGGGACAGTTTCCGTATTGCTCCGAAGAGCAGGAACCATCTGCCAGCCGGTAAGACGGGCCTTGATATTCATGGACTGAGAAGAAATTCCGTTGTATTGAAAGCCCATAAATCCCACCTCCTCTTAGGCTGTAATGATGCGGCCCTGTGCGCGGGAGCCGACCTGCATGAGATTGTAAAGTTCTTGGGAAATCCTGCGGATGTCATCCTCGCTGCGGACAATCATCTGTTGGATGGTAATGAGGGTTCCAAAGGACGCACCCCCGCTGTTCATGCCGCCGGACGCAGAGCGGATCGTCCCGCCGGCGTCAAAGGCAAAATTCGAGGGAACAGCGGACTGCATATCCGCTGCCAGCCCGTTCATCACGCCCAGAATACCGTTGTTCAAATCCTCTGCGGCGCTGACCGCTTCGCCGGCGCTGTCCTCGATGCCGCCGGCAAGACCCCTGCCCAGCATTTCGCCTACCCAGGCCATTTCCCTGGATGGAGAGTTGATGCCAAAGAAGCTGCAGATCCCGTCCCAGATGCCGGAAATCCAGCCGGAAACCTTGTCCCAGATCCATCCGGCAAGGCTCTGGATACCCTGCCACAGCCCCTGCACGATGTTCTTGCCGATATTGACAATCTGCCCCATTGAGGAAGTAAAGGCGTTTACAATTCCCGCGATGATCTGCGGCACTGCTTTTACGATTTCCACGATGATAGTGGGCAGGTTTTGGATCAGCGACACGAATAGCTGGACGCCTGCCTGTATGATCTGGGGGATGCTGTTCAGGATGGCGTTCACCAACGAGGAAATAATCTGCGGGATCGCCCCCACAATAGTGGTGATAATAGTCGGCAGGTTCTGGATCAGGGAGATCAGCAGGTTCACGCCCGCGTCAATGATCTGGGGGATACTGCCGAGGATGGCAGTCACCAGCCCGTCAATAATCTGTGGAATTGCCGCCACGATGGCCGTAATGATCTCCGGCAGCGCGGAGACCAGCGAGGTCAATAGCTGTATCCCGGCATTGATGATCTGCGGGATCGCCACCACGATAAACTCCACAATCGCCGTAATAATAGCGGGCAGGGCCGCAATCAGGACCGGGATGGCATTCAAAAGCCCCTGGGCCAGCCCCGTGATGAGCTGCAATGCCGCGTCCAGAATCATCGGCAGGTTTTCGATTAAGGTCTGCACGATCTGGGTAACCACCAGGACAATCTGTGGGACCAGGGTGGGAACCGCCGCCGCAATGCCCTGGGCCAGCGTGACGATGATCTGCGCCGCGCCCTCCATCACAGCCGGAAGGCTCTGGATGATACCGGAGAGCAGCGAGGTCAGCATCTGCATCCCGGTATCCACAAACTGTGGCAGCATGGAAACCGCCGTGTTTACCAGCCCGGTAATGGCTCCGGCAAAGGCTTCATCCGCCCCGTCCACGCCGTTTACCATGTCGGTAAAGGCGGAGATGACTTCTGAGATTGCCGGGAGGAACTCCGCCCGGAGACTGTTCTTCACATTGGAGATGGTCTCCCCAAGCCCCGCCAGCGTCTCGTCAAGCTGCGCCTGTCCTTCCCGTGACGCCACCAGCGCCTCGTTGTTGCGGTAGAACGCGCCGCTTGCCTCGTCATAGGCCCCGGAGAGGGTCTCCATGATGAGACGGTTCCGTTCACTTTCACTGGAACAGGCTGCCAGCTTTTCATTGAAAGCATCCTCACTGATGCCGACCCAGTTTAAGGCGTCTGCCAGGGAACCGGTGACCTGCCCGACCTTGGCGGTCTCATTGGCGGACTCGATCATGCCCTCGATGGGGAGTGCATCGCCAAAGGTACCGTAGACGCCGGCCGCGATATTTGTCCACTTGGTAATGTCCTGCTCGTTCTGGGCAAGCTGCGCCAGGAGCTGGGACGCTTCTGTGGCCGTGTCCGTATCACCCAGGATTTTATAGAACTCCGTGTAGGATTTCTGTGCCGCGTCCCCGCTGTATCCCGCCGCTTCAAAGGCGGTGGTCAGCTTACCCTGGGCTACCCGGTATTCCTCAGTGGCTTCGTCCAGGTTCCAGATGGCGCTGCCAAGCTCCTGGATGCCGCTCAATGCCGCCTGGATGCCGGAAGAGATGAGGTTGCCCATCGCCACCGTAGCGACCGAAAGGCCGGAGCCCAATTTATCCGCCCTGTTGGATGCGTCCTCCAGGGAATCGCCGAAATCCTCCGCCACATCCCCGGCATCCTTCATCCGCTCCCGGTTTTCCCTCAGTTCCCTGGAAAGCCGGGAAATACGCCCTTCCAGTTCCTTTGCCTCGCTGGAACCTTTTCCATACTCCAGCACGGCGTTGGAATAGGCGCGTTTCATCCCGGCAAGTTCATCCTCCTGCCGGGAAATCTCCTGGGAGAGCCGCTCTGTGGCGTCCGCCGCCTCCGTTTCCTGCTGGGAAAGGGATTCCATCGCCCGCTCGTTGGCGGAAAGCTCCCGCTCCATGCCGTTTAAGGCAGCTTCCGCATTGTTAAGCTGGATCTGCCAGTTCTGCGTCCGGCGGTCATTTTCCCCAAAGGACTCGGAAGCGTTCTGGAGGGCAGCCCGCAGCGTTTCAATTTTCTGGCGCTGGGCGTCGATTTCTTTGTTCAGAACGGTATTCCTTGCGGAAAGCGCCAGGATGGATTTATCGTTGGCGTCAAACTGAGAGGAAACCAGCTTCATCTCGGAACCCAGCACCTTGAAGGACTGGTTGATCTCTGAAAGAGCCTTTTTAAATTCCTTCTCGCCCTCAATGCCGATTTTCAGGCCAAAATTATCCGCCACAAGCCGCACCCCCTCTCCTTAAATTCCGTATGGGATCACATCGTCAATGGTCAGTTCCTGCTTTGGCTTTGCAAGCCCTAAAAACTGCCTGTGACATTCCCACAAATCCATCAGCAGACCAAACGGCATGAGCCACACCTCGTCCATGCGAAGGGAGAGGTGCGCCATGCCGTAATACAAAAGCCGGGTAAACAATTCCTCATCGCTTACCCGGCCGCCGTGTTTTTTCCCACCGACTCACTTTCAATATTGCGTTTTGTCCCCCGGTACATGGCCTCCATGATGGCGTCCTTACAGTCCGTCAGTTCCATCGGGGAGGTAAGAAGCTCCACCTCCTCGGCGGTCAGCTCCGGCTTTTTGTCCTCCGGGTGTTTCAGGTTGTGGACGAGGATGGGCTGGTTGCACAGAAGGGTAATCAGCCACACAATCTCGTCCAGTGCCATCTCAAAGTTCTCCGCCTTCATCAGCTTCTCGCCCAGGTTCTCCAGCCCGCCGTAGCGGCCGGCGATGGCCTTGGTCGCCCTGGTGGTCAGGAGCATTTCGTATTCCTGCCCGCCGATATTGACGGTGGCAGTTCTTTCATCCATATCTCAAAACCTCCTTATCCTTCGCCGCCTGCGCCCGATGTCTGATCCGCATAGGACGGCTCATAGACCTCATCGTACCATCCCGTGATAACCGTGGGAGACACGCCGGAGTCATCCTCGGACACCTCCGCTTTCCAGGGGTGCTTGCCCTGGCCGTCTACCTTGTTGCGTCGGGTCACGGTTCCCTCGATGGACGGGGTGGAAAACTCGATGCTCTCGCCCTTAGTGGTCAGGTTGGTGGCAGGGATGCCGAAAATCACCCGGTACAGCCAGAAATAGCGGTACTTGCCGTTGGCTTTCTTGGCACGGAAGCCAATAGCGACCGGAGCGCCTCCGTCCTCCGACGCAGAGATCAGGACGCCGTTTTCATCGATTACCGCCCCTGTTAGGTCTTCCGCCACGCTTTTCCCGATGTCGTCCACCCCCAGCGTCAGCGTCCCGCTCTGGAACTCCTTCACGACCTCCGCCGCGCCATCGTCCGCGTACAGCGTAGCTTCCGCCAGTTCCACGGAAAGCTCGGCGGTCATGGCCTTTGCCAAAGCCACAGGGGTGGCATAGGTCTCGTCGCCGTTTTCACCCTCGGTAATCTTCGAGTAGAAAAGTTTATCAAGGCCAATGGTAGCCATAGTTCATTCCTCCAATCCATACAGTTTTGCCACATCAATGGCATAGTGGTGGTAGCCGGTATCATCCTCATGGCCGATGTACCGCCTGTCTGTAATCACAAAATCAGCGGCAAGAAGCGCCTTTGAAAGCTGCTCCTTTCGCTTCAGATAGTTGCCTTTGGTAAACAGGGAGAGCCGCGCCTCCTGGGTTTCAAACTCTGGGAGGTTATCCGCATGGAGTTCATAGGTGTCCGCCAAAGGCGTGACCACCACATATTCCTCCGGCGGCTCATCGGAGAACACGCCCGTCTCCACAGGCAGGCCGCAGCCGGTAACCGCAGCCTTGATTTCCGATAAAAGGATCAAATCTTCTCCACCTCCTCATCCAGCTTCGCCTTCATGGCGTTGATACAGGCATTCCTGGAAGAGGACCGGGCCGGTTTTAAGAATGGCTTGGCAGGCTGGCCGCTTTTGCCGTATTCCAGGATGGTGGCGATTTTGGCGTTGCTGTCGCCATCGGAACGAGGCTCGGAAAAACCCACCTTTACATTGAAATCACCGTTCTTATCCTGCAGGGCAGGTGAAGTGCCAAGGGAGCGCAGAAGTTCCCCGGTGCTTCTGGACTCATACTTCGTCCCGCTGCCGATGACCGCCTGCAAATTGGAGCGCACCTTGTCCTCCACAACCTCCGCGCCTGCCTCCAGCACCTTCGGGAGAATCTCATCCGTCTTGTCCGCCAGCCTGGACACCTTCATCAGAAAGTCGTCCGGCATTTTCATCTGAACCTTAGCCACCGGGTTTCACCTCCTGCGCCATAATCTCCAGATACATCCCCCGGCCTTTGACGTCTTCCACCGAAGTGATCTCAAAGGTATGCCCATCGCAGAGGATGCGCATATCCGTTGTGACTGCTACGCCGGGGATTACCCGGAACCGGAACAGGTCGGTGGCGGTAGAAAAGGACGCCATATTGGCCCATTTTTCACTGCCATGTCGGCCTTCCCGGTAAGCCCGGACCTCCGCCACGGTCACATCCGTTTCTGTCTTGAATCCCTCATCATCCTGCGTGAACTGTTTCTCCACAAGCGAAATGAAGGTGTTCATCTTTCCAAAGCCCATGTCACACCTTCCATTCCCGGTCGAGCCGAAGCAGAAGGTTGACCGTGTTCCAGACCTGCTGGCCGGCCTGTACATTGTCCGCGAAAAAGCCGCCCGTGGAACCGTCCCTGGACTCGTAGAAGTGGGATGCCAGCATGATCACCGCCTGTTCGGTGGTAGCAGGCATGGGATTTTCAGCATAAGTCCCTTCCGGGACGTGCTGGTAGCTTTCCGCATAGGAAACAGCGGCGGTGATGTAGCCCTGCAAAAGCGCATCATCCGCCGAATGCTCCAGAATCAGGTTTGCCTTGACTTTTTCCAGCAGAGTGTCCATCACCGCCGCCCCCTTTCCGTTATGTCGATGCTTTCTGTGCCAGCACCTTGATGGCCTCGGACAGGATCAGCTTGCCGTCCACGCGCTGGGAAGCGAGGAAGCCCACCTGACCGTTTGCCGCGTACAGCTCGTTCAGGCGCTTGAAGGAACGCCCCTGGCGGTCAGCGATCCAGTAGTAGCTGAAATCGCCGAAAGCGATGGTCTTGGCGCTGGCGGCGATGGCGGGCATATAAGCGGAAGTGCGCACAGGACGGCCCAGAATGGTATCCGGCGTGCCTGCGGTCAGGGAAGGCTGCCACAGGTACTGGCCATTGCTGTCCTTCAGCTTGCGGATGGCCTTAATGGTGGAGTCATTCAGCACCCACACGGCGTTGCGGCGGTAGGGCGATTTCAGGGAGTAGAACAGGTCGATCAGCTCATCCGCCGTAATGGCGGTAGCGGACGCGGCGGTGATGCCGGTTTCCGCGCCGCCGCTCGAAGCCAGGATGCCCAGGGGCTTGCCAGAGCCGTCCCCGGTAAAGAAGGCTTCTTCCTCCTTGGCGCCGATGCGTCGGGCAAACTCACGGGAGATGTAGCTTTCCAGGTCAAAGACGCTGTCGTTCAAGAGTTCCTCGGAAACCTTGATCATCGTCCCCAGCTTGTAGGCCCCGATGGATACCTGGCCGAAGGAATCGTCGCTCTCGGTGTAGGCGCCTTCCTCGTCAATCCAGGATGCGGTGCCCTTCGTTGCCACCACCGGAATCTTGCGGTCGCCGCTGGAGGTCTGGATTACTTTGGCGAGCTGGCGGAACACGTTCTCTTCCTCCAGCGCCTCCACCAGAGTACGCTCATATTCATCCGGCACCAGATAGCCGCCCTCGGAATCCGTACCGATCTGCAGGGCGTTTACCACAGAGGGCATAGGCGCTTTGGAGCGCATCATGTTCCAGAAATTCTGCCGGTACTCATCCGTGGCGCGGCCGGTCTTATTCTCCTCCTTGCCGTTCATAGGCTTACCCGTCAGGGGCTTGTTCACCGGACGGTTCAATTCCGCATCCAGCGCCTCCTGGCGTTCCAGGCGGGCGATCTCCTTGCCAAGGTCGGTAATTTCCTGCTCCATGCGGGTGTAGGCGGCGTCATCCTCGGCAGACAGGACGCCCTTATCATTTCTGTGGGAATCCAGAAAGGCTTTGGCGGCTTCCCAGGCTTTCGCGCGCTTCTCGCGCAGTTCCAAAATCGTCATAGTCGTATCCTCCTTAATGCTTCAAAAGATTGAGCCGCTCGTAAAGACTGTCTAAAGAGCGGCCCTGGGGGTTGGGTTTTTCAGTTTTCTTAGGGTTGGTCCTGCATTTGGCTGCGATCTTATCCATAAGGGAATTCACCACAGCGGCTTTGGAATAGAGCATGGACACCGCAGGCGGCTCCACATCCTCCGGTATATCCGCCCGGTGCAGGACGTCGTCGGCAAAGCCAAGCTCCACCGCCTTGTTCGCATCCATCCAGGTCTCGGCATCCATCAGATGGGAGAGCTTAGCGCGGGACAGCCCGGTCTTGATCTCGTAGGCGTTAATGATGGAATCCTTGACGCTCGAAAGCATCTCGATGGCTTTCTGCATCTCTGCGGTATCGCCCATCGCCACCGTCATGGGATTGTGGATCATCATCATGGACACCGGAGATACCAGCACCTTCGTGCCGGCCATGGCGATGACCGAGGCTGCGCTTGCGGCGATGCCATCGATCTTTACGGTCACATCATGGGGGTAATCCATGAGCATGTTGTAGATCTGAGCGGCCGCCACACAGTCCCCGCCGGGAGAGTTGATCCAGACGGTAATATCGCCGTCCCCGGACATCAGTTCCTCCTTAAAAAGCTGGGGTGTGACGTCATCGTCAAACCAGCTTTCCTCGGCGATGGTGCCGTTCAGGAACAGCGTCCGTTCCGCCGGAGCTGTCTCCATCGCTGCCTGGTTCTTCCACTTCCAGAACTTCTTCATCGGGGTTTTCCTCCTTTCCCGTTTGTGTATCTGCAAAAGCACCCGCATTTCCCAGCGGGAGCATATTGCCGTTGATCAGGTAGAGATCGCCGCCTTCCTCAGCCGGGATGCGGTCCATATTCTCCAGTTCACGGATGTCATTGGCGCTCATCCATCCGTTCTGCCTCGCCGTGGCGTAGCCGGACATCCTGCTGGCATAGTCACCCCGGAGCAGCCCTTCCACATTGAACTTGGCAAAGTACCGCTTCTTTTCCTCCGGAGAAAAGAGCGTCCGTTGGATGGACTGCTCCCAGCGCACCAGCCAGGGCTCCAGCGTGTATTTCACAAACTCCAAAGACTGCTGCTCAATATTGGAAAAGCTCGACTTTTCCAGGTCGCCCACCATGTGGGGCGGCACCCGGAAAATGCGGGCGATCTCATTGATCTGGAACTTTCTCGTTTCCAAAAACTGCGCCTGCTCCGGTGAGATGCCGATGGGCGTGTATTTCATGCCCTCTTCCAGCACGGCGATCTTATTGCTGTTGCCGCTGCCGCCGAAGGTGGACTGCCAGCTCTCCCGTACCCGCTGGGGGTCTTTGATTGTGCCGGGGTGCTCCAGCACACCGCCGGGAGCGGCGCCGTTGGCAAAGAACTTCGCCCCGTATTCCTCACAGGCAATCGCCATGCCGATGGCGTTCTTGGCCATTGCGATAGGGGAATAGCCCACCAGCCCGTCAAAGCCAAGCCCTGGAATATGCAGAACATCGGAGGGGTTCAGCCGGACAAGGCTTCCCTTAATCGTAGGAGCATCATCCATGCTGACGGTGTATTCGTAATATAGCTGTCCTTTGCTGTCACGATTCACAGTCATCCGATCTGGCATCAGCGGATAGAGGGCGATCACTTCTCCCTTTCCATTGCGGATGATCTGAGCATAGGCGTTGCCCCACAGAAGCAGGTGCGTCATGAGCGTTTCCCGGAACACAAAGGAACTCATCTCCGGGTTCGGCTCGTCATGCAGGAGCAGATACAGCGGATGGTCAATGGCTTTTTCCTTGCCGCCGTCCTCCTTGTAGCGGTAGAGGTGCAGCGGCAGACCTGCCACCGCTTCGGCCAGGATACGGACGCAGGAATACACCGCTGTCATCTGCATGGCGGAGCGTTCATTGACACGCTTGCCTGCCGTGCTTCCTCCAAAGAAAAAGCTGTAGGCGCTGCCTGCAGTACGGTTCTGGGGCTTGTCCCTGGAACGGAACAGCCCGGAAAAGATACCCATATCGAATCACCGTCCTTTCAGATAAACAAAAGCCCCCGGCTGTCATAAACCGAAGCGCCTGTATCGTTGCCGCAGCGGATCGCCCGGTCAAGCCCCATGATGGTGGCGATTGCGCCGTCGATCTTCTCTGTGGATTTCTCTTTGTCCGCCTTGATATTGCCCGCCGGGTCCGTGCGGATATAGATGTTATCCATCATCCACCGCAGCACCGGATGTCCCCCGTGGGCGATTTTCTCCTCCAACACCAGCTTCATTAACTCCTTGGTCGGAGGGGACATATCCTTAAAGCCCTGCCCGAAGGGAACCACCGTAAAGCCCATGCCCTCAAGGTTCTGCACCATCTGCACAGCGCCCCAGCGGTCAAAGGCAATCTCCCGGATGTTGAACCGTTCGCCCAGCTGCTCGATGAATTTCTCGATGTAGCCGTAATGAACCACGTTTCCCTCAGTGGTCATCAGCGTCCCCTGGCGCTCCCACAAATCGTAGGGAACATGATCTCTGCGGACACGGAGGTCAAGGGTTTCCTCCGGTATCCAGAAGTAGGGCAGGATGTAGTATTTGTCCTCCTCATCCAGCGGTGGAAACACCAGCACAAAAGCCGTGATGTCCGTGGTGGAGGACAAGTCCAGCCCGCCGTAGCAGATGCGGCCTTCCAAATCGTCCTCGGAAACCGGAAACGCGCAGGCGTCCCACTTGTCCATCGGCATCCAACGGACAGACTGTTTCACCCACTGATTGAGCCTTAGCTGCCGGAAAGCGTTCTCCTCGCCAGGATTCTGCCGGGCGGATTCACAGGCTGCCCTGACCTTGTCGATCCCCACCGTGATGCCCAGGGAAGGATTTGCCTTCTTCCAGACCTTGGGGTCTGTCCAGTCCTCATTCTCGGCAGCACCGTAAATGACCGAATAAAAGGTAGGATCAACCTTCCGTCCCTCTGCGATGTCAATGGCTTTCTGGTGTACCTCATAGCAGATGGAGTTGGTATCGTTGCCGGCCGTGGTGATCAGAAAGTAAAGCGGCTGCATCCGGGCGTCCCCGGAGCCCTGGAGCATGACGTCAAAGAGTTTCCGGTTAGGCTGGGTATGCAGCTCATCGAAGATTACGCCGTGGGTATTAAAGCCATGCTTGTTCGCCACATCCGCCGAAAGCACCTGGTAGGAGCTGTTGGTGGGAAGGTAGGTGATCTTCTTCTGGGATTCCAGGATCTTTACCCGCTTGGAAAGCGCCGGACAGAACCGCACCATATCCACCGCCACATCAAACACGATCTTTGCCTGGTTGCGGTCAGCGGCGCAGCCATACACCTCAGCCCGTTCCTCGCCGTCCCCACAGAGAAGCAGGAGCGCCACGGCGGCGGCAAGCTCCGATTTGCCCTGTTTCTTGGGGATCTCGATATATGCTGTATTAAACTGACGGTAGCCATTGGGCTTTAACACGCCGAACAGGTCGCGGATGATCTGTTCCTGCCAGTCAATCAGTTCAAAGGGTTTTCCCGCCCAGGTGCCCTTGGTGTGGCAGAGGGACTCGATGAACATGACCGCATAGTCGGCGGCGTCCTTATCATAGTGCGAGGTCTTCGCCATGAACTTGGTAGGCTTATATTTCTTCAGTTTTCGCATAGACACCACCTCCCAAATGGCATAAAAATAAGCCGCATCGCTGCGACTTCCAAAATGGTTCTGTACGAGAGAAAGAGCCGGCCGGCTCAATCTCAGGCTATTGGTTTGTGCTGTTGTTTACTGATGCATCGCCCAGGCAATGGCGTGGCCGTCATCCTCAAACTCAACCCCGCTGGCTGCTTTCAGGCCGATCATCCCTTCGCAGGTGTGGTCATCGGTAAGGAACTTGTATGCCGCGCCGAAATAGCAGGGGCGGTTCTGTCCGTTGTAAAAATATCCCGCCATCACGATCTTGTCCCCGAAGGTTAAGATCTTGCTCCACCGGCATTCCAGGTCTTCCGGGGTGGTTGGGTTCGGCAGTCTGTACTTTTTCATTGCTTCGTTGATTGTCATGGTCTTCATCCTCCGTGTTTCTTTGTTTTCCCTTTCGGTGTGTATATATTCGCTCTAAAACCACATAATAGCAAGTTAATTCTGAGCATAATCTGCACAAAGATCAGCGAAGGAATCTGTGTACATTACTCCTGCGTATGGCGGTGGATCGTCTCAATGATCTGCTCCTGCTCGGACGGCTCCACGCCAATGGACTGGAGCGCCTGTCGGGTGCCACAGTCCGGGCAGATGAGCGTTTTGTTATCCTCTCTGGAAAGTGCCGGGGCGCCGTGGTAGGTCCTGCCGCAAATCGGGCAAACCGCCATTCGGATCACATTATCCTTCATATACGCATACCTCCCTGCATTTATCGTAGGCGTCAACCAGAATATTCTTGTCAAAGCGGAAGGCGTCGTACCCTTCCAGGCAAGTCCGCATATAGAGATTGCTGGGAATCCCAATCGGCCTGTCCTCGTGCATGATGTAGGCAAAGGCCGTCACCGTCCTGCGTCTGCCTGTCCGGATGCCTTTGTACTGGAGACGGATATCCCGCTTGTAGTAAAAGGTCGGGAATCCTTCATAACGGTCGAGGGCGGCTTCGTCTGCAGCCGTCACCTCCCAGATCACCACGGGAACCGTGCCGTTTTCGCATTCTTCAATGGTCAGGTAAGAGCCGGTCCGGCTCCCCTTAAAAAGCAGTTCCCAATCCTTGAGGTTTGCCGTGCCGAGGATCGTGGCGTGAGGGCAGCGCATCCGCATCTGCCGGACATTCAGGTTGCTGCCGTAGGCGATGTAGTATCTTTTTTCTTTCATGGTATCCATCCTTTCCGAAGGGGTTACCCTTCTACCACCTTAAGACCGCTGAAGCGGTCAGGGATAAGGTGGCAGGAGGCTAACTCCTGCGGTTCCTTCAAGCGGCTGCTCTGCCGTGCCGGAAAGCGGTGTCCCCGGTCAGGTTGCGGGTCAGGAAATCCCTTGCTGTTGCAAATTCCTCACCGATGAAGCCCAGGCGGAGGAGCCAGGTGCGCATGGCATATTTGGGGTTCTCGTTCTGCTGGGGCTTGGGGCTTGCCGTCCGCACATCCTTTGCCATCTGGCTTAAGGCCAGGCAAAGCTGGATGTAACTCTTAAGCTGGCCTGCATGGATGCCGCCCCGGCGCTCTGCGGTTGGCTCATCAAACTGGAAGAGCCTAAATTCGACCGTGCCTTTGGTAAAAGTGGCGTGGAGGTTGAGCATATGGTAGCGGCTGTCGTTGTAGTGATGGTTTCTGCCGTAATTTGCGCCGTTGCTGTTGTACCAGATATCCGCAAGCTGTGCCATTGTGCGGGGTTTTCTCCGGTTGACCTGCTCTAAGAATCTTGGGTCCACCGTGCGGCAGTAGCGGCTCATGCGGCCCCGGTCCAGTTTCAGTGCCTCGGCAATCAGGCTTTCGTGGCTCGCCATGATGTTGGCAAGGTTGCGAAGGCTCTGCGGGGTGTGCCCGTTTGCCCCGATGTGGATGTGGACCCCGCATCCTCTGGAGGCGTCGCTCTTGGCTCCGTTGTGACGAAGCTGCCTGCAAAGCTCCTGCAGGGTTTCGATGTCATCGTAGGTCAGGATCGGGGTGACCAGTTCGCATTTCTGGTCATCCGGTCCCGCAATGGAAACATCCTTCTGGAACTTCCACTCGCGCCCGTCTGCGTCCCAGGCCGACCAGGTGCTGTATCCGTTGCGGCCGGCGGTATTCTCGTAGCGTCCGGTGCCGAAAAACTCGGCGGCAGCCTTGGCTGCCTTCTGGCGGGTGATGTTATTCATCTCGACCTCGACCCCGATGGTCTGCTTTTTCATCTCTGTAATCTGCCTTGCGGTTTTCTCGTTCATTCTGAAATCCTCCGTTTTCGTTTGGTGTGTTTTCCCTTTCGGTGTACACATATTCGCTCTAAAAGAGGATAATAGCAAGGCCATTTCCGATAATATACTACACAAAGATGACGGCTGGATATTGTGTAGTTTACAGCCTTTTTCCACCATCCGTAATTGGCGTGAGAGAGCCGTTTTTTCCTTCATCAAGTATAGCGAGAGCCAGCCGGAATCCCGTCCGCAGCCCATCAATAAAATACTCCTCAGCGGTCATGCCCGTAATGGAGGCTTGCAGGCAAATCATCTTATCAAGGATTTCGGACGTCTCATGATCCAGCATGGATCGGAGTTTTTCTTCTTCATCGGCCAGACCGGCAGCGGCTTTTCCATACTCCGAATTACAATCAAACTGCTTTTCATTCGGATTAATGTTCCCATAGAAGAAGTCCTTCAGAATGTTATTCGGCACGGCGGTCACCCACCTTTCTCACAATGTCCTCCCCACAGACCACGTTCAGGCCGCTGCCGTTGTCCCAGCGCATGAGGAGGGAACCGGTATCATCCACACCGAGTACCGTGCCGAGCGTACCGGCGAGCGGCGCTTGGGCGTCATCCATCCGCACCAGTTCCACACGGGTGCCGGCGGGATAGTCCCGGCGGATACGCTCCACGGTATCTTTACTCGGAAACCGCATGGCCGGCACCTCCATTCTTGAAGGCCGAGGACCCAGAGAGGTTCTTCAGCAGGATCTTGCGCTCCGCTTTGTACTCGCTGCCAATAAAGCCCAGCCGCAGGAGAAAGCAGCGGAATGCGTATTTCTCGTTATCCACCGGCTTTTCGGTCGCCGTCACTCGCTTGGCATTTCTGCTCATCTCGCAAAGTGCGGAAATGAAATGGGTGTAGGCGGCTGCAGAATCCGCATCTACCTGGGAGAACCATGGGAACGCCACCCGATCTTCCAAAACCTCAATGCGAAGATCGGTGATGCCCAGGGCTTTCCGTATCAGATTTCCTTTGGCGTCCAGCAGCTTGGTGAGGTTGCCCACCGCCACCTTGTCCAGAGGGATTTCCACCGTAAGCCCCACGTTTGCCGCCTGTGGCTCGGTTTCTCTTTTTTCAGATAATTCCTCCACCTTTGCATTAAGCCATGTCTGCACCATTTCTGCAGGCGCTGCAACAATTCCCCGGTCGGCAAGCTGCTCCAGCAGGTTTTCCACCTCCTCGCTGTCGGCCCGGTCATCAAACTCCAGAGTGCCGTTCTTCGTTACTGTGAAATAGTCGATTTCGTAAGCGGCGCTTGGCATCCCTTTGTACTTCGGCCTGACCTCCAGGATTTCTCCAATGGCTGTTACCAGTGCCTTCCTTTCCGCGCCTGTTCTGTGAAATTCAATTCGCATTCTCTGTACCTCCTTGTTTTTCGGTACTACATTCATCACTCTAAGCAGCGGAAATAGCAAGCGAATCCGGCACAAAATATGTCACAACAAAAATTCCGGGAATTGTGAGTAGTACACAATGCCGGAAAGGACGAAGTAAACATTGGGGAGCGCCACACCGTTGCCCCACATTTTGTATTCTGCGGAATCGGAGTGGGGGTCTTTCAGCCATTTGATAACCTGATTGCGGCTTTTCGGTTTAGATGAGGTTCCCATGATCTTTCGGTGTGTCTCAAACACCTCTGTCCAGAACTCGATTTCCTCCTCAGACGGCTCGTCTGTCCCAAGACCGGCGCACCACCAGTCTGGGAATCCCTGCAGCCGGGCGCACTCGGTAGGCGTCAGTCTGCGGACGATATACTCCGGCTCAGTCTCGTTCACCACAGGCGGGTCCTTATAGTCCCTCGCCATCAAAGTCGGGGATTGTTCCTCTAATGCCTGCGTGTAAGAGCCGGTAGTCATGCAGTAAGCCACCGCATGGCGGTCGGCAGCATCCAGCGTAAAAGACACATCCTCATTCACGCCGCTGCCCTGGGGACCATTTTTGTCCGCCCTGCCGATCATGGAACCCTGCACCGCCACCACAGCCATGCCTCCCTGGTTACAGGCGGGATTGCCGCCGTTCGCATCCAGGCATCTGGAAGTTTCTGCTTCGTAGAAGCCGCTCTTGGGATTCTCGGATTTCATGGCGTTGCTGTCCTTGGAACAGATGCCGTACACCCTGACCGCCAGTTCATTGCACCGGGCCTCGCCTACATCGTAGGTGTTCAGTGTATTCGCTACATCGGCGGCTCTCCACTGCTGCCCCTCATCGGGAGAATGGGGGCGGGTGCCCTTCACGAACGGCACGAATACCGTCTGGTCATTGTTGCATCCCAATGTGGCAGATTTATTCTCCTGAATCAGCACACCTTTACCGCCGCCATCGCAGCCGGAGCGGATCTTCAGCGTCTTGGGTGTCTCCACCACAAAGGGCTGGTTGTTGCCGCCCATGCCGTAGGTAGACATTACTGTAGGCGCTGTCTCCAGTGGACCGGTGTATCTGGTATCCTGGCTATGGTTCTCATAGACCGCCGCCGGCACCGTCCCGGCACGGAGGGTGGGAGAAGTTTCCTCCTCATACCCAATGCCCCTTGCCTGTGCGGAATGCTCGGTACAAAAACCTGCCGCCCCCATTACGCAGGGAGGGTGTCCGTGGTTTTCCGCCCGGAGCGTTGCCGCGACATCCTCCGTCACATCCATGCGGCTGCCGCCCTGGTCGTTTAAGCAGACGCAGCCTGACGCTCCAGCGCCTTCCTTAAAAGTTCCGGCAGTTCCTTGCCACGGACGGAAGCCCTGCGGAGTATACCCAGACACGCCTTCGGACTCAAATAGTATTTTTCCGGCGCTCCCGCCTGCAAAATCTGCGACAAGGTAGATACGTTTTCTACGTTGGGGGACTCCCCAGTACTGCGCATCAAATACCCGCCATGCGAGACTGAAATCGTCTGCCACGATCTCCCCGGCGGCTGGCCACCTCGCAGGTCGAGCAGGATCAATCTCGTATCCTTTGACCGAGCAGATTTCTTCGAGGACGGATTGGAAGTCTGCGCCCTTGTTGGAGCTGAACGCGCCGGGGACGTTTTCCCAGACGATATACCTTGGATATTTTCCATCGGTCGCACACCTCATTTCTTTTACGATTCGGACGGCTTCATAGAACAGGCTGGAGCGGGAGCCATCCAGACCTTCCCGCCGGCCGGCGATGCTCATATCCTGGCAGGGCGAGCCGAAGGTGATGATGTCCACCGGCTCTACATCTGCGCCGTCCATTTTGGATACATCGCCGTAATGCTTCATAAAGGGCAGCCGCTTTGTGGTCACCCGGATGGGGAATGGTTCGATCTCCGAAGCCCACACCGGAGTAATGCCGGAGAGCAAACCGCCCAGAGGGAATCCGCCGGAGCCGTCAAACAGGCTGCCCAGCGTCAGTTTATTCTGTTCCATCCGTGACCTCCTCGTAGCTGTATGTCCTGCCGTCCCGGAGGACGCTCACTCCATCCGCAGAACCGACCTGCTCAATGTATCGGTTTACAATCACATCGCAGAACTTCTCGTCCAATTCGATGATGTGGCAGATGCGGTCGGTCTGCTCACAGGCAATCAGTGTAGAACCGGAACCACCGAAGGAGTCCAGCACCACCGAGTTTGCCATAGAACTGTTCTGGATCGGATAGGCCAGCAGGGGGATCGGCTTCATGGTGGGATGGTCACCGTTCTTCTTGGGTTTATCAAACTCCCAGATGGTCGTTTCCTTCCTGCCTGTGTACCACTGGTGCTTGCCGTTTTTCTTCCAGCCGTACAGCACCGGCTCGTGCTGCCACTGATAGGGAGAGCGTCCCAGCACAAGAGATTGTTTCTTCCAGATACAGCAGCCGGATAAATAAAATCCCGCATCGGCAAACGCCCTGCGGAAGTTAAGCCCTTCGGTGTCGGCGTGGAACACATAGATGGATGCGTCCGCCGCCATGACCGATTCCATATTTTTGAATGCGGCAAGCAGAAACTCATAGAATTTCTCGCCAGCCATATTGTCGTTCTTGATTTTGCCCGCCGATCCTTCGTAATTGACGTTGTATGGCGGGTCGGTAATCACCAGGTTTGCCTTAACGCCATCCATGAGTGTGGTGTATGTCTCCGCCTTTGTGGAGTCCCCACATACCAGACGGTGTCTGCCAAGCGTCCATACGTCGCCCAGCCGGGAGAAAGCAGGCTTTTGCAGCTCCGCGTCCACATCGAAGTCATCCTCTTTGGTATCCATGCCGTCATCGAACAGGGCTGTCAGCTCCTTCTCATCAAAGCCGGTAAGCAGAGGGTCGAAGTCCATCCCCTGCAAAGACTCGATCTCAACCCGCAGAAGCTCCTCATCCCATCCGGCGTCCATCGCCATGCGGTTGTCCGCAATGATATAGGCTTTCTTCTGCGCTTCGGTAAGATGGTCGGCAAAGACACACGGAACTTCCTTGATGCCTTCTTCTTTGGCAGCAAGAATACGTCCATGTCCGGCAATCACGCCATAGTCGCGGTCGATGATGACGGGGTTGATAAAACCGAACTCCCGGAGAGACGAGCGGAGCTTGGCGATTTGCTCCGGGGAGTGGGTGCGGGCATTGTTCACATAGGGTACCAGTTTGGCGATAGGTATCAGCTGCATTTCCGTTGTTGTTTTCATCGCACCAGCCCCCATTCCGCAAATTTTTCAAAACCGCCAAGGCTCTGGATGTATCTCCGGGCAGTCTCCACGATCTCAGCGTAGGGAACACCGCCCACTGTATCGTCCCCGATGGCGCAGCACAGTTCCATGGGCTTTCCCGTTTCCTGCGCCTTCAGCCATGCGTAGATGTTCACACTAACATCCGCTTTGGAGAGGTCTTTGCCGTGAAGGCCGCCGCCCGTCACCGAATCGGCCATGTCGCTGCCCAGCTTTCGGTTGGTCGCCCCAGAGTCTACATCCGTGCCGCCTGTCCAGTCGCCCAGGGGATTGACCTCGGCGCCCGGATACCGTTTCCGCAGCTCTGCGGCAGGGGCATTGCTCTGGCAGAGGATGAGCCTTGCTTCGTCAATGATGTACTTCCCATCCGAGGGATAAGTGTGATATACACTTTTGGCGATCTCACAGAGTGCTTTCTGCTCCTCCGTGACCGGAACACCTTTGAAGATGCCGTTGTCCCCGCAGCGGATTCCTTCCGCCTGGTTATTGGCAAGACATCCGTCCTGCGGCATTTCCAGATAGTCCGTGTGCAGATTTCCTGCGATGCGATGGACAATGGATTCCACTTCATCCTGTGGAATGCTCACTGATGTTTCCGCGATGATATGGCAGACGCCGTGGCCGATCAGGACTTCCACGGCGATCCTGGGATTTTCCTCTTTCCGGTACGCCGCATCCACCAGGGCGCCGGCAATGCGGTCCGCCACCTTGTCCGGGTGGCACGGATTTACTTTCTCAAACATAGCTTCACCCCTTCCTTGCGCGGAGCAGCCGCTCCATCAGATCATCCTGGGGAGATACCTCCCCGTAATCGGTGCTGCAGTTTTCCTTCACGATCTGGAAGATCTCGTTCCAGAGCCGCACCGCCTGGTTCATGTAGTTGATGCCGATATTAATAAACGGCGACGGAATCGGCTTCTGCGTGGTGGGATGCTTGGAGAGGAAACCCATGCGGTTGGTCATCTCCTCGCACTGAATCCAGCGGGCGCTGCACATGGCGTACCGCTCCAGAAGCTGAGGTGACACCTTCGCCGCGCAGCCCACCTTTTTTAACCACTCCCAGGTTTCCGTATAAATTTCCTCCGCCTGGAGCGTGCTTCCGTCACGCTGCTCGGCGGATAAAAACTCATGGGGCTTTGGCATATCGACACCCTCGACTTCGGGAATGTCCAGCACTTCCAGTTTCCTGCCGCCAGGATTGCCGTTCTCAGCTTTCTCTTTGACAGCGGATTTCTTCCTTCCCGCACCGGGTCTTGCGCCGCCGCGCCCGCCTGTGTTATTGGATTTTGTCGGCATTTTTCTCACCCCTTTCCTCGAAAAAATAGAGCGGCTTCAGCACGCCGCCTTTATTACCCTTTTGATTTCGCCTTTTTCGCGCACGAAGCCCCAGGCCGCTGTCCGCTCATGCAGGTCCCGAAGATTTTGACCGCCCCTCCGTCAGCCACGGACCTGCCTGTCGCCAATCTCAAGATGAATCTTCGTGTGGCAGGACTGGCAAAGGCTCATCAGGTTATCGTTCCGATGCGTCCCGCCCTGCGAGAGGGGAACGATGTGATGGACTTCCTCCACAGGAGTCAGCCGTCCTTCCTTCAGACACATCTCGCACAAAGGATGCGCCGCAGCATAGCGGTCGCGGATTCGTTTCCAAGCTCTGCCGTACTTCTTGTTGCTGTCGGCGGGACGTCCGTATCGGTTGTACTGTCTGCGGGCGGCAGCTTCATGCTCCTTGCAGTACTGACCATCCGTCAGCTTTGGACAGCCGGGATAGGAACACGGCCGTTTCGGTTTCCTAGGCACTTTGCCACCTCCTTGGGGCATAAGAAAAGCCCTCATAGGATCGCTCCCATGAAGGCCGTTCTGTATTCTACTTTGCTATTGTAATCATACCATAAGTCAAGTGTGCCATGCTGTGCCAAACCGTGCCAACTTTCAATCCGGAACAGAAAAATTTTGAAGAGCCGATCCATGTATGCGATGCACCGTGCGCAGCGACACATTCAGCATCCGTGATATCTCCTCCCAGGAGCAGTTATCCAGGTAACGGTAACGGAGTACCAGTTGCTCCTCGCGGCTGGCAAGTCTGTCGATTGCCGCGTTGATAGTTTCCTTGAGACACACCAGATACGCCACCTTTTCCGCCACATCCTTTTGGATGGCGTCGATTTTCTCAAGACACCGGGCAAAAGGGGCTTCAGTCGGCTTGTTTGGATTGTAGTGCGGTTCGAAATTACTGCCTGAGACGCTGCTCGATAAATCCCTCCAGTAGTCAATCTCACGCAAGCGGCAGTTGATGAGTGCGTCCAGGTGCCGCGCCTGGTTTAGATATTCTTTTGCGGTCATATGTCCGCCTCCTTCTGCAGGGAGAGGATCAGCATCTCGCCATTCACATCTGTGAGTGTCGAGTACCACTGCGAACGGAAGAACCGCTCAATTTCGGCTTTATCAGTCTGCACCGTCCTGTTCCGGGAGTTGGCTTTCAGGCTTTTCAGCGCCATGCGGTAATCCTTCACAGCCTGCAGGATGATGGCGTTTGCAAGGTTCTCGTAAATCGTGATATCGCTCATATTCGTACCTCCGAAATTTTGATCCTCGGATTGGCACGGATTTTCTTAGGTTGTCTCAGATTTTCAAGTCCGCTTTTACGGCGTCGATCAGCGCCGTCTGGGTATGCTCCTTTTGGGAGAGGGCTTTCATGATGCGTTCGTCAATGGTGTCCTTTGTGACAATGTGCTGTACCACCACGGTTTCAGAAGTCTGCCCCTGTCGCCAGAGCCGCGCTACGGTCTGCTGATACAGTTCCAAACTCCAGGTTAGCCCGAACCATACGATGGCGGAACCACCAGACTGAAGATTCAACCCATGTCCGGCTGATGCGGGATGGATCAGCGCCACAGGGATTTCTCCGCTATTCCACCTGCGGATACTGGCGGCGCCATCCAGCTGGGAGAACGGGATATGCAGCTTTTGCAGCCTTTCCGAAATACGGCTCAAGTCATGCTTGAACCAGTAAGCCACCAGAAGCGGTTTGCCGTTTGCGGCTTCAATGATATCCTCCAAAGCGTCCAGCTTGCGGTCGTGGATACGGATGGTCTCGCCGCCGTCATCATAGATTGCGCCGTTCGCCATCTGGGAGAGTTTACCGGAGAGGGAGGCGGCGTTGGCGGCGGTGATCTCCGCATCATCCAGCGACAACACCAGCTCCTGTTTCAGGTCCGTGTATTTTTTCTGTTCTTCCTCGGAAAGCTGAACCGTGTATTCGCTGCTGACCAGATCCGGCATCTGCAGGTGGTCGGCGGACTTCATAGAGATAGTGATATCCGAAATCTGCCGGTAGATAGCGTCTTCTGCATAAGGCAGGGGCTTGTAGGAGTAGATGATCTGGCCGTTTCGCTTATCCGGTGTGAAGTAATTGGTGCGGTACTTGGTGATGAACCGTCCAAGCCGCTGACCCATGTCCAGGATGCGGAACTCCGCCCACAGATCCATCAGACCGTTAGAAGCGGGCGTGCCGGTCAGTCCGACGATACGGCTGATTTTAGGTCTGACCTTCAACAGCGACTTGAACCGCTTTGTCTGGTGATTCTTGAAAGAGGACAACTCGTCGATCACCACCATATCGAAGTCAAATGGAATGCCGCTCTCATCGATGAGCCACTGGACGTTTTCTCGGTTGATGATGTAGATATCGGCGTATCTCATCAAAGCCGCCCGGCGCTGGGCTTCCGTTCCGACAGCCACGGAGCAGATGAGGTTCTGTAGGTGATCCCACTTATCCGCTTCAGCCGTCCATGTATCCCGCGCCACTCGCAGGGGTGCGATGACCAGCACTTTATGGATCTCGAAGCTGTCAAACAGCAGATCGGCTATGGCTGTTAGCGTGATGCTGGTTTTTCCAAGCCCGCAGTCTAAGAAGATAGCGGCTGCGGGGTGTGTCTTGATGTACTCCACTGCATATTTTTGATATTCATGGGGTTTGTATCTCATCCAGCATTCCTCCAATCTGCTCCGCATCGTCCAGCACATACACCAGGAAGCCCAGCCGCCGCAAAAGCCTGTGGCGGGAAAACTGCAGCAGCCGCGGCTTTTCTCCAGTCGCCTTGACTTCCACAAAGCCAATCTTTCCATTTGGCAGCAGCACCATGCGGTCCGGCATACCGTCAAAACCGGGAGAGACGAGCTTGGGGCAGATGCCGCCAGCCTGTTTGACCGCTTGGATCAGCTTCTTTTCTATCTCTTTTTCTCTCATGGGCGTATCCTTTCTATGGGGTCGGCCAATTCAAAAGCGGCGTAGGCGGCGGAGACAAAATTGTCGAGAGGTTTGCCCTTGTAGCTCCAGGATGTCTTGCCATCAACATAAACACTGTAGCGATTGCCGCCCTTATTGTTGATAAACACCTTTCTGCCCTGATAAGTCAGCTGATAGTTGCCGTACCAGTTTTTTCGCCATTGCCGCCGCGGAAAGTTCCGCTTCCGCTTGGCGCGGTTTTTCATAAGCCGCTCACGCTCTCTGGCGGCGAGGATATCGCCCTCCATAATTCCGGCGCAGATACAGCCGACCGAAACAGTTTCAAAATATTCGTTATGCCGCATCACATGAACAAATCGTACTTGCGTACAATCGCAGAGTTCGCAAGTGAACAATTCGATATGGTCGGAATCTTCATCTTCATCGGCCACATCATAAATATAGTCACAGTACCAGCCGGAGAGGGGCGCTCCCCATTCCTGAAGCCGCTTCTGACACCTGCGGACATATGCGCTGTCTATTTCATACATTGACATCTTGATTTACCTCCGCGTTCTTAAAAACCTGAAAATCCTTACGCGCGTGCGTATGCGTGATTTACGGGTTCTGTACAGTCTTTTTGATACATTTTCAATTTATATGCTTTTTTAGGAACACAGGAACAGAGCCTATAAAGTTGCCTTGCGGCGGCACATTCGGTGTGTTCCTGACGGCGTTCCCAGAGTCTCCCCTGGGAACACTGCCGGAAGTCGGGAACTGTTCCTGATTCGCTCCGTTCCTGAAAAGTCAATCGGGAACATCGCCGGGAACAAAGACAAACTGGGGTCCATAAGGCCTGACGCGCTCCTTTTTCTCCTTGCGCACCCAGCCGAGCTTGGTGAGCATTGCTGTGAGGTTATTGGATTCGGCGCGGCCAAGGCTGCCTTGATCCTTGCCGAAAAGTTCACACCAGATCTCCATATTGCAGACCCGTGTTCTGGCGACCGTACCCACACGGCCGATATTATTCACTCCGGCGAGGAAGGAGCGGCGGTCGAACAGATCCATGCCGTCCCAATCCTCCGGAAGCAGGGTCTCCAGATACTCGCGCACCAGTCCCTCGCGCTCATCAGACTCCAGCGCTTCCCGCTGTTCACTCTTGGCGAGCGTCTCCAGGTCGGGAGCCAGATGTAGCTTTTCGCCGTTCTCTACAAGCACCAGCACCTCCGCCCAGATCTGGCTGATATCCTCGTTGGTAAGTTCCCAGGAGTGCTTTACGCCGCCGCCCGGCGTTTTGACCGGCCAGAAACGGCGGTTGCCAGTGGTGTCCCGCAGGTAGCCGGACTCAGCGTTGGTGGTGCCAAAGAAGATGCACTGCCTCGGATGCGGCGTCGCCCGCCTGCCGAAAGCGGCACGGTAGATGTCGTTCTGACGGGAAAGGAAGGAGCGCAGTGTCTCCACCTCGGCTTTGCGAAGTCCCGCCAGCTCACCGATTTCCAGAATCCAATAGCCCTGCAGCTTCTCTGCGGCGGTCTTGTCCTTGGTATCGCTCAGGTTCAGACTGTCGGAGAACCATTCTCCGGCAAGGCGGGAAATGAGGGTGCTTTTTCCGATTCCCTGGGGACCGTTTAAGACCAGCATGGTATCGAACTTCACGCCCGGCTCCTGTACCCGGCGCACGGCGGCGCAGAGAGTCTTTCTGGTCACGGCGCGGACATAGGAATTATCCTCCGCGCCCAGATAGTCGATGAGGAGCGTGTCCACACGGGGAACGCCGTCCCACTCCGGCAAAGCCGCCAGATATTCACGGATGGGGTGGTAGGAGCGGTCGTCCGCCACCTTGGTTACAGCAATCTGATAATTGCGCTGGGAGAATGTGCCGTAGTGGGAATCCACATAGCTGATCAGCTGGGCATCGTCAGCGTCCCTCCAGTATTTAGATGGGTGCTTCCAGGGTACCTCGCCCTTGATCTCCATACCGTCCAGCTGCTGGTTGAACACGATATTCTGGAGCTGCGGGTCGTTCTGGAGGATCAGAGTGATGTTGTGGAGGTTATTCTTCAGCACCGTGGAGCGGGGTTCGTACTGGAAACGCTTCTGCCAGTCGGTATCCTCGCTGCCGGAGAAATCCGTCTCTGCGTCCGCCATTCGTTCGTCTGCCGCCAGCAGCTTTACCTCATCCTGCTGCATGGCGAACTCGCACATCGCCTTGTACGACGCTTTTTCATCCAGATCTCCAAAGCGATGGATGCGGACGATGTCAAAGGCGTTGCACAGCTTGAGGTAAGCCGGGTCTTTGGCGTGGTGGCTATAGACGAATTTGTCTTCCTTGATTTCCACGCCCGCCATGCTGGAGGATTCAATCAGATGCCAGCGGTTTTCGTTGTCAGTCGGCTCATAGACATCGGAGAGGAATGTCTCCAGCGCCTTGCTGATAGGGTAATAGGTGCGGTTGAACAGACCCACCACGCCTTCTTTGGTCAGAGGGTCCTGCACCTTCTGCTGTGCGATGGTATTCGCCTTGCTCTCCCTGGAAGAGGTGGGGAGCCTTGTGGGGTCTGTCCATTCCGGGTGTTTTGTGAGGATCGCATCGGGATTGAGCCAGCCGCCGTCCGTCTCCTTATACACAAAGGAGCCGTTGGCCGGAGTGGACGGCCAGTACATCAGCTGATTGGGCTGGTAGGAGCATTCGTCAAAATAGTCGATGCCCAGCATTTGAGCGAGATAACGGGACACCGCCACAAATTCCTCCGGGGTCACGTCCCTGGTCAGAGGAAATACCAGCCGGACACGGGGATTTTCCTCCGTACTGCTGTGAGTGGTGTATAGCGCGGAGGTATAGGGGCAGAGGGACTCATAGCTTTCCAAAAAAGCAGCGTTGATGCGGTCGCCGTCAAGCGCAACCATTGAGCGGCTCTCCACGGTATCGACCTTGCGCCTGCCGCCCTTCAGCACGCCCGCCACAAAGCCGCCGTGGTCTTTGGCGGCGTCCCGCTGGGCGTGGCTCATCTTTGCATATTCCTCTGCGGACTCGGTGGTGCGGATGGGCACTCGGAGCCGTTCCTTCAAATCGTCAAATTTTATGGTCTTGTTGACCCATCTCTTCGCCTGCCGGTTGTTGCCGTAGGCGATGTTCAGTTCACGCATAGTCGGTTACCTCCTCGCACGCAGCCGTAAAATATCTCAAACGGTAGTTCTTCCATTTGGCTCTGCGGATCTCCGCTTCCATGCCGGAAGAGATGTATTCGCCGAACACCCACACCTCGGAGCATTTGCTCATGAGGGCGTTTCCAAAGAACAGCCCCAGTTGACGCTCCTTTGGATTGTCGTCATTGAGAAACTGCGGAAACAGCAGATGCGGCGCAATGGGAATGTATCCCGTGTCTACGGCAAAGCGGCTGTATCTCCGGGCATTCTCTATGTTGGCGGTCACATCTCCGGCATAGGGCGAGCAGATATACACGATAGGCCGGAAAGCGCGGAGGGCGCGTTCTTCCTTTTCTATATTGGTGAGGGCCTCATAGGTGGTTGGATCGTAATAGCCCTCGCTGTTGAATTTATTGATGCTCATAGGCGTTACCTCGTTAATCTTTCTTGTAAAAATCAGTCTCATAGCCATCGGCGCGAAGCCGCAAGCCTTTTGCCCAGGGCGGCGTCCTGCCCATCTGATCACAGACGGCCTGCAGGGACATCCGGCGGTCAGCTTCAATGACCACCTCGTCATGGATGTGCATGACAATGGAGCAGCAGCGAAGGGTCCGCATGGCGTAACAGAGGATATCGCGGGAGGTTGCCTGGACGATGTTTTCCACAAACTTGGGGCCGTAGCTGTCCAGCCGTTCCCATTTCTTTGTGCCACCAACGCCTTCATAGGTGATGCAGTCTCCGCCGAACTTATTTGTCCCGATCTTAGGCTTCACATAGGCAAGACTCCTGCCGGACGGCAGGGTGATGAACAGCATCCCATTTCTGGCGGAGAATACGATGCCGTGTGTTTTTGTGGTGGTCTTACGGGTAACAGCGTCCATTACGGCTCGGTCAACCGCCCACCAGAACTGCACGATCTTCGGATTCGCCTGCCGCCATGCGGAGACCAGAGCGGGAAGCTCATCCTCGGACAGCCCCATCTCCAGCGCGCCCATAGCCTTGAGTGCGCCCACTGAGCCGCCATAGCCGAGAGCCAGTTCGGCGATCTTACCTTTCTGCCGCAGATGGCCGTTGACGCCATGCTTCTCTACGGGTACGCCGAACATATGGGACGCGCTGGCGCAGTAGATGTCCTTGCCAGCGGCGAATACGTCCTGCCGCCACTTCTCGCCGGCAAGCCACGCAATCACCCTGGCTTCAATCGCGGAGAAGTCCGTCACAATGAACTTTCTGTTTTCCTGCGGCACGAATGCTGTGCGAATCAGCTGGGAAAGGGTGTCCGGCACATCCTCATAGAGCGTTTCCAGAGCGTCAAAGTTGCCTGCCCGGACAAGCCCTCTGGCTTCGGACAGATCGTCCAGATGATTTTGTGGGAGATTCTGCATCTGAATGATGCGGCCTGCCCACCGCCCGGTGCGGTTGGCTCCGTAAAACTGGAACATCCCTCTTGCCCGGCCATCGGCGCAGACGGCGGTCTCCATCGCCTGATACTTTTTCACACTGGATTTCGCAAGCTGCTGGCGCAGGGTCAGTACCTTTTGCAACTGCGGCGGGGCTGTCTTCAAAAGCTCCGCTACGGCCTTTTTGCCCAGGGTATCGGTCTCTACGCCGTTATCCGCAAGCCACTGCTTCATCTGCTGTACCGAGTTGGGATTGTCCAGCGAAGTCAGTTCTTTCATTGCCTGTGTCAGTTCCGAGCGGGAGCGCCCGTCCATCTGAATGGCCTGCCGTACCAGTTCCATATCCAGCCCCACGCCGCGGTCGTTGATCTCCTGGTCGAGATGGTATTCCTCCCACACGCTGTTCGGCACGGGATATTTGGAGAGCCTTGCTTGGATGGACATCTCCGTCTCCACATCGCGGATGTTATATCGTTTGAACGCCAGCCATTTGTCCAGGGAGTGTTTGGGAAGGTTGCGGGTGCGCTGACCATTGGACTTTGTTGGCGCACAGGGCTGGCAGAAATATTTAATGAGGTCTTTGCCCTCAGACAGCTTCTGTTTTTCCAATCCCAGCACAGCGCCGGTCCCCTCCAGAGATAAAGGCAGCCCCATATACGCCGCCCAGACCATCGAGCATTTCCAGGAGTCCGGCTCCAGATAGTCTCCGGTCGGATAGTCCAGGAACCGGGACAGGCAAATGCGTTCAAAATTGGCGTTGAAGGCCCATTTGGTCACAGTCTCATCCTCCAATGCGGAAAGAACCTCCGAGGGGATCTTTTCTCCGCAGGCAAGGTCTATCTGCTGTACGGGACCGCCGTCCACGCTGTAGGCAAAGAGCAGGATTTCAAAATCGGGAGACTCCACATAACGGTACACGCCGGTTTTGGCGAGGGGCTGATCGCTGTAAGTTTCCAGATCGATGGATAAGGTTTGCATTTTGTCACTTCCTTCCATACCCCAATAGGGCGGCAGATCGCTCCGCCGCCCTGGGGCTTAGTCGCTTATTTCTCCAGCAGTTTCATGCGGTTTTCGTGATACTCTGCGTCACGGACCGCCTGTTCCCGTTCGCGTTTTTCGCGCTTGCGGTCGTAAATGAAGGATTGCACGGCGGTGATCAGGAAGACCACGCTGAAGCACAGCCAGATAATAAGAAGAGTCAGAAGAAGGATCGTCTGAATTGTTGTCATCGTGTTTTACCTCCCTTGTCTTAACCGAGAAAATCCTCGTCGTCATCGGTTGCAAAGTCTGCCTCGGCGCTGGCCTTTCCGCCCAGAGGTTCGCCGGGACGGATCAGCTGCAGATTGTTCAGTCCGCAGGCGATACCCTTGTTGCCGTTGCTGTTGAAAGCGTACAGGTTGATAGATGCCCTGCCGTACACGCCGGAGTAAACCTCGGAGCGGGTCAGCACGGGATTGCGGTCGGCATCTACGATGCCGGGAGCGGTGGCGGAGTTAGCGTTGATGAAGTAGGCGCCCGCATAGGCGGGATCGTCCGGCCTTTCGATATCGCCATCTCTCAGCGGGATCTTGATCGCAGAGAGAGGAGGCACGCTGCGGCCATTGCCCTTCAGCTTGGCCTGCCCCTCCTGGTAGGCGGCTTCAATGGCTGCCTTGATCTTTGCCACCGTCTTAGTGTCAGACTTGGGGATGATCAGCGACACCGAGTACTTCGGCGTGCCGCCGTTGATGGACTTCGGTTCCCAGACGTTGGCGTAGGACCAGCGGGTGTCGGGACCGGTGATAACTTTCATAGGGTTGTTGACTCTGTTTGTGTTGTTAGACATATTACATTTCCTCCATAAAATCATTTTTCGCGGTATTCCATTCGGGGCGTTTATCGCTCGACCGCACGAGCGTCGGCCTGCCTTGCGGCTTTTCAATGTAGGGTGCGAGAAGTTCCTCAAAGCGGGATTTGCCCAGCAGCTTCTGCATGGCGGTGATGCCGAGAATTTTCTTCTCGTAAGGATCGAAGCCTGCGCCCTCAACGGCTGCGGCTACAGCGGCTTCGCTTGTGTATTTGCGGTTGGAGCGGCCCTCGACCAGCTTCCAGCCGGGGAATGCCGTGCCACTGACAGCCTGCTGGAGCGCGTATTCCTTCACATCCGTAGCCCAGGCGGTAAGAGCGTCCACCTTGTCCAGAATGTCAGAGATCTCCTCATCACTTAGGAGAGCCGGCTTTTCAAAGTCGTATCGGGCAAGTACGAGATTGGCTTCGGCTCGTTCCCGGCATTCGGCTTTTGCCTTGCAGAACCGGCACCATTCGCCGCAGTGAAAATCGCCGCTGCCCTCGTATGCCAGCTTTGCCTTATAGGTCAGGTCGTTTTGCGCCCATTCGAGCAGATCGTCCTTTTCCATGACGCAGACGCTGATATTCGATTTCCGGGGTTGATAGATGGTCATGCGGACGGTATCAATGTCGTAGATACCGTCAAAGATCTCCAGAGCGCCGAGGGCATACAGCATCATCTGCGGATTATCCACGGCGCTGACCTCCACGCCTTTGCCGTGCTTATAGTCCACGATGTTCAGTTCGCCGTCAGCGATGACGATGCAGTCGGCGGTGCCGAAGCCGTCCTGCACCCAGCGGGAAAAATCCACTCGCTGCTCGATCAGGATGACCGGATCGGCGCAGGCCTGCTTTGCGACCTCCGGAAGTTCCGATACATAGGCGGCATACCCGGCGGCGCAGTCCTCCATCTCCTCGTTGTACCAGGAGAGGTTTTCGATGGGATCGTCTGCCGGAAGCCCCAGAGCCTGCTTCAGCCGGAACTCACAGAGCGCATGAGCGTCCGTCCCCTCGGCGGCGTAGTCGCTGCCCTTATCCTCGTAGGCTTCGCACAGCCTTGCGGAGGGCGGGCAGTTGAGCCACCTTTCAGAAGAAGAAGCGGATAAGACTGCGTGTTTAGCTGCCATCTGCCAATTCCTCTGCTTCGGCGAGTAACGCCTTATAGTGAGCAGGGTCGATCTGTGACAGCTTGGACGCGCCGTGTTTTTGAAGCAGAGCGCAGATCTCGGCGGTGTGTCCCTGGCGGGACTTGTCCGCAAGCACGGCTCTAACTTGCTCCAGCGTCAGTTCCGGTTCGGGAGGAGAAACAAGAGCGTCCTCTGCCTGCGGTTCTCCGCTGAACGTCTTCGTCAGCCAGTCAGCGGCATCCGAAATAGCAGCGGCAGCACTGCGGAGATCTTCGATGGTCTGTGCCATATCGCTCATTCTGCTCATGTGATTTTCCTCCTTCCCTGGATTTGCTCTGCTGACGTACGGCAGTCAGGTTGCTTGCCAGTCTCCTTGACACCACGCTGATTGCGGTCAGGACATCAACAATGTCCTCGTCGGCACGGGCGTCATAATGGTTTGCGTTGTAACTCATATCGGCGGTTCCTCCTTTCCCAAGGCGTCTTGTGTTGCCTTTCACAGACCCATCTGGACAGGAAAGGAGGAGTTGGCCGAAAGATTTTAGAATTTTTCTTTGAGCCGCTTCAGAAGCTGATTGCGCTTATACACAAAGGTGTTCCGGGGCATATGTAGCCGCTCTGCACCGGCTCGTTCAGAAAGCCCGTCTGCAATGGCCATAAGGATCTCGTAGCTTTCCGGGTCGGATGACCGAAGTTCCGTGAGCAGACCGTTCAGGATCAGGGCGTCGATATCGATCTCCGTTGTCAGCTTGCTGTCCGAAAGAAAGCTGATGCGGGAGACGCCGTTTTCGTAAGCGTTCTCCATTTCAGTGTCGATGGAGAGATGCTGGGGAGCATTTTTTGGGATACAGCGGAACTCACAGGTATCGCAGAGACCATCGCATCTGTAGCTCTTTTTGTACGGGATGCAGCAAGCTCCGGCTCTCTGTTTTGCCTTGCGGGTAGTCCCTACGAACCGCTCCCAGTCACGCTTCTGTTCCGGGGTGACCTCGATCCACTGCTTGAGCGGACGGTAGTAGATGGTTGATGTGGTCTGATTTTCATTGGTTTTCATAAAAAAGTCCTCCATTTGTCGATTTCTCGAAACGGAGGACTCTGGGCGCTGCCACAAAATGGGTGTAAAAACCTAACCGCAGTCCAAACGGAGCTCTCCGTTTCGGATTGCAGCTAACCCGCTCAAAAGGCAGCTGTAATATTGAGTTGTACCGCCAGATACCGTTGAGCCATCAGTGATCAGGTGATGCGGCGCCAGGCGGTGAGCAGTTTAATGTCTTGATCAGGACGGCTGACGAAGTTTTATCTTAAGTCAGCTTCGATGGTGTACAGTTCGCTGAATACATCGGGAAGATGAACCGGGTTCAAATCCCAAAGACCAAGAGCACCGTATCTTCTGAAAACCGAGTCAACCACTGCCTGACCCAATTGGTCGCTGATTGCAGCAGCGCTGTTTTCAATGTTGATAATCCAGTTTTTGCGTTCAGATTTTGTCACTGCTTGTCCCTCCTTGTCGCATCAGCGTCCTATCCAGAAAGGTGGCTGTGATTTTGTGCATCCATCTTGCACTGGAATATTCATGGCCGGTGAATTACAAGATAGTGCGGTGGCATTCTAAACTCAAAGTGAGTTTTTGTGGGTTAATGCCTGTCTTTGCCTTGTCATATTGATTTTTTCATTAATTTGTGATATAATAAAATATCAAGGCTGTTTAGGTCGATTTCCGAGAGCCTTGAGAACCGCTCTGAAACCTTCTGGGTTGCATTTCCCACCTGCCTCTTATATGGTACCTGGGCAAATTTTCGGGTGGAAGATAGTCAAGCCGTTGGTTGGATGGTTCTTTGGTTCTTTTTCGTGGTTCTTTTTGAAAAGGCGGTGAATGGATGGCTATAATGACATTTTCGGAGTTCTGTAGCGTTGGTCAGCCGACTTGGTTTGGCTGTTCATCACAGGCGCAATATCTGAAGGGCTTGTTCAAAGCGGCAGGAATTACACGCAACTATTCCGATGATTATTTGAAGGCTGTGTATGAAGGAAGAACAAAAAAGCTGAATTCAAATATGAAGAAGCACTTTCCGAAGCCTGTGGACGAGACCAGGATTGCAGCTTACTACGAGAATCATATCGCTTCGGATTATGTAGCTGCATTGATAGATGCCTTTGCGGTTCCGGCAAACTTGGAGAGGAACAAGACTTTTTTGTGTGTTGCGCTTGCCCGCCAAGTTGCGGCATTCATCAACAGCAAAGATGACAGTGCGGAGTGCATTATCCCGGAAGCCTACGAAAATGCGATTGTTGCAGAAGTTTCCAGTCACTATGAAATCAACAAGCGGTTGTACGATGGTGATGACCTGTATGTGCAACATGATAGAAACCACGATGTAAATTGCTATCAAGTGTTTCGGCACGAGTGGAACATACAGAATCGAGGCCGTTGTGTTTGGGCTGGAAGAAAGCTGGTGTGCGTAAATCAAAGCGGCATCAAGCCTCAAATTGCAACAACTGTGATTGAAATTCCGGATACAAAACCGTATGAGCATATAAAAATAACCACGGAAGCAAACTCCCGTGGCATTGAAGGCTCCTATTCCTGTGTGTGGGAAATGCAAGACTCTGAAGGTAATAATTGCTTCCCGGACAGCAGGTTGGTTTTTGATTTTACTATTAACGTTACATTCAATATTTAAGTCTGGAGGATAACAAGTGGCTGATAACAACATGATTATTGAAAAATGGTCTACTTTGAAGGAAGTGCAGGAATACTTGGGCGTTGGCAGAGAGACGATTCTGCAATGGATAGCCAAGCGCAATATGCCCGCATACAAGGTCGGTCGCCTGTGGAAATTTAAGTTGTCCGAAGTAGATGATTGGATTCGCTCCGGCGGTGCAGCGGAAGAAGAAAAAATTGAGAAGGCAGACGAATAAGTCCGTTATTTAGCACATGTAGGTTTGTAAAATAAATACTGGATTGTAAATTTCCTGATGAAATGTGCCTCTGGCACAGAAAGAGGTAAATATATGGCAAAGGCTACAAAGAAAAAGGTTGAAGAAGTTTCGTTGGAAACTGTTTTATGGAACTGCCGTGTCGCCCTGCGTGGCGTTGGCAGTACCGATAAAAACCGCGATGCGGTTATTAGCCTGTGCTTTTTGAAGTTTGCAGGTGACAAGTTTGAAAGGCGTCGTGCAGAACTGATTGCACAGTACGGTGATATTCCTGCGTTTCTTGAAAAGGTTTCCTTCTACAACGCAGTGAACGTGTTCTATCTGAAGGAGACTGCCCGTTGGTCTTATATCGTTAAGAATGCCGGTGCCAATGACATTGCGGTTATTCTGGACCAAGCGATGGCAGATATCGAGGCCGCTAACCCTTCGCTGAAGGGAGCACTCTCACTGAATTTGTATGCTACCCTCGGTGCGCCGAAGGAAAAAATAAAGCAGCTCATCGATGAGGTCAATAAAATCGATGAGTCCCGATTCCAAGAGGAAGATCTTATCGGCCGTGTGTATGAATACTTCCTTCAAGTTTATGCCGCTTCCGGCACCAAGGAAGATGGTGAATTTTATACCCCAGCTTGTATCGTGCAGTTGATAGCAGAATTAATTGAACCATATAGCGGAGTTGTATACGATCCCTGCTGTGGATCGGGTGGTATGTTTGTACAGTCCCACCGATTTGTGCAGAGCCATAATGGTAATCGTCAGAATATCTCTATTCTTGGACAGGAGAGCGTTCAGGAGACTTGGCGTCTGTGCAAGATGAACTTGGCTATCCGTGGCATTTCCCATAACCTGGGCGAAAAGAACGCGTCTACCTTTACCGAGGATCTACACAAGGATAAGAAGGTCGATTTCATCATGGCAAATCCGCCCTTCAACCTCAAGGGTTGGCGTGGTGAAGATCAGTTGTTAGATGACCCTCGTTGGCAGGGATATGGTGTGCCTCGTGCATCCAATGCGAACTACGCATGGATCTTGCACATAATTTCCAAACTGGATGTAAACCATGGCATTGCCGGTTTCCTGCTTGCAAATGGTGCCTTGAATGATCCGGATGAATATGCCATCCGCAAACAACTCCTTATCAATGATAAAATTGAGGCGATTATTGTTCTTCCCCGAGATATGTTCTATACCACTGATATCTCTGTTACTCTATGGATCGTGAACATGAACAAGAATGCCGGTACGGTAAATGGCAGACAGGTTCGTGACCGCCGTGGAGAGGTTCTCTTTGTGGATCTGCGCCGGTGGGATCAGAACATTGAAGAAATTGTTATCGACAAGGGCAAAAAGAAGAAAAAGACCGTTTTGACCGATGCACAGATTCAGGAGGTAAAACGCATTTATAATGCGTGGCAGAGTACAGACCTGACCCTCTATACTGATGTGGCGGAATTGTGCCGGTCTGTGAAGATCCTGAAAAAAGACAAATGGAATCCCGATGATATCACCATCGAGGATAAAGACTTTTCTCTTGCCCCAAGCAAGTATATCGAATTCATTGACCATGATCTGGATATCGACTATGCCAAAGAAATGGCCCGGATTCAGGACGAAATGCGTCTGCTGATGGTATCTGAGGAATTGTCACAATCCATGCTGAAAGATGCGTTCAGGGGGATTGGCTATGGCATTGATTAAATACAAACTGGGTAGTTTGCTGGAATTGTCTGAAAATAAAAATGACAATTTGGAATATGGCGTCGGTGCTGTAAAAGGAATTTCCATTCAAAAGATTTTCATTGAAACAAAAGCGGATATGACAGGCGTATCTCTACGTCCATATTATTTGGTGCAACCAGACGATTTTGCATATGTGACAGTGACCTCTCGAAACGGAGAAAAAATCACGATTGCGCACAACACAACCGAGACTACTTATATTGTTTCTTCGTCTTATGTTGTCTTTCGCATTAAGAGAAAGGACATCTTGCTCTCTGACTATTTATTTATGTATTTCAATCGCCCTGAGTTTGATCGTTATTCCCGCTTCAATTCTTGGGGATCAGCACGCGAAACATTTGACTGGAGTGAAATGTGTGACATTGATATCGAACTCCCCCCAATCGAAATTCAGCAGAAGTATGTGGATATTTACAATGCCATGCTTGCCAATCAGAGGGACTACGAGAACGGGTTGGAGGATTTGAAGCTGGCGTGTGACGCTTTTATTGAAAAGCTAATGAAAGAGTTTCCCCACAAAAAAATTGGAGAATATCTTACTCTTAGCGAAGCCCGTAACGACATGGGATTATCCGCTGATTACGTTAGAGGTTTGGCCGTTTCTAAAGTAATGATACCCACAAAGGCTAATATGGATGGCGTGGGGTTGAACAACTACAAAATTGTTCCCCCTGACCATATTGCTTATGTTCCTGATACCTCACGGCGCGGAGACAAGGTATCAATGGGGCTTAATGATACAAAAGACACTTACCTCGTATCCTCTATATCAACCGTATTTACCACGGAGAAAAATGCTCTGTTGCCGGAATATCTTATGATGTTTTTCTGCCGTTCTGAGTTTGATAGATATGCCCGTTTTCATTCATGGGGTAGTGCGCGAGAGACTTTTGATTGGTCAGAAATGTGTGATGTAAGAATTCCGATACCTAAAATCGAAATTCAGCAAAATATTGTGAACATCTTTAACGCTTATTCTCTGCGTAAAGAAATCAATGAACAGCTAAAAACGCAGATTCGGGGACTATGCCCTATTCTGATTAGAGGTTCGCTTGACGAGGCAGCAGCCTGAAAGGAGACAATATGGCATATTACACAGAGCGTCACGGTATGCGTAGACCTGTCGCTAAAACTTACGATATTACAATCGAAAAATACGCTTTGTTGTTCCAGTGCTGCGAGAAATACTACGACAACATCGCATGGAAGTATCCTGCGCAATGCCCCGATGGGCAGGGATGCTGTGGAGTAGACCATGAGCAGTTTCGGTTGGATTTGCGATATGAGATCCCCACATTATACAGAGATGATGCTGGTTGCCCTGCTGCTCCGAAGGTCCGCCATAATGTATTCGATGGTGAGCATCAGCCTGAGTACGATCAATATGCGCTGCTTGACCTCATCGAGTTTTTTGCAGAGAATGTCCGCGATGTAGTTGTCGGTGGATTTCATAGCTATTGGGGGCACCATCATTTGACTTGCCAGAACAGCCGTAATGTATGCGCTCAGTTCAGGGATGAAATTAACAGCATTTTTCAAAAGACTGGGCTGCTGTATACGCTGAATACAGACTTGCAGGTTGAGCGCATCGTCGAAAACAGCCCATTAACTCCGGCAGTTGAAACTGCAATTGCTACCGTACAAGAAACCGGAACTCGTGAACTGCTGCAAGAAGCCATTCTGCTCCACAGGAGTCCATATCCCGCTGACATCCGGGATGCTGTGGAGAAGCTTTGGGACGCCTATGAACGGCTTAAGACTTATTACACAACTCTGAATAAGGCAAAATCAGCAGAGAAAATTGTTAATGATATGGCTGCAGGACAAGCACCGTATGTTACATTGTTTGATGCTGAGTTCAGAGCATTAACAAAGATCGGTAATGATTTCAGAATTCGCCACCATGAGACTGACAAGGTGGAAATCACAGATATTCGCTACTATGACTATTTCTTCAACCGTTGCCTGTCGCTGATTGCTCTTGCAATCCAATATTTACAGTGAAGGAGGGAAAAACGTGGACTACAATTTTGTAAAGGGTCAATTCACCGAAGCGCAGCTTGAAGAAGCCATCATTGCGCTTTTCCAACAGCAGGATTACACCTATGTCCACGGTGAGAGCATCCATAGAAAGTATGAGGATATCTTGCTTCTGGATGACCTGCGCTCCTTCATGCTATCCCGATACAGCAAGGATGACTTGACAGAGACCGAACTGCAAAAAATCATCAATCGCCTACAGCTGATTCCGGCTTCTCCGCTTTACAGCGGCAACCGAGAAACCTTCTGGCTTGTGAATGAGGGTTTTGATCTCATGCGTGATGATATGAGCCAAGTGGCTCTGCATATCGAATATATCGACTTTGAGAATCCCAGCAACAACATTTTCAAGGTGGTCAACCAGTATTCCGTGCAGGGAGAGCATCTGCGCCGTCCCGACTTACTGGTGTTCATCAATGGTATCCCGATCGCCATTTGCGAATTCAAATCGGCCATTAACGAGGATACCACCATTTACGATGCTTGGGAGCAGATCACCATTCGCTACAACCGTGACATCCCAAAACTGATGAAGTATTGTTTCCTTTCTGTCATAAGTGACGGCGCAAATACCAAGATGGGCAGTATCTTCACGCCTTACGCTTATTATTACGCATGGAATAAGGCAAATGACACGGATAAGGTATCCAACGGCATCAGTTCGCTGTTTACCATGATTGTTGGTGCCTTTGCCAAAGACCGGGTGACTCAGCTTCTACGGGATTTTATTTTCTATCCTGACGACAGTAAAAAGAGCGAAGCCATCGTCTGTCGTTATCCGCAGTTCTTTGCGGCCGGAAAGATGCTCGGCAATATCAAACGGCATCTGCGTCCTGCCGGAGACGGCAAAGGCGGTACATACTTTGGTGCGACCGGATGCGGCAAGACCTACACGATGCTGTTTCTTTCCCGCATGATCGCCCTACGTGACCCGGATACATTTAATAACCCTACTATCGTTATCATTGTTGACCGTGAGGATTTGGACACGCAGACAGCGGAACTGTTTGCTACTGCAAAGAAATTCCTGCATGAGAGCGATGTCCGTAGTATCGAGTCCCGTGCGGATATGGCAAAGACTCTTGGTGACAGACCGAGCGGTGGTGTTTATATCACATCCATTCAAAAATTCTGTGAAAAGACTGGACTGCTGTCCGACCGCAGCAACATCATCTGCATTTCCGACGAGGCGCACAGAACTCAGACTGGTGTCGGTGCCAAACTGAAAAAGACTGACAAGGGTGTGTTCACCACCTACGGCTTTGCCAAGTATCTCCGTGACAGTTTCCCCAATGCCACCTATTGTGGATTCACGGGAACGCCTGTGGATGAAACCATTGCCGTATTCGGTGATGTGGTCGACAGTTACACCATGAAAGAATCCAGCGATGACGGTATTACAGTCCGCATTGCCTATGAGCCTCGTTTGGCTCGTGTCATCCTTTCTGATGAACAGGCAAAGCAGATTCAGAAGTATTACAACCGTTGTGCGGAGCAGGGTTCTACCGAAGAGCAGATTGAAGAAAGCCAGCGGGCAATGGCGCAGATGAGAGCCATCCTAGGTCACCCGGACAGACTGAAAAAACTCGCTGCGGATATGGTTGAACACTATGAGGCTCTATGTGCGGAGAAGCCGGAAATCGTGCAGAAGGCAATGATTGTCTGTACTGACCGTGCGGTTGCCTTCCGTCTGTTGCAGGAAATCCTGGCTATTCGCCCGGAATGGGGCCAGAAGCACCGTGCAGAAGATGAATCCGTGCTGACGGAAGAACAGCTTGATAAGCTGATGCCTCTGCCGAAAATCAACCTTGTGGCTACGCAGGGCGCAAACGATGAAAAGGATTTGTTTGAGGCTTGTGGTACTAAGGAATATCGCAAGATGCTTGACCGTCAGTTCAAGAACAATGACTCCAACTTCAAAATTGCTGTCGTTGTCGATATGTGGATTACCGGCTTTGATGTTCCGTCTCTGGCCGTAATGTATATTGACAAGCCCCTGCAGAAGCATACCCTTATCCAGACCATCTCTCGTGTCAATCGCGTGTTTGATGGCAAGGACAAAGGACTGGTGGTTGACTATATCGGTATCAAGAACGATATGTTGGAGGCCGTTAAGAAATATGGCAGTCCCCAGGAAAGCCCCGTTGATGAACTGAACATCACCCTCGACATTTTCCGAAACCACCTGGCAATGGTCGATGAATTGCTTGTAGGGTTTAATGCGACCAAATTCTATACTGGGGAGCCGTTAGAACGGTTGACTTGTTTGAATTTGGCAGCAGAATATGTGCAGAGCTATAAAGAGATGGAAACCCGCTTTATGGGTCTCTCACGCCGTTTGAAGAGCGCATATACGATTTGTTTCCCGTCCGGTGAACTGACAGATATTGAAACGGCCAAGGCACAATTTTATCTGGCGATTCGTTCCATTATCTATAAGCAGACCAAAGGTGACGCTCCCGATGCTGAGGTGATGAACCGTGTCGTTGAAGAAATGGTGCGTAATGCTATTACCTGTACCGGAATTGAAAACATCGTGGATGAGAATAAGTCTGTGGACCTATTCAGCGATGAATTCCTTGCGGAATTGGATGCGGTAAAGCTACCTATTACGAAATTCAATGCACTGCTTAAACTTCTGAAAAAAGCCATTACCAGTTACGGGCGCACCAACAAGGTCAAGGCGCAGGAATTTGATGAGCGCCTTCGTAGTGTTGTTGAAGCGTATAACAGCCGAGACAAACTGGTATTCACTAGCGAGGTTGTCGCAGATTTCGTAAATGACCTTTCTGACCAGCTTCTGCAAATTTTGAAAGACTTGCAGGATGATAAAATTTCCTTTGAGAAGCTGGGAATCACCTTCGAAGAAAAGGCGTTTTACGATATTTTGGTTAAGGTGCGCGATGATCACGGATTCCCTTATGCCGATGAAAAGTGCCTAGTGCTGGCAAAGAAAATAAAAGAACTCGTTGACGATAAGGCACAGTTTGCAGACTGGTCTAGTAGAGACGATATTAAAAATCAGCTGAACATGGAACTGACTATTCTTCTGTACCAAAACGGTTATCCGCCGGAATGGGATGAGGAGGTATTTGAAAAGGTCATGGAACAAGCTGAAAACTTCAAAAAGTACAACGATTGATAACGATGGGCAGATTGGAGGAACTGAGGAATGAGCGAGTCTATTTCGTCTACAGTTAAACATAGTGGGCTGACTCTGGACAGTGTTTTTGTCGAAGTCCAGCATTCAGAAGGACTCGGTCTGCCCAAATCGAATCACATTAGATTTTTCCACACCGCTATGCGCGGGAATAGGCTGGCAACCGAGAACTTGCAGGAATTCATCCGCAGAAACCTTGCACGTTATGTTTTTTCTCGTGCGCAGCTTGAAAATTATCGGGTCAATGATGACCTTGATACTGCAGTGTCGGAAGCTATGCGTATAATGGCGGAAAACGGTGATGCCTCAGCCGAAGGCACTGGGAATGTGTTGGACGAGGTCTTGATTTACGCTTTCTTGGAAGAAAAACTGAAGGCACCCAAACTCATGAGCCGGGTGGAACTATATACTGAGCTGGCCAAGTTTCATAGCGAGTGTAAGGGAATTCATCTGTTGTCGCCTAAAGACCTCCCGGATAACACAAAATTCCAGATGGTGTTCGGTGCGTCCAACATCATCGATGACATAAAGACAGCCATTGACCATGCGTTTGAAACCATAGTAAAAATTGACAATCACGAAAGTCGTGAGGTACTTATGGTTCAGAAAACAGTATTGGATCAGTTCTTTGAGCAGAGCGAGGTTGATTTACTGTCAGAAATTCTGATTCCACAACCTGGAAAGCCTGAATCCTACGATACTGCCTATGGTATTTTCTTAGGGTATCAGCTTGGATTAAATCCCTCTGGGCGTGGTGACGATTTTGAAACTCTGGCTGAACAGAAAATGCTCCTTGACATCAAAGAACACGCAAGTTATATCGCAGAAAAGATTGCAGCGGTTGGGTTAAATGCGCATTCTTTTTATGTGTACATCGTGCCATTCAATGATGCGGAGAAAGAGAAAACGCAAATCATGGATGCCGTGTTGAGAGGGGGTGCGCCAGTATGAGCCAGTCAGAAAAGGTACGCCTCGGTGATGTATTATTCCAGGGCATAGATGAAAATGACTACCTTAATGAGTTGTATAAGAACATACTTTACAATTATGCTATTACGACTTTGCGGATTACAAACATTAAACAACTTCGTGGAATCAATGTCGATGATGCATTACGGTTTGCTGACCTTCTGTCTAAATCGACTCATCCCGAAAAATCCGATGCTCACAAGATTTGGGCGCATGAAATCATCACCATGCTCCTTGCCCTATATCCGGAAGATGAGGTCGTCCGTTATTACGCAGGAGCAGTGCTGACGAATACGGGCAATTTTATGGGGAAAAAGTTGGTGGAATCGGCGTATACCGAGCCGACCGCTATGGATGAATTGTTCTCGACCTTGAGCGATATCTATCTGACTGTCCCTGCGGAACCAGATAAAAAATTTTTTCAACAGCAGCGTCATGTGTATGAACATTTGGATGATGAGTGTTTCAGCTATTCAGCGCCTACCTCTATGGGAAAGTCCTTTATTATGCGTATGTTCATCAAGGCGCAGATTCTTGCGGGAGCAAGGAAGAACTTTGCCTTAATTGTTCCTACAAAAGCGTTGATAAATGAGGTACGCAGTGAAATCATAAAAAAGGATTTGCAGGATTTGTTGGATGAAAAGCAGTATCACGTTGTATCTTCTGCAAATGACATGGCATTAGAAACCCATTCAGACCATAATTTTATATTCGTCTTGACACCGGAAAGACTGCTGTATCTGCTCAACGATAAAAGCGATTTTGTTTTGGACTATTTGTTTGTTGATGAAGCCCACAAAATGACAGGTCGAAATAGCCGTGCTCCGTTTTATTATTCGGTTATCGATGAGCTGACTCGCAAAAACAATAGACCGCATTTTATTTTTGCTTCGCCGAGTATCCCAAACCCACAGGAATATCTGCGGCTTTTGGCATCCGGGGAGTACAATCAACAGAACGCTGTAGCTTCGTCTTTCTCACCAGTAGCGCAATTCAAGTTTCTAGTAAATCTGAAAACAAGACAGATTTACATTTATAATGACCATCTGAAAACACCTGAATATATTTGCTCTATCAATTCCAGCCCAGATGATGGTGTTATTCCTTTGATGGGATTGATGTACAAAGAGCGGCGCGGCATTAGCAGTCGGATGATTGCTTATTTCAACAGCAAAGACAAAGCTATCAATGCGGCACTCGCATTTGCTAAGATTAAGCGGCAAATAGACGGAGACAATGCACCTCAACCTACACCAGAATTAGTAGAGTTAGCTCGTGATGTGCGGAATCAGGTACACCGGGATTATTTCTTGGCGTCTTTGCTGGAACAGGGTATTGCCTACCACATTGGTTATCTCCCTTCTGCTATTCGTATGCAAATTGAGAAGCTATTTAAGGAAGAGAAAATTACTGCCATGTTTTGCACCAGCACGTTGGTCGAGGGTGTTAATTTACCGGCTGACAACTTGTTTATTACAAGTTATTATAGCGGTCGCGCTCAGATGACGGATGTCGATTTCCGCAACTTGATAGGTCGTGTGGGTCGCATCCAATATAACCTCTCAGGCAATGTGTTTATGATCAGCGATGAAACACGGAATAATAAGCAAGATGTTTACTTAGACAAGCTGAAGGGCGGCATCCCCGATCAACATCTTTCCTTAGTACAGGATTTGAAACCCAAACACAAGAAAAAGATTTTAGAAACGTTGCTAGGTGGCAGTTCGGTTATAGATAAATACAATAAGGATCAACCGGAAGAAGAATATATTATGATGCGCAAATTCGGTCTGATTCTTTTGAAGGACATTATGCACGGCAACGATAGTCTGGTTGTTCAGGAGTTTGAGCAATATATGGCCGACGGGGACAAAGAGCGTATCAGAGATGCCTTTTCCCAACATTCCGCTATTATCGATAATGATATCAATATTTCTCTCGATCAAACAAGAAGACTCCGTGCGGCTATTGCCGCAGACAGCACTTTTGCTTATCCTATGCCCGAGTCGGACGGCAGCTTTAACATTGACAAGGTGCTTGATTTCCTCATTCGCCTGGGAGAGATATTTGATTGGAAACGCTATGAGTTCAGCACCCTCGGCAAGTGCGACGAGGACGGCGACTATACCAAGCTTAGATGGTATTCTGTGATTCTTGTGCAGTGGATGGAAGGTAAGGGGCTCAACTATATTATGCGTAGAGCAGTCGAGTATCAGGAGCGTCATCCGGAAAAGTTCTGGATAAACCGATATACGAAAATGTATTACGACAAGACTTCTCTGGAACATCGGAATATTGTGTTTGCGAATACGCTTGAAGTAATTGAAAATATTATTCTTTTTAGTATCTCCAATTACTTCCTTCGTTTTTCCAATGAATACAAGCGGGTTCATGGTGAAAATTCTCTCAATTCAAACAACTGGTATGAATATGTAGAATATGGCACTACCAATACGGTCACGATTCAGCTTCAGCGATATGGTTTTTCTCGCGAGTCTGCGACCTACATCAAAGCGCACTCGCAGTATTTCACGGTTGATGAGGATGGTAATGTGCGAGTAAAGAACGATCTGGAAAACTGTGGAGATAACGAAGTTGCACAGCAAATCCCGGATATCCGCTTTAATACCCCGGAACTTTTCATCGACTGAATGTAATCCTGGAGAAATTAAATATAAAGTCGCTTGGAACAAAATCTAAAAAATGATCCAAATGCCCACATTCTGGCTTTTTCGTGGAACAAGGAGGAAATATATGCCAAGGAGTAAAACCATAAAACTATTTTTGATGGATGGAGAGCCAAGCGGAAGGATTAAATGCTCCTTGGCCAATTGGACCGGGATTGCATATAAAATTCCTCGCACTGCTTTGGATAAGTGCAAAGATTTGGATATTCTCAAGCAGAGTGGCGTGTATTTTCTGTTTGGCACTGATAAGGCGGATAATACGGTGGTGTACATAGGCCAGGCTGGAGTTCGTAAAAATGGCAAAGGGCTTCTTCTGCGAGTGCAAGAGGCCCATAACTCCATTGATTATTGGACCGAGGCGGTCATGTTCACTACGACAAACAACTCTTTCGGACCGACGGAGATAAGCTATCTTGAAAATCGCTTCTGCAATATGGCGATCGAAGCAGGTCGCTATGTTGTTAAAAACGGAAATGACCCCAATCCAGGGAATATAACCGAGGAGACAGAGAGCGAACTTGAAGAGTTTATCGACTATGCGAAAATTGTGATGGGCACTCTTGGGCATAAGGTATTTGAGCCGTTTGCGCCTTCTGCAGAATCCGCTGACACAGAACCAGTCCTATACATGGAATATGGAAAAGGCAAGGCTTCCGGCAAAAGAACAAGCGATGGATTTGTTGTGCTGAAGGGCAGCATAATCAATCCTACCATAACGAAGAGCTGCCCTGAAAGAGCCATAAAGGACCGTAAGAAGTATGAGGACAAGATTGACAGCAATGGGATCTTAACAGCTGATGTACTTCTTTCCAGTCCTTCATCAGCTGCCGGATTTGTTGGTGGCGCGTCTTTGAGCGGAAATGTGCACTGGAAAGACGCTGATGGAAAAACACTAAGGGAACTCCTTGAAACAGATTGAACCTTTTAATTTTGCCCCACCTTTTAATTATTCCAAAATCGCTACACCGCAAGGCTGGCATCCCGCCGTATTACCGAGCGGCAGCAGGACAACTAAACACATAAAACAAGGGCTTCCACAGTCAGCGTATGACCTCGGAAGCCCTTATTTCGAGCCTTTTTCGGCGGCTTTTGCTCCGGAGAAGGCTTTTTCTATTGTATCAAAATCAGTAAGAACATAGATCCTTGCATGGGCAGTGGTCACATCCTTGTTTATGCCTTTGATGTTCTCGTAC
>OKRV01000045.1_pt1 | contig 68330 bp, 74 predicted proteins | sample 1601201 | NCBI WGS metagenome assembly OKRV01 (sample SAMEA3541540, study PRJEB24748) | human gut metagenome | biome: human gut; feature: human-associated habitat; material: faeces | place: China | collected 2012 | reverse complement strand
GAACGAGGCCAAGGAGATCCTAGCCTACGAGCTGACCAAAATGGTGCACGGCGAGGAAGAGGCTGAGAAGGCCCAGAACGCTGCCCGTGCCCTGTTCAGCGGTGCTGCCGACACTGAGCACATGCCCTCCACTCAGTTGACCGAAGCGGATCTGACCGATGGCTCCATCGGCATCCTGACCCTCATGGTCAAGGCCGGTCTGGCTACTTCCAACGGCGAGGCCCGCCGCCTGGTTGTGCAGGGCGGTGTCCTGGTGGATGGTGAAAAGGTAGCTGCTCCCACTGTCAGCTTTACCGCTGATCAGCTGAAGAACGGTATCGTCATCAAGAAGGGCAAGAAGATCTATCACAAAGTGACCCTGTAATCTTTTAGAACCAGCGTATGATAAAAGCCCGGCGGCATCCAAAAATCGAATGCCGCCGGGCTTTTTACGTTTGTGTAATGTTTATAGAAAAGGGCAGCTTACAGCTCAAAGGCTTTCTTCAGCACATCGTAAGCGGAGTCCTCGTTCTCACTGCGCACCAGCAGAGAAATATCCAGATCGCTGGTGGTGATAAGCAGAACCTCGATGTCAGCCATGGCCAATGCGTTCAGGGCCCGGGCAGCTACACCGCAGCTGGTGACCATGTCCTCACCAAAGAGGTTCAGCTTGGAGTAACCAACGCTGATCAGCGGGGAAGCCTTGGCATCCTTGTCGAGATTGGCTGCAGAGATGGCCTTCATCACCAGTGTCAGATCGCTGGCAGATGCGGTAAAGCTGAAATCGATGTTGGTACCGTGAGGGGCGCTCTGACTGATCATATCCACCACAACGCCGGTATCGGCAAAGATCTGCAGGTAGCGGGCCAGGCTGTTGCCCTTGAACTCCACATCCTGCACACTGATCATCATCAGGCTGGGCTCAATGTTGATTTTGGAAACACCATACATAATGAACACTCCAATCTGCCCCAAAGGGCTGCAAATTCAGGCGAGCGCCAAAAACGCGCTGTTGATGTTGGTCTGTAATACGTTCTGGATGTACTCTATCCCAAAGCTGGGGTAGGCGGCCCGGACACCGTGCGCCTGCGCCAGCTCCGACGTGTAATCCCGGAAGAGGTAGGTGCGGACGTTGGATTTACCGGCATCATAGTGGGTCACGGTGGGATGTAATTGCGGGGAAGCGACAGCGCAATGAACGCTGCCATCCGGGTCCGTCGTCTTGTTCAGCTCCAGTGTCAGGATGGCACCGATGAGTTGATCCGGTTTGCTCTGGGTGCTGAGGAAATTTCCCAGGGAATAGGCCACAAAGGTCTGACGGCCATCCACAGAGGTCTTCCACTCGGCATCCTGCACCACATGAGGGTGCGTGCCCAGAATAACATCCGCACCCCAGTCGGAAAGCTGCTGGGCGAGGTCCCGCTGGGTCTGGGTGATTTTGTGACTGTCCTCCACGCCCCAGTGAACTCCCACCACCACAAAATCGGCCAGCTCACGCGCCCTGCGCACCTGCTGTTCCATCACATCCCGCTGGTTGGTGTAGATGACATTGGCCGTCATGGCACTGCTCTGCGGGATGCCATTGGTATGGTCGGTGTAGGAGAGGTAGGCAATCGTCATGCCGTTTACCGTCTGCAGGGGGATGGTGCCATAATCGCTCTCTCCGTACCACAGGCCGGTCGTGACCACATCTTCCGGCATCTCGTCCCAGAACCGCAGCGTTGCTGCGATACCTTTGGCACCTTTATCGTAGGTGTGGTTGTTGGAAAGACTGAACACCCGGATGCCTGCCCGGTAAAGAGCCTCTGCGCATTCACCAGGGGTAGAAAAGCAGGGATAGGTGGAAGGCTCCAGTTCCTTGCTGCAGAGCGTTTCCTGGTTGATCCAGTTAACATCCTGCGCGGCATAAAAATCCAGCAGGTGCTCGTAGCAGTAGTCAAAATTATATCGCTGGCCTTCCGCTGCCCGGCGGGCTGCCTGTTTGTAGATGGGGGCATGGATCAGATTGTCTCCGGTGGCCGAAAAACGCAGTGTGGTTGTAACAGGCTGCGGTTCCGGTTCGGGCGGGGGAACGCTTTCAGCGGTCGAAGGCTCGTCCTCAAAGGGACCAAGCACGATGCCAGGAGTCTGGAAGCGCCAGAGGCCAAAGCAGGCCAATGCCGCACCAGCCACCAGCAGCACGCCCATCATCCTCAGAAAAACGGGTTTTCGTTTTCGCCGGTTCTGCAGTTCGTGCCGCGAATGTCGTTTCGTGGATGCAGCGTGTCTTGCCTGTTCCATTCCGTCAGCCCTCCTGCCGCTCAAAATGGTGGAAGACGCAGAGACCTTACAGCTCTGCGATCATGTTACCCATATTGTACAGGCCCGGCTCCTTTTTTGCAAGATAGACAGCAGCATTTATTGCGCCATTTGCAAAAACACTGCGGGAATATGCAGTATGCTTGAGGGTGATGACCTCGTCCGGACCGCAGAACAGCACCTCGTGGTCGCCCACGATGCTGCCTCCGCGCACGGAGCTGATGCCGATCTCCTTGGGGTCGCGCTTCTGGCGCACAGAGGAACGGTCGTAAACATAATGATATGCGCCGTTATTCTCTTCGTTGATGGCATCGGCCAGCATCAGGGCAGTGCCGCTGGGGGCATCCAGCTTGTTGTGGTGGTGCTGCTCCACGATCTCCACATCATAGTCTGCACCCAGAATGGCCGATGCACGCTTGCACAGCTCCGACAGCAGGTTGATGCCGATGGACATGTTGGCGCTCTTGAACACGGGCACAATGCGGGACAGCTGCACCACCTTCAGCTGCAGCTCCTCGGAAAGGCCAGTGGTGCAGACCACGATGGGCATCTTGTGTGCTTCGCAATAGGTTAGTGCCTTTTCCACAGCAGCAGGGGCGCTGAAATCAATGATGACATCGCCCTTGCCGTCCAGCTTTTCCAGACTGTCGTATACGGGGATGCCGTTCTGCTCACCGTCCTGCTGGTCGATCCCGGCGACCACGCGGCAGTCACCCCGGTTTGCAATCATCTCGCAGAGGGCGTGGCCCATCCGGCCGCCAATGCCCTGAATGATAATATCCGTCATTTTTGTTTCCTCGTTTTCTGTTGTAACGGCAAATGCCCGGGAGAAACCATTTCCACCGGGCATTGTGCGTTGTTTCGTTTATTCCTGAATCAGACCTTCGGCCTCCAGTGCCTGCTCGATCTTCTCCTTGTGGGCATCACTGGGCTCGACCAGCGGCAGACGGCAGGAACCGGCCTCCCAGCCCAGCACATTCATGGCGTACTTGACAGGGATGGGATTTACTTCGCAGAAGAGTGCATCCGCCAAGGGCAGGATCTCCAGCTGCAGCTTGCAGGCAGTTTTGGGGTCGCCCTCAAACCATGCCTTGCAGCAGTTGTGCACCAACTCAGGCTTGACATTGGAGACCACACTGATGACACCCTTGCCGCCCAGAGACAGCAGGGGAACCACCTGATCATCGTTGCCAGAGTAGATGTTCAGTTCGTCGCCGCACAGCTGAGCGATCTTGGCTACCTGAGAGATGTTGCCCGAGGCCTCCTTGATGCCGTTGATAAGCGGATTCCGGCTCAGCTCCAGCGCTGTCTCGGGGGTGATGTTCAGGCCGGTACGAGAAGGCACATTATACAGGATAACAGGGATGCCGCCCGCCTCGGCCATAGCGGTAAAGTGAGCCACCAGACCTGCCTGCGTGGTCTTGTTGTAATAGGGGGTCACCAGCAGCAGGGCATCGGCACCGCAGGCAGCAGACTTTGCTGCCAGTGCACAGCCGTGATCGGTATCATTGGAACCAGCACCCGCAATAACAGGCACCCGGTGGTTGACCGTCTCGACCGTAAACTTGATGGCGGCCAGCTGCTCCTCATCGGTCATGGTAGAGCATTCGCCGGTAGTTCCGCAGATCACAATAGCATCGGTGCCCCGTGCAATCTGATCTTCAATGATGCGGCCCAGCTCATCAAAGTTGATGCTGCCATCTTCGTACATGGGGGTGATGATCGCCACCGCCGCGCCGGTAAAGACAGGATTCTTCATAGTATAAAACTCCTTTGTACGCTCCGTCAGGAACGTGTTGTTCAGTCAAAATAGCCTTTTGCTGCCAGCAGCTCAGCCAGCAGCACGGCACCGCCGGCAGCGCCGCGCAGGGTGTTGTGGCTCATGCAGGCGAACTTGTAGTCAAACAGGGTGTCCTCGCGCAGGCGGCCGATGCAGACAGCCATGCCGTTCTCGGTGTTGCGATCCAGCTTGGGCTGAGGACGATCGGGCTCAGTGAAGTAGTGCAGGAACTGCTTGGGTGCGCTGGGCAGGTTCAGCTCCTGTGCAGGGCCGCGGAAGTTAGCCCAGGCCTCGAGCATCTGCTCCTGGGTGGGCTTTTTGTCAAAGCTTACAAACACGGCGGCAGTGTGGCCGTCAGAAACGGGAACACGGAAGCACTGCGCAGTGATCGTGGGCTTCTCGGCGTTGACGATCTGATCGCCCTCGATGTGGCCCCACAGCTTCAGCGGCTCGCGCTCGCTCTTCTCTTCCTCACCGCCGATGTAGGGGATGACGTTATCTACGATCTCGGGCATCCGGTCAAAGGTCTTGCCTGCACCGGAAATGGCCTGATAGGTGCAGACCAGAGCCTTGTTGACACCAAACTCCTTCATCAGAGGATGCAGGGCAGGCACATAGCTTTGCAGGCTGCAGTTGGACTTGACCGCGATGAAGCCGCGCTTGGTGCCCAGACGCTTGCGCTGGGCAGGGATGATCTCAATGTGGTCCGCGTTGATCTCAGGCACGACCATGGGAACATCCGGGGTAAAGCGGTTTGCGCTGTTGTTGGAGACCACAGGGCACTCGGCCTTTGCGTAAGCCTCTTCCAGTGCCTTGATCTCGGCCTTGGGCATATTGACTGCGCAGAAGATGAAATCGACCTGAGAAGCGACCTCTTCCACCTTGGCGGCATCCAGCACGACCATCTTCTTGACGCTCTCGGGCATCGGGGTGGTCATTGCCCAGCGGCTGCCAACAGCATCCTCATAGGTCTTGCCTGCGCTGCGGCCGGATGCGGCCAGCGTGGTCAGCTTGAACCAGGGATGATTCTCAAGCAGGGTCACAAAACGCTGCCCCACCATACCCGTTGCACCAACGATACCAACTTTATACTGTTTTTCCATTTCCAGCACCTTTCCTTTCAATAAAAGCAAATTTACATCGAACACGGCTTGCAAACCAGCCGACCTTGCAATATAATAGATACTGTTTATACAGATTTTATGATAACATTGATACGGCACTCGTGTCAATCATCGGAAAGGCAAATGCAAAGCATGTTAAAAAAAGATTTTTGGTACGATTTACCCAAAGAACTCATTGCACAGGAGCCTGCAGATCCCAGAGACTCGGCCCGGCTCATGGTTCTGAGCCAGAAGGACGACAGCATCCAGCACCGGATCTTCCGCGATCTGCCGGAATATCTTGAGCCGGGTGACCTGCTGGTGGTCAACAACTCCAAGGTGCTGCCCGCCCGCATCGTGGGTGTCAAACAGCCCACCGGTGCTGTGTGTGAGCTGCTGCTTCTGCGGCAGGTCAAGGGAGATCAGTGGGAGTGCCTGGCAAAGCCCGGCAAGCGGATGCAGCCCGGCACCAAGGTTAGTTTTGGTGACGGCTCCCTGACCGCTGTGGTGGACGAAACGCTGGAGGATGGCAACAAGTTTGTTACATTCTATTATGACACCGAGACCCTTTATGAAAAACTGGATGAATTTGGCAAGATGCCATTGCCACCCTACATCACCAAGCAGTTGGAAGATCAGAGCCAGTATCAGACGGTCTATGCCAAGGAGCTGGGCAGCGCTGCTGCACCCACGGCAGGCCTGCACTTCACCTCGGAGCTGATGGATACCATCCGTTCCAAGGGTGTCGGCATTGCCGAGGTGACCCTGCATGTGGGTCTGGGAACCTTCCGCCCTGTGCAGGAGGACGAGATCACGGATCACAAGATGCACAGCGAGTGGTATTCCATCAGCGAGGAGACTGCTCAGCGCATCCGGGAAACCAAGGCCGCCGGGCACCGCGTGATCGCCGTTGGCACCACCAGCTGCCGCACGCTGGAAGCCGCCGCCGCAAAATATGGCGAGATCAAGGCATGCAGCGGCAATACCTCTATTTTTCTCTACCCGGGTGTCAAGTTCAACTGCATCGATGGCCTGATCACCAACTTCCACCTGCCGGAAAGCACCCTCATCATGTTGGTCTCTGCCCTCTACGGCTACGAAAAGACCATGGCTGCCTATAAAGTTGCCGTAGAGGAAAAGTACCGCTTCTTTTCCTTCGGCGATGCGATGCTGATCCTGTGATCCCTCAGCACCCGCTCTCCCAAAAGCCCAAAACACTGCCGGATCCGTTTCGGCAGCTCGGTATCCACCACTTCTGAACCTGCCGCCTGCCCGGCGGCACAAGGCTGTACGGCTGTTTTCCGTACACAGAAAGGAAAAAACTTATGCCTTCTTTGACCACTTTTAAGCTGCTCAAGCAGGAACACAACGCCCGGCGGGGTGAGTTCAAGACCGTGCACGGCACGGTGCAGACCCCGGCTTTCCAGAATGTTGCCACCGCCGGTGCCATCAAGGGCGGCCTGTCCGCGCAGGATCTGCAGCAGATTGGCACCCAGGTGATGCTCTGCAACACCTACCACCTGCATCTGCGCCCCGGCGATCAGCTGGTAGCCGATATGGGCGGCCTGCACAAGTTTACCCGCTGGAACGGCCCCATCCTGACCGACAGCGGCGGATTCCAGGTGTTCAGCCTGTCCAAGCTGCGTAAGATCACGGAGGAAGGCGTGACCTTTGCTTCCCATCTGGACGGCCACCGCATCTTTATGGGCCCTGAGGAGAGTATGCAGATCCAGGCAAACCTGGGCTCCACCATTGCAATGGCCTTTGATGAGTGTGTGGAGAATCCTGCCCAGCACGCATACTCCAAAGCCAGCTGTGAGCGCACCACCCGCTGGCTCAAGCGCTGCAAGGCTGAGATGGCCCGCCTGAAGCAGGAGGGAAAGGCCACCAACCCCGACCAGCTGCTGTTCGGCATCAATCAGGGATGTACCTTTGCTGACCTGCGTGTAGAGCACATGAAGCAGATCGCGGAGCTGGAGCTGGACGGCTACGCCATCGGTGGCCTGGCCGTGGGTGAGCCTGCTGAGGTGATGTACGAGATGATCAGTGAGGTGGAGCCTTATATGCCCAAGGATAAGATCCGCTATCTGATGGGTGTCGGTACCCCCGGCAACATGATTGAGGCTGTTTCCCGCGGCGTGGATCTGTTTGACTGCGTCATGCCCAGCCGCAATGCCCGTCATGGACATCTGAACACCTGGGGCGGCATCATCAATATCAAAAACGCAAAGTATGAGCGTGACGAGCGCCCCATTGACCCCACCTGTGGCTGCCCGGCCTGCCGGAACTACTCCCGTGCCTATATCCGCCACCTGTTCAAGGCAGAGGAGCTGCTGGGCATGCGTCTGGCCGTTATGCACAACCTGTGGTTCTACAACCACCTGATGGAGCGCATCCGCGATGAACTGGATGCAGGCACCTTTACCGCCTTCCATGACCGTTATGTCAAGCTGCTGGATACAAGAATTTGAGCTTTTTCATGCTTTTCCCTTGCAAGAGGGCGCAGAAGCGGTTATAATGAGTTTATCTGAATTTTGAGAGGAGACTTTGTCCCATGCAATTTCTGACTACTACCACTGAAAGCTATATCAGCCTGTTCTTCACCCTGGCGCTGATGCTGGTCCTGCTCTACTTTATGATCTATCGTCCCCAGAAGAAGCAGGAGAAGAAGGATGCTGCCATGCGTGCAGCTCTGGAGATCGGTGATCAGGTCGTGACCATCGGCGGTATTGTTGGCCGTGTGGTCGCCATCAAGGAGGACACCTTTGTTCTGGAGACCGGTTCCGACCGTGTGAAGATCCGCTTCACCAAGAATGCGATCAGCTCTGTTGAGAAGCTGAACATGGACAATGCTCCTGCCAACGCAAAGAAGTAATCTCTAAAAGCAAGGTCTTTTTTACCCGCCCCTCTGCATACAGTAGTGCAGGGAGGCGGGTTTTTATGTTGGAACAGAAGAAGTTACCCATCCTGGAAGCACTGGCTGCATTCGGCATTGGTGGGATATTAACCGCCGCCTGCATGGCCGGGCTTGCCTATCTGATGGCTAACCAGAGCCTTGCACAGAGCACTGCCTGGCCCATGGTCAGTGCCATTGTCTGTGCCGGGAGCTTTTGCAGCGGCTGGCTCATGGCTTTTTTCTATCACAGCAGAGGTCTTATCTGCGGTGCTATACAGGGCGGGCTGTTTGTTCTGCTTCTGCTGGGGTTCGGCCTTTCGGAGGGCATTGAACCAACGGAAATGCAGCTGGCCCGCTTTGCACTGGTGTTTGTCTTTGGCTGTCTGGGCGGGGTGTTCAGCATCCTGCGTACAGAACGGCACCGGCATTGATCATTTACAGCAGAAAAATCAGGAGGACAGGGAAGTATGTGGGTCTATCAGGAAACACCGGAAGCCGCAGCGGGAAAGGCACTGCCCGAAGCGATCCTGCCGACAGCACAGGAAGAGCCGTTAAAACAGAAGAACGGTGGCATTCTTCCTGAGACAGCGCAGGAAGAAAGACGATCCATCCCGGCGGCGTTCTCTGAGAGGTACGGAAACACACCGGAGAGAGCCGCTGTGCGCCGAAGCAAGCTGAGTAGGGAAACTATCCTTCTGGCGGCGGCGTATCTTCTGGGGACCTTTCTGGCGGGTGTGGCGGCAGCGCGTTGCGTGGCAGGCGATGCCGAAACGCTTTCTTATTACCTGAACTGCTGGCAGAACCTGTTTTCCGTGCAGGATGCCGCCGGAGCAGTGCGCCTGTTCCGAACGGAATTTCTCACTGTGGCAGGTGCGCTGACGGCAGTGCTGTTCCTGGGGCTTTCTGCCCTTGGGCCGCTGCCCATCTTCCTTTTTACGATGCTGTATGGGACAGGTTCCGGATTGCTTTCGTCCGGATTGCTTTCAGATTTGAACCCACGGACAACATTTGTGCTGCTCTGCGTCTGCGGTATCCCTGCATCCCTTGCGGCCGGAACGTTGTGCACGTTCGGCGCATCCGCACTGCAGGTAAGCGGAAGGCTCTGTTCAGCTGCTTTCGGACGCGGAGGACAGGCCCCCAGTACAGGCGCGCTTTTGGGTCAGTTTGTCCGGATGCTGTTCCTGCTCCTGCCGCTTTGCGGTGCGGCAGTGGGAATGCTGTATCTGGCAGGGCAGGCGAAACTTATATGAGCTGAAAAGAGAAATGTCTGGACAAAAAAACTCCCGAAAACCAACCTCATAAGCTGATTCTCGGGAGTTTTTATTTTGGAGCTACTGGCCGGACTTGAACCGGCGGCCTGTTCATTACGAGTGAACTGCTCTACCAACTGAGCCACAGTAGCAAGTGTTTTGCAACGATAGATAGTTTAGCATAAAAGAAAATAACTGTCAAGATTTCTTTTTGAAAAAACGCTTTCAGTGAAATCAAATTGCTTTTTCCAGAGAATATGGTAGAATAAAGCCAATCGTCTTGAGGAAGGAGCTGAACACAGCGCACAATGTACACGAACCATATCAACCCCGTTGCGCAGAAAAACCAGGATGCATTTTGCACGGCACTGTTTCAGCTTTTACTGAAAAAGCCGCTGGAAAAGATCTCCGTCACAGAGCTGTGTCACATGGCAGACCTTGACCGGACAACCTTTTACCGCAGTTTTGAATCCAAGGATGACGTGCTGGATTATTATCTCGACCGGCAGATGACCCAGCTTGCGGGGCAGCTGCCTGCGTACAGTACCCTGGAAAAAAACCTGACTGCGCTGTTCCGCTGGACGTATGCGGAGCGAAAGAATCTTTGTATCCTGATGGATTGCCATCTGACCAGCTTTTTCAGCGATGCGTTGAGTGAGAAGATCATCCTTGTTCTGATCTCCAACATCGAAGTCGGGGATGCAAGACAGTTTGTGCCATGGCCCGTTTCATTGCCGGGCGAAAATCGATACTTCCGTAACTCGTTCATCGGGGCATATATGGGTTTTTTCAACAGCTGGCGCTATGGAAACTTTGCAGAACGGCCGGAGGATCTGGCCAAGTGTATGGCTTCGTTCTATCTTCACTGAGGAGGGTGAAACGGGATGGCGGACTTGCGGAAAGAGGAGTTGTTCCCAACGGATGCATTTGGTTTGTTCTACCTGCAGACCACACGCATCCCCGGCGGGTGGCACCGCCATGCAGAGTATGAGATCTTCTACCATATCAGCGGGCCCCTCGTCTTTGAAGTCGCGTCATCAGATGCATAGAAAAATCCCCTCAGAGATTTCTGACAGTGAACTGGTCCGTAAAAAGTAGACAATAGACAAAAGGCCTCCCCATGTAGGATAATAAAACTACATGAGGAGGCTTTGCTATGTCCAGAAAATATACAAAAATCGACCAATACGAAAAGCAGATTCTTTCCATGCGAGAAGAGGGAAAAACGCACAGAGAGATTGCCGAAAGTCTTGGACTGGAAAAAGAACAAATAAAAAAATGGCTCCGGCGTTACAGGATAAAAAAGGAAAAAATAGAAGCAGGCATACCGATTCGAACAAGAGGGCAACACCGCAAGAACTCTGAGCCAAAAAACATCATCGCAGAACAGGCATATGAGATTCAACGCCTGAAAATGGAGAATGACCTGCTGCGGGATTTTCTGTGGTTCGCAGAAAGGAGGTGAAGCCAAATTTCAAATATGCAGTGATTCATCGCCACCGGGAATGCTATCCCCTAAAACAGATGTGCCAGTTCTTTGAGGTTTCCCGTAATGGTTACTACAAGTATGTCAAACGACTGGTTTATCCCCAAAAGGACTTTGAGCTTGCTGAAAAGATTCGTGCAAAGCAGAAAGTCTGCCAAAAGACATACGGCTATCGCCGGATGAAACTTTGGCTGGATAGCGAAGGAATCGTCAAAAATCCAAAGACGATTTTAAGAATCATGCACAAGTACGATCTTTTAAGCAAAATTCGTCGCAGAAAGAAATGGCGGCGTATGGGTGAAGATAAGCACAAATACGATAACTGGCTGAATCGGGAGTTCAACGCAGAACATCCGAATCAGAAGTGGGTCACTGACATTTCTTACATTCCCACCAGAGAAGGTGTTCTCTATCTGTCCATGATCCGTGACCTGTATGACAGAAGTATAGTTGCCTACAAGACCAGCGACAGCCAGACGGTCAGCCTTGTATTGGATACCATTAATCTTGCGATGAAGTCTGTAAAAACAGAAAGTCGCCGGGAGTTGCACCTCCACAGCGACCAAGGGTTCCAATACACCTCTCAAGCATATTTCGACCTGACTAAAGAATACGGCATTTTGCCTTCCATGTCAAGGCGCGGAAATTGCTACGACAATGCATTGGCTGAAAACTTCTTTGGCATCCTCAAAACCGAGTGCATTTACCGGCACAAGCCAGAATCTTTTGAAGAAGCCAACAGGATGATCGACGACTACATCTACTTCTACAACCACGAACGCATTCAAACGAAAACAGGACTGGCTCCACTTGCGCTTCGCCAGTCCTGCTAAGGAATACCCTGCATGGGGCACTTTTATGCATGTCTACTAGTTCTGGGGCGGTTCACAGCACTGTCAGAGCTCTGAGGGGATTTTGCGTGTCAAGAAACGGAGATCAGATCTCGATCATTCCGTTTTCGTCCTTCGGAATAGGGAGTGCGATCAGGAGGTCAACCAGAGCAAATGCAAGGCCGAGACCGGTCCAGCCGACAAGAGCAGGTAGAAGATGCCCAGTTTCCAGCGGTGCTCCAGAAAGCGGTGTGCACCGCACCAGCCCAGAAAAACAGTAAGCAGGACATAGATCCGCTTATCTACCTTGTGGCGGGGGCGGTTCTCCTTCCAGTCGGCATATTTCTGCAAAGCACGCACGACGAAGTTCTGCTTCTGATGGGGAATACCGGCTTCCTCTTCGGCCTGGTACAGCTCATCTTCCAGATGTGCCATCTCGCTCAGGCGGGCTTCGTTTTCATCGCTGCTCTTGAGGCGGGGAACAACAGGCCGGATATAAAAGGCGGGAATGCCCACTTCCTTCTGCTGGAGCGGGGTCAGGCGGCAGAGCACTTCGTTGTTGTATTCATCCACCGGGTGGCCGTCTGCGATCTCTTTCTTTCCGATTTTTAAAAAGTCTGCCACGGCCCTTAAGAATCAAAGGAGCCGATCTCCAAGACTTAATATATCAGTTTGTTCGATGTTTGTCGTGTGTAAATCCTGTGCCGTTTACATTGTAAATCCTGCTGCTCTGTTTTTTGCTGCCAAGAAATCGAAGTCAAGGATGGACATTTTGCACAATTTTTCTCCCTTTTTCACCCCACAAGATTGGTTTGATGCACCTTATTTTATGATATGCAACAAAACGACAAATTCTGTTGCACGATGTGCTAAAAAAACCGAAAAAGATTTGTGCGGCATTTTTTTAACAATTGTGATATATTACTTACAGTAAGGCTTGTATCCTACACAAAAAAGGAGATTTTTATGAAGGATATTTATATTTCCGGCTTTGCCGACGAGATCAGCTCTTCTTTTGATGAGCAGCTCAAGACAGTCCGTGAGCTTGGAATGCAGTACATCAGCCTGCGCAGTGCAGATAAGAAAGGGATCGCCGACTTTACCGTTGAGGAAGTCAAGACCGATCTGCTGCCCCGCCTGCAGGCCGCTGGTGTTGGCGTTTCCAGCCTGGGCAGTCCCATTGGCAAGGTCAAGATCGATGATGAAGAGGGCTTTGAAAAGCAGTGTGCTCAGTTGGAAACGCTGTGCGAGATCGCTAAGGTTCTGAATTGCAAGTACATCCGCATGTTCAGCTTCTTTATGCCGGAAGGCAAGGATCCTGCCGACTATCGTGACGCTGTCATCGAGAAGCTGCGCAAGTTCATTGCCATTGCTGAAAAGCACGACGTGATCCTGATGCACGAAAACGAGAAGGATATCTATGGTGATGTTCTTTCCCGCTGTGTTGACCTGATGCAGACGCTGAACAGCGCACACTTCAAGTCCGCATTCGACTTTGCAAACTTTGTACAGTGCGGCGAGGATACCGCCAAATGCTGGGATGCTCTCCGCCCGTACATTGTATATATCCACATCAAGGATGCCGTTTCTACCGACAAGGAGAATGTGCTCTGCGGTACCGGCGAGGGAAAGATCCCCGAGCTGTTGCACAAGGCCATCGTGGAAGAGGGCTATACCGGCTTCCTGACCCTGGAGCCACATCTGGTGCTGTTTGACAGCCTGCAGAGCCTTGAGACCACGGATGCAAAGAACATCATCCGTGAGAACAAGTATAAAAACGGTGCTGAAGGTTACGCCGCACAGTATCACGCACTGTGCGATATTCTGGCAAAATTTTAACGTAACAGACAAAAAAGGAGAAGATTCAAATGGAAAAGACTGAAGGAAAGATTCGTTATGGCCTGATCGGTATCGGTGCTCAGGGCGGCAGCTATGCTCGCTTCCTGACCAACGCTCCCGCTCCGTTCCCCGGCATGGTCTGCGCACCGTGCCCCGACAACTGCGCACTGGGCGCTCTGTGTGATATCGACCCCGAGAAGGAGAAGATGTGCAAGGAGCAGTACCCCGATGTGCCCTTCTTCAAGGATTGGAAGGATATGATCGCCAGCGGCACGGTTGATGCCATCATCACCACCGTTCCTCACTACCTGCACCACGAGATCTCCATCTACGCTATGGAGCATGGCATGAACGTTCTGTGCGAGAAGCCCGCCGGTGTCCGCAGCAAGGATGTTCAGAAGATGATCGCCTGCGCTAAGGCTCATCCCGAAGTTTCCTTCGGCATCATGTTCAACCAGCGTACCAACAAGCTGTACCAGAAGATCAAGGAGATCGTTGCCAGCGGTGAGCTGGGCGAGATCCGCCGCTCTCAGTGGATGATCAACTCCTGGTGGCGTCCGGACAGCTACTACCAGCAGAGCGCATGGCGTGCTACCTGGGGCGGCGAAGGCGGCGGTGTCCTGGTCAATCAGGCTCCCCATCAGCTCGACCTGTGGCAGTGGATCTGCGGTATCCCCGTGAAGGTCTTCTCCAAGAACATCAACGGCTGCCATCGTGACATCGGCGTTGAGAACGACGTGACCATGCTGGTCGAGTTCGCTAACGGCGCTACCGGCACCTTTACCACCTGCACCCACGATGCCATCGGCACCGATCGTCTGGAGATCGACCTGGACGGCGGCAAGATCGTTGTTGACAACAGCAAGACCGCTCACGTCTACCACTACATCGATAAGGAAGGCAACCCCTGCACCGAGGATTACCTGAACGAGCACATGAGCATGATGGAAGTTGCCATGCTGACCAGCGGCAACGGTGCAGGCTCCAAGCTGTACACTGAAGAGACCTTTGAGAACAACGATGGCTGGGGCTTCCAGCACACCACTGTTATGCAGAACTTTGCTGCTCACATCCTGACCGGCAGCCCGCTGCTGGCTCCCGGCGAGGACGGCATCAACGGTGTCAACCTGGCAAACAGCAGCCAGCTGTCTGCATGGACCGGCCGCGAGGTCTCCAACCCCTGCGATCCCGAGGAGTATGCTGCTGAGCTGAACAAGCTGATCGAGGCTGAGGGCAAGTTCCCCGTCCGCGAGTAATCAGTATCCCTAAAAAAAGCAATGCCTGTTCCAGGCTTACAAGGAGTTGCGTTTCCATGAAAAGAGCTGCGATCATTGGCTGCGGCACCATCTTTCAGGTTCATCTGCCCATCATTGTGGCAAATCCTGAGATCGAACTGTGTGCCGTGTGCGATAACAATCCCGCTGTGCAGGAAAAGCTGCCTGCTGCAGCAAAGGCCGTGCCGTTCTATACGGACTATGAGGAGCTTCTGGAAAAGGAGCATCCCGATGTGGTACATCTCTGCCTGCCGCATTACCTGCATGTGCCCGTGTCGGAGTATTTTGCTTCCCACGGTGTGAATGTCTTCTGCGAGAAGCCGGTGGGTCTGAACACCGCACAGGCCAAGGAGTTCGTGGAATTTGAGGCTGCGCACCCTGAGGTCAAGATCGGCATCTGCCTGCAGAATCGTCTGAACCGCACCACCGTTGAACTGAAAAAGATCATCGATGGCGGCGAATATGGCAAGGTCATCGGCTGCCGCGGCTTTGTGCCCTGGTTCCGCGGCAAGGCTTACTATGACGAACAGCCCTGGCGCGGCCAGCTGGAAACTGCTGGCGGCGGCTGCATGATCAACCAGAGTGTTCACACGCTGGATCTGCTGTATTATCTGTGCGGCGACATCGATGCCATCCATGGCTCGGTGAATCAGCTGGCAGATTACGGCATTGAGGTCGAGGACACCGTAGCTGCCCGCCTGCACTTTGCTAATGGTGCAAACGGTGTGTTCTTTGCCACCAACTGTGATTACACCAACGAGAGCGTCCAGATCAAGGTTGCCTGTGAAAAGGCCTCCTTCCTGATCGAGGATGATGCCCTGTTCCGGATCGACGCAGATGGCGTGCGCACCAAGCTGTGTGAGAACGAGAAGCTGCCCGGTGCCAAGTTCTATTTTGGCGCTTCTCATGGCATCCTGATCAACAAATTCTACCGCGCCATCGAGAATAACACTGACGATTACATCCATGTAAGAGATGCGGAAATGAGCATCCGGCTGATCGATGCCATCCATGCAAGCAGCAAGGCTGGCCATCCCGTTGCTCCGTGACCGCAAAACACAGATAGAAGGAGAAATGAACCATGGCAAACAAAGGTTTGATCGGTGTTCAGATGAGCACCATTGCCCCTGCTAAGATGCCTCACTTTGACGCATACGAGAGCATGGGCAAGCTGGCCGATATCGGCTATCACTGTGTCGAGATCTCTCAGGTCCCCATGACCGCTGAGAACGTTGCAGGCTTCCGCAAGGCTATCGATGAGCTGGGCCTGAATGTCTCTTCCTGCACCGCATCCACCTCTCCCATGCTGCCCGGTATGCCCGGCGAGTTCCTGTGCAATCCCGACGACTATAAGAAGATCGTTGAGGACTGCCGTAAGCTGGACTGCGATATGCTGCGCATCGGCATGCTGCCCATGACCTGCATGGGCAACTACCAGAAGGCTGTGGATTTCGCCAAGGAAGCAAATGAGTATGCTCTGAAGCTGAAGGAAGACGGCATTGACCTGTACTACCACAACCATCACGTAGAGTTCGTTCGTTACGACGGCGAGTTCCTGCTGGACATCATCCGCGCAAATGCTCCTGCTCTGGGCTTTGAGCTGGACAGCCATTGGATCCACCGCGGCGGCCAGGACCCTGTTAAGTTCATTAAGAAGTATGCCGGCAGCATCCGTCTGGTCCACCTGAAGGATTACCGCATCGGTGAGATGCCCATCCCCGAGGGCGGCGTGGACTTCACCAGCAAGGAAGGCATGATGAAGTTCATGAGCAACTTCACCAACATTGTGCAGTTTGCTGAGGTTGGCGAGGGCACTCTGGATATGCCCGCTATCATCCAGGCTGGCCTGGAGGGCGGCGGCGAGTACTTCCTGGTGGAGCAGGATGACTGCTATGGCCGTGATCCGTTCGATAGCCTGAAGATCAGCCACGACAATCTGGTCAAGATGGGCTTCGGCGACTGGTTCTAATTGAAAAGTTTCTGAGGAGTCGTTTTTTACGATCCAATAAATGAAATCGATGCTGTTTTGCAGAAATGCAGAGTAGCATCGATTTTTTATGTTTCAGGGTTCTGCTTTGTAACACGCTCCAAAATGTTGAAAATATTTTGTGCAAGTTTCACAGTTTTCTATTTGAGCCTTTGGTGGTACAATAGATGTGGAAATTCATAAACCGCTGGAGGAGCTACATGGCCGAAAAAAGTATTGAGTTGGATAGTGTGGAGATCGCCGCTGCCATCTTTGGCAACTGTGACCGCAACATTCGTCTATTGGAAAAGGAGTTCTCTGTCACGGCAGTCTGCCGGGGTACGATGCTTCGCCTCTCTGGCGAGGAGGCCAACGTGGCCGCTGCTGTGCGTGCCGTGGAGGGGATGCTGCTCCTGATCGAAAACCACACGCCGCTGGAGGATCAGACGGTGCGCTACTGCCTGAGCCTTGCTCACGATGGAAAGGAGCAGCGTGTCCGGGAGCTGACTGAGGATTTTGTCACGGTCACAGTCAAGGGCCGCCCCATCCGCCCCAAGACACTGGGACAGAAGGAATATCTGAATGCTATCCGCAAGAATGCTGTGACCTTTGGCGTAGGTCCCGCCGGTACCGGCAAGACCTACCTGGCCGTTGCGATGGCGGTCAAAGCGTTCAAGGCCAAGGATGTTTCCCGCATTGTGCTGACCCGCCCCGCCGTGGAAGCAGGCGAGAAGCTGGGTTTTCTGCCCGGTGATCTGCAGCAGAAGGTAGACCCTTACCTGCGTCCTCTCTACGATGGCCTGTTCGATATGCTGGGTGCCGAGACCTATGAGCGCCTGGTGGAAAAGCAGATCATTGAGGTTGCTCCGCTGGCATATATGCGCGGCCGCACGCTGGATGATTCCTTTATCATCCTGGATGAGGCGCAGAATACCACACCGGAGCAGATGAAGATGTTTCTGACCCGTATGGGTGTAGGTTCCAAGGTGGTTGTGACCGGCGATGTGACCCAGATCGATCTGCCGGACCGTACCCGCAGCGGCCTTGTGGATGCGCTGCATATTCTCAAGAACGTGGATGGCATTGCACAGTGCTATTTTACGGAGAAGGATGTTGTCCGCCATCGTCTGGTGCAGGAGATCATCAAGGCCTACGAAGCGGCTGCGCACCCGGCCAAGCGTTGAAACCGACGCGGAAAGCTGCAATTGCAGCATAAAATGAAGGGAGAGGAATGTTATGTCCAATAAAGTTTTGATTACCAATTCACAGAAAGCCGTAAAAGTGCCTTCTGGCCTGCGGATCCTGATCCGCCGTGCCTGCAATGCTGTGCTGGAATATGAGCACTTCGATGAGCCTGCTGAGATCAGCGTGACTTTTGTGGATAACGCTGCCATTGCAGAGCTGAACAACCAGTACCGCAACAAGCCGATGCCCACCGATGTGTTGAGCTTTCCTCTGGGAGAAAACGGCGTTTACGATGTGGATGAGAACAACGGCTGCAAGATGCTGGGGGATATCGTCATCAGCATGGAACGTGCTCAGGAACAGGCAACGCTCTACGGCCATCCGCTGCAGCGTGAAGTCGCTTTCCTGACCGTTCATTCCATGCTGCATCTGCTGGGCTACGACCATGAGAACGGTGGTTTGGAAGCCATGCGGATGCGCGAAAAGGAAGAGGCTGTGCTGACCCAGCTTGGCCTGCCCCGCACTGTCAGCTATACGGAATGATCAAAGATATCGGCAAAGGATAGGAGTTCTATTTTGAAAAACGCAGCACCCATGCAGCAGCATTACGATACCTCATCTGTGTTCGTGGCGGTCATCGGCCGCCCGAACGTGGGCAAATCCAGCCTGACCAATCGTCTGGTGGGGGAGAAGGTGGCCATTGTCACCTCCAAACCCCAGACGACCCGCACCCGCATCACCGGCGTTGTGACCCGCGGCCCCCTGCAGTATGTTTTGCTGGACACCCCTGGCGTGCATAAGGCCCACAATAAGCTTGGCAAGCGGATGGACAAGACGGCCAGCGATTCCATCGCAGATGTGGATGTTTCCATGATGCTGTTTGAGCCATACGGTGTCCTGAATGAGCCGGAAATGGTTCTGGTGGACGCTCTGCGCAGCAGCGGCGGCCCTGCCATTGCAGTCATCAATAAGACCGATCTTGTCAAGGAGCCTGCTGATCTGGAAGCCCGCAAGGCTGAGCTCAAGGAGCTGGGTGTGTTTGATGCCATTTACACCGTAAGCGTCCGGGCAGACGACCACTGTGAGGAACTGTTCGATGCCCTGAGCCAGTATGCTGTGGAGGGCCCGCACTACTTTGACGATGATGCCTACACCGATATGCCGGAAAAGGAACTGGTGGCGGAGGTCATCCGTGAAAAGGCACTGCTGTATATGCGGGATGAGATCCCGCACGGCATTGCGGTCGTGGTGGAGCGCTTCAAGGAGCGCCCCGGTACAGATCTGGTGGATATCGATGTAAATATCTACTGCGAGCGCGAGAGCCATAAGGGCATGGTCATTGGCAAGGGCGGTGCGATGCTGAAAAAGATCGCCAGCTCTGCCCGTGCGGACTGCGAAGAGTTTCTGGGCTGCCGGGTCAACCTGCAGTGCTGGGTCAAGGTCAAAGCAGATTGGCGGGACAATGAGTTTCTGCTGAACAACTTTGGCTTCAAACAGAACCCGAATAATCGTTGATTTTTCTCTTTACATTGCCCGGAACACTGCTCGGGCAGGGAGAATATGCAGATGGATACGATCGTAATACCTGGGCTTGTGTTAAAAGAGACCCGGTACAAGGAATCTGACCGGATTTTGACCATTCTTACACCGGAGCTGGGGGTCATTTCGGCCTCAGCACAGAGCAGCCTGCGGCTGAAGAACAAATTATTCAGCGCCTGCGGGCTTTTTTGCTACTCTGAATTTGTGCTGCTGCCAGGCCGGAATATGTACACCATCCGAGAAGCGGAAGTGCGCAACGTATTTCACGGCATTTCCTCCACCATCGAGGGGATGAGCCTTGCCATGTATCTTGCCGAGATGGCGGCGGCGCTTTCTCCTACGGGGGAGGAAGCTGCCAAGGAACTGCGCCTGCTGCTGAACTGCCTGTATATGATCAGCGAGGGTAAAACCGACCTGCGTGTGGTCAAGGCTGTGTTTGAGCTGCGCACCATGAGCGAGTGCGGCTTTCTGCCGCAGCTGGTCTGCTGCAAGATCTGTGAAAAATACGATGGCCCAGCGTTTTATCTTGACCCGCAGGAAGGCATCCTGCTCTGTGAGGACTGTGCGCAAAAGGCGGGCAAGGCCTGCAATCTGGACATGGGTGCCTTGTATGCCCTGCGTCATATCTGCCTTGTAGAGGATAAGAAAATATTTGCATTCAAGATTTCGGTCGGCAGTCTGGCAAAGCTGTCCATAGTGGCCGAGCGCTACGCTTTGACCCACCTGGACAAACCGCTGAAAAGTTACGACTTTTTGAAATCCGTTCTGCCTTGACCGGGATAAACAATTTTGATATAGGGAACAAACATGGAAACAAGCTATTTGAAAACTTTAGAGCTTGATAAGATCATTGCGCGTGCATCCGAGGGCTGCGTGTGCAAGGAAGCTAGAGAGCAGCTGCTGGCTCTGGAGCCTCAGTGCGACCCTGATGAGGTGCGTTACGCGCTGGAACAAACCGATGCCATCAACAGTCTGCTCATCAAGAACGGGTCTCCGCGCTTTGGCGGGGTAGAGGGTGTCAGCTCTCTGGCAGCCCGTGCGGTCAAGGGCGGTGTGCTCTCCATGGGGGAACTGCTGATGGTGGCCGGCGCTCTGCGCAACTTTCAGAACCTGACCAGCTGGTATGGCTCCTCGGAACATGATGCTCTGCCTACAGATGATCTGTTCTACGCGCTGGCACCTCAGCCCGGGCTGGAGCAGCAGATCTCCAGCGCCATTCTGGCTCCGGATGCCATGGCAGACACGGCTTCCCACACCCTGAACGAGCTGCGCAAAAAGATTCGCGCTACGGAAAACAGTATCCGCGACCGGCTGGAAAGCATGGTCCGCAATATGGATACCTCCAAGTATTTGCAGGAGAGTGTGGTCTCCATTCGTAATGGACGGTATGTTGTGCCCGTTAAGAGCGAGTATCGCGGCGAGGTGAACGGCATCATCCATGATGTCTCGTCCACCGGTGCCACCGTCTTTGTGGAGCCGCAGGCGGTCGTGGAAGCAAATGCACGCATTCTGCAGTATCGTGCACAAGAAGCGCAGGAGATCGAACGCATTCTGGTGGCATTTACGGCACAGGTAGCCGCCATTGAGCCTCAGTTCCAGTACAGCTACAAGGCAATGCTGGAAATTGATGTGCTGTTGGCAAAGGCTCGTCTGGCTCTGGATATGAAGGCATTCAAGCCCTCTGTCCGCACCGACAGCTCCTTTTCGCTCATCCGGGCGCGTCATCCGCTCATTGACCCCAAAAAGTGTATCCCTGTGGACATTGCGTTGGGCAAAGAGTATGATTCGCTCATCATCACCGGCCCGAACACCGGTGGTAAAACCGTCACCCTGAAAACGGCGGGTCTGCTGTGTGCAATGGCACAGTGCGGCTTCCTGATCCCTGCCGATGAACGCAGTGAGATCTGCGTGTTCGATGAATTTCTTGTGGACATCGGTGATGAACAGAGCATCGAACAGAGCCTTTCTACTTTCTCCGGCCACATGAAGAAGATCACCGGTATTCTGGAACTTGCCATGCCGCACACGCTGGTCTTATTGGATGAGCTTGGCGCGGGTACTGACCCTGCCGAAGGTGCAGCGCTGGCCGTAGCCATCATCGAGGAACTGCGCCGCCGCGGTGTGCTGCTGATGGCGACCACTCACTACGCCGAGCTGAAGGTGTTTGCGCTGGAAACCAGTGGTGTAGTCAATGCCAGCTGTGAGTTTGATCTGGAGACGCTGCGCCCGACTTACAAGCTGAGCGTAGGTGTGCCCGGCAAGTCCAACGCCTTCCTCATCAGTGAGAAGCTGGGCATCCCGGAGCGTGTCATTGAGGCAGCCCAACAGCATCTGTCTGCCGAGGATAAGCGCCTGGATGCAGTTTTGGGCCAGCTGGACGACCTGAAGCTGCAGCTGAAAGAGAGCCAGGACGAGGTTGAGGAGCTGAAGAATGAGGCTTCTCACCAACTGGAGGCCGCTCAAAAAAAGCGGGATGAATTGATCCAGCAGGGCGAAAACGAGTTGGAAGCTGCCCGTGCCAAGGCCCGTGCGCTGGCACAGCAGGTGGAAAGCAAGGCGTATGCACTGACCGATGAGCTGCGCCAGCTGCAGAAGGACGAGCGCCTGAGCACCCAGCAGAAAGCCCAGCGTGCCCGCGAGATCGCAAAGAAAGAATCCGAAAAGCTCTTTATCGGCACTGAGGTGGTGCATAACCCTGTCAAGGAGTTTGTCCCACTGAAGGATGTCAAGGTAGGGCAGGAGGTCTGCATTGCAGAGCTCAACCAGCTGGCCACCGTGCTGGCTCTGCCGGATAAAAATGGCGATGTCCTGGTGCGTGCCGGCATCATCAAGACCAAGGTCCCGCTCAAGGGCCTGAAGCAGCCGGATAAGCTCATCAAAGAGCCTCAGCCCAAAACCAAGGCACAGCAGCGCTATTCCCGCCTGACGGGCGATGCAAACCGGCCCAACGGCAGGGTAGAGCGTGTGCAGCGTTCGGCCAAAATGGAACTGAATCTGCTGGGTCTGACTGTGGATGAGGCTCTGCCTGAGGTGGATGCCTATATCGACCGGGCCATTCTGAACGGGCAGACAGTGGTGTACCTGATCCATGGCAACGGTACCGGTGCTCTGCGCACCGCGATCCACAAACATCTACGCGGAAACCGGATGGTAAAAAGCTTTCGGCTGGGCCGTTATGGTGAGGGCGAGAGCGGTGTGACCGTGGTTGAATTGAAGTAAAAACATACCGGGAGTTTCCTGGCAGCGCCCGTCCGGAAAATCATTCTTTGGGCGGGCGTTTCTTATAAAACGGCAGGGAAGTCATCATGGCAAAACATTCGGTACAGCGCAAAAGAAAGAAAAAGGGCAATGGCTTTTCCTTTGGCAGCGCAGTGGTTCTGGTTCTCTGTTTTATTGGTATCAGTTTTGGGTTGTATCTGTGGCAGTCTGCATTCTCCATTGGGCAGACATCACCGACCGTGGACGATGATGATTTTCGTCCGACCATCGGTGAGCCGCCGTACCGTATTGTGATTGATGCCGGACATGGCGGCTCAGATCCGGGTGCAAGAGGAGTGGTGCAGGAAAGCGAGATGACCGCTGCCACAGCGGAGGCTTTGAATGCCTGGCTGGAGCGTGACCCCAATTATATCCCACTGACCACCCGGGAAAGCTACGGCAGCACCGCAAAACCTGCTGAGCGCGCCGCTGCCGCCAATGCACAGGATCCGGATCTGTTGCTGTCCATCCATGGTAATTCAGCACCCGAAGGCTCCAGCGCAGCCGGGTTTGAATGTTATCCGGCTGTTCCGGGACGAGCATACCATCAGGAGAGCTATTATTTTGCAAAGCAGCTTGCCAAGGCTATGCAGGCGGCAGGGGCCAGCCTACGGGGACGCGGGGGAATCCGATATATCTATTACCAAGGGGAAGTAAAACAGCTGGTGGAGAGCAGCCACAAGGAAGTGCGGGTAGAGCGCAGCTTTACGATTCTGGAAGATGTAAATTGTCCAGCCGTGCTGGCAGAACAGTGTTTTGTGACCAGCGATACGGACGTAGCCCAGTTCGGCAGTGAGGACGGATGTAAGCGGACTGCTCGTGCATACTATGAAGCGATCTGCGCATACTTTGAAACCACACCATTGCCGGAAGAGTGATGGGTACATATGATCAGTCAGACCCTCTGAGATCTCAGAACCCGCAGCGGGAAGAGAGAGGAGGGTCTGATTTTTTGATTATTATCTTTTCGTATAATGCAGGTTATGCGAAACATAGGGAAGTGGAAAAGCCCTCTTTTCTGGTTTTAGGCATTTTTAAGGCCGCCTCGGCTCGATTTGAGCTCCGGCGGCCTGTTTTACAATAACTGTGTATTTTGCGTTTTTTACACACGTTTTTTCTGTTATTGATCTGTTTTGATCTGTTACAGCATCCGGTTCATTACAACGACCGTATAGTCCTGCGTGTGATTTCTCAATCCGGTATCTGTGAACTGATTCTTTTTCCAGAATGCTTCACTTTGCTTGTTGCCATCCACATAACCCAGCCGGATATACTCGTAACCCAGACTGTGCAGATACATACACAGCTCTGTGACGATCCTGCTTCCAATGCCATGTCCCTGTACAGAACGTTCCATCATAAAGAATCCGATGAAGCAGCTTCGTTCCGTTGGATAATGGTCAATAAAGTCCATCACAGCCACAAACTGCTGGGCATCATCAAAAAATCCGAGGTAATACTTATCCTGCGGTTCGTCCATTTTGCGCTGCGGCAAGGCACACATATCATCCCGAATGCTTTCCGCAGTTACAAATGGCGGACAATGTTCATAAAACTGCTCGTTTTTCTCACAAAGTCTTAAAATCAACGGAATATCGCGTTCTGTCAGCATCCGCACATGATAGCTCTTAGAGAAGTTGATATAGTTCATACAGTTTCCTTATCCCCGGGCATAGAAGAGATATCCACCCGGATACCATCATTGGCAGCACCCTCAAAAGCTTCCATCGGGCTGGCAGCTTCTTCAACATCCATCGAATCGGCGTTATTTTCCCCTCTGTTCTCCCCTGCTGCCCGTTTTGTTGTATCCAAGCGTGCTTTTTCGGGTGTGACCGTACCCAGCGGGTTCTGCTCAATGGCGGCACGCACCTGAAATTCTTGCAGATGCGTATAAATTTGCGTTGTACCCACACTGCTGTGACCCAGCAGCTGCTTGAGGGTCAGAATATCCACATTGCCGGTCTGATACATCAGCGTTGCCGCAGTGTGACGCAGCTTATGGGTGGAAAAGCCCTTGAGCCCGGCCGCTTTCATGGCACCGGTGACGAGCTGCTCCACCCTGCGGTTGGAAATGCGCTCCTTCCGGCGGCGGGTCACAAACACAGCCTTTTCCTTTGGATTCAGGCCCTCCATCGTGTTGCGTTTGGCCAGGTAGAGCTGCAGGGCTTCGACGCAGGCCTCATTCAGATAGACCATCCGTTCCTTGTGGCCCTTACCAAAGAGTCTGATTTGACGCTGCTCCAGATCGATATCGCCCAGATCCATGCCCACCAACTCAGAAAGCCGCATTCCGCAGTTCAGGAACAGAACCACCATGCAGTAATCCCGCTCCGGAAAATCGCTCTGATATTGCGTGCTCTCCAGCAGATCCATGGACTGTTCCGCTGTCAGATATTTGGGCAGGACTTTATCCTGCTTGGGCGGCTTGATGGAGGCGGTCGGGTTCTCTGTCAGCTTATTGACCTGATTGACCAAGTAATCATAAAAGCCGTGCAGGCTGGCCAGCCGCCGGGCGGTCGAGGATTTTTTGTTGCCGCATTCGCGGTTCAGGAAATAGAGATATTCATAGATGTCCTCTTTACTCACACTGCCCCAGAAGGCTGTATCCAGACCCTTGGGGTCAATATCCTTGATCTCCGTATCTGCCGGAACCAGCCCGCGGCGGCGTTTCATAAAACGAGAAAAACCGCGCAGATCGCAGTAATAACTGAAGGCCGTGTTGGCGCTTTTGCCCGCGATCACCTCCAGGTACCGCACATATTCCACAATATCCGGCGAAGCATCATCAAACGGCGGATGCTTGCCCGGATTTTTTTCATCAAGATAGATCGACATAGTTTCTCCGTAAATTCGTTACAACCGGTCTGATTTCAATGCATGGATCGCATCCGAGATATAAGCCGCACCTATCAGCTTCATGCCCGGATAATCTGCCGGGTTCAGGTGGGCAAGGCTGTGTTTTGGCACCACAGCCCGCTCAAAGCCGATGCGCTCGGCTTCCCGCAGGCGTTGTTCAAGGTTGGGCACACTGCGCACCTCACCGCCCAGACCCACTTCTCCAATGGCAATGAGCTTATCGCTCACGGGGCAGTCCAGCAGAGACGACACCATACACAGGCAGACTGCCAGATCGCAGGCAGTATCCCGCAGGGCAATGCCGCCCACTATGTTGATATAGACATCCAGATTGCCAAAGAAATACCCTGCCCGCTTTTCCAGAACGGCAATGAGCAGATTCATGCGGTTATAATCATAGCCGCTGCAGGCACGGCGCGGTGCCGGGAAATTCGTTTTGGTGGCAAGGGCCTGGATCTCGCTTAGAATGGGGCGGCTGCCCTCCATCGTACAGGCGACGCAGTTGCCGGAAACCCCCAGCGGACGGCCTTCCAAAAGCATCTGGGAGGGGTTTTCGATCTCCTCCAGCCCCTGCCCTGTCATATCAAACATGCCCAGTTCATTGGTGGAGCCATAGCGGTTCTTGGCGGCCCGCAGAATACGATAAGGCAGCATTTTGTCGCCCTCAAAGTAGAGCACAGTATCCACGATGTGCTCCATGACCTTGGGGCCTGCAATGGCTCCGTCTTTGTTGACATGGCCCACGATGAACATGGGAATCTCCTGCTTTTTGGCTACCGCCAGCAGACGGGCGGCGCTCTCCTTGACCTGACTGACCGTACCGGCCGAGGAAGAAAGATCCATGCAGCGCATCGTCTGGATAGAGTCGATGACTACAAGTTCAGGCTTTTCCTTTTCGATCAGGCCGCAGATCTCGTCCACATCGTTCTCAGCGGCAAGATAGATATTCTCCTGCGGCACTTTCAACCGTGCGGCACGCAGTTTGACCTGACGGACAGATTCCTCACCCGTGATATACAGAACAGAATGCTGGTTGGAGATGGCACCGCAGAGCTGTAAAAGCATCGTAGATTTGCCAACACCCGGTTCTCCACTGAGCAGAACCACACCGCCCAGCACAATGCCGCCGCCCAGCACCCGGTCGAGCTCCGAAATGCCGGTCAGAATGCGGCTTTTCTCTTCTGTAGTACTGATATCGGCCAACCGCCGGGCCGTCAGCGAGGTAACACCCTCCTGCCGGGCAGGTGCTGCCGCTTTGCTGCTGGAAAGCCCCGCCTTGGGTGCTTCCGCAACAACATCCTCATTCATGGTATTCCAGCTGCCGCAGCTGGGGCAGCGGCCCATCCAGCGCGGGCTGGTTTCGCCGCAGTTGGAGCAGACGTAAACAGTTTTGAGCTTTGGTTCCTTCATGGTGCACTCCCTGCAAAAACGCCGCTGGAAAAGCGGCGCTCAATTTCATTGTTCTTTTTTAGTTTACCACATTCTGTTGTCTGCCGCAACTGCTCCCTTACTTTACCTCAACAACGGTGATATTCTGGGCTGTCACACTGCTCTTGCTCAACACAATGTCACGGATCTGCGCTACCTGTGCGGCCGTTAAGGCATCGCCCGAGGTCATAACAGTCAGATCAGCCCGGCCCGACTGCAGAAAGCAGAGGCAATCCGCAAACCCCTTGGCCTTGACCATTGTCTCGATCTCGTTTTCTGCGTTGAGATCCGCAAGATTTCCGGTCAGCTGGCTGGTGTACTCCTTCTTTTCTTCTGCAGAGAGAGAAGCGGATTTCAGCGCTTTCTGAATACTGTCCATAGCTTCATCATGGGCCTTGGTTCGCTTGAGCCGCGCTTCCTCAAAGAACTTGGAGCCGCTGTTGTTTGCAACGCTCACAAGCTGAGCTTCGCCATAATTCTTGTTTGCACTGGAAACCGCCTCAGCTTCGGTCATTAGTTCATCTGTGACAGGAATGGTCTCCTGACTGACGGCAGAAACATTGACTGCATCCTCTTCCAGCGTCACGCCGGTGCGGGCATACTGCCAGTTCAGGTAAACGGCAATGACCAGTGCCGCTGCCAGAGTAATGGCTGTTGCTTTACGGGTATTCTTCGAGATGGCTCTCATAGCTGTTTCCTCCTTATATTACATGGTGCGTTATCCTTTGCGCTGTTCTACACAAATTCGATTGGCCGAAAGATCCAGCAGTGCCCGGACAAGCTCTGTGATGCGGGCAGCGACCCGGACATCTCCCCCACCATCACAGACAACAGCCACACCGCAGATGGCAGGCAGATAGGTCGTCTCTTCCAGGGCGGAGCCATCCTCCAGCAGAACATGGGTCTCCTGGTTCTGCATCTGGCCGGACTGCGTATCCACAGCATAGATCGTTTCTTCCCCACTTTCCAGTGTCACCATCACAACGGTCTTCCCTGCCCCATCGAGCTGTTCGATCAGCTCTTTCAGTTGCGTTTCCAATTGCTCTCGGTAGGCAGTTTCTGAAACAGCAGCAGAGCTGCCTGCATTTGCTGCGGGTTTTGCGGGGGTCGAGAATAATTCTGAGAATAAGATCAGCAGCATTGCCGCCACACCCAGAATGATCGCGAGCTGGGTGCGGTTTTGCTTCTGGAGCAAACCGGCAAAGAGGCTCTGTTCCCTGCTCTTCATCCGGAAAGGTTCCCCTCCTTTGCTTCCTGTCCGCTGCTGCGGGCATCCAGTTCAGCCCGAATGGCATCTTCCAGCGTGCCCATGGATGTGGGCGAAAGATCCGGCACAGAAAAGGACTGAACTTCTGTTCGGAGCTGAGGGATGACCTGTAAAAGCACCACTAAAATATATAGTCCAACCACGGCTTTTATGCACCGCCGGGCCCAGTTGTTTCCTGTGAGCCGGGCCAGCAGCTCTGCGCAGATACAGGCAGTGCAGAAGACCACAGCTGCGCTTTTCAATGTCTGCATCAAACACCTCCCAGCATAAAAAGAAGTGCGGTTCCTGTTACGGCCAGCCCGAAAAAGAGTGCGATACAGGCCATCATACACCGGACAGCGGAAGCAAAACAGGCAAGCAGTGCCTGTCCACGGTTGTTTCCGGTCAGGCTGCACAGCGTCCCGCAGAGAACGATACATCCCAGATGTGCAAGCATCCCGAGATACAGTGGCAGAAACTCAGCCAATAAAATCAGGATAGCGGCCATTCCAAGGCCGCTTTTGAGCAATTGGATGCCTGCCAGAACAGCCTCGGAAGCATCGCTCAAACTCTGCCCCACAATGGGAATGGTGCCGGTGAGAAACTGTCCTGTGCGAAGCGCCGTTCGGTCGAGCTGTGCGGCAGAGATGCGCTGGAATCCCAGCAGTGCAGCCAGCAGCTTTCCAGTAAGGGAAAGTCCCTTTTGCAGCAGTGTCCCTGCCGCTTTGCACAGGTTCCCCAGGCAGCTCTGTTCCGTGATGCAGCAAGCCATGCTCAATGCAAGGAAGCATTCCAGAATGGGCGGTACAAAGGCCGTCAGGGCCTGTGCCAGCAGACAAAGCAATGTCAGAAAAAAGCCGCTTGCGGCGGCCCCGGCACTTGTCTCACCGCCCATGATCAGAACACCGGAATAGACAGGAAGAAAACCGGAGAGAAAGCGGTTCCAGCTTTCAATCTGCGCGCACAGCTGCCGGGCAATTTCAAGCAATGGTTCCCACAGAAGGATCCCGCACCCACCGGCGCAGACAAGATCACACCAGCTGTGATCACCTTCCTCCCCAAGAAACAGACTGACTATGGCAGACAGGAGCAGAAACAACAGCAGTGCGGCATAACCGCGGATGCTTTCCCGCAGTGTCTGGAACAGCGACGAAGTGCAAAAACTTTGCAGAACGCTCCACGGGTCTTCTGCTGCCTGCAAAGCATCCACAGGACTTTGGTCGAGATAAGGCTGCCAGAGCTCTGCTCCCGGCAGCTGTGTGTGCAAATCGGCACTCTCTGCCGCAAAAGCTGTCGGGGCGCACAGGCAGAGGCTTGTTCCCACCAGCAGAAAAGTCCACCACTTCCAGTTCTTCATCTTGCAATGCTCCCAATCGTCTGCAGGATCTCTTCCAGCAAGGGCCACGCCGCCGCCAGTACAAGACACCGACCTGCCAGCCCAACACACCACCCTAAAGATTCTGCCCCGGCTTCCTCACACAGGGTGCGGGTATAATCTGTCAGCAGAACAATAGCCGCACTCCGTACAAGGCAGGAGAAAGCCCCGCTGTCAGCTTGTCCAGCCAGGCGTGCTATGCCGGAAAGTACTGTCCGGATGCTTGTCCCGGCCCGCACCAGCAGCACCAGCGCTGCCCCAAGGGAGAGCAGGAGTGCATAGACGGGGGCCTGCTTTTCCAGAGCTGCATAGAGCAGTGCCGCGAGCAGCGCAATGCCGAACACAGCCACGGCTGCACTCATAGTGCAAACAGCGACTTGATGGTAACGAACAGCACACTGATCTGTTTGACCAGGATGGACAGCACGACCACCAAACCTGCCAATGTCGTCATCATTGCCTGATCCTCCCGCCCGGAGCGGATCAGCAGTTGGTTCAGCACGGCAACAATGATGCCAATGGCCGCAATTTTGAAGATAAGGTCAATCTCCATCCGCGTCCTCTCCTTTTGAGCTGATTCATCCCAGCAGAATGGCAGCTGCAAGCCCGGCGGCCAGGCCCAGCTTGTGCGAAAGCATCGACTGCGTTCGGGCCGCAGCTTCACCTTCTTGCAAGGCTGCCTGAAACTGTGCCTGATACAATTCCAGCCGTCTGCACTCCTGCTCCGCTTCCAACCGCCCCAGGCCTGAAAAACATTCTGAGAAGCGGGTGCGTTCTTCTAAGGTCAAGGAGGGAAAGGGCTCCAGCGTTTGTAACGAAACCGTTTCTGGTGGAAGCTGCCCATCCTGTATCAACTTCCGGCAGAGAAGATTCAGGTCACTGCGGCGGAAGCTGATTTCCTGATGCAGCGTTTCCAGCAGATCCAGCGTTTTGCGCAGGGCTTCCAGATGCGCCTGCGCCTGCTGATGAAAACTGTCGCCTGCGCACCAGCCGCAGACGACAAAACAGCAGACACTCACCCAGCGCAGAGGGCTCATAAAAACCGCACCTCCCCGATGCAGCCGGGTGCTTGTCTGCCGGTCAGCCAGACGAGCACCCGCACCGCGCCGCGCTCCATCAGATATTTTACCTGTGGGCGCATGGTCGCCTCTTCGGGTGTGGCAGCATGAAGGGTGGCGATAAAATCCACCCCGCTGAACAGACCCTGCTCCAGCGCTGTGACCTCATCCAGACCTCCCAGCTCATCCAGCAGGATCACCTGTGGCGAAAGGGTGCGCAATGCCATCTGCACTGCTTGTCCCTTGGGGAGCCCGGCAAGAACATCCAGCGCCTCGCCCTGTGTATTCCCGGCAAAGAGCTCCCGCCGTTCATCGATGACCGAAAGGATCTTCTGCTGCCGGACGAGCTCCCGGGCAATACTGCGCAGCAATGTGGTCTTGCCGCTGCCCGGCTCTCCAACAAGAAGCATCCCGATGAAATGCCCCCGCAATGCTGCGGTCAGTTCCTGTGGAAGCGGAACGGTCTTTTCCCGGGCAATGCGCAGGTTGACAGAGGTAAGCTCCTGCAGAACCGTGCCCTGTTCCGGGTTTTGCAAAAAACGCCCGCCAAGCCCTGCCCGACATCCATTTTCCAGTGTGACATAGCCCTGTGCGATCTCTACCTGATGGGTATGGACTGAACCGCCGCAGAGGGTGAACAGGATCTCTTCCATTTGCAACGGGGTCAGCTGCATCGTTTGCAGTGCGTTCAGTTCAGGTGCCAGCTGTGTCGGTGTGCAGCTGCACCCCTGCACCGTAAACTGTGGAGCACAGCCCAGCCGGAGCCGCAGCTCATGTACAGTCTCTGCGTCTTCTGATGGGAGCTGTCCCAGCGGCCTTGCCAGCCATTGGGGCAGTGTCTGCACCACCTGATAATACTCGTCCATCTTCTGTTCTCCTTCCGTGTCCTTTGCCATCAATGTATGCACCGGCCCGGAGGTTAGAACCCGCAGTGCGCAGAAAAGCCCGCACAGCATCCAAACTGTACGGGCTTTTTAGAACAGGTTTTCTGATTATTGCTGGGACTTATCCTCTGCGATCATAGCAAGGAACTCTGCTTCGGTCAGCACAGGCACACCCAGTGCCTGTGCTTTGGTCAGCTTGGAACCTGCGGCGGCACCAGCCACCACATAAGCTGTTTTTTTGGAAACAGAACCGCTGGCTTTGCCGCCATTCTTTACGATGAGCGCCTCAGCTTCACTGCGGGAGAGTGTTTCCAGTGTTCCGGTCACGACCAGCGTTTTCCCGGCGAGCTTATCACCCTTGGGCTCCCCCTTCCACTGCATGTTCACACCGGCATCGGCCAGACGGTGCACCAGATCGGTAGTGCCATCCTTGGCAAAGAATTCAGTCACGCTCTGGGCCATCACGCCGCCAAAACCATCGATCTCGCCGATCTGCTCCTCGGTTGCTTCCCGGATGGCCTGCAGAGAACCAAAATGCTCTGCCAGCAATGCGGCGGCTTTATCGCCGATGTTGCGGATTCCAAACGCAAACATCAGCTTATCCAGATTGTTCTGCTTGGAAGCTTCGATCGCCTGCAGCAGATTGTTTGCACTCTTTTCCTTGAACTTTTCCAGCGTGAGCAGCTGCTCTATTGTCAAGTCATAGAGATCTGCCGCAGAGTGTACCAGCCCTTTATCCACCAGCTGCGTGGCGACCATGGTGCCCAGACCGTCGATGTCCATTGCATCCCGGGATGCGAAGTGGATGATATTGCGGAGTGCCTGCGCAGGGCATTCCGGGTTGACACAGCGCAAAGCGGCTTCATCTTCCAGGTGCACTGCCGGGGCACCGCAGGAAGGGCAGAATTCCGGCATCTGGTAAGGCTGAGCATCCGGTTCGTGGCGGGTCACACCGATGACCTCCGGAATGATATCACCCGCCTTGCGCACCTGAATGGTATCTCCGATACACAGACCCAGTTGACGGATAAAATCTTCATTGTGAAGGGTGGCACGGGAAACCGTGGTACCTGCCAGAAACACCGGGTCAAAGCAGGCGGTGGGAGTCAAAACGCCGGTGCGTCCCACGCCGACTTCAATACTGCGCAATGTGGTCTCCTTGACCTCGGGAGGATACTTGAACGCAATGGCCCAGCGAGGGAATTTGTTGGTGGAGCCCAGCAGTTCCCGCTGTGCAAAGTTGTTCACCTTGATCACGGCACCGTCCATATCAAAATCCAGTGCGGCACGGTTCTGGCCGATCTGCTCGATCTCTGCAATGGCATCCTCGATATCGTGCACGATATGATAACGCGGGGAGACTGGCAGGCCCAGACTCTTGAGGTAGTCTAGGCTTTCGGCATGGCTGGTCAGCTCCCTGCCCCGCACCTGCTGAACATTGAATACGAAGATGGACAGCCCCCGGCTGCCGGTAATTTTGGAATCCTTCTGACGCAGAGACCCTGCGGCAGCATTGCGCGGATTTTTGAACGGTGCCGCACCCTGTAATTCCTGTTCCGCACAGAGGTGCTGGAAGGCATCGTGCGGCATGTAGACCTCGCCGCGCACTTCCAGATATTCCGGGGCATTTTTCAAAGTCTTTGGAATGCGCTTGATGGCCTTGACATTGGCTGTCACATCTTCACCCACCACACCGTCGCCGCGGGTGGACGCACGCACAAGTACGCCGTTTTCATATTCCAAGCTGCAGGAAAGGCCGTCGATCTTGATCTCGACGACATATTCCGGCTCGATCCCGGCTTCCCGTACCCGGCGGTCAAAATCACGCAGTTCGTCATAGGAAAACGCATCCAGCAGGCTTTCCATCTTCACAGCATGTGTCACCTTGGCAAAGCGCCCGCTGGGGGTGCCGCCCACTTTCTGGGTCGGGGAATTCGCAGTGACCAGCTGCGGAAATTCTGCCTCCAGTGCTTTCAGCTCCCGGGTCAAAGCGTCATATTCAAAATCCTCCAGCTCCGGGGCATCCTGATCATAGTATAAACGGTTGTTCCTTTCAATGATCACGCGCAGCTCTTCTGCGCGTTTGCGTGCCTGTTCCAGTTCCACGTTCGTTTACTCTCCTTTTCCCAATACCAATACAGTAATTATACCATATTTCAAAAACAAAATACAGCAAAAAGTGCTGCCGGTGGCTCGGGAGTGAACGTGTCGAATCCTAACAAGACAGTCACTTTATTTTGCCCAGGTGGGTTCCTCCGTGCCATCATAATCGAACAGGCCGTCATTTTTCTCTTCCATGGCCTTGATCATGTGGTAGGTATACTCGTTGTACGGCGTGGGAATCCCAAGCTCCTTTCCCATCCGCATCAGAGCACCCGAAAACATATCGCTCTCTGTGTGCCGTCCGGCATCCAGATCCTGCAGAGTGGAATAACGGGCCGTGGCAGGAACAGCGCATCCGTGGCTGACGGCATCTGCAATGCGTAGATCAATGCCCCGTGCAGTTGCAATGGCTTCCAGTTCCCGGCGCAGGCCATCGCTGACGGCTTTCATGTGGACGCTGTCCCGGTAACAGCCTACACCGGCCCCCAGAATCGCCTGCGGCAGATTGTTGCAGACGTTCAGCCGGAACTTGCTCCACATCTCTTCCTGAATATGCTCCGTGACCCGGAAGTTGACCCCGGAATCCGTGAACAGTTCCCGCACTGCCTGGACACGTTCACTCTCAAACGGTGCAAATCGCTCGCCATAGATCACGCCAAGTGTTGCATCCGGGTCAAAATGGTAACCGTCTGCTTCCTTATGTGATGCAACTTTGATGAAGGAATACAGCAGATGCTCTGCACCCACCTGTGCGGCGATCAGCTCCTCGCTGTCCACACCGTTCATCAGACTCATCACAACGGTATTGCTGCCGACAGCGGTCTTGATGCTTTCCAGAGCTCCGGGCAGTGAGCCATATTTCAGTGCAACGACCAACAGGTCTACGCCCTGCGCTTCCTGCGGGGTCCAGACCTCCGGGCGGTAAACTGCTCCATTGATGGCGCAGCCGCTTTCTTTCAGCCGCCGGGCACGGTCGCCTTCCGCTATCACACCCAGACGGATATTATCCTTTTTAGAAAGCCCCCAGATGATGTAAGAGCCCACCGCTCCAGCGCCCAAAATGGCAACAGATTGTATTTTCATGTTATGTTCCCCCTCTTTGATTTGTCCGATTCTATTGTAGCACGAATTCGATTTACTGGAAAGCGAAATGAAAATGCGAAGCTATTTTTGCACATAGCTTTTACAGCAATTAGATTGCAGCGGATGCTGATGTGCCGCGAGGCAGCGGATATGCTGGGCGCAACTTTCAAATTGACCGCAAACGGTGCCAAAGTGCTTTAAAGCAGAACAAAAAGCCCCCGGAGAACGTTTCACGGCTCTCCGGGGGCTGATTTTACGCGTTATAAAACGTAGATACGTCTGTTATTCTCAGATAGAAATCGTGTTGCACAGATTCTTTTGTACGGAAAATCCATCGCATCATCGCCTGTTCCTCTCCGCCTCTGTACAATTGATGCACAATCATCAAACCTCATTTTACGTTCCTGCGCGTTTATTTAATTCTATGTCGCAATCGTCCATCTTCCGAAAAAAATGTTGATTTTCCATTGACACATCAAAACTACATTTTGAATCTTTCATCCTCAGACCATCGCTCCCATGGACTATTCACTCGCAAAATAAAAAAAGAAAATACCCTGTAAAAACCGCCAGCAGGCAGCCTACAGGGTATTCTCCTATGAGCCCTACGTCATCCGCCAGAATATCATCCTGACCAGAATCCAACTTTAGGCTCCATTTTGATTACTTCCCGGCGTTGTTCTCCGCCTTCAGCCGTGCAAACAGTTCGTCTGCCTCGATGGCCTCCTTGGTGAAGGAGTTGTTCTTCCACCAGTTGATAATAGCCACCACAACGGTGATAAGGGTGCTGACCAGCTGCTGAAGCTGCTCGTTGTCGATGGGCAGCGGGCTCTTGTTGAACGAAGCCAGCAGACTGTTCAGCAGTGCCACGATCAGGCAGATGGTTCTCGCCCAGGTCGCGGCGCTTGCGTTGGTGTATTTTTCCATTTTGATATCCTCCTGTTCAGGCTGTGTGGTCTTCCCGCAGCGGCAGTGCCTTCATCCGCTCGTACAGGTTCGTGCCGGTGCCGTTGCCCTTCAGTTCGTGGTACGCCTCGTATACGAATCCCACGTTGGTCAGCCCTTCCGAGTCAACATACCCTTGCTGGATGTAGTACCGGCAGCTCTGATAGAGTCTGTCGTGGAGCAGAGCCTTCACCGCTTTTTTCAGTGCCTTCTGCTCCTGGATGGTGGCGTAGAACGCCTTTCCCGCCCATCCCAGTGCTGCCGCGATGATCAGGGAGACCACCTCGTTGAAATGGGTCACGATAAAGCTTTCCGTGGGGTTCACGCTCCCTTCACGCTTGTCAGACCCGCTTTTGCAATGATACTCGGGTAATCCTTGTAGACATGGTTCATGTCCACCACGCCGCTCACACCAGCCACCTTGCCCTTGGAGCTGTACTGCCACATACCGTGCTTGCGGGTCGGCCGCTTGTTCCGGTAGTCCGCCAGCCATAGGTCAAAGTCGTTTAGCTGCCACATGTTCATGTTGTAGTCGGCAAAGTTCGAGTAGGTGTACAGGATCGCGTACAGCCCCCACTTTTCAATCTCCCGGAGCTCCATTTTGACAAGTTTCGTCAACTCTGCTGCGGGCAGACCTTTCAGACGGGGGTCCTCCACGTCCATAGCAATGGGCAGCTCAAAGCTCTTTCCTTCCAGGCAGGTCTTGAGCAGGTTCAGCTCCTTCTTTGCCATGCCTTCCGTTACCGCAACGGTGTAAGCATATACGCCAACTGGCAAACCCACAGATTTTGCCCCGGCATAGTTCGCTTCAAAGCACGGATCGACGTAGAGCTGCCCGCTCTTGGTGGAAACTGCACGGATCATCACGCCACCTACTTTTCCGCTGGCCTTGACTTTTTTCCAGTCAATGGTTCCCTGCCAGCGGGAAACGTCGATGACATCAAGCATTCCCCTGCTCCTTCAGTTTCTCGGCCAGCTGGATGCACAGCTTTTCGTACTCCTCTTCGGTCAGGCTGTCATTGGCAAAGAAGATATCCAGCTTCTTCTGCATCCTGTCGGTCTTGCCACGTTCGATCAGGCGTGCACAGGTGTTGTAGAGTTCCATTTTGAGTCCTTTCTGCTCACGTTCTGCATGAGCCATCTTAATGTAAAAAATCGCTCATCGGCATTCCTTTTCAGTATGCCAATAAGCGAAACGATACAAATGGGCTGACCCGACTCTTATTCCTCCGGCGTAACCCCCAGCTCCAGCAGCGTCAGCCTATACTCCTGATCCACCATCAGGGTATCGGTGTCGGTCTGGGCACTTTGCAGGGCGGCCAGTGTTTCGGGCAGGGTGTCCACGGCTTTCTGTTTTGCCGCTGCCTTCTGCTGTGCCTCTTTCTGTGCAGCCAGCTCTTCGGCGGTCGGCGGCTGTGGCACTTCCCCGTATTCGTATACCTCATACTCCGCCCCGCATAGCCGGATGCCCCAGTAAGCTTCCCCGGGCTGTGCGTTTTGGTTGTGTGCGTTCACCGCAGCCTCGATTGCGCTGTAATCTGCCGGGGTGCCGTCGGTCTCGGTCGGAATCGTGTACCCGGGGCGGATCGTTGTTTCTTCCATTTTGAACTCTCCTTTCCGGGTGCTCAGTTAATATAATTCTGGTCCATGAACCAGATCTTAACCGTTGTCACCAGCGTGTTCAGCGGCAGCACGATGCAGGGGCGCAGACCGTACGAGTCCTCTCTGTGGCGGCCTGCACTGGAGAAACCTCCATCCGCATAAAACGTATACATATAGTTTCCGTTATGGGTTCGCTTGGAGCGTGTCCAGTATTCTTTATCTGCTTTTCGCTTGTCGGTGGCAGCAGTTGTGTAGTCGAAATAGTCCAGCTTTGCACCCTCCTGCGCCATCAGGCCATCAATGCCCTGCCAGGTATAAACCCCCATCTCGACTGCGGAAAGCAAAAAGCACTTTCTCGAAAGGCCGTTTGAGCCGGAGGAAACATTGGCCGAGCTGTAATCCGCCTGCTTCACGTAGGGCAGATGCACGGTCATCAGGCGGTTTGCCACACTGGACTTGATATTTCCGCCCGGGTAGTTGACACACCAGTTGTCCAGCGCCCATCCTTCGTAGCCGTAGATGTAGTTACTGCTATCGATCGCTGTTGAGCCAGCAATGTTTGTTCTCCAGAGCCATGCGCCGTTTGCCGTGCTGTCGTACAATCCGCCGCCCGGAACGCCTTTATGGATCAGCTTATACCAGTAGGTATTTTTGCCGCTTGGGTCGCTGATGCCAAATTCAGTCCCCAATGCAAAGGAACTGATGGGATTGCCGCCGTCATAGAACTTCTTGGCCACGCCGTCCACGCCGATATAACCCTTGTGTACCTGCCTTGCGGTACCGCCCACGCCGGTGTAGATCTTGGAGACCGATTTGGCACTTCCGTTGATTCCGGTATAAATCGCCATAATCAATCCTCCTTACGCATATACAAGCAGAACCGTGCCGGTTGCAAGGCTGCTTCCCGCACCGGGGTCACTGGTTTCGGATGTGATGGTGCTAACCCCGAGCCAGCTTTTCAGCACATCCTTGGAAACATCTTTGATTTTCGTGCCGTCGTCCGTATAGCCTGCAATATGCGTCAGATTCGACGTGTTAAGGCCGTCGCTCGCATAGCCGACTTGGATTGTTCTGGATGCGTCCTTATAGTCGGTTACGCCGGTTGCTTTTGTAGCGGTGCTTGCATTACCCTCCAGCGAACCAATGAATTTGTTGGCCCTGACATTTGCAAAAGCGCCGCTTCCTCGACCGTCATTGAACCGATACTCATCAATGGTGTTGTCTCGGTATCCCCAGTAGACAGTGTTGTCTTTTGGGGTGCCAACAAAATTCACTTCATTATTTTGCTCGAACGCCAATTTCGAGTGGTTATGCACACTCGGTGGAAACGTCTCCGGCTTATCCGTCACGGAATTCCAGTCCGTCTTGATGCTCTTGAACTTGTCGCCAACAGCCTTTGCGTCTGCCGGTGCGCCGTCAATGGTCAGGGTCTTGTCGGTGTTCACCACCTTCTTGGCCGCTTCCACCAGTTGGCGGGCTTCGTTCTCGCTGGCCTTGGCGTTTCCTTCGCTGGTCTTCGCATTTTTCTCGCTTGCCGCCGCCTTCCCTGCGCTTGCTTCGGCTTCCTTGGCCTTGGCGGTGCAGGTGGCCACGCTGGTCCCCATGCTGTCAGCGCTGGCTTTTGCGTTGGTCTCGCTGGTCTTGGCGTTGGCCTCGCTGGTGGCAGCTTTCGTTTCGCTGCTCTTGGCATTGGTCTCGCTGGTCTTCGCGTTGGTCTCCGAGGTCTTCGCCGCATTCTCGCTGGCTTTCGCATTCGTCTCGGATGCCTTTGCGTTGCCCGCACTGGTCTTGGCTGCATCCTCACTGGCTTTGGCGTTGGTCTCGCTGGTCTTTGCCGCGCTGGCCGAACTTGCCGCCGCAGAAGCCGAGGATGCCGCAGCGTTCTGGCTGGCCTTTGCCGCATTCTCGCTGGCTTTCGCATTGGTCTCGCTCACCTTGGCAGCATCCTGGCTTGCCTTTGCCGCATCCCGTGCCGCCTCGGCCTGACGGAGCAGCTCTTTGATGTTGGTGATGCTCTGGTTCACAAAGTCCCGGGTCCACTCCATTGAGCTGGCGATGTATTCACGGACTTCCCGGCCGTAGATCGCCTTCCGGATGCCCGTGATGATCACATCAAAATCCATTGATATTCTCTCAACCTCCTCCATTTTGAGTCCTTACGAACTGCTCAGGTTGCCCAGCAGCTGGTTCAGGAAACTGATGATCGCCTGTGCGATCGTCCACACGCTGTCCATGGCCTGCTTCTGCACCTGCTGTTTGGTCAGTTTCTCGGGGGTCAGACCAAAGGTGAACTGCTTCTCGTTCGGCGCATCCAGCGGCAGCTTCAGCTTGGTGCACACCAGCCACTTGTCGATCTCGTGGGGGCTGGAGATGATATGGGTCTTGATCAGAAATCCCAGTCGGTCGTTGCTTTCCCCGCTGTCCACCCGGTCGTAAGCGGTCAGGGTCATTACGGGCTCGATGTTCTGCTTGTACCCCTTCAGCTCGGTCTGTGCTTCTTTGCGCAGGTTGTCGTTGTTCGTGTTACCGTCGATCTGGATGCACTTCTCAATGATGCCGTACTTTGCTTCTGCCGCCTCGTCCCGCACCGTTTCCGAGATCGCGCTCACGGTGGTCGTTTTGAAGATCCACCATCCGCTGGTGGTCGTCTGGGTGCCGTATGCGGTCACACGGGTCACCACGTCACTGGACATCTGCTCCACATAGCTGAAATCCAGCAGGTTCACGCCATATTCAATGGTCTGTGTCGTGGTGGCATCTGTGTCCACAAGGTAATCGATGTACACCCGCCATACCGCAGTGCCGTTGTCTGCCCGCACGATCCGTGTCCGCAGGTATCCGTCGTACTCTTCCAGCAAAAAGGTGTTCAGCAGGCTCCACTGGCTCTCGAACAGGGTTCCCTTGCTGGAGGTGTCGATGGTGCGCCCGGGCTGGATGTTCACCTTTCCGATGCCAAAGGTCCCATAAGGCCCCTGATAGTAGTCCTTCAGGGCCTGCGTTGCAAGGTAGAAGATGCTGTTGGAGGGCACACTCGACCACTGCTCCAGCTGATTGTCCGTGGTCAGATAGTAGGTTCCGCCGTTCACCTTCGGCACAAATCGCTGGAGATATCCCAGCACGCCCTCGGCATACAGCTTGTAACTCAGGTCAAACAGCTTTTCCGTCTCGGTCACATAACCCAGCCAGATCGGTTTGCCGTCCTCTTCCACCACCAGCCACGTTTTCTCGTACTTCAGGGTGGTGTACACAGGGTTCTTGTAACTGCCGAATGCCGTGTTGATCTGGTATGGAATGGTCGCCTCAAAGCTGCCGAACTCGTTTTTGGCCAGGTTCAGCACCGGGTCTTCGAGGAATCGGTTGGAAACGCTTCCTTCTACCGTGTCACCCTGGGAATCAAAGATGCACTCCCGGGTGTCCCACTGGAAGCCCAGAGCGCTCGTGCCGTTAAAGGTCTCCGTTTTCTTCGAGATGGTTCCCGCATAAACTCGATATCCGATGGCTCCTCCCTCCTCTCTGCATCCATTTTGAAATCAACTCACAAACTTTCCCGTACTGCCAAGGGGAACGGATTAAACCCCTCAGTCAGCTTCGCAATGACGGTGGGGTTTAGCCCATTCGCAAGCAACAACCCACCTGAAAGGCTCATAAGTACGCTGGCTGGTAATACAGGTTGAGCGTACCAGCGCCGGCCGCGCTCACTCCCACTTCGTACACGTCGTATCGCAGATCGTTGTCAATCAGGCCGATGTCCGTCTTTCCCATGCTCTCGTCCAGTGTGGAACTATAAAAGGGATCACCCTTCACTGCCGGAAGTCCCAGCTCCTTTGCCTTTTCGTAGGGGTAGGTCTGGCTCTTTGCCAGCGAGATCGCCAACAGGCCGTTCCCGGTCCATTTTGCTTGCAGCAGGCTCGGTTTTTCGCTGGGCGGCATCCGGAAGGTCATGTTCTGGAGTGCCTTGATGGGGATATCCTTGCAGTAGGGCACGGCCAGATCGGTCTCAAACCCAAAGGTATCCCACACCCAGTCCTCCTGAATGTTGTCGTACAGGAATTTGAACGGGTAAAGGCTGTAAGCAAAGGTCACAACGCTGTGTCCGTTCTTCTGCTTGATGCCCCCGTTCACCCAGACACGCCCCAGATAAAAGAACGCCGGGTCATCCTCCAGCCGCACTCTGGTCTGTGCCGGGATCGAGTTGCTCTTTGCCAGCGCTCTGGAAAGATACTCCAGCGCTCCGGTTCCCACAGGGGTCGAAAGATTCTGCCCCCGCCACTCGTCCGTGTCCAGATAGAACTCCCAGCTCCCCTCCCGGGCCTTGAACACCGGGTAACCCGTCAGGCTCTTGGAGAGGTAGGTAGTTCCGTCTCGTCCGGGCACGTCCACAGAGAGGATCTTCTCCACCGGGGGAGCCACCACAGGCCGGGAGACCGGGATCATCTTCCAGTCATCCCAGGTGTTCTTGTCACCAATGGTGATGGAATGGTACATGGCTCCTCCTTAACTCAGCATGTCGGCAGGCGGCTGGAAGTCATAGGAGATGGTCAGCGTCACCCGTCCGTCGTTGCCGTTCTTGACGTTGCTGATCCAGCAGCGCCCTTTGTAGCTTCTCGTCTGCGCGGTGGAGAGCACGGTTCCGCCCAGCTCCATCCGCACCTCGCATTCTCTTCCCTGAATGATCCGCATCAGCCGGAAATAGGTGCTTGTCCAGTCACCTTCCCGGCTCGACCAGTCGGGGTAAAGCTGAATGCTCTGTTCGGTCTTGTCGGGGATGCCGCATCGCTCCCGCACATCGTCCATGGCGTGCCGTCCGTAGTCATCCCAGCTGGAATGTGGTACGCCGTCTGCCACGTAATAAAAGTCCCAGCTTCCGGTCGAGTTCTGGAACACCCTCTTTCCCAGCGGAGCCTTTTCCGGCGTGCCGTGGTAGGAAGGGAAATCCATCGTCTCGTATTTTTCCTCAAAGGCATTGACATGCAGGGGGTTCAGGGGGACCAGATTGAAGTCTCTCGTGCTGTATTCCCGGGAAGCCCCTGCATTGTCATATACCTTAAAAATAAGCCCCGCAAATGTGGGGATCTTTGAGGAAAGCGCCGGGTCAGTTGCGCTCCGTCCCATCATCGGTTGTTCCTCCGGTTGATCTTCCCCAGCCCTTCGTCCACGTCGTTGATGATCTCGCCCACCAGTTTCCGGCCGTTCATCTGGACCTTCATGCTGGCCACGGCCCGGGCAATGCTGTCGATGTGCTCTCCCAGTGCCTCCACGCTCGAAACGATGTCGGCGTTGGGGTTTGCCTTCTGGTCAGCCTTGTTCGCTTCTTCCTGCTGGGCCTTGGTCACCTCGGCTCTGCGCACCACGTTGGCGGCAAGGCCTGCGGTGCGCTCTGCATTCAGGGCCACCGTGCCGTTCTGGAACAGGGTGTCGTTCAGCCAGTCCACTCCATTTTGAACGTCGCTCATGTCCACTACGGGCTGGATGCTGGGTTCATACTCGAAGTCGTCGCTGGCAATGTCGCCCACCCGATGGGCCAGATCCATCATGGTGGAAAGGGCCGTGTCGCTCACGTCCTGTACGCCCTGCACCACGAAGTCGGTCTCGTCGGTGATGCCCTGCGCTAAACCCAGGCTCAGGTATTCGCCGATGCCCGCCATCACGCGGCTGGGGGAATGGATGCCAAAGAAGTCGCAGAATCCGTTTACGATGCTGCTGCCGAAGTCGCAGATGCTGTTCCATACCGTACCTGCCGCGCCGGTAATGCCCTGCCACAGGCCGGAGATCAGGTTTCCGCCAACCTCCACCAGGCCCTTGAAGCCGTTGCTGATCCAGTCCCACAGGTGCGAGAAGGCATTTCCCAGCCAGTCAAAGAACCCGCTGAAGAAATCACTCACCTTGTCCCAGTTGGCGATCAGCAGTCCGCCGCCAACAACGGCCGCGCCAATGAGCCAGCCTTCGGGGCCAATGGAGCCCAGCACACTCATCAGAGTGCTGCCCAGTTCTCCCAGACCGCCCAGTAAACCCCCGGAGCCGGTGATCATCTCGCCAATGCTGCCAAGGCCACCCAGTGCTTCTCCCAGCAGTCCCGTTCTGCCCGTGGCAGAGCCCAGCAGACCGCCCATGTTGCCCAGGATGCTGCCAAGGTTCTTGGTCGCGCCGGTCACCTTGACCACCTGTCCCAGCACCTTCACGGTACCGCCGCCCTGTGCCAGCTTGTTGAAGGTCAGCATGGTCTTTCCAAGATTCATCATCGTCTGGCCAAACTCGCTGCCCATAAAGTCCAGCACGGTGGTAATGCCGCCGGTCACTGCCCCGCCCCAGTCACCGCTCACAAGGGCGGTAATGGTGCCAAAGAGGTCGGTGATCACGTTGGTCACGCCGTCCTGGGTGGCCACGCCAAACGCCTTGCTGAGCTTCGAGGCCAGTTCCGGAGCGCTCTTCTGCACCTGTGCCCAGACGCTGTTGAAGCCCTCCTGAATGGGCCGCCAGTTCTTCGAGATGGAGTAGCCCAGCTGCATCATCATCCGCTTGCCGGAGTCGTCCAGCTCAAAGGCATCCGCCAGATTCTCCGCAAAGCCTACAAAGTTGTACTGTTCGCTCTGCAAGTCGGCCAGTGCGTCCAGTGCGGTCTCGCTGTTCTTGCCGAACCTCTTCACAGCCTCGTCGTACTTCAGCTGCTTGTTCGTCACCTTCTTCAGGCTGTAGCTCATGCTGTCCAGTGCACTGCCCACGCCGATGATGGCGGTCATGGTGCCCTGGGTGGCTGCTTTCCGTGCCTGGGCGCTGTCGGCTCCGTACTGTTCAACGGCAGCTTTGTAAGCGTCCTCCCGGCCCGCAAGGTCCCCGTCGCCGTAGAGCTTGGCCAGCATGTTCTGCCGGTTGGTCACCAGCTTCTCCTGCTTTTCCAGGTAGGAGACCTTGCTGTCGTAGGCATCCAGCTGGGCCTGATTCAGCTCGTTAATGAGCTTCTGCTGTTCGGTCTGCGCTTCCAGATACTGCTGGTAGGCCGTCTGGGTCTTCTGGCTTGCCTCACCGAACTCGTTTTTGATGGCGATGTAGTCCTTCTCGGTGGCCAGCAGGATCTCCGCCTGGTTTTTGATCTTCCGGTTGATGTAGTCGATCTTCTTGTTGGACTTCTCGGTCACCTCGGCGCTGTCCTCGTACAGGGCGCTCCACAGCTCGTATTCGTCCTCAGCGGTCTTGGCATCGGTCTCGTACCGCTCCTGAATGACCTTCAGGATGCTGTCCTGCCTGCTCCTCTGAAGCTCCGCCAGTGTTTTCTGCTCGCTCAGCAGGGTGCCGTATGCGTCCTTGGTCTTGCTGTTGTTTGCGCCCACCTTGGCCAGCAGGGTGTCGTACTGCTCTTTCGCAATGGCCACCCGTTTGGTCTGGAGCTCGATCTCCTTTGTCAGGCTCTCGGTCTTTTTGGTGATGAGCTCTTCCACCGTGGCCGTGTCGCCGCCTGTCACTTCCCACAGCGCGTATTCGCCGGTGGCGTTGGACATCTCGGTCTTGTTGGCCTTCAACTGGTCGGAGAATGCACTTGCCAGAGTATCCGCCAGTGACTTGCCGGTCTTGGAGGCCTTGGATTTGGTGGCATTGGCTCCCGCTCCGTCCAGTGCATCATCCACGGTGTTCTGGTACCAACTGCTCAGGATGCCGTACGGGTCCTTCAGATTCTTCTGCGCATCTGCATTTCCCTGTTTTGCGCCTGCAATCTCAGCCTTTGTTGCGTTCCGGCTGCTGCCTGCTCTCTTCAGGCCTGTCTTTCCGGGGATCACAATGGTATCGTCCATGGCATCGCTGAAATCGTTCATCGCGCCGGACAGCCCATTTTGATACAGCAGATTGCCGGGATGCAGACTGCTCTGCTTGAACGCGTCATAAAGTTCCGGCATCTTCTTCTGGATGGCAATAACGGTCTCGTCCATGGCCTGAAGGACACCGTCTTTCATCACCAGTGCACCAGAATAACTCGCCTGCCGCAGTTCGTCCTGTTTCGTCTTGTCACCAATGCCCAGGATCGCACCCTCAAGGATGTTCTCCGCGTCGCTGGCTGCAACGTCACTGGGCGAATGGATGCCCCAGAAGGTGGTAAAGACATTCCGGATGGAGGTCGCCGCGTGCAGCATGTTGGCCTTGGCCTGCGCCAGTGCACTGGGGTCTGCAATGCCCTGTGCCAATCCCAACGTGACATATTGGCCGATCTGAGCCATGACCTTGGACGGAGAATTGGTGTCGAAGGCCGTTTTGCTGGTATCGATTACAGCGTTTGCAACCTCTTCGGAAGCGTCCATCGCGTCTTTCTTGCCTTCGAGCTGGCCTTTTGCCACGCCTTCGCTTGCGTTTTTGCCAACGCCTGTGAACAGCTGGTAAAGTCCTGCCGTCACGGAATCGCCGTTTTTCAGTTCATCCAGAATATCTGCGAAAGGCAGTACAAAAGTCTGGGCCGAAACACCTTTGTCCTGTCCGCCCCAGTTTTTCGGATCAAGCGGATTGTGATTTCCAGCCCATGTTGTAAACTTTGCCCATAGATCATTCAGTGCAGGCTCGATCTTTTCCCAGACATACGCTGTCAGGCTGACCACCGTATCAATAACAGTCGTTCCCAACACATACAATGCCTGGCCGATTGCCGGAGCTGCCAGAATGATTGCATCGCAGAGGGCCTTGATGATCTTTGCAATGGAAGTCACCAGACTGCTGGCAACCTCGCCCAATCCCTCAAAAATACCGGCAATGAATTCAACCAGCATCCATGCCACGGCCTTAATGCCGTTCAAAAATACCTGGAAGTTCAGGCTATTCAGCAAACTCAGGCTGGATGCCAGATTACCGATGAACATGGATGCCGAATTCAGTGCCAGCAGTGCACCAAGGCTCAGTGCCAGCGCGCTCAGAGAAAGGCTCAGTGCTACGATCACCGGAGCCACAGGAGCCAGGATCACTGCCGCACCGCCCATCACAACAAACGCACCGATGAGCGTCAACAGCCCTTTGCCGATGGTCTCCCAGCTCAGATTACCCAGACCCTGCAATGCAGGAACCAGCAGATTCACTGCCGCAGCCATCATGGTCAGGCTGATTGCACTGCCGATGGTGCCTTTCGACAGATTCAGTGCTACTACAAATGCTGCAAGGCCGCCCGCCACCGCAGTAAGCCCACGGCCAATGGATTCCCAGTCCATTTCACCGAATTTTGCAACGGCATCCTGAAGGATCTCCATGGATGCAGCCATCAGTACAAAGCCAGTGCCCTTCCCAATGCCGAATTTCGTGCCATTCATCAACTTGGCGGCGACCACCAGCTCGGCGCACAGTGCTCCCACTCCGGCAATCCCCTTAGCAAGTGCTGTCACGCTCAGGCCGCCTAAGGCTTTTACACTGGATGCCAGGATACGGATGCCTGCCGCAAAAGCGATCATGCCCGCAGCGCCCTTGGTGAACCGCCCTCCATCCCTTGAGAGAATGACTGCAACTAATGCCAGCTCTGCCATCACGCCGCCAAGTGCCACCACACTGCCGAGCAGCTTGTCGGAATCAATGGACGAAATAACTTTCAGTGCACCCGAGAGCACCAGCACCGCAGCCGAGACAGCCACCATACCACCGGCCAAAACGCTCAGCTTCAGGCTTTGAACATTCTTCGTCAGATGGGCCATAACGGCCATCACGCCCAACAGTTCGCCGAATGTGACCGTCAGTACGCCAATGGCCGCACCAAGTCGATCTGCTTTCACCATAGAGAGCACAGCTAGTGAACCGGCCATCAATGCCACAGCCTTTGCAATCGTCATCAGGGTGTCTGCCTTCTTGGCTGATTTCCACGCGTCGATTGCTTCGCCCAGAGATTCGATGCAGTCTTTGATACCGCCGACCACGTCCTTTGTACTGGAACCGATGGACTTGATGCTTTCAAAGAACCCCTTGATGGAGACCAACATACTGGCTCCCATGCCGCCCAGAATAAACTGATTCAGTTTCTCTGGGTCAAATTCATTGAATGCTTCTTTCGCACCCTGCGCAAGCTGTGCAAAGATCTTGTCCGCAACAGAGCCAAAAGAATAAAGCACCGGAGCAGCCGCATCCACAAAATTGGTCACCCAAGTACCAATGGTATCCAGCGGGTGAAGCCCTTTCGTGATCTCCGAAGCAAATTCACCGGCAGCCGATGCCGCATCCAACAGAATATCGGCCAAAGGCTTTGTCAGGTTCAGAACCCGTGCCACACCAGAAATGATACCTTCCAGAATATCTTTCCCGACTCGCAAAACAGAGAATACGCCCTCTGCGGTTGTCTTGATCTTCTTGGCCGTATCATCACTGATGATAAGCTTCTTTGTGATGCCGTCTAGCCATTGTGCAAAGCTCTTGATCTCCTCGCCTGTCTTTGGCGGGAAAATATCTTGAAATGCCTCATGGATGGGCTTCACTATGGCATTCGCTGCATCCATCAGGTTCCACAGGCTCTGCATCAGATGCTCTCGTCCCGAGAGTTCCCTGATCTGTTTCGAATATCCTTCCAGATCAAGCGTTCCATTTTGAACCTTTTGATTCAGTTCTTCAAATGCGCTCGCCTGTTTCTCAATTTCCTCCCGCTCAAGTCCTCGCGCCTTCAATTCGGCATCGCTCAGGGTCAGCATCTTCTCTGCACTTGCCTGTGCTTCATCCAGGCCCTTTTTCAAAAGATCTGCACTGATACCTCCCTGTTTGATGGCTTCGCCAAAGCTACCTGCATCGGAGATCTGTTTTTCAGTGATTGCACCAGAAGCCAGTGCCACCTGCTCCATGGTATACGCATACACGTCTGCCTGATCGCCCAGCTCATTTTCAAGCAGTTTATTCCATCCGCTATTCAGTCCGTCCTTCAGCCGTTCGTTCAGCGCTTCGATGGGCGGCACAAAAATGTCGTACAGCCGGTTCGCCAGCTCCGTCCATGTGTCGGTGGCCTCTTCCTTGTTGCCAAAGATCGTCTCGAACACGCCCATCCATTTTGAACTGACAGCGTCTTTCGTTGAGTCGATGGCCTGTGCGAAGCTGGTGGCCTGCTGGGCGGCGAGAGCGGCGCGTTCTGCCAGCTCTCCGTACTGTCCTTTCAGCTGTTCCAGCGCCTCCGAGCTGGTCATGCCCGGGTTCTTCTGGGTCAGCTCATAGGCCGCCTCCATCATGGAAGCATACTTTGCGAAGGTCTTTTCCATGACCTCAGTGTTGGCCCACTTCTTCTGCAGGCTCGACTCAAAGCTGGCGATGGTCACTTCGCCTTCTTTGATGACACCCAGCTCCACTGCTGTGTCAATGAGCTCCTGCTTCAGGGCCTTGGTGGCCGTACCCATCAGGTTCAAGCTCTTCCAGTCCTGAAGCTGCAAATGTCCGGCGCTGTAGCTCTGGGTCAGGTTCCGGATGGTGCTCTGGAACGCAAAGCCCGTTTTGCCCGCGTCTGCGGTGGCGTTGGCAATGCCCATGATCATGGGGATCATCTTGTCGATATTGCCGCCCGCAGCCGTCATCTGGGAAAGGGCGCTGGTCATCTCGCTGAAGCTGTAGCTGGTCTCGTCAGAGTACCACATCAGCTTGTTCAGGTAACCATTCACCTGATCGATGCTCTTGCCCGTGGCGTTCATGATGGTCTGAACGTTGGAGGTCTTTTCGGTGTACTTGTCCCAGCCGCTGGCCACCTGATCGATGGACAGGCTCTTGACCAGCTTCTCGCCTGCGTCCACAAATTTGTTGGTGATGTTCACCAGTGCCGTGGTGGCCACGATATTCAGGCTCGAGAACTTGGATTCCAGCCGGTCAAGGCTCGTCTGCATGGCGGCAAAGTCCACGTTTTCCGCGGCGGTATCCAGCTTTTCAAAGCCCTTTTCCGCTCCCTTGAACTGGAGCTTCTCCATCAGCCGGTCAATGGTCGAGATGGTCTGTTTGGTATTTTTCTCAAAATTTGCGTTGTCAAACCGCATTTCAACAACGCGGCTGTCTACTTCCTGGCTCATTCTGTCCTCACCTCGCCCCATGCCCGTGCTGCGATCCGCTCAAAAATGGGCCGCATCGCAGGATTGATATAATCCACGCCCTCTACGTATCCTCCGTTTCGTGTGCCGTGTCCGTATTGCAGGATCACCGCAATGGGCACACCGTCCACGATATTGGAGTTTCTCCATGTAATGGCGATGCTCTCTTTTCCCTTGGTCACCGTGTAGCTCCAGCTTGCCGCCGTCTTTCCCGTGTCCTTCGGGGTCGCCTTCGCAAGGGCCTCCACGCCCTCCTGTCCGTATCGGTCAAGCAGCTCATCCAGGCTCAGGTTCGAGCATCGCTTCAAAAATCTCCGGCTCTTCTTCCAGTCGCCCTTCTGGCGAAAGACAATTACTTTTGGCATCCATTTACCCTCTCGTCTTCAGCCGGGCCTTTCTCTGCTCGTTCAGCATCCGCTGCTGGGCCATCCGGGCACCCTTGCTCATCTTCTTTGTCGGTGCCTTGCTCTCCTGGCAGACCCGGATCAGGGTCAATAATCGGTTCAAATGCCACTTCTCGCACTCTTTCGGAATGCCAAAGCTGAACATCTGGCAGTACAGCACCTCGGCCGTGGTCTCGGTCCCGCTTTTCCGGGGCGGTCGCTTTGGCCGGGGCTTTCCTGCGGTTTTTCGTTCGTTCGGTCTCGGCTCCCCGCTGAACCAGGTTGCGGTCATGGGAGCCTCCATATATTCGTTAATGGAACGGTACTGTTCCCGGGTCAGTCTGGCGTACACTTCGGGGTCTACCCCCTTGGTCACCGTCATGCAGCGGATGTAGTCAAGCCACTGCTCCACGGTCAGCTTGTCCAGATTGCTCAGAAACGGGATGTTCCAGTTGCTTTCCCAATGAGCCAGAGAGAGCAGTGAATGTTCCAGCTTCAGGATCACGGCAGGTGTGTAGACAAATTCCTCTGTCTTTTCGTTCCACCGTTGTTGTCCCGGTATCGTAAGCGTCATCATTTGCTTTCTCTCCCTGGTATGTGTTCATTGAGGTGCCCTTCTCAGAGCACGCTCCATTTTGAATAGTCTTCTAAACAGAGCTCGCCTCTTTGGGGGAGCTCCGCGACGCGCCGCCCTTTGGCGGACGGAGCGGTAAGAGGGGCATGTTACTGCTCCTCAGTGCCCTTCACGGGGGCTTCCAGCACCTTCAGGCCGGGCTGTGCGTTCACAGGGGCGGCCTTCTTGGTTTCCTCCTTCATGTCCTCCGGCAGGATGCCCTCAAAGAATGCGGCCGCTGCCTCGCCGTTGGAGGCCAGCTTGTAGTACAGGTCGCTGTAGGCCTGGGTGGACATAAAGTCCGCCAGCACCGCATCGTTCTTGATGAACTTCCGGCCATCCGGGCTCAGCACACCGTAGCTCTTGCAGATGATCTGCTTGAACAGCTTGGCAAGCTCCAGCTGGCTCTGGGCGGCAGTGATGCGGTTGATCATCTGCACAAGGCCGCCCTCGGTGGTCAGCTCCATCTCCATGATCTCGGCACGGGTCAGATTGAAGTAATAATCTTCCGTCCGCTCGGTGCCGCCAAAGTCCACGGTGGTCATCGTCTTTTTCAGCATTTTTCTTCTCCTTTATTGTGTTCATTGATTCTTGGCTCCCCTACCAGGGGTCTGCTCACAAAACTTGCCCGTACTGCCAAGGGCTCCCCTACTAGGGGAGCTGTCAGCGAAGCTGACTGAGAGGTTTAATCCGTTCTCCTTGGCGAGACCGAAGTGGTGAGAGGTTTCATCCGTCCCCTTACACCTGAGCCTGAGCCTGAGCCTCGCTGTCGGTGATCAGCTTGATCAGCTCGTCGGGGGAAGGCAGGGTTGCCTCGGCGTTCTCGGTGCCCCAGAGCTTGTCCTGAATGGCCTTCACGGTGGCAGGCTTCAGCTTGGAGCAGTCGATCTCCATGTGGCTGGTGGGGCGGTGGCCGGTCACGCTCACGGGGGAGGTGGTGCACTCCCAGCTGAAGGTGATGGCATCGGGGTTGTCGTTGATGGTGGCGTAGCTCTTCTCGCTGGGGGAAGCGGTGCTGTTCCACGCAATGTGGATCTTCTGGCCCACCTCGTCGTCAACGTCGTTGCCCACGGTGGTCACCCAGCTGAAACCAAAGCCCTGGCGCTTCTGCTGGCCGATGGAAACACCCGTTGCAACCTGTGCGGAACCGTCGCAGGGCTCCCACTCGGTGGGGTATGTGTAGGCTTCGATGGTGTAGCCGTACTCCTCGGCAGAGCGCAGAGAAGCATACTTGATGTCGTCGGCGTAGAGCTTGGTCTCCTCAGCGCCGGAGGGGCTCTCGGTCACGGCGGTCAGGCCATTCCAGGCCACGCCCTTGTCGTAAGCGCCGGTGTTGTTCATGGGATACAGGACACCCATCTTGGTGCCCATCTCGTAAAACTTTTCGCCGACAGCGTCCCAAATCAGTCTGGACATATAGTTCCTCCTTAGATGTAGATCGTAAAAACGGTGTGGTATAATCCGTCCGAAACAAAAGAGCGGTCGTAGGTGCATTTTGGCAACACACTTACGGCCGCTTTGATCTTGCTGTCAGGGTCTTTGTCCATCACGGTCACCGTGTAGAACGGATGCTGGATGTAGACCCTGTTGTTTGCATGGTTGTTTCGGATCCTGCTTTCGCTGTACACGATGCAGGGATACTGGAGCTGGAATCCCGCTTTCGGCTGAAAATAGAGGTGGATCGACTTTCCGTTCTCCTTCAGCACTTCGCGCAGGAGCGTGTCAACCTTCAGCCGTGCTTCCATTCCAGAGCCCTCCCAAAGTCAGGATCAGGCGCGGGTATTGTACCTTCACGCCGGTCACCTGCCATTTCTGTCCCATGAACACCGCATACCGGAGATCGTAGAGATGGTCGTTCGCAAACGGGTCAGCCAGAATGCTCAACTGGTTTCCAACCGTGATGTCGGGGTTCACCTTGTCCCCCATCTGCATCTGCCGTCCAAACTCCAGCACGTCCCCGTAATAGGTGTGTTCAGTCATCTTCTCGGTAAATACGCTGGGGGCGGTCTCCTCCACCTTATCTGCAAATCCCAGCTTCCCGCAGTATCTCATCTCTTCTCACTCCATTTTGATTTGTTGCAGCTAACCTTGAGCTCTGAAAAATCAGGCCTCGTCCGCAGCCACAGCGCAGGTGGTGGCGGTGGTGCCGTCGGTCACGACCACACCGGCAGCCACCAGGGCCACAGGCAGGTAGGTCTTGTCGGCAGCCATCACGATCAGACGGCCCAGCTTAAAGGCCTCCTCCACGTCAGCCTTCTTGGCCTGAACCTTGTGGGCCTCGTCCTCGTACAGCTTCTTGTCGGTGTGCAGGTAGGCAATGTAGTTTGCCACGTGCAGGTCATAACCGGTCTCGTAGATGGTGTTCAGCATAGTTCTATCCTTTCTCTTTAAGCAGCCCACTCAACAGCCATAGCACTGAACGGGGTGGTCAGAGCGCCGGAGCAGCGGGTCTCGATCAGGTACTTCTGGGCGTTAAAGTCGATGTCGAAGTCGTCGAACATGGAAACAGCGCCGCCCTTGTCTGCGCCCACGGTGTAGTCGGCCAGGTTCACGATCAGGCAGACCAGGTCACCGCCCTTGGCACCCTTGCGGCCCTCCATCTCGGGGATGGTCACAATGTTCTTCACACGCAGCTTGCGGGCCAGAGCAGCCTCGTCAGCATACAGCGGGTGGCCGATGCCGTCCTCCAGCAGGAGCATCTCGGTCAGAGCGTCCTCGGTGGTGAACAGGGTGGGGGTGCCAGAGCCGCGGTACTCCTTGCGGCTGCGCAGGATCTGCTTGATCAGGGCCTTGTACTTGTCCTCCACGGTGGTCAGGCCGGTGGTCTTGCACTGGACCTTGATGGTAAACAGGTCGCTGTCGTTGAACACAGGGCGGATGCAGTTCTCATCGATCTTGTCCTCAGAAGCAGCCAGACGGCCGTCGCCCAGCAGGTAAGCCAGAGCCAGCTCACGGTTCAGCTTCAGGCGCATCTCCTGCTTCAGCCATGCCACAACGTCAAAGCTGGTAATGTCGATCACGTCGTCGCGGTCCAGCTTCTGCTTCTTGTACACGGTGGTGGGGCTGGTGGAGCGGCGCAGCAGGCCAAAGACCTCTTCCTTCTTGAAGTTGCCCTTGATGTAACCCTTTGCACGGGCATCCTCCTCGGTCAGGTCGGCAAACATGCTCTTGAACCGGCTGAAGGGGACGTGGTGCACAGCGCCCATGACCACGCTCACCCAGTCGTCGGGCTTGTCGATGATGCGGGGCGTGGTGTCCAGCAGGTGATCCTCAGGGAACAGCCAGTCGATGTTGTCGATGCTGTGGGCCAGCTCGTCACTGTCCATGCCGGCATCCTCAAAGGCAGCCTTCATGGTGCCATGGCTCTTTGCGGTCTTGACCACGTTGTTGATCTCTTCGATGCTGTGCTTCAGCACGGTTGCGCTGGTATCCTTGTCGAAAACATTCTGCTTCACGGTATCGTCCTCCTCACCGTCATCATCCTTTTCACTGGCCATAGCAGAACCAATGATCGCGTATACGACATTTTTCTGCTTCTCCGTCAGGGTGTTGAACACATCCTCAACGGTCTCTTCTTTGTTCATGTTCTTTTCGTCCGCCATTTTGGCTTCCTCCTGTGTTGCTTCATCGTCGGTCACGGCATCGCCGCTGTCCGCACTGTGTGTAAGGTCTTCCAGCGGGTTGCCCTCGGGGTCCATGCCGTGGGTCAGGCTCAGGCCGTCCTCGTTATAAATAAAGGCCTCGCCGCCCTCGTAGTCCTCATCGGCGCTGTGCTTTACCACCTCGTCGATCAGGGCACCCGGGTTGCATCCGGCCAGCACCAGGCTCACTTCCCGGATAAAGCCATGCTTCACGGTGCTGCCCACCTTCTTCAGGCCGTTGGCAAAAATGGAAAAGGCGCTCAGGTCGCCGCTCTCCACGCACTGTCTTGCGGTCTTGCCGGTGTCGGTGTCGTTGAATTTGGCATAGCAGTACACGCCGCCGGGCCGGTTTTCCAGCAGGCAGTGGCCGATCACGTTGTCCACGTTGGAGTGGTCGTGGTTGTACACCATTGGCACAACCTTGCCACTGCACTCCTTAAAGGCATCCTGCGCGATCACCAGCCCGTCATAACACCGGACGTTCGCTTTCGTCGCCCAGCCGCTGCAATCGTAGTCAAAATTAACCATTTTGATTTGCAATACTCCTCTCTACGGCATCCCGCTCTGCCGTGATTGTTTTGTTCTGCGCCGCAATTTCCTCACTGCTCTGGCTGATGTTTGCATTCCGCAGTTCATCTGCCTTGGGGTCCTTGCTGGGTTTCATACCAATGGCCTGCCTGAACTCGTTGGAGGTCATGATCTCGTTGCGGGTAAACTTGTCGGCCATTTCGGCAACGGCGGAAACGGGGGTCAGCTTGAACGGGTCACGGAAGTACATCACGGATTCCCGGTTCGCCCGATCGTCCTCAGTCAGGAACTTCCGCCGGATCTCGTCCACGGCAGCCGCCACAATGGGTTCGATGGTGCGGTTCTCGTAGTTGGTCATCACAGCATCGGAAGCAGTACCGTTCATGATCTCCGGGGTGATACCCAACTGGCTGTATGCCATGTTGGTCAGGTATTCCACGGTCTTCAGAAGGTTGTTTTCGAGGCTGCGGTTCAGCTGCGTGATATGTTCCGTGCCATCGGTGTAGGCAATGCCGTATTTGGAACCGGCGAGCTGCTGTTCGATCTGTGCCCGCCGTTCTTCGGCCTGTTTCTTCCGGGTCTCGCCCTTCACAACGTAGGGCAGCTGGATGATCAGGTCGAGTTTGCCGCTGCCCACCTGCTCGTCGATCACGTCCATCAGGTTCAGTTTCCGGATCAGGCGCTGCACCGTGCCGTTGGGCTCGTTCATCACGGCATAGAACGGGTTCTCCACCAGGGCCACCTGTGTCTTCGGCAGGGTGATCTCCTCTTTCCGTCCGGTCCGGTCGTTGTACACTTCCAGCCGCACGTCGTCCGGGTACCATTCCAGCACCCTTCCCACCCGCATGGATTCGATCCGGGTCTTACCGGTCTTCCCGTCGTAGTCCACGTCAATTGGCACCAGTGCAATGCATCCCTCGTCCAGCATGGAAAGGAACATGTCATATCGCAGCGCCCGGCCCGTCTGATCCTTGTTGCCGGAAAGGTTCAGGCAAGAATTAAGGCCCGAATCAACGGTTTCGTCGTAGCGTCCGTTTTCATCGAGCCTTACATGATTGATAGTAATTGCCGCAGCGTCCATTGCAATGCGGGTGTTGATGGCAGTCATGATCGTCCGGTCATTGCTTCGGTTCAGCCTTACCCGGTCAGGCCGGTAGCTGTATCCTTCGCCGCTTCTTCCGGGGGGATCACGGTTTAAAAACGCATTCCAGGCGTGTCTCAGTCTGGAGCCAAAGGTTTGTGATGTCATTCACTTTCTCCTCTTCATAGCAGTAAGTCCATCCCAGACATCATCACGAGTGCTCTGCACAGGTGATTCTGCTTTAAATCCATGTTTTTCATAAATATGCCGCGCGTCCTGGCTGCTTCCCGGAACTTCCAATGATAAAGTTTTATATCCATTATCGTCAGCGTATTTCACGATATAGCCCATTACTGAATCGGCATAACCTTTTCCTCGTTCTGACTTCTTTATGTCGATCCAGTTTACATACAGATTGTCGCCTTGATCCTCTAGCCAGGCATTTCCAATCTTTTTTCCGTTTTGAAGAATATCAAAGTTTCGTTCTGAATCGCCATTTTTTCTCTGCCGTTGAGCAACATACAGTTTCTCGCCTGTTTTCTTTGATTGTAACCCTATCACATTGGAATATCGTTTCTTTCCTTTTGCCGTGAGGGTGCCATCTTCGTTCTGGTACCGTCGCACACCCCATTTCATACCGAGAATTCCGTGGTGATATAGTGTTTCATTTTCCATCATCGAAAAGAATCCGCCACATACTTTTTATTCAGAAGATGCTGCACCAGAACCACAGCAGCATGGTTCACCCGCAAGGGCTTACCATTAAGCGTAGTGTTTGTATTAGCAAGATACTGATTTGCAAAATATTCGCCAGCTTTGATTGCTCTTTGCGTGGCTAAAAATTGTTTCTGGCGCTTTCTTTCTTCCTTGTAGGCGGACATAGCATCGCTCTTGAATGAAGACTTTTTCACTTTCTTGCGTTTCGAGCTGGTTTCTTTTTTATTTCGCACTTTTGCTTTCGCCGTGGATACTTTTGCTTTATGATGCCCCCATTTCATGCCGAGAATACCATAATGATAAAGCTCATCTTTATAAACTTGCATTTTTCCTCCTTATGCACCATGGGCCTTCATTGTTGCGGTCAGTGCGCATCCAACAACAGCGTTCTTAAACGCCCCAGATTCAACAATACTCTTACCGAGCTTCATCGCGTTAGAACCATTGTTATAAAGCGTTGTAACAGTCCCAAGTGCCGTGGCAGTTGCTCCAGCAATTTTAATGGCTTTCTGTAGCTTGCTGGGAGAAGCAGTAAGCCGTTTATACTGTTGCTCTTTCTGCAATCGATTGATTCGAGCATTCAGTTCACTGTCACTCATTTCACGGACACTTTTCTTTGTATGTGCTCGTGTATAGTCCTCGTGATCTTGACTATAGTGTTTCTTTCCTTCAGAAGTAAGCGTACCATCCTTGTTCTGGTATCGTCGCACGCCCCATTTCATGCCCTTGATGCCCCAATGATAAAGTTCATCTCTGTATACCATAATGTTCACCTCCTCACAAACAAAAAACGCACCAGCAATTAAGCTGATGCGTTCAGATGTACCGTATTACGGAATGATGTCTAAAATAGATTCGCACATCGTTCCTATCTCGTTTGGAAAGTAATTGTCATCCAGCCCCCGATATTCCAGTTCATCGCCGACTCGTTCTTCGATTTCGGCCCACTCATCGGAAAAATTATCGATTTTGGTATAATCGTAATCAAGCCCCAGACTTTTCAAAAAATCGATCTGTTTCTCGGTAAGCATCATGGATCACCTCTTAGTGTATTTTCGGATTACATCATGCCCTGTTTTCCAGACAGTCGTGACACAGCCATTTTCGGGGTTTACGTTTACCGTAGCGTGCTGACCAATAAACCGTTGACTAGGCTGTCCCTTCTCATTATACCGCACCTTTATTGTATCAGAGTTTAGCGGCTTTTGCAACGCATCCAGCAATCCTTCCAGAGTCACCTGCCTGGTGGGGTCTTGGGTACGATCCAGTGCATGAATCGATAGACCTTTCACAAGGACACCATTTGAAGTATAAAACGGTTTTCTGAATTTCCGGGCAGCTCTCGCTTCGATTGAATATCGGTCATGTGCGAGTTGCTCTTTTGTCCGCCGGACTCCCCATTTCATACCTTTAATGCCATAGTGATAAAGCTCATCTGGATTTCTCCATCTCCAGATGTTGGTATATTCGTGCATTCTGCGTTCCTTTCACAAAATTTGTTGCAAACAGCTGCTTCCTGCGGTATGATAGACTTACAAAATATGAGGAGGCTTCCTGCTATGGTCAACTACGAACTGTTTCCCACTCAGAATCTGAACTGCGAAGTGACAACCAGCGATGTTTCTTTTGACTTTGGCGATACATCCCGCTTTCGGAAGATTGAATTTCCGGAGCAGGCCGGCATTACAGCAAACGCCCTTCTGCAGCTGGTTCCTGCGCAGCTTGTGGCTGACACGGCATCCAATCTGTATGTTCTCCATTTTCCGAAGGGCATTCAGGGGACTTTAATGAACCTCCATCAGGGTGGTCAGTCCACCACAATGATAGACGCAGCAGGTAGTTTTGCCGGAAGTGCATCTCTGTATAAGGTCAATCCCACAGCAGTTGCTGCCTTCCAGATGTTCAGTGTAGCATCTTTTGCAACCGGCCAGTATTTTCTTGCAGATATCAGTTCCAAGCTGACAGAGGTCAACCGGAAGCTGGACGACCTTCTGGCATTCCTTCAGGCATCCAAGCGTACTGAGCTGCTGTCGGAGCTTACCTTCGTAAAATATGCGCTCGCAAATTACGCAACTATCATGCTCAGTGAACCGCAGCGCATGGCTACGATCGGGAATCTTCAGCGAGCAAAAATCAAAGCGGTTGCGGACATAGAATTTTACACAGAGCAGCTGGAGAGTTCTGCTGCTGCAAAGTCCAACGAAAATCAAGCAAAAACTGTATTGCAGAACAAACAAGGAATTGATCTCGCCTCGCAGCTTTACGCCATCAGCACGATCATGGAAGCGTATTATTCGCAAAACTGGAACCAATCCTATCTTGCAAATATCAGCGCGGATGCAAAGCCTCTGTTTGCACTGACGCAGAACCGCATGATCAGTGCCATAACAAAATTCTCCGACAGGATCAACAAGGACCTTGAAAGTAAGAAAAAGGGCCTGCTGAAAGGCGATGTATCACAGAGCGAACATAAAGTTCTGAAACTGTACGACACTCTGAATTCGCAATCGGAGACTCCGCTTCTTGCGTTTATTGAAGAAGCACTGGACAAGCCCTCCGAGCCATCTGAACTCTACCTCCGTTCTGACGGAAGTATTTATCAAAAGATCTAAAAACAAGTAACCGCCAGCGTACTGCGTTTTCGTTCCGTAATACGCTGGCGGTTCCGTTTTATTCAAACGCATCCCGGTTCTGTTTCCACGCCACGTAAGCGTCCATCATGGCTGCCACTGCATCGATCTTCTGATCCTGCCGCTGCTTATAGAGCTTCCGGTTGCCATTGGTGTCCACCAGCGTAATGCAGTTGCCCATGGCAAATTGCATCAGCTGCTCGTCAAACAGCAGTTTCCGCTGTTCGCTCAGCTTTTTCAGCTCACCCAGCGGTACGCTTTCGGTCTTTGCGCCCTGGATCACTTTCACAACGCCAAAGGTGCTGTTTTCATCGCCCCAGCGCTTCACGAACTCCTGTGCGTTGTAGGGGTCGTAGCCAAACGCCCGCACGTCGTACTCGTTCTCCATGATAAAGTTGTCCAGGTCATCGTACACCTGCATCATGTCCAGGACAGTGCCGTCAAACACGAACAGGGTCCCTTCCCGCATAAACTCCTCATACTGCTGCCGTCTCGAAGCCGGAAGCTGACTGAGGGTGTAGGATGTGATGTAGTCCCTCGTCTTGACCCCGAAATATCCGTTGGACAGCGGAAACAGGAAGGTAAAGGCGCAGAAGTCGTCGCCCATGGAAAGATCCGCGCCCATGGCACAAGGCATCTGCCAGAAGCTTCTCTTCCTGTGGCACAGGGTCTCTTCGTAAGGGAAGAAATAGGTGTAGCCCTCCATGGGCAGGTTGAAGCGCTTGGCCAGAATATCGTTTCGGGCGCTGGGGGATTTCTCCGCACGCTCCACGTCCAGCTGGTAGGTCTCGTAGCTCACGGTCTTGCCCAGATTCGGGTTGGCCTTCAGCCACATCTCCGGCTGGCCCACTTCCTCAATGGAGTCCAGCTTGTAGTACCAGATGGATACGTGCGGGTTGACATACTCCCCTTTCAGGATGCTCATCAACTCCATTTTGATGTCGTCGCCGCAGCCGTTGCGTACCGTGCCCTCGGAAGAAGCCGCCACGATGAGATAATTCTCGTTCTTGGCTGCGCCCTGTTCAATGGCACCAATGGGGTCTTCCCGGATGTCGCAGGAGAGCCACTCGTCCACGGTCGCCACAGTGTCACGCCGTCCTTGCAGCTTCTCAATGGTCATCGGGCGCACTTCCAGCAGGCTGTTGGTCAAAAAGTTCTCGATGCCCTTCTTGGTGGAAGCCATCTTCACCCGGTCTGCCTTGGAGCCGGTGGTGTTTTGCAGGCTGCCCTCGGTCATAAACTGGAACACCGGCCCCTTTGCCCGCGCCAATGCGGTGCGGAAGGGTGCCAGCACCTCCTCGGCCTGTTTCATGGTCGGGGCGGTGGTCAGCTGCTGGGTCGTGGTGGTGTACGCCGTCAGGAAGTACGCCTGCAAAAACTCCAGATACATGGTCTTCGCGGCCGATCGGGTAATGATGAGGTATTGCTTTGTCACCAGCCGCTTTTTCAGCCGCCGGGTCTCGTAGTGCCCGCCGCCTCCATGCTCGTTTGGCACAAAGACGCTTCGTTCCACAAAGTAGTACCACCCAAAGATCTCTTCGGCCCATAGCTTGAAACTGTCCAGCAGCTTCACGTCGGTGCCGTCGGTCAGGGTCAGCTCATCCTCGCAAAAGGAGATAAAGCCGTTCACCGCCTTGTCGTCATAGTAGATGCCCGGGTTGGCGATCAGGTCGTCGATCCGCTCCATCTCCATGGCAATTTCCCGGCATACGGGTATTTCGCCACGCATCACGGCCTCCCGAAAACGGCCGTAGTAGATCGGCGTGGCCGTGTTCGATAATGCCATTTTGGTTCCTCGTCTTGCTCCGTTTCACTCGTTCAGGTTTTGGGCCGGTAAAAGGGCTTGTCCAGGGTGTAAAAGCACTGGATGTCCTCCGGGCATTCACAGGTTCCCTGTCTGGCGCATCCGTTGCAGATATCCTGCGTTACCCGTCCAAACCAGTCCTTTTTCTCCGGTTTTTCCATCCAGTGCTCCACCCATCGCGCTGCTACTGTCCGTCCCATGTGTCATCATGCTCCACGTTCAGCCGCCATTCCATCTCGGAGGCGGTATTCTTCAGCGCTTCCATGGTGGTGCTGCTCTGGGGCGGGTCAAAGCCCAGCAGCCGTACCTTCACGGCCACGTAAGCCTTCACCGCTTCCACCTTCACCGGGTCGGCAACGAACTCCGTCCATTCGTTTTCTTTCCCGGAAATAGCGTACCCCTCGCCGGGCCCCACGCCCATCTGCACCAGTGCAAACAGCGCCATGTTGATGTACATGATGATGTCCGTATCAAAGTCGGTGCACTCCTCGGCAATGCCCAGCAGTTTCTTCACGCTCGTCAGGATCGAATTCATTTTGATTCCTCCTCGGCATCGCTGTCGTCGCCCATAATGTAACTCATCATGGCGTAGTACCAGTCCTTCTGAGCCCTCGCCAGTAGTTCCAGTTCGGCCAGATGGTGGGGCGCGCCGTCCTTGCCCATGGCCGCTTCTTTCTGTGCAGCAGCTTCAACAATATCGGTCAGCTTCTGGTGATCAATGGTGTCCAGCCCGGATTTCAGAGCACTGTGGTTCTCCACGCTGTCCGGGGTGATCTTCATCCCATCAAACGTAATATCCCTGGCCCGTACTGCCCGCACCTGCTGCCCATCCACATTTGTTGCCAGAGCATCGTCAAAGTCAAAGCCCTTATTCCGCGGCGCAACCGTATAGCCCTGCTGGAGTCCGGCTTCCGCAATGCCCACGTTCGCCCAGAGCAGTGCTTCGTCCAGCTTGGTCAGCGCCAGGCTTCTCGCGCGGCTCGGTGCAAGGTGCTGGAGCATCGCCTCCGCCTCTTCCAGCTTCCGCCGCAGCCCCATGGCGTAGTCCTGCTCTCGCCGGTTAAATGCTTTTTTCTGGTACATACTCATTTCCTCCATGGGCAGGTGTCGCCCGGTCTTCTTTCTCCATCCGGCAGCTTCGGGCCCTTTCCCGTTCCATAATGGATCACCTTGTGCGTTGCCGCCGAAACACAAATGGCGTTCTCCGGATCAAGCAGCTTTTCACACTTGTCAGGATGCTTTCCATCTTGATTTTTCCTTATTTATACTGATACTTAACCCATGGATCATCAGGGAGTACCGACGATTCGTCCAACTTAAATCCGGATTTCTCGGCAATTTTTATAGATCCAGCATTATCTTTTCTGGCCCACCAGACAATTTGGTCGTATTCGTCTTTATGTGCGTCCAGCCATTTCATGCCTTTTTCGGCTACTTTTGAGCAATAGCCCTTGTTCCGATACTTACTTCCAGCTCTCGTTCCAATAGAGACCGCTACTCCTTTTTCATCGCCAATGATGTCAAAAAAAGAAATAGGCACATCCCCTGATTTTTCAACAAAGCGTTTTACGTATGCATACCCATCCTCGGCTCTTTCCTGATAAACATCCCCATCAAGGTTGAGGAGTTCTTTGTCTTTTCGCGACATTGTTTTTACAATTTCGTTTACAGCATCCATGTTTTTGTTTACATCCATGGCACGCTTCCGCGCTTTCCCCGCACTCGTCAATGTTCCATCCGGGTTCTGGAACCGGCGCACGCCCCACTTTTGGCCCTTGATGCCATGGTGATAAATATAAGCGCTCATTTTTATTTCCTCCATGGGCAGGTGTCGCCCGGCTTCCGTTCACCATCCAGCATATTCTTATTTTGACCGGTGCCGTAATGGATTGCCTTGTGCGTTGCCGCCGAAACACAAATGGCGTTCTCCGGGTCAAGCAGCTTCTCGCTGTGCTGGAGAACGTCATTTTTTGTTATGGGGTTTATGTGGTGAATCGAGATCTTCGGTCGGATCGGCCTTCCATCACGCAGCACCCAGTCCGTGATCGGGTGGTCTTTGCACCCCAGGTCGCATCCCATGTCCCGGGCAATGATCCTGTCCCTGAACTGCCGCCACTCTCTCGATTGATAGAAGTCCTGGTTCAGCCATCGGTCAAACCCAAAGGTATCTCTCCCCACTTTCCCGTGCAGCTGTAAATACTCCAGCCTCTCCTCGTATGTCGGCAGGGTGCAAAGTTCCGTGTAGCTTTTCATACAAACAGCTCCAGTATCTCGCAGAGTGCAATAGCCCCAGACAGTACCCCGAGAACATACAGCATGGTCGTACTTACAGCATTTTCCGGATGCTTCCCCAAGTATACGGCCACCATGAAGATTGCAAAACTGCATAACCACAGTACAGCCAATAGCATCTGGATGTTCGTTATTGACATTTCACCCAACTACCCCATTCTTACGCAGCAATTCATATAGCACCAACATTACACACCACAGTAGCATAGGCATTCCGAAATGCGCAAATATCTCAAGTGCATAACTCTGGGTGTGCTTCTCGACCCACTCGGCAAAGAATAGTGATACGAAAATAATCATCACAACCATGCTCAGGGCAAATGCAACGTCAATCAATGTCATACTCGTCATCCTCTCCCAGGCCGTTGTATTTCTTCATAGCAGCAATGACCTTCCCATACATCTCCTCAGAGTGCTTTGCATTCTGTAGCGTCTCGGTCTTTGCCCTCAGCAGCTTGTTTTCCTCTTCCAGCTTTGTTTTCTCCAACTCGTTCTTAGAGGTCGCCAGCTTCAGAAAATGGGTCGTCTCAGCGCTGGATGCCGTACCTTCCAGCAGTCGTTTCTCAACCAGCTTCATCGCCAGATTGATCATATAGTTTTCTTGTGCTTCCGGGGTGCTTGCAGGCCGCGAAGTTGCAGCCGACATTTCACCCGGAGCAGACTTCTTAGGTTTCATTGCAATAACCTCGTTTCACATTCTTATTTTGCTTTTGCAAGGGTTCATGGGAGCCGCAGTAGTACCAGTTAAGCCTGTCTCATTTGAAAGGAGAAGAAAAAGCAGATCATGCCCAATGGAGGTTGAACATCATGAAAGCCCTGAACCCAAATATATAGGAGGATACTACTCCCATGAGCCCTTGCAAAAACCGCCGAAGCCCCGGTCTACACCCCAGAACCTCGGCGATTTCCCATATGACTGTAAATCTTAACACCTGCTGTGGATACAGGCATCGAGAGTTTACACAAATATAATCGGCAGCTTTCGCTGTCGGAGCCTTAAAGCCCAAATATCAATTTTCCCTCCGGGGAAATATCAAAGACCGGCGCGATTTGAGAGGGGGTGTCGATTTTGAGACCCCCTCCCTATGGTTTACGCGGTTTGGCCGAGCGTGTCCCCGTCAGACATGGTGACCTTGAGCTTCTTGTAGATGTTTATCGGGTCGGCAGCAACGATCTTGTCGATTGCCTTCTCAATTTCATAGGCATTTTCGTTGTCCGTGAACTGTGAGGAGGTCTCGGCGATCCTCATAAGCAACCCGGAAGAGTTGTAGCCGTGCTCGATATCATACTGATACCACTTCTCGAACTCCTCGTACGGACTGTACGGGTTGTCAAAGGTGGTGAGAAAGCATCGAACCATTATTCAAAGCCTCTTTCTTAATTGATTGTTATTTGTTGAGCGCGCTGTAAACCGTGGACTCCGGAACACCGCAGGCCTTGGCGATTTCAGCATAAGAATAACCGCTTCTCAACATTGCGTTTGCCTTGGACATCTTTGCAGAAGTCATAACAGCAACGTTTTTCGGCATTGCGCGCTTTACAATTTCGTCAGAATCAGACGAATTAAGGAATTTCGTCAACATATTGTCGGAAATTGCGCCAGCCTGAACAGCTTCCCATTCCCTGTCCGTGAAGGTAACCTTGGACTTGCGTCCACTTGCGCCAACAGAATCGCGAGCGCGCTGCATCTCAACAGAAGAGATCTTCTTGATTTCTTTCTTGTCGATCGTAGGATCAAGTCCCTGTTCCTGAATCTTCGCCTTAATATTAGCATTCGCAATCAGCATTGCTTTGCGTTCCTTAGGCTTGTTAGCAATCATGTTGTTGTACTTCTCTTTCAGGGACGCAACCTCAGGCGCATAGGTCTTGGCCGCTTCAGGGTTACGCTGGATACCCTTCATATTGGCCGCCTCTTTGCGCGCTTGGTTAGCCATGGCCTTCAGCTTGTTGGAGAAGTCCGCATACAGATTCTCCTGGATGGTGCCAGAAGACAGCGTACGTGCATCCTTTGTTTCGGAGATCAGACTGACCGTGTCCTCGGCCTTACGTTCCTTACCCGTCTTAGGGTCAATGAAGGTACGTCCACTTTCTTTATAGATGTATTCACCAGTTTCCTTATCGACTCGAATGCTACCACGGCGCTCGGGTACACGAACCGTCTGCTTACGGCGAGACAGGAGCGTGGACGCGCCGCCATAGTGCGTAGCGCCTTCCTCGTCCACACGAATCTGCCACTTCTGCTTCAGCTCGGGGATACCATTTTCACGCTCAGAGCGCTTGTAGTCCAGCTTATGTTTTTCTGCATCGATAACGACCATGGAGTGCTTAACGGCACGTGCAAGCTCGTCCTCATCGGCACCTCGCAATGTCATATCCGTGATGAGGTTGGAGATCACGCCCATTTCGCGCTGCTTCTCCTCTTTCTTCATCAACCTGACATTGTTCGGATTGCCTTCAGGAACTGCATAAGCGGTCTTAGGATCAAATCCTTCAAGTGCTTTCAATGCACGGGTGGACTTGATGTTAACCTTGTCGGTAACAGGGATCGCCATAACCGTGTCGCCATCGAAGTCTGCGCCCGAAAGCCGCTCTGCAACCTTTGCATTGATGCCGATTGCGTCCTGAATTGCACCGAGATTCCGCTTGCCGCTGACATTCTTGTTGTTGACAGTCACGATGGGAATCTCAAAGGTACCTGCATGAGGATAACGGATCAGTGCAAGCCTGGTGCCATTCTCATAGGTGGGACAATAAGCCTCTGTCTCCTTGATCTTATTGATCGGCAGGATAACCTTCGTGGACTGGCCCGGGAAAGCAGAAGCCTTCAGGGTCATGGACGTTCCTTCGACCGTATCAGCAAAATCGTTAAGCAGTTTCTTCTTGACCGTAGGATTATCGTACCGCATGATTTCATCATATTGGGCTTTATAATCCGCAACAGTAAGGTTAAGCTGGTTCTCAATCAGCTTCTTGGGCTGCTTGGAAAGGAACTGAGAAGAGACATTCCGAGACATCGTGTCCCAGTCGCCCTCCTCCTTCAGCTTGTTGATCGGCGAGAGGTGCTCTTTGCCATCGTCGCCGATGTACATGCTCTGGCCATTGGCCTTGATGGCTGCGCCGAACGGGTTGTCAGGATCAGCTTTTGCTTCCTTAAGGACCTTCATCTTGGGCGTGCCAGAAGGCTTATTGGTGTTGAACATAACGTCCACACCATCCGGCAGGTCATCAGAATAGACTGCCATGCCTTTCAGATAATGGTCGCCGTCAACAAGGATGCGAACCTGCGCATAATGGCTCTTGCCAAGATCAAGGTCAGGAACCCCACGGCGAATCTCCATAACGCCGTCTTTATCCAAACCGCCTTCGTCGCCATAACGAATCGCAACACGACTGGAGTCCAGACTGGAAGGGCGCTGAAGCTTCGTAAAGGTCTCGCCGCCGTCATCAGAATGGTAATCGCCCAGAGAATCGATCTGATCCTGATGCTGGTAAGCATATTTCTGGTCAAATTCAGGCTTCGCGAGGACGGTAATGTTTGTCTGCTGACGGGCATTAGTCGGCTGCCTGATGCCAACGCCATAGCGCTGATACCCATATTCTGCTTCCAGAATATAAGCAGCCTCGTCCAGCTTGCTTTCCGACACGCCGAGGACCTGATTCGCGCCCTCGGAAATATCAATCATGCCCTTCTTATCGACTTCTGCTTTCAAAGTCGCAGCGATCTTCTCAGCCTGACTGGCTTTTTCACCGATAGCATTGTTATATTTAGACCGCACGCTGGACTCGCTCATGCCAAGCTTGTCGCCGATTTCCTTCCAGCCAAGACCGTCATCCTTCAGCGCACGAATTTGATCGTACTCCAATGCCTTGCGGTCGTGACCTGCTTTCTGGCGGGCTGTACGGAACTCAGTCAGACCCATCTTATACTCATCAGGGAGAGAATTGTTGATGGTCTCCAGAATCTCTTTCTCCGAGAGTCCCTTCTTTTTGAGTTCCTCCACACGAGACAGGAAATCACCGGAATGCTGATACGGATTGTCGCCAGAGCCCCAAGGATAGCGACCAGAGTGCCGCTTGGTGCCATAGTGCTCCAGGATATTGCTTTCAGAAGTAATGCCAAAATAAGAACGGAGGTCTTTTTCAATCGGATTCATGCTGCCACTCCTAACAAAATATCAGTGATGATCGGGTCGAACTCTTTGATTTTAGCGATGATCGGGTCAATTTCCTCTTCAGTGGGGTTCTCGACCCAGACCTCATCGTTCTGGTAGATACGGAGCTCCATCCGAATATCTTTCGGGTGGTATCCGTATTCCAGACAGAACAGAGCGGCATAAATAAAAAGCTGCTCCATGTGTGCAGGAACAGCTCCGGTTTTTAAGTCGTGGATACGAAGGAACCCATCGTTGAACGAAATGGCATCCGCGGTTCCAAAGCAGTTATCGCTGTAATACAGCACCTGCTCGGTATCCATGCGGAAACCAATGGCATCGTTCACGTAGGTATTGAGGGTTTTCTTGTTCTTCGGCAGTTTTTGCTTCAGATCAATGCACTCTGCTGCAAATGCGTGTAGCCGTGTTCCCCGTTCCTTCGCCTGATAATTAAGAACTGCATTGGTCAATCTATCTGCGTCATAGTTCAGCCAATGGTAGTTACTTGCTCCGAGGAGGGCATGTTTCCCCGTGAGCCTCGAATGATCTCGCCAGTTCATTAAGAACTTCCTCCTTGTTTTCGGGATAGATAAAGGCCGCAAAACTCATCTCGTCCATCTGCTGAACGTAATAGTTCTGGTTCGGACGATGAGATGCAGTTGCTGATTTCTTGCCTTCCAACGCGCCCCACGTTGTGCCATAAAGGACCAAGAGATCAGGAATTCCCTGAATCTCGTTTGGATCAAGATGGACAACCATGCAGCCAGGAAAGCGTTCTTTCAGCTCCCTTACCAATCCTGTCTTGAATTTGTTTTCGAGCATGATACAACCTCCAAAATAAGAGGAACGGTGCATCCTGAGACGCATTCTATTCCCCCCATAAAAGGGGATGTTTTTCTCGCGTGAGTTTTTAGGCAAAAATGTGAATTTTTAGGAATTTTCAGGGCAAAAGAAAAAGCCCCTGCAATTTTCATGCAGAGGCAATGCCTTGGTCATATTAAATTAGGTGAAAGAAATCAATCTCGTATCCCGGTGCACCAGCAAGGAATGCTCGACTCCCATCGTCATCTTCCATATACTTGTACTCTCCGTAGTCTTCATCCGGCTCAAGGTTAGAGGTCATATAATCATCCGAATTGATACTTCTGGAAACATCTTCCGCTTCGAGGTGTGCCCCGCATTTAGGGCAATCCCATTCGAGTTCACGAGTTTCCACCATCGGCTCACCACA
>OKRV01000039.1_pt1 | contig 71353 bp, 67 predicted proteins | sample 1601201 | NCBI WGS metagenome assembly OKRV01 (sample SAMEA3541540, study PRJEB24748) | human gut metagenome | biome: human gut; feature: human-associated habitat; material: faeces | place: China | collected 2012 | reverse complement strand
AAGAGCAGTACCGGGAATATCAGATATGGCATGTGGAAGTGCAGGAAGAACTGGACGAACTGAAGCAGGAGAAAAGGGAGCTTAAGAGGCAGTTGCAGCTTGCTGATGGCATCGTGAAAGAAGATTTGTATACGGCTTATTATGCGGTGTCGGAGCGTGAGGAGATTGTTGCTGACAGGGAGATTGAGATACCGGGGATGGAAGAGGATATGCTGGATGAGATAACAACAGAAGCGGTTGTTGAGCCGTATACAAATGTTGAGGTAATGAATCCTAACAATAATCAGAATGATACGTCTGTAATGCCAGATATTCGTAATGTGTCTGATGTAAATACGGCAAGAATGGATGAACATATTACTGACGTAACAGATAAAGGTGAATATGTGGAAATTAGAGAAACTGAACCTGTGGACAAAGCTGACTGGATTGTCAGGAGAATATCAGAGCTTGGTGGTTATGAGAATGTCAGTAATTCTGTTAAGGCAGATATATTCGGATTTGATATTGCTGATGTAAGTGGAAGTATAAGACTGTTCTCGGATGTAATGAAAAAACTTGGAATGAAGCTGGATGGGGATGAACTTTATGAGGAGTTTCAGAGGATTTATGATAAAACGGTTAGCAGAGATGCTGATAAAGAAAAGGTAAGAGATAAGATAGGAAATAGGGGCAGAGGAAGGTAATTCCTCTGCTTTTAGCTGTTAAAGATAAATAGATAACAAAAAAATGATATTTAAAATACAACAAAAATGTGATATGATTTATCTATACATTTTTATTTGCAACTAAGGGAGAAAATATGGGTATCGGATTATTTTTGAATGATTATTATGACCTTTTGAAATTGATGCATGATAATGAAGTTATAATATTAGACGAGAAAGTGATTCCATTAACACAACAACAGATAGCTACAACTTTGAAATGTAGCAAAATGAAGATTAATAGTATGTTTAGTGCGTTACAAAAACAGGATTTCGTCGAGCAAAAAACAAGAGGAAAGTATGTGTTGACGGATAAAGCTGAAATGATAATTGAGACAATAGAAAAACTGCAATAATTATAGATAAGGAGCAAGTAAATATGCCTACATTGGATTGGATAGGAAAAGATAAGGTAATAAATCATCATAATGATGTGCCATATAAAGTTCTTGAACACAAGTATAGTTATGATGAAGATGGTGAGCATAAAGATGATATTTACAGTGAGAACATGATTATACATGGCGATAATTTAGAAGCATTAAAATCTCTTTTGCCACAGTATGAGGGGAAAATCAAATGTATCTATATTGATCCTCCATATAACACTAGGAAGAGTTCAGAAAAAAATAAGGCATGGATATATTCAGATAGTGTGGATGACCCGAAGATAGAAAAGTGGTTAGGTGTGACTGTTGGTGATGAAGGAGAGGATTTATCTAGACATGATAAATGGTTATGCATGATGTACCCTCGGCTAGTATTATTAAATAAATTATTATCCGATAAAGGAATTGTATTTATCAGTATAGATGACAATGAATGTAGTTATTTGAAAATAATTTGTGACGATATATTTGGAAAGAAAAATTTTGTTGCACAGTTAATATGGAGATCGGATGGGAACTTTGATAATCAGGCGAAGATAAAGAATGTTCATGAGTATATTTTGTGTTATATAAAGAATGCTGATGAGGTTGGACTTCCTCAGGCAATAGATCCAAGTGCTTCTGAAAATAGTAAAATATATAATGAAGAAGTGAGAAATACAGTTGTCAAGAACGGACCTAAAAATCCTATGTCAACAATAAAGCTACCAATAGGTTTTCCGTGCTCGGTCAGTGATTTGATAATAAAATCGAGGAAAGATAAATTTCCATATTATGGAGCAGATGCAATTATAGAAGGCGGACGTTTAATTAATGAGGTAGAAGTTGAAAGCGGTTGGTCGTCAAAGAACATATTAATAAAGTATATTAATAATGGGTTTAACCCAGTTAAGGATACCAAGGGACAAGATACAGTGTTTGAAATTACAAAAACTGGAAATATCGAAATGATAAAAAAAAGAGGAGATGCTAGTCATGTTCTCTCGCTTTTACAGAACTTAGGTAGCACACAAAATATGAGTACAGAGTTGGCAAAAATGGGTGTGAAATTTGATTTTCCTAAACCGGTTGATTTGGTAATATATTTAATTAGTTTTTATTGCCGAAAAGATGACATTATATTAGATTCTTTTGCAGGCTCAGGTACAACCGCTCATGCTGTTTTAAACATGAATAAAAAAGATGGTGGCAATCGTAAATTTATTCTGGTTGAGATGGGAGATTATGCTGACACAATAACAGCCGAACGTGTAAAAAGAGTGATTGATGGTTATGGGGAAGGAAAGAATGCAGTAGATGGAACAGGCGGTAATTTCTCATATTATGAATTAGGAAGTCCATTGTTTTTGCAGGATGGAACTATCAACAAAGATATAGCTACAGCTGAAATTAGGAAATATATCTGGTACACAGAAACCAATGGGCTTGAGTATGCCGAGAACGAACAGGAGAAATATTATCTTGGCTCTTATAATGATACGGCATATTATTTCTATTATGAAAAGGACAAGGCTACAATACTTGACTATTCTTTTTTAGCAATGGTAAATGTAAAGAACCAGGCATATATTATATATGCTGATTCTTGTGCATTATCAGATATTGATTTACAGAAGTGGAATATTACATTTAAGAAAATACCAAGAGATATTGAGCATATCTAGAAAGGACAAGGTATGGAACTTAAAAATTATCAGATACAGGTTATAAGAGATTTAGAAAGATTCTTAGAACTGCTTATAGAGAAGCAGAGCATAAGTTCAGCATATAGCACCTTATGGAATGGAAAGGGAGTGAATGTGGGGATAGACGGAATGCCGCCATACAATTCGGAATTAGCAGGAGTTCCACAGGTATGCTTCAAAGTTCCAACAGGTGGTGGAAAAACATTTTTGGCGGCAAATTCAATTAGGCCAATATTTGATTCTATGCCACATATACATCCAAAAGCTGTAGTATGGCTCGTACCATCAGATGCAATACTTACTCAGACATATAGGACATTAACAGATAAGAATCATGATTATAGGAAGAAAATAGATGTTGATTTTGGTAATAAGGTCGAAATTTATTCTAAACAGCAATTGTTAAATGGACAGAATTTTAATCCAACTTCGGTTAGTGATAATTTATCCGTATTTGTATTAAGCTATGATTCGTTTCGGACGAGCAAAAAGGATGGAAGAAAAGCTTATCAGGAGAATGGCAGTCTGTTGCCATTTGTGAGATTTAAACAGGATAGTGGTTCCTTGTTGGAAGATACGGATGAAACAGCATTGATACAGGTTATCCGTAAATTAAATCCGGTTGTCATTGTTGACGAGAGTCATCATGCTACAAGTAAGCTTAGTAAAGAAATGTTACAGAATTTCAATCCTTCATTTGTACTTGATTTGACAGCCACACCGAAAAATGGAAGTAATATTATCTCGTTTGTAGATGCAAGACAGCTTAAAGCAGAAAATATGGTTAAATTACCTGTAATTGTTTATAACAGAAAATCACAGGAAGATGTTTTTGTATCTGCAATTTCATTAAGAAGAAAATTAGAAAATGAAGCGGTTGAAGAACAGAAAAATGGTGGCAGATATATCAGACCAATTGTTTTATTTCAGGCTCAGCCTAGAACCAATGATGACAGTACAACCTATGATAAGATAAAGCATACTCTTATTGATATGGGGATACCAGAATCTGAAATTGCAATAAAGACTGCGGATAGAGATGAGTTAAAAAATATAGATTTAAGCAGCAAGGATTGTAGTATCAGATATATTATTACTGTTAATGCATTAAAGGAAGGATGGGATTGTCCATTTGCATATATATTGGCAACAGTCGCAAATAGAACATCAAGCATAGATGTAGAACAGATTTTAGGAAGAATTCTCAGACTTCCTAATACGAGAAAGAACGAAAGAGAAGTATTAAATCTTTCGTATGTTATTACATCATCAAATGCCTTTTATGCAACACTTGACAAGGTAGTAGCAGGACTTAATGCGGCTGGCTTTACGAGTAAAGATTATCGTATAGACGATTATGTGGAACAGGATACTGAATTTTCAGTAGAACAAGCTGGTAATATACAGACAGAGTTAAAGTTAGAAAATGATGTAACTGATGATACAAATAATGTGTCGGATGAGATAGATTCTTTAAATATAGACTTTGTGAGGGAACAAATATCACCATTCGTAAATAATGATAATATGGAATCACAGAGTCAATCTGAGGTTAATGATGTGGTAACAGATATGCTTGACCATGCAAAAACACAGAATGAATTGTATTGGCAAGACTTTGAGGAAACAGAAGAATATCTGCCAGTGCCACCAGAGGTTGGAAATAAGATGAAGCATTACAAAGTAAATCAGTTATATGCTAGTGAAGCAGGACAGATAGAAATACCGCAGTTTATGATAGAAACAGGACGTTCTCTGTTTTCTGAACATGAGCATCAGGTATTAACGAAAGAAAATTTGTATGCGGGATTTTCATTATTAGATAAGGATACGGTAATTGATTTTGACAGCATAGATTCAGAAATTGCAAGAATTGATATTGATGATTCAGATGCAATGCCAAAAGCATGGAAGTTGCAGGGCTTTGATAGTCAGAATGTAAAACAGTGGTTTGATGAACAGCCGTCAGATAGAAAAATGCGTCTGTGTAAGGATATGATAATAAAGAAATTATCAAAGAATAATGCGATAAATGATAGAGATTTGGAGGTATATGTAGACAGGATTATTCAGAATCTTACAGAGGATCAATTAACAGATATGGAACAGACACCAGGTATCTATGTCCTGAAAATTAATAAAAAAGTTAATTCGCTTTTAAATGAATATGCAAAGAAAATGTTTTTTGAGTGGGTGGAACAAGACAAAATTTCTTGCCAGTCGTCATATAAGCTACCGAAAGAAATCAGCCCGACAGAAACAATAGCATCAATACCAAAATCATTATATAACGAAGAGGAAAAGTTTGATACCGAATATGAAAGAAAGGTTGTCATGGAATTATCCTCATTAAACAATATTAAATGGTGGCATAGAAATATGGCAAGAAAAGGATTTGCCATAAATGGTGCTGTAAACGCATATCCGGATCTTATGGTGAGAACAGAAAGCGGTAAACTTTTACTGATAGAAACTAAAGGTGATCAGCTCGAAAACTCTGAATCCAGAGAAAAAGCCGAAATCGGAGCAAAGTGGGCAGAGATGGCTGGAAGAATGTATAAGTATTATATGGTGTTTGAGACAAAGAACCCTGGATATAATGGTGCTTATTCATATGAGGAGTTTATGAGGATTGTTAAGGAACTCTAGTATTTTGTTTGGATTTATTAAAATATGAGATGTAGATAAAATGGAGAATGATTGTATAAATGAAACATAGAAAAATTAAATCTGAAATTGCATTTTATTTGCAAAATTTTGATCAGATAGAATACCGTGAATATGTTGATAGGCAAACAAGGGATTGTTGCAGAATAATTGAAAAAGAAAGTGGAAATAAACAGCACACAGATTATTTTTAAAATTATTATGTACCAAAGGTTAAAATTTATGACATTTTATCAAATGATGGGATGACAAAGTTAGTTAATAGTCTTTATAAATTATCACCCCAAAAGTATAAGGTATTCAATGTTTTATATAGGAAACCAACAATTCTGCATAAATATGACTATGTACATATGCAAAAGGAACATTGCTTTTTGGGCAGACTTGCGGAAGTGCAATTTATAGACTCTAAATATATAAAGAGCATAGATATAACTGTAACACAAATGAATGATATCTATGCCTTTGTAGAATATGATATTTCTTTTAGTATTATGCTTAATGAAGAAAATCGTAATCAATTCATAATAGATTATTTGCCACAAATAACAGATGACGATTATTTTGAAAGTTTTAATATTGATGGTTGTCATAAACTGGAGATAATTTATGAAATGAATCAAAATTATTTTGAGTATATATGCCAGCATTTTGTTACATCATTATTTTTTTCAGAAACAGGCACAAAAAGGAAATTGCTTAGTATTGTTTATCAAATAAGAAAAGAATCTATAGATATTGATAAAATATATCTTGGGGATAATTTATGTATTTCTTATTACAATAAAGACCAGAATATTATTCTTAATAGAAATTATGATAGCACAAAATATGTACTTTTATCAGGAGATAATGAGGTTCCTAAGTTTGATATAAGCGAATATGTAATGAAATATGGAAACATATTCTATTTGAGAATAATGGGGGAATCAGAACTTACATTCTTTGAAAAAGAATATTCAAAGTATGTATCTGGACGTAAGAAAATATATTTTAATAGAGAAATAATCAAATTATTTAAGCAAGTTAGAAGTTTTTCAGAATGTCAGCCATTAAGAGGCAGCGAACAAGATTTGATGAAAGATTTTGATAAAAATTGGATTTTATATAAGGGGAATAATAAGTGCAGACTAAAAGATTACAAATATATTAAGATAGAAGATTACAAGAAAATATATGAAGAGAAATACGATTATATGGAAAAAATGGCAGAAATAAATTACACGAAGAGTAATCAAGTCATTGCAGTAATTTCAGTGATTATTGCAATTTTAGCTATAATATGTGCATAAAGGCATAAAAGAGAAGAAAAGCATAAATTTAGAGAAGAATAGGTAGAGAATTAATAAAATCAATTCAAGATTTTTTGAAAAGTATTTTTATCGTATATCTATAGAAAATTGAATATATGCTTCAAAAATCCGTGATGACCATAGCTTTTCGAGGATAACTGGAAACAAATATTGAACTGGAAAAGAGTTTGGTTAAATTATTAAGATAGATATTGGAGGAGGTATCATAATCTTGAATTATATATTGATTGTACTTGTTGGAATGGTTCTTATATTTTTTATAGTTGATATGATTGCGAAAATAGTTAGTCCTGATAACTCATTAGGGGCAGGAATTATTGCAGCAGGAATGGAACTTATAGTAGGTGCATTTCCTGCCTTGATTGACAATGTTTTGGGGTTGCTTTCTTTTCAGATTACAGGAAAACAAGCATCGGATGATGTAAATGTATGGAGCTTAGTAACAGGATTTGTACTATTGGTAGTAGGCATTTTGGTTTTACTCTTTATTAGAGACAGATTTTATGTGCTTAATATGTTTGGATTGTATTCTCAGAGAGAGATTGGCGATAAGCAAAATGTAAAGCAACTTAAATTGAATGATTACAAAATAAGGGAAAGATTTATAGATTTTGTAAATGTATTCAATATGGGAATAGACGAGAAAACTAATAGTATTATTGTGAATAAAATAGAAGAAGAGTGTACTAAGTTCAAAGATAGAAGTGCAGAGTTCCAAAAAGGTTTTACTGGTACCGCGCCTATTCCATATACAATTTTAGCTGGCACTTATTTGGTGGATTGTGAACCTAAAATTTTTTTTGAGTGGAAAAGAGAAGATGAGAAATTCATACAATTATCTACAAAGAAGAAGGCTAATTTTCCAGAATTAAAGATTAAAGAAATGGATAATCCTAATGTGAATGCTGAATCAATTATTGTGGCTATTTCTACAACGAGAAGAATAAAAAAACATCAATTAAAAGATTTTGGTGAGCAGGATATTATTGAAATATATTTGGATGATTGCAAGGATAATAACATTACTTATATAAAGCAACTTCAAAATTATCGTAAGGTTATTCTTGATGAACTTGAAGCATTAGGAAGGAAAAATTATCCGCATTTAAATCAGATTAATCTTGTAGCCTCTATTCCGAGCTGTATGTCATTAGAGATTGGAAGAATGATAGCTCAAAATAATAACAGAGTGAAAAAAATAGTGGCATATCATTTTGTAAATCAGGGAACAAAGTTATATCCTTTTGGAATAGCAGTTACAGAATCTCAGGGACAGTATAAAAAAGGTGAGTTAATACAAAATTAAGGAGGAATATATTTGGTAGATTTATCGAAGGAATTTGAAACTTTTTATAATAATCATGTGGTTTTGAGTCGAAAAGATCAAAATGAATTAAGAAAGAAAAAGAATACTAATATCAAAAGATTAAAAAGTGGATTGATAGAGTATAACAAGGAAAATTATACATCGTATAGTGTTGCTGATACTTTGGTTCAAGGTAGCATGGCAATGTATACAGTTGTTCAGAATGATAACAAAGATTATGACATTGATGTTGCAATTATTTTTGATAAGGATAATCTTGGGAATGATATAGGTGCAATTAAAGCAAAGAATATTGTGTGTGAAGCTCTTAAGAAAAAATGTACGCAACTTAAAAATGATCCCGAGGTTAAAAAGAACTGTGTTACAGTTTCATATACAGATGGTTATCATATTGATTTTGCAGTGTATAGAAGATATAAAAAATATTCTTGGGATGAGGAATATACATATGAACATGCTGGACCACAGCAATGGGAAGAAAGGAATCCTAAAGCAATCAATGAATGGTTTTCGGATGAAATAGATAACAAAGGTATTGTCTTAAGAAAAGTAATTAGGCTTTCAAAGATGTTCTGCAAATCAAGAGATAGCTGGGGAGAAATGCCGGGAGGTCTGATTCAAACGGTTTTATGTGATGAGAAAATAGCAACATTATATGAACGGTTGGATGAAATTTTTTATTACACAATGAAAGCTGTAAATAACAGATTACAATGGAATGTTGAAGTATATAATCCAACAGATACTACGAAATCTTTGAATACAGTACAATCACATTATGACAAGATGGATAGATGGAAGAATCATTTGAGTGCAGAATTGTCGAAATTGGATGAAGTGATTTTAGATAAAGATTCTAAAGAAGATGATGTAAAAGAAGCATGGTATAAATTCTTTAATCACGAATATTGGAATGAAGAAAAAGCTATATCCGAAAGTAGAGATTTTTTAAAGTCACTATATTCGTATACAGATACAGAACAGTTTATTGAGGATTTAGTAGACGATTGTACAGAACAATATTTTGTTGATGTCACTTGCAAGGTAAAAGCAAATTGTACGCATGATTGGTTATATAAGGATGAATTCCTAGATAAATTTCCGGTCTTTAAGAAAGTAATTCCTAGAGGCTTATCTATTGAGTTAGAGATGAGAAAGACGAATGTACCAGAGCCATATAGTGTGTGGTGGAAGGTAAGAAATGTTGGCGAAGAGGCTTATAAAAGAAATTGTATAAGAGGTCAAATTGAAAAGAATAAGGGTAAGAAAAAAATAGAACACTCTGACTTTAAAGGGAGTCATTATGTAGATTGCTACATTGTTAAAGACAACAAATGTGTTGCTAGAGAATGTGTTGATGTGACAATTGGAAATGATTCATTATAATAGAATATATTATTTGAATTTTAAGTAAAGGAAGTGGTTAGTTGAAAACATTAAAGGAAGCATTAGAAATAGGCGAATCTATTGACATAGAATTCAAATCGTGGATAAAAGCTCATAATATGAAAGAAAGAATTTCATTAGCTGTTGATGAGTTAATTGCATTTGCTAATTGTAAGGGGGGAACAGTATATCTTGGCGTAGAGGATAATTGTGATGTTACGGGATGTACAGGTAAATATGATATACAGGCGATTAGTGAATCAATATATGATAAAACCAGACCACCAATGTTTACGGAAATTGAGGAAATAGAATATGAAGGAAAGAAAGTTATAGCAATATCTGTAGAAGCAGATGGTAAAACATATGCTACAACGGATGGGCGCTGTTTAAAGCGGTTAGGGAAAAATTCTAAACCATATTATCCAGATGAAATGAGTAATATTTATTCAGCATATCATTCTAACGATTTCTCGTCACAGATAATAGCAGAAAGTTCAGTCGATGATATCAATCTTATGGTTGTGTATGCTTTGAAGGAAAAACTGAAGATACGAGATTCTTCATCTACATTGCCTGATTTAGATGATATGGCATTTTTGCGTGATTTAAAATTGATTGTTGAGGAGAATGGTCAGATTAGACTCACTATAGCGGGATTGCTTTTTGTGGGAAAAGAACAGTCTATTCAGAGATTACTGCCACAGGCAGAGGTTATCTATTTGCATTATGGAAAGGATAATCTTGAAGAATATAATGCTAGACTTGATATGAAGCAGCCTATTATTACAATTCTGGACAGACTTACAGAAAAAATTCAGAATGAGAATAAAATTGAAAATGTGCAGATCGGATTATTCCGACTTGAAGTGGCAGATTTTTCAGAAAAGGTATTTCAAGAAGCTTTATTAAATGCTCTCTCACATCGTGATTATCAACAGATGGGAGCAGTGTATGTTAAGCATTATCCAGATAAGATTGTGATTGAAAATCCAGGAGGATTTCTAGATGGAATAACAGCTGATAATATTATTACTCATCCTTCAGCTCCGAGAAACAAGTTGATAGCAGAAACATTACAGAGCTTAAAATATGTTCAGAGAACAGGGCAGGGCGTTGACATTATATATAAAGAAATGGTATCTATGGGAAAACCATATCCGGTATATCGTGTATTTAGTGACTCTGTACAGCTTACGATTGAAAGTGCTATGGAAGATCCTGATTTTGTAAGATTTATTGTAAAAGAACAGGATTCAAAACAGATAAATTTATCACTATCACAGTTAATGATATTGCGTTATATTGTAGAAAACAGAAAGATTAAATTTGCTGATGTGCAGAAAGTGGCTCAGATATCGGCTGAAGAAGCAAGAAAATGCTGTGCCGAATTAATGAAATTTGGTTTAATAGAGATCACTGGAAAGGAATACATGTTGACAGCACGGGTTTATGAGGCAGTAAAGTCAGATATAGAGTACACCAGAGATAAAACAGTACAGTATATTAAAGCAAAAGATATGATTACAGAATACATTAAATTGCAAGGATATATTAATCGTAGTACAGTACAAGAGTTGTGTGGATTTACGGATCAGCAGGCAAGACGTACAATTGAAAAAATGAAAGAAGAAAACATTATTGAAATGAGTAATGGTGGAAGGTATGCAAAATATATTTTAAAAGAAATTTAATTTGTTATTCAACTTGGCAATGCCGAGTTAGAGAACGAGTTAAAATGAGTGTAAAGACAAAAGTCAGTAAATGTGTAGCTTTATCATGGCATTTTAACTTGGCATATTGAATTAGACGCCAAGTTAAAAAACGAGTTGGATGTATAATTAGAATAATAGGGAGATTGTTTAAAGTTATACAAGATTGCTGCATGCAAACAGCGATTTGGATTTGAGAACTGTATTTCTTTTAGTTCAAGTTCAGAAAAAGAAGACTTTAGTCAATTTGAGTCAAGGGATTTAATTGAAAAGCAACCTAAGATATATCTATGATATGTGGGGTTAATTAAAGTTAATCATATCATTTACATATTTCTGCAATCCATTGGGATTAACAACTAATTTGGTGTATTTTAGAATAAAAAATAAGTTAGTGGAGAAGGTTATTGATATGTCAAATTTATTTATTATAGGAAATGGCTTTGATATAGCACATGGTTTACCAACAAAATATGCAGATTTTAAAAAATATCTTAGTGATAGGATAAAAATTAATCAAGGTATAAAAGATAATGATGAAGATTACATAAAAATCACCGAAATTCCTTCTTTACCAGAACAGAAAATTTGGTGTAAAAAAGGGGTCTGTGCTGAATATTGGAAGGAAGAACGCTTGATTTATTGGCTCATAGATGAGGTATCTAATAAAAAATCCGATATGAAATGGTCTGATTTTGAAACATATTTAAGTGAACTTAACATTCATTCTATACTTGAAAAATGGGGATACACTATTGATAATGCTATGAAAATACAAGAAACAATATGTGATATTAGTGGTTTCTTTTTTCGTTGGATTAATACTATTGATTTGTCAAAAGTCCAAAAGAAATCAAATTTAGAGAAAATAATTAGAGGAGATACAGATTTCGTTTTATCATTTAATTATACAGAAACGCTTGAAAGAATATATGGGGTATGTAAACATAATATCTGCCATATACATGGGACAAGAGAGACAAATTATGAAGAACAAAAACGTAAGGATATGGTTTCAATCGGTAAGGATTATTGTAATTTGATTATTGGATATGAGGAGAAATTACTAAATTTAAAAGAGCATAATTTACTTTATAGTGATGAAAATATAAGAAATGCTATTCTTATTGCTAAAACGGGATTAATAAAGGATGTGGATCAAAATATATTTAATGAAAAAGCATTTTTTGAAAATATTGAAAAAGCAGACATTCAAAATATATATTCAGTGGGGTTATCATATTCAAATGTAGATATGCCATATATTAGGGAGATATGTGATAGAATTAGGAAATCGAAGAAAATAAAAGAGTGTATGTGGTATTTTGAAGAATATGATTCGACTGAACGCAGGAATGAATTTAAAAGAAAAATTACAGAGGCAGGGTATAATGGTAGTTATGCAGAATTTAGAATGTAGATGTGTTAGTAGCATTTGTTAAAATATTAAACCAGTCTCTTATATAAAAAGTGAGACTGGTTTAATTAAATTAATTAAATTCATTCATAGCATCCACATATTCCTGTAATCCATTAGGTTTACAAGCTAATTCAGCATACAGCAGAGGATTCTCTTGTGCTAGCCGATATAGATACGCGATATCATCAGGTGTATCAAGTAAGACTGCTGAATTGCATTTTTCACAACTGATAGTAAGAGGCGTGCCGGTATATGTATCATTGATGGCATTAACAATAACTGAATCAGTATCAGATTCATACATACCAAGCAGGTAACAAGGATTATTTTGTTTCATTGGGTTCTCCTTCCCACAGATACTTAGCACCATCAAGCAGATCAATGATGGCTGTAAGCATATTGTTATAGTTGGTCTGTAGTTCCTTAATTTCATCATTGGTAGGAAGATTGCTTAAATTTTGTTGATTACAGCAATTAGTAAATGCTTTCTGCATTTCAAGTAATTGCAGATATAATGCATTAACAGTCTGCACAAGAGGATATATAGTTTCTTTCTTGCCAACAACGCATATTCGGTTATATATGCAGGAACGGACGAAGTAATCTTTCTTCATCATTCCACTGGCAAGAATACGGGCTTCGATTTGTTTACGTTCAGCATTGCTGATTCTAAAGCTTATAGTTGGATGTTTGTGTTGATTGCTCATAGAAAAGCTCCTTTCATAGTGGGTGTGGCAGCAGGTACAGTTAAACACCCGCAAGCCACATTTGATTATTCGTTTTTAGTAGTAAAAGTAGATTATATCTGCCATGGATTTCGTAAAAGCAATATTGAATCATTGCAACTAATTTGCTACTAAAGTTTTTGAAAACGATATGAAAAGAGTAACATTTGATGAAACAGATGCGGTGAAATGCCGCATAAAATCAGCATTTTCGATTTGATGATACTTCCCTTGGGAAGAGTTCGAATAACGGATTAAAATGCCGAAAGCCTGTATTTATGCGGGTTTCCGGCATTTGTTTTATCAAATGGCTCTAGTTTGGCTCTATTTGTGGGGAGAGTAATGAGCTAGAATATACAGAAGGAGAACGGCGTCATGTCAATCTTGTCAACAAGAGAATGGGCAACATTAATATGGGGATGTATTTTCATGTTATATGTATTATGCCATAGGGAAATAAGAAAAAGTTTGTGGAATGTCATAGTAATATTTTTTGGCAAGAAGTTAAGAATATTATGGGAAATAATATTGCTATATGTTCTAACGATTACAATAGTATTCTGTTATTTGCCTATTTGGGAGAATATATATATCAAAGATATTATTATATGGTTTCTTTTTTCTGGATTAATATATTGTATGAATGCGGTTTCGAGTGAAGCAGATGAAACATACATTAAAAAAATCCTTAAAGAGAATTTGAAATTTACCATGATTTTAGAATTTTTTATGAGCACATTTACATTTAACATATGGATTGAACTTGCGATTATTCCAGTTATTACAATAATTACTGTTATGAATGTAATTGCAGAAAGAAAAGAAGAATATAAAAGTGTTCATAAATTATTGGATAGTGTATTGGCAATCGCAGGATTTTGGATTTTTTATGAAACAATAAAGATTGGGATAAATGAATACAAGCAATTAAATATAATAAATACATTGGTAAGTTTTATGATACCGATTGTTTATTTAATATTGATAATTCCATTAGAATATCTATTAGAATTATATTCAAAATATGAAGTGTTATTTTTAAGAATGACTTTTAAAGAAGAAAAAGATAAAAGAATTAGATTGCATCATAGGATAGCTGTACTTCGTGAGTGCAATTTTTCAGTTCGCAAGATATTATTATTTCAAAGGGAATATATGATACAAATGTATGCTTTAATGAAAGAAGATGAATTTAATCAATTGATGCAAAAATTTAGAAGTGCATGTAAGAGAATGACATCGTAAGTTTGGCATAAATAGAGTGAGTTTAATGTGTTTATTATAAAATTATTGACATAAAAAGGAATATAGATTAATCTTGTAAAAAAGCTGAAGGAGAACATACACATGAATCAGAACTTATATTCAAGACGTTATATGTACATGTATTACGGACGTACACAGCTATAAATAAGCAAGGTTAGTGCATTAGATTATAGCTTGTAGGTCTTTTAGTCTAGTGCATAAAACCAGAATATAAGAGAAGAATTTACATATATGGCATCTTATTACATTGGAGATATCGCATTAGACATTTAATGTTTGGTGCGATTTTTTTATGTTTACAAGAAAGAGGTGCAAAAAATGAATGATTTAATTGAACTGAAACTGATAACAAGAGAGGATGCAGAATGTCTGCATAAACTGCAGATAGAAGCGTTTATGCCCTTATATGAAAAATATCAGGATGATGCTACAAGCCCAGTAAAAGAAAGTCTCGAAATAATAGAGAAGAAGATAGCTGAGGATAAATCAGATTTCTATTTTATTTTGTTTAATGGTGAGAAGGCTGGAGCTGTAAGAGTTAAATGGTATAAAGGTGGAAAAGTATATGAGAATGTAACTTGGATAGCTCCTATTTTTATTATTCCACACTTTCAAAATAAGGGAATTGCCAGCAATGTTATTAAGCAATTATTTACTATCTATCCTAATACTATCGAATGGCGGTTAGATACGATTAAGCAGGAAGAGAGAATTTGTTATTTGTATGAAAAATGTGGATTTGTTAAAACTGGAGATGAGACAGTTGTAAATGAAAATATGACATTGATTGATTATGTGAAAAATTGCATTAAGGTGAGGCAATTTAAGGAAGAGGATGCCAAAGAGGTCAGAAATCTTATTGTCAGAAATTTCTTAGAGGTTAACAGTAAAGATTATGGCATATCAGCAATGGAGAAACTTGCAAAGGCTTACGATGTGGAAAAGGTTTTGAATGTGGCAAGTTATGCACATATGTATGTCTTTGAATTTGATGAAAAAATAGTTGGAACAGGTTCTATCTCAAGTTTTTGGGGAAGCGAAACAGAAAGCATACTTCTGTGTATTTTTGTCCTTCCAGAATTTCACGGAAAAGGTATTGGAAGAAAAATTATAAATACATTAGAAGCAGATGAATTTTATGCAAGAGCAAGCAGAATTGAGATACCGGCATCTATTACGGCAACTGAATTTTATAGAAAATTTGGATATGATTATAAGAATGGTGCTAAGGAATTGGATGATGAGCATCATTGCAGATTGGAAAAATTTAAGGAGGCAGGATTGAAATAGCAGCAGATTTAATCGATATCAAATAAACATGGTTGTTAAGTATAGAGTTTGGGTGATATAATTATTTCATAAACAAGGTTTAGGTAATTGATTGTTATAAGTTATTAGTATAGGAATTGATAAATAAATTTCATATATATGAAATAGAAGGAGGACGACAAAGTGGATAAACTTCACTTTCGATTATTTGAATAATAATTTGACTGTAATATATGCATCAAATGGTACTATGAAATTGTCGTTGGCTAAAACATTTAAAGCTATTAGTGATAATAAGCCTGTTGGGGAGAAGGTGTTTGGTCTTAAAAGTAAATGCAATTTCACTGATGAGAAGGGAATGCAGATATCTGGGGATAGTATAATTGTAATAAACCCATTTGAAGAAAATGCATTTGAAAATAAGGGGCTATTAATGGCGAATGGTGAATTGCGTAAGAAATATTTGTTAATTCATAAATCTATTGATGATAAGAAGAATATCTTATATGAACAGATAAAGAAAAAATTGAGGTATTTTTCAAGAAGTTATGTTTTTTGTCCAGACGGAAATTCTAAATCATATTGGAAATAAAAGATTGGAAAACATAGCGGTTGCAAGCAAAGCTTTTTATAGATTTAATCCGTATGAAAAAGAAAATTATGGCAATATGGTATCAGATATATGGAATATAGTTGAAAGTGGAATTAAAACTTGGAGACCTTGTGACTTTATAGGTATGAATGTTTTAAATATATGTAGAGAAAATTGGGTTTGTATATTTATGGTTTTAGTAATTGGAATATTAATGATGACTAGTATTATCTCTATAAATAGATTTTTAAGGGATAAAAAAAGAAATAACCATCCACCTAAGATTAAGATGAAAAAAGCTATAAGAGCTAATAAATTATCATCAGAATTCCTGTTGGCTTATATTTTTTCTAGATAGAAGAAATAATAATCCCTTTACTGCATATAAAATTAGATTCAAGAATAATCAATACCTTCCAAAATATGCAGGAATGTTAATCAATATGGTTGTAAAGTATCAGCTTGGAAAAATAACAGAGATTAAAGATTATACAGGTGAAAAAACAAAGTTTTCTTGCGATAGAATTGAAACGAATAATGGGCTTGTTAAAGAGCAATGGGATTATTTTGTTGAAGATATAGCATGTGCTTCGGATGAAAAAATTGAAGGGAAATATAATGGATATGTACTAGAAGGAACATCATCTAACAATGATGGAAAATCATTGGTGTTTCTGAAAATGGCTAATCCTATAATCAATCTGAAAAATAAACGTAGTGTTGTATTTACATTTGATGCAGATAATGAATTGGCTGAAATGACAGATGAGGTATGCAAGTTACGTATGGATGCAGCCCTCTAGCGTAGGGTAGTTGTCACACACCTCCCATACTGGTATGATAGGTACCAGAAGGAAAGGTGATTGATATGAGTTACGCAAAATATCCAAAGGAAATGAAGGAAGCAGTAGTGTCGAGAATAATGTCAGGAGAAGAAACGATAAGTGACATAGGAAGAGACACAGGAATAAACATTAACACGTTGTACAGATGCAGCCCAGAAAAAAGGACTGTCAGCAACTATCAAGTACAAGAATGCTGATAAATGGAGCAGTCAGGACAAGTTCACTGTTGTATTGGAAACAGCAAATCTGTCGGAAATAGAGTTTTCAGAGTATTGCAGACAGAAAGGAATCTATCCGGAACAGGTAAGGGAATGGAAGGAAGCCTGCATTAATGCAAATGATAATGCAAAGGAAAACAACACAATGGCAAATAAGGAACTTCGAGAAATAAAGAAAGAGAAGAAAAAAATAGAGAAGGATCTTGCAAGAAAGGAAAAGGCACTGGCAGAAACAGCAGCCCTATTGGTATTGAGAAAAAAAGCAAATGCGATTTGGGGGATGGACGAAGAGGAAGAATGATCAACGCTTCAGATCGCAGACAGGCAGTGGAGTTGATCAGTGAGGCAGTTAAGGAAGGAGCAGCCCTGTACAAGGCATGCCGAGAGCTGGGAATAAGTAAGAGAATCTATAACCGTTGGAAAAACATAGACAACGCTTATATAGACAAACGCACAACATGCGAAAGACCTGAGCCACAAAATAAAATGACACAGGAAGGAAAAGAACAGATATTGGAGATTTGTAATTCAGAGGAGTTTGCTTCAAAGTCACCGAGTGAAATAGTTCCAATACTAGCAGACAGAGGAACATACGTTGCAAGTGAAAACACATTTTATAAGGTGTTAAGGGAAGCAAAACAGTTGAAACATAGAGGGCGTGAACAAAGAAAAACAAGTCGTCCAATGTCAACTCACAAGGCAACGGAGCCAAACGAGGTGTGGATGTAGGACATAACATATTTAAATGGACCGATACTTGGAAAGCATTACTATCTGTATTTATTTTCAGACCTGTACAGCAGAAAGATAATTGGCTGGGAAGTGTGGGAAAACGAGAATGCAGAACACGCCAGTGAACTGGTGAAAAGAATATACAGGGACGAAAAAATATACATGAGAAACATAAAAGAGGGACCATTAGTGTTACATTCAGACAATGGAAGCCCAATGAAGGGAGCAACAATACTGGAAACACTGTATGCCCGGGGAATTACACCGTCAAGAAGCAGACCAAGAGTAAGTAATGATAATGCATATGCAAAGAGTCTGTTTAAGACATTAAAATATGTACCAGACTATCAGCTACAGGGATTTAAAACACTGGATGAAGCCAGAGTGTGGGTGAGGAACTTTGTGAATTGGTATAACAATGAACATCGTCATAGTGGAATCAATTATGTTACACCAGAGTAAAGACATAATGGAGAAGACCGTGAAATATTGGAAAAACGAAAAGAAGTGTATGCGAAAGCAAAAGAGAAACATCCTGAAAGATGGTCAGGAGAAATAAGGGACTGGAGTTTTTCAGAGGAAGAATGGTTGAATCCAAAGCAGAAAAAGGAAACAGAAAACGGGGCAAAGGCCTCATAGATTTTAAAGAAAGGAAAGTTGGGAGGATGACATCCACCCAAAAAAATTCCGGAAATTATAAGTGATAGTTAAGAAAGAGAGGAAAATGTGAAAAGTAAAGTATTTGTAATAATGCCATTTGAGGAGCAATTCTTTGAAGTTTATGAAATGTTAAAAATTAAATTAGGAGCAGATTTTGAATTTAGTCATGCAGGGGAAGAAGGAAATCAACAAAATATCTTGAGTGATATTATTAGACCCATATATGAGGCAGATGTAGTTTTAGCAGATTTAACCGGATTAAATGCAAATGTAATGTATGAATTAGGTATTTCACATACATTTAACAAAAAAACAATAATAATAACACAGGATGACTTAGCAAAATTACCATTTGATCTAAAACAGTATAGAGCAAAAGATTATTCAACTAATTATATTAAGTTTGAACAGTTAATAAATTATTTAAAACATAATTTAGATGGAGCAATAAATGGTGATGTGATTTATAGTAATCCTGTCAAAGACTTTATTCAAATTAACAATATTGAGAATAATAATTGGTTTAATGATAATCACAATATATCTTTGCAAGAAGAGGGAGACAAAGGGTTTATTGATTTTTTGGCAGATATAGAGGAAAATATAAACAAACTTACAGAAGACATTACAGTTATGTCAGCTGAAATGGAAACAATGACAGAAGGTATGGATAAAGCAACAAAAGAAATAGAAAGAGTAAACCAAAATGGTGGTAGTGGAAATGCTGCATTTGTAAAAAAGCAAACTAAAAAAGCGGCTGGATTTGTTGAAAAATTTGAAATTCAGATGAGAGAACATAATGTTACGATACAGTCACTGTGGGATGAAATAGAAAACAATACACTAGGATTAATAGAAAATAAATTTGCAATAGCAGATGGAAATAAGGAGAGTTTAGTAGCTTATTTAAAATCTCTTCTAGAAATGAAAAAGAGTATTAATTTTAGCAAAAGTTCTATTGATGAACTGAGAGTGTCGTTGATTAGTAATAAGGGTATAGAGCGTACAATGAATAAAGCAATAGAATTCCTTGCACAGGACTTGCAAACTTATATAGATAATTCAGATAGAATGGTAGTATCGATAGACAAGATTTTAGAAAAAAGTAAATATGTAGTTGGAGAAATTAATTGATTAGGAAGATATGATTCTATTTTGATTCTAAAAATCTACAAACGTCTTATCACACACAAAATAAGCGTAATTTGTGCAGATAAAAAATAACAAAACAGATACAAAAGCATCTAAAAAATAAAATTTAGAACAGAGTTTGAATAACAGTTTTTTTGAATTCAAATTTTTAAAAAGCCTTTAAATAAAGGGCTTAGAACCACATAATTGTATATAATATTACCGAAGTGATACCAATATGATACCATTTCGGCAAATATAGGAGAATAAGGCTCCAATGTGATTAATCAGTCACATTGGAGTTTTTTTTCTTTATAGGAAAGACCGTAGTTGGCGTTCTGGTAAATTGAAAACAGCCTGCCGGGAGGCGGGCATAGATTCCACCATATCGAATCATTTTAAAGTGCTTTTCAGGGATGTGTCTGATTAACCGTTTTATGAAATCCATAGCAGGGAGAGTTTCTTCGACATACTTTTCGTCTTCGTGACGATTGTAATGGAAGGTAACGAACACGCTGTCATAGCTGTAGCCACCTTCAAAAATCAGGCAGTGAATGTGAGGATTCCATTTGAGATCCCTGCCAAAAGTATGAAGAACCATGATATAACCGAGAGTGAAGTTTTTGAATTTGTTCATTTTAAAGAACATGTGGAAAATAACACTGCAACATAATGGAAAAAACAATGAAGCAGAGTTCTGTACTGAAGGGAAAAATCACGGAGATTTTCATCAATCGTGAAGACGCAGTGTCTGTGCTGAACGTTAACCAGTTTAAAAGACATAGATGTAGTACGTTCCATGGAATACTTGTTACCGCAAGAGGGACAGAAACGGCTGTGGTAGCGAAAAGGAACGGACTTAAGATTTCCACAGTGTGGGTAGCCGTACATAGCACCACCAAAATAAGGATCACCACAGTTTATCATCTTTTCGATATTTTCTATCTCAGAAGATTTGTGATGAAGAGTATATTTAATTTCTTCATAATAGTTGGTAAAGATTCTTTGTAAGATATTCATATGTCTATTATGCAGAAAAATGAAGCAAAAGAAAAGCCAACCCCTCAAGATTGAGGGGCGAGGGAGTTGAATAGGCAAAGCATGTTTTTTATTAGAGGTATCTGAATTTTAGAAAGTATATGTGGCAAACAACATTTTAGGTATAATTAAAATGTATTTTAATGATTATATGGCATAAGTGATATGGCATTTTTATGTTAGGTACAGTTATGTTGTAGTTGAAAAGGAGGACATTATGACAAAGAAAGGAAAATTAAGAAAGGGTATCGGTATTCTACTTGCAGTATGTATGGCTCTCCCTGTGGGATTTGTTACGAAAAGCGAAACTGTGCATGGAAAAGTGATAGATGCAGATATAACAAAAAGAGAATTATGGTCTACATCCTTTGAATCAGCAGATGGATTTAAAACTTCTACAGTAGATGATAAGAAGGGCACCGCCAATATTGCAGTAACTAAAATTTCAGCCGGGGTAAGCACTGGAATTGGAAGTCACGCTAAAGACATTGAAGATAAGGGCGATGATCAGTTTGAAATTTCTGATGGCGTTCGGTAGATGAAATTTACAATGATCTTCAAAAGATTGGAATGCAACCGGTAATGAGCGATTATATTTACGGTTAGTGACATGATGAAATAAGCTACGTAATGGTAGCATACTAAATGATAACATACAAAATGATAGCATACAAAATGATAACATACAAAATGATAGCATACGAAATGGTAGCGCATGAAATGATAACATACAAAATAATTTCATATAAAAATATATAAAGGTAAAATTTATGAATACTACATTAAAAAATGAAACAGCGGACATATATGACAAAGTTATATGTGTCACAAACAGACATTTATGCAAAGAATCATTGCCAAAGCAATTGGAGGAATAAAACTTTCAGATGTACAAATGGATGAAATAATCAAATGCGGTGCCAAAGGCGGTTGTATAATGTCTGGTATGATGAGCCTATAATTCTAAAAAATTAGAATACAAAGTTAATCTGGTAAATGCTATAATGAATATATAATTAAGGTGTAAAAGAATAAATGATTAAAAGGAGATTTTATGAAAAAAGGGTTTAGTATAATTATGGCGTTTGTTACGGTTATGACAATGCTTTTTAGTGGCGCAACTTTTGCTGATGATACGAATGAAAATACAGAAAATAAAACAAAAGAAAGTAATTTTACAAATCTTATAGTATTTGCAAGATTTTTAGATGAAGATGAATTTATAGATAATTCTTATAATGGGGAATCTGTTAGAAAAATTACAGACAATTCTTACAACAATGCAGATTTTAATGTTTCAGATTATTATGAAACTGCTTCAAATGGAAAGTTACATATGAATAGTGTGTATTTATTCGACAAGGGTGGTTCTATACAATTGTCACATCCAAGAGGTTACTATGCTGAATACAGCGATGAAAATCCTGAAGGCTATACGGACAATGGCGAAAAATCACAGCGTATGTACGAATTAAAAACAGACTGGTCTGAATCTATAAACAGAGCTATATCAGCGGGTAATGTGATTACAAATTATGATGGTACAAAAAAGTACAACTTTTCTGAACTTGATAAAAACAATGATGGGGTAATCGATGCAATCACCATTATTTATAAAAATACAACTCAGAGTATCTCTGTGGGTTGGTCCTCACCTTTGTGGAATTATAAGGATTATGCAGATTACGTAAAAATAAATGCAGATGGAAAAACAATTACAAGTAAAAACTATGTACAGGTGACAAATTCCTATAATTATTTATACAAGGATAATCGGGAAAACGTGATTTTGCCTATGGCAGTGGCAACTCATGAAATGGGGCACATTTTAGGATTTAAGGACTTGTACAATAGTTCAAATAGTTCGCCGGTATATTATATGTCTGCAATGGCAAAGCATATGTCACCTGTGCCACAGTTTATATCTGTAAAAGAAAGAGAAGCAAAGGGGTGGCTTACATCTGACAATGTTAAAACAATTTATCAAAATGGACAGTATACCTTAAAGGAAGCATCGACTAGAGGAGATTCACAGATAGTCGGATACAAATTAAATTTAAAAGGAACCAATAAAACACTGTACTTAGAATATAGAAATTTTGGCACAGGTGGTAATAAGTATGATTGTCAGTCAAAAGAATTGTATAAAACAGATGGAACGAAGCTAAAAGGATTGATAATTGGTTCAGGACTTGTTTGTTATTTGGTAGACAAAGACACAAAATTCCCAAACAATATGGGATGCGTTGCAGGAAAGTGGAATTATGAAACATTAGGTGGCACATATGCAACAAAATCTGACGCACCATTAAAACTGAATCAGAGCTTGGAAATAACCGATGATATGCATGTTGAAGTCACAAACATAACTGATAATCAATTAACATTTAAAATAGAAGGTGATTTTGAAGAACAACAGACTGAAATTAAAGAAATCTCAGACAGGGAAAAATATGATGGAAGGGACGATGGCATAGTCACACCAGTAAAAGATCAGGGAGATACCAATTTGTGTTGGGCATATTCAAGCATTGCAGCAGCAGAATCATCCATTTTGAAAAGTGGAATTGATCCTACAGTAACAAAAGATACATTATCATTAAATCCGATGGCGGCAGCTTATAGAGTTTTTAAGAGAGAAAGCGATCCATTGGGAAATACAGATGGAGACTGGCAATCAGTAAATTATTTGACGCAGTCAGGAGACCCACTAAAAATTGCCAAGTTATATTCAATGTGGTGGGCACCGGTATCGGGTAATGTGGTTACCACAAACCCATATGAAAATCCATCATATAGATTTGAAAATGCAATTTATATACCTGAAAACAAATCAAATCCGGAAGAATACATTAGGTCAATAAAAAAAGCCATAGCAAAATATGGGGCAGTAACATTTCAGTACAACAATGCAAGAGAAACATTATACTACAATCCAAAGAATGAACAGGGCAGTACAATTTCTCCACATGCATGCACAATCATTGGCTGGGATGACAATATCCCATCAGACAAATTTGTGCCAAATGGTGCTACCCAAAAGGGTGGCTGGCTTGTAAAAAACAGTTACAAATCATTGGAGTATTTTTGGCTGTCATATGACAATACAAGCAGTTGTTCTTATGCATTTTCATTTGCACCAAAGGACAAGTATGACTTTAATTATTACTATGATGGAAGCATGGACGATTTCCCATTAAGAAAAGATAAGTCAGTGGCAAATGTGTTTAAAGCAAAAAAATCTGATAATCTAAAAGACGAATATATAAAAGCAGTAAATGTAGCTATTGGTGGTGAAAATGTAACCGCTAAAGTGGAGATATACAAAAATGTAGATTATCCTTATGGCGGACAGGACAATGTACCAGTTTCAGGTGGTTACCTGGCAAATACTACAACGGCGTATTTTGAAAACAGTGGATATGTAACAATAGAACTGAATCAGCCGGTAAAGATTGAAAAAGACCGATGGTTCTCTGCAATAGTAAGTGTTTCAAATGAAAATGGCGACGCCAAAATAATGACTTCATATAAAAATGGCAGGGAAATGTCATATATAAACAATGGTAGTGGATGGACACAACTTAAAAATTATGTAGGAAGAATAAAGGTATACACAAAATTGGAGAACAAAGTGGAGAATCCAACTATAGAAGTGCCTACAACGGAAGCACCAACCACAACTGAAGTGACAACAACATCAGAGCCAACAACGGAAGCACCAACCACAGCGGAAGTGACAACAACATCAGAGCCAACAACAGAAGCACCAACCACAGCGGAAGTGACAACAACACTAAAGCCAACAACGGAAGTGACAACTACATTAGAACCAACAACTGAGAAACAAACTGAGACAACTGTCACAGTAGAACCCACAACTGAAATATTGACTACAGAAAATACAACATCAGAAACTACTGTAGAAAATCAAACAACTGACGAAACAACATCAGAAAAAGAATCAACTACAACTTTTGGACAAGTTGTAACAAAGGAAAATGAACCAACAACTAACGGAAAAACTACAACTCGTGTTGACGGTGTAAATAAAAAGAGTTTAAAGCAAACAAAAATTCTAAAAGTAAAAAAACTTAAAAATAGAAAAGTGAGAATTGCTTTTAAAAAGGTAAGTAAGGCTAAAATATATTGGATACAGTATTCAACTGACAGAAAATTTAAGAAAAACGTAAGAACAAAACGTACAGGAAAAAATACATATCTGTTAAGAAAATTACGTGTTAGAAAAAGATATTATGTAAGAGTGAGAGCAATAGTTGGAAAAGACAAAGGCAAATGGAGTAGTGTAAAATCTTTTAAAGTGAGTAAGCGGTTTTATAAGTAATTGACAGTTATTTCATATTTGTTATAATACCGTCACTTGGTAGCGCAATGGTAATGTCAATTTACACACTTACAGATGCAATTGCAATTGGACAGGGAGTTGGGGCTAACGCCCTTGCGGCACTTGCATCAGGGCTTATGGGCTGTAATGCCGGTGGTGGAAGTTTTGGTGTTAGGGTGGAGTGTAGTGTTTTTGAAAAAATATAAAGTATAATACAAAATAATAAATTTCTAGCTAAGGAGAAAATATGAATAAGTATCTTTTTAAAACTATTTGCTTTTTGGTGGTTGCATTTGGATTAATATTAGGTGAGGTAGTTAATAAGTCAACATACGGTGTACCTTTAACAATTTTCTGTGTTATAATTTTAGTTGGCTTATCAGTTGAGTCTTTTCTTAAATATAGGAAAGAACAGCAAAAGTAATATAAAAATATATTAGAACTCGAGTTTCAGTTTTTTCTTTATCAGTTTATATCATATTTGAATATATTTCTTTCCATTTTTAAGGGCCTTCTTATAAAAGAAGGCCCTATACTCTGCACTTACGAAAAATAATTTAAGCTTTGATATCTTTTCTAAGTTTGTTTGATTTAGAACCATTGCACTTTGAACAAAGAACTTGAAGATTAGAAGCAACAGTCTTTCCACCCTTTGATACAGGAATAATGTGATCAATATGTAATCCAACCTCATCAGGCATATATTTTCCACAGGATTGGCATGTATAATTATCACGTTTCATTATTTGCTCACGAAGGCTACGAGTCATCAGTTTTCTTTGATTCTTGCAATGGTATTCATTAAGTGTGCATTCGTGGTTTATATTTTCAAGCTTTTGGTATCGTTCCTTCAAATAGTCATAAGAATAAGAAAATCTTTGTTCTTCTTGAGTGACTTTGTATGGTGTTCTTACATAATTCTGTTGTTTGTAACGAGTAACGGTTCTTGTCATTATAAATACATATGCATTTGAATCATTAATGCACTCATCGTATTGAAGTAGACGGCGTTTTTTAAAAATAGAACTAGAATTTTCAATGATATCTTCGCATTGTAATTTCCATGTTTTGATTTCTACTTCATGTGCAATTAGAAGTTTATAATTGTCTGTATTTAAGAAATTATCAATTAAATCATCAATATTAGGTTTCCTTTTTCCAGATATGTTGAACTATTTAACAAAGTAAGGATAAGAAAATGGCGATTTAAGAATATCGTATATACAAAATATTATCCAAGCTATTAAGCAAATTACTGTAATTCCTATAAAAATTATAAAAAAATGGATTTTAAATCTATAAAATCAAAATATGAATAATCGTTGTTCATTACCGTAGCACCTTTCATGTTGTTAAAGCAATTTAGTTGAATACAAATTATGTTATAATATTAGCATAATAACATGTGAAAAATCAAAATAAGATTTAGTTATTTGAATATTCGCACATTCGCTAATAAATGTTGAAACCTAATTTATATAAAACTGAAATACTATATAATAATTTTTTAGAGGTATTATATGATAAATAATATTATTGTTATTTACACTAACAGTTTTTACAAAATAATGAATATTTGTTTAATGATAAACTTCAAAGTGATTAGCAGCAACTAATTAACATTTAATATGATATGTACATTATACAATATAACTACCAAAATACACATGTTATAGATTAATCATACAACATAAATTAAAAAATGATTTCTCAATTCAATATAATTACTTAATTCCTTTTGAGGTGAAAGAGAGTAATTGATGATGTAAAGTAAAGCAAAACAAAATACAATATAATAATTTAAAAAGAAATCGGAAAATGCTAAGAGTGTAAAACATATAGAATATCGTTGGAATCTGTTGAGAAAACATATTCCTATATAAAAAGAAAATAGAAATTGATAGGATTTGTCAGATAAAAACAGTGTCATTAAGACAAGATGAAAAAACTCAATAATTTTGATACCATTGGTAGATAAGTCAAAGAGATTTATATACAAATTTGGGTTTTTAATAAATTCTTTATAAAGATAAACTTGATTTTTTTGTTAAACAAAAACTATAATAGTATTATAGGAGGTATACATATGGCAAAGATGGGAAGACCAAAATCAGATAATAACAAAGATCGAATTGTTGCTGTTAGACTTACAGAAGAAGAACACCAGAGACTTACTATGTATGCCGAAAAACATTCCTTGAAAATGTCTGATGTTTTAAAGAATGGTTTATACGAATTAATTAATAAGCAAAGTAATGAGTAAGTATAGGCAGCTAAAGAATAAGCATAGGTGGCTACCAAATGGCTACCACTTAAGTGGTTAATCACATTAATACAAATAAACCAAAGAACAATATGTCGATCATGAAAGAATGCTCCTTTGTGTTTCCCGTGCTTATGATTATTACAAGCAAAATAGCTATTGACTAAAACATTTACACAAAATCAGTGTTAAAAATATAGCCGATGCAACAAAAACAAAATACCACTGAATTTGGAGAAAAATTATGATTTTTAAGAAACCTGTTTTATCAGATGGAATTACAGAAAGCACTTTTGAATGCAAAAGAGATGGATTGACGATTCGTGGAACAATCTACCGTCCAAAAGGAGATCATCTTCCGATTGCAATCGTATGTCACGGATTTATGGCATGGCAAGACAGTGTGAAACATTATGCGGCTTTTTGGCTGAAATGGGATATGTTGCATTTACATTTGATTTTTGTGGCGGTTCTGCTATGTGTGGAAAAAGTGACGGAAAAACCACAGAGATGTCTGTTCTGACAGAAACCAAAGATCTGAAAGCGGTCATTGAATATGTTAGAAATCTTTCCTATACAGATTCTGAAAAAATTTTATTGATGGGATGCAGTCAGGGCGGTTTTGTGTCTGCTTTGGTGGCAGCAAAGAACAACTTTCCGATAGAAAAACTTGTCCTGTTTTATCCGGCATTGTGTATCCCGGATGACGCCAGAGCCGGAAAAATGATGATGGCAAAATTTGATCCGCAAAATGTTCCCGATACTTTCCGCTGCGGACTGATGAAATTGGGGTGTTGCTATGCAATGGATGTCATGCAAATGGATGCCTTTGCAGAAATTAAGAACTACGCCGGCAGGGTGTGCATTGTGCATGGTACAAAGGATAAAATCGTAGATGTTTCTTATGCCAAACGTGCGGCAGAAGCATATAAAAGTACGATGCCGATCGGAATGCAAGATTCCAAACGGGTGCAACTTCATTTTATAGATGGCGGAGGGCATATGTTTTCGAAAAAGCATGATGTCATTGCAATGAAATTATTAAAAGAATTCGCCGCAAAACACGAATGATTTTCATCTGATACCATATGGACAAATCTCCACCTTTAAAGACTTGACAGTTGATATAATCTGCCATCACCTCGGAACATTCGTGTTCCGAGGCTTTTTTATGCCCGAATACTGCTTTTTACGGCGGTATTCGAGCAAAGTGTCTGCGTTCTTTGCAAAATTTCTTTTATATTTTTCAAGGTGTACTCGGTCGGAACTCCTATGCCGATGTCATTCGTTCCGATTAAAATCACAAGATTTTTCGGGTTTATGTTCAAGGCGTTACATTCGAGCCTTTCCAACAATCTGTCGCTGTCAACGGCAAACAATCCCGCACCGATTGCGCCGCAAAATTCAGGCTTATCGGATATGAAAATCTTTGTGTTCAACCGCTTTTGCAACACTTTTTTCAAAAACGTGTTTTCGGGCAGATGAAATAGTCCCCCTTGGCTTGCAACTAAACCTAAAAATCGCATAATTTTTAAGGCTTTTGCCCTGTTTTGGGCAGAAGCCTTTTTGCATATTTAATAAGATTTTCTTCTTCGTGTAATATTAAATGTGTCGGCTGTAAAATTAACAAAAATTTAATTGGATTTTCATTGAACCATATAACACCTTACAATATAATAAAAGCAAATATATAGCTTATAAAGGAGGTTCCTTAATGACGAAAAAAATAACCGCAATATTCTTGGCATTGTGCATGGCAATTTCCGTTTTGCCGATGACCATTCAGGCGGCATCAAAGCCCGATATTAAAGTTGGCGACTATGTTAAAATGGGCGCGTATAACAATGCCTCAATTCTTTGGCGATGTGTAAGCATTGACAATAACGGACCGCTTATGCTTGCAGACAAAATTGTTGACACCCTTGCATATGATGCCAAAACAAATGACAACAGCAATTCAAAATCACACAGCAGAAGCTATAAGCGTGATGATTACGGTTCTAACTATTGGAAAGACAGCAATATGCGTTCTTGGTTAAATTCGACCGCAGCTGAAGGCAAAGTCGATTGGCTTTGTGGCAACCCTCCGAAAGACGGATATGTAAGCGGTGTGGGAGCGTACAACGAAAAAGCGGGTTTTCTCAACGCTTTTTCAAAATCTGAAATTGCGGCAATGAAAACCGTTACCCAGCGTTCTCTCGTTTCTCATCCCGAATACAACAAGGGCATAGTTGATGGAGACGCAAATTCGGATTTGTTATACTACACCGATATTTCGGAAGCGGTGGCAAACTACGACAGTTCATATTTTGAAACTACAACCGAAAAGGTTTTTCTTCTTGATGTAAAGCAGGCTAATGCCGTGTGGAAAAATCTCAAAGGTTATTATGTTGCGTATAATAATGACGGTATGGCTTGGCCTTATTGGCTTCGCACTCCTGTTACCGATTGCAATCACGATATGCGTTATATCAGTTCATCGGGTCAGGTCGGTCGTTATGCTCCGTGGTATTCCGATTTGGGCGTAAGACCTGCATTTTATCTCGATTCCGAATATTTTGTTACAACTTCCGGCAGCGGCTCACAAAGCAGTCCTTATATCGGCTCTGCTCCAAATAAGCAAGAGGATGATTATACAATTTCGGAACCTGCTGAGGACGCAAATCCCGATTGGAATGTCAGCACCGAGCAAAGCATTCAGCTCACCCTCGGCCCGTGGTATTCAAATGACGGAAAATATTCTAATCCTACCATCCCTGTTTATACCATCCAAAAAACACGCAGTGACACGGAAAATATGGTTGTTGTCGTTTGCGGCGAGGGATACACAAAAAGTCAGCAGGGCAAATTCATCAATGATGTCAAACGACTTTGGCAGGACGCTATGAAATATGAACCGTATCGCAGTTATGCCGACAGATTCAATGTTTACGCTCTTTGCACAGCTTCCGAATCGACTTTTGACAATGGTGGAAGCACCTTCTTTGATGTTATAGTCGACAAATATAATTCGCCTGTTATTTCTAATAATCTCCACGGAAGTCAGTGGAAAAATCATATTTTTGAGAGATGTATCGGTCCTGAATTTATCGAGAAAATTCACGATGCTCATATCAAAAAAAAGTGTGATCCAAACACAATTCCGTCCGGTTCGGAATATGAGCCTTATTATTATGTTCACGATTATATTGCTCAGTTCGCTATGGTTGTAAACACAAAATCAGATTTCGGCGGTGCTTATAATAACCGTGAATACGGCTTCCATTATTTCATTTCGCCATCAGACAGTTATCGTGCGTCAAAAACTTTTGCACACGAGTTTGGACACGGTTTGCTCGGTCTCGGTGATGAATACAGTAACGGATATTTGCTTGACGATAAGGAACTTAAATCACTCAATCTTTCCTCGGTTGAAGACCCGGAAAAGATAAAATGGCGACAGCTTTTAGGTTTTAGAAACACATATACCTGCCGCAATGCTTACGGCTCAAAAATGCTTGTTTCAAGTTATGAGTGCATAATGAGAGACACAAACTATCAATTCTGTGAGGTTTGCCGTTTGCAGGGCTTCAAGCGAATGTCTCAGCTTGTTAAGGATGTAGACCTTTATGTTGCAACTCCCGAGGTTAAGGAATATACGGGCGCTTATTCAAAGGCGTCTGATTTTACCGACCTTGAAACAAGTTCATATTATAATTACACATATAATCGCAATGACCGACTTTTGAGCGGCAACAGCAAAAGCAGATTTAATACTAATATGAACGGTAAAAAAATCGAGCTTAGAACTGTTATTCAAAACATTTCAGATAAAAATGCACGACAATTAAAATTCAAAATGTGGATTAAGCACTCCGACGGAAGCGTTGCGACCGATTCATCGGGGAATCCGCTTCAAACAGTACAAACCTTTGACATTCCTGTTTGGAATGATAAGGCAAATTTCTGGCCGCTCGGTGCTTTGGATCACATCAAAAGCGACTTTAATTCAGGCTTAAAGAGTTGCTCGCTTATTTATCAAATTCCGTCTGATGCACAGCTTAAGAGCGGCGATACCGTGGCATTTCAGGTGCTCGATGAAAACGGAAATGTGCTTGCAGACGACAATACGGAAACACAGCGCTACACAACCGTTTCAATTCAGTATAAATTTGAGGACGGCTCTGAAATTCCAAACACTGCCGGCGGAACATTTACCGTGCCATACGGCACAAAGCTTGATTTAACACCGGCAAAAACACTTTATGATTATGAATTTATAAAGGTTGACGGCTTGAATAAGCCTATTGTTTCGGACGGAACGGTTGTTACATATTATTACAAAAATAAAAACGAAGAACACACTCACAATCTGACTTTGGTTGCTGCGAAAGCTGCCACCTGCACTACTGCGGGCAATTCCGCATACTACACCTGCGATGGCTGTGACAAGTGGTTCGCAGATGCAACAGGATCGGTAGAAATTACCGATAAAACCAGTGTGAAGATTCCGGCTCCCGGACATACCGCAGGCACAGAATGGAAGTCTGATGATACTAACCACTGGCATGAATGTTCTCGTTGCCACGACAAAAATGACGAAGCGGCTCACAGCACCAGCGAGTGGATCATTGACACGGCAGCTACCGAAACCGCAGAAGGCGCTAAGCATAAGGAATGCACCGTCTGCAAGAAGGTTCTTGAAACCGCAACGATCCCCGCAACAGGCAGCAGTCATACCAATAGCTACGGCGTATACGTTGGAATGACATATACGGCAGGAAATTTAATATACCAGATTACATCAATTGATACTGCAACAGTAGGACAATCAAAGGTTATTGGTGTAGTAGCTGCTAAAAAGAATAAAATAAAGAAAGTTACAATTCCGGACAGAGCAGATTGTAAGGGATATAGATTAAATGTAACAACAATTGGTAACAATGCGTTTGCCGGCTGCAAGGCCCTTGAGAAGCTTACAATAGGTAACAAGGTAACTGTTATCGGAAAAAATGCATTTAAGAACTGCTCAAAACTTGAAACAGTAGTAATTGGAAAAGCAGTTAAGACAATAAGTTCTAAGGCATTTATAGGAGATAACAAGATTAAGAAGATTACATTCAAAGGTGACAAACTTAAGACTGTAAAGAAGAATGCATTTAGCAAGAAAGCAAAGAAAAATATTAAGTCTAAGAAGACTAAACTTAAAGGAAATAAGAAAGCCATTAAGTTGTTTAAGAAGAAACTTAAAATTAAATAATTAAAAAGTAATTAAAGAGGCTAGCTTTTCAAGAGTTGGACATGTCATGTATGTCTTGTATTCTGCGAAAAGGTAGCCTCTAATAAGTTTATTAAGGCAGTCAGATACAATATCGCCAAGCAGGTCAAAAAGATATTTTGACAATAATGTCCAGTTGGATTATCATTGGAGTGTTCAGGTACTTCGTTACAAACATGAGGAATTCTCTATCATGTATTTTCCGACAGCAAATTTACGCTACCGAAAAATAATATAAACTGGACTTTTTTGTTAAACAAAAACCATAATAACAACATAGGAGGTATACATATGTCAAAGATGGGAAGACCAAAATCAGACAATAACAAAGATAAAATTGTTGCTGTAAGGCTTACAGAAGAAGAACATCAAAGACTTACAATGTATGCCAAAAAACATTCTTTGAAAATTTCAGATGTACTAAAGAATGGATTGTACGAAGTGCTTAACAAACCAGTCAATAAATAGATACTGACAATAATAAAAGAAAGCTTAGGTGGCTAACAATTGGATACCACTTGAGCGATTAATCGCATTAATATACATAAATGAGGTTAAAATTGATGCCAAAAAAACATTATAACAAAACATGTTCCGCATACAAGACGTTAGAAAATGCGGAGAGGAGATATGTATGAGGAGAAATATATTATGTATTATATTGTGTATGATATTACTGAGTGCATGCAGTTCCAAAAGTAATGAGATTATTGAAGGGTATAGTAACTGTGAAGAATATTACAGCAATGGATTTCAAGATTATATAGATTATTGCAAATATTTCTATAAGGAAAGCGAGGATAAAAAATTTGAGGAGAACAGTTATTATTCTATTGTAACAAAAGAAAATATAGATGATATAAAGAGTTATTTTGATAAGTTTCCTTATGAAAGTATGGAGGATAGCAATAAGTATGACTTTGAAACAGATAATATAAATGAAGGAGACTATTATAGCCTGAGAGCAGGGTCAAATAATGATAATTACAGTGTATTTTTATATGACGTAAATAGTCATATATTGTACTATATACATTATAATATATAGTGTAATGAAAATTATTGATTTGCAATTGTGCAATTAGATTATTTTATGCACTAGCACTAAAAAATAAAGTATTGTGTATAAAATGTCATTATGAAGAATGATAGTTCATTAAATTTGAAACGTATTTTTTATAGGTATAAAAATAACTTAACGAAATAAAATCTGACTTATGTTATAATACTTCCGTGACAACACTATGGCAACACGAAATCAGAAGGATAATACAAATAATATAATATAGGTAATTTAACAGATAAAAGCACACTAAACCTAAACAAATATGTTTAAGTCAAACTCAGTACAAGCCGAGGTTGAGTAATGCACACGAGCCAAGAAATGTCGAATTTACGGCGTTTCTTGGCTCGCTTTTTGTTGCGTGACAATCAAATGACAATAATTTTGAAAATTACTCATCTTTATCATCTCCAAATTCTACAGCAGTTTCTTCAAAGCGTAAAGATAAGTATTGTTTTATGTTTGCTATAACTACAGATATATCGTTTATTATAGAATTACCATTGCTAAGATTATCATGATAAAAATTTTTATATCTTGTTTCCTTGTTAATTTTTCCATTCGTTTTATCTGGAATAAGATATTTTTGAATGTTAGTATCCAAATCACTCATTAGCTCTGGAGAAAACAATATTAAGTGATAGTTTTGAAACCAATATTGTTCGTCGGTAAGAATCTTTAAAGTATCTTTTTGAGCTTGGGTGAAAAAACCATCCTTCAAGTAATATGAAATTAGTACTTGATTTTGAGATTTTAACACAAGGTTTGCCATGTTTGTAAGTAATGTGTCGAATCCATAGCATTTTAATGCAAAGTAGAAATACAGTTGCTCATCATGTAAAGGTTTATTAAGTGATTCCTTATAACGCGCATATAAAAAGTCTTTGATACAATTGTTATCAAACGAATTCATGCTGTTAAAAATATAGGATGTATATAGCAAAGATTCAGGTGCCAATTTTAATAAGAAGAATAGTTGGTGATAGTCGTATGATTTCATATCATATTTATTAAAGTCAGTTTCCTGAAAGTGTTTTGCTTTAAAAAAGTTAGTAACAAAAATTCGTTTGCTTTTTTCATCTGATAAACTTGATAAGCGGTATATTAATTGATTCAGAAAAACTAACTTGTGTGGTATTGATAGAGCGTGTTTCCGTGAGTTTTCATAGTCTTTTAATACTTCAAGATTCCAATGTCGAATAGTTGCTTTCCAGTATCTAGTTAAAATGTTATAAGAATTATATGTCTCATAATTCCAAATCTCATATTTTTTTTCTTTTCTGCTAAAGTCAAATTTTTCAAGTGCATTGTCAAAAATGTTAATAATCTTTTCAATATCATTTTCATAGCAAAAGAAATAGAAGTCATCAGAAAAATAATTAAATTCGCAATTTATATTATTGCCATCAATGTAGTCTTGTAGTTCTTGGCTTATTTTTGAAAGTACATATTCAGCAAAATATAGGGATAAGTAGTTTCCCATTAATAAACCACTTGTGCGTCCGTTATATAGAGAGGATAAAACATTATCCATAAGACTGTAATTATCTAAATCAAGATAATGGGTATATATTTTTCCGTAGTATTCGTTTATATCAAGTTTTAATAAACAGTCATATGTACACAACTTTATAAAATCTTCATCTAATTGTTCGTTGAACTGCCCAGCGACAAAATCACCAGTATCTATATTTACGCAAAGTCTTTTATGCTGAGAGTCCATACTATTTATATCGTTAAAATTAGGTAGATTGCAATAATAGTAGTAAGCACGTGTAAAATTTAAGACATTCGGTATTTTTATGGCACGATATTTATCGCCGTCTTTTTTTATCCTATAAGTTATTGGTGTTGTCCAACACAAATTGGATGTATCAAAATATGAAATATCTGATGGATATGATAGGTTATCAATATTAATAAAGTGTCGAATAGTATTTTTAAAATTGTATAAGTTATTTAGGTTCATAGGGATTCTCCATTTCTTTATTCCTTCTTCGCTTTTCTCTTTCTCTTCACATATGAGAAATCCGGAAACAAGTCTTTTAACAACTCAGCAGTTTCTGCTGCCTTTTCATCCTCATTCATGTTCTGAACCAGTAGTTGGTCGTCATCATCAAGATTCAACGAAACAGTATATTCTTTATCCGAAACTATCGGATTCATCGGAAACTTTATCTCTTTAAGATAATAATCCGTTTCGGTTATTTCGCCATTCTCCAGCTTGTCTCGCAGGCGAGCCCAATACTCAACCATCTTCTTGAAGTTATCGAGGTCTTCCTGTGGGCGGGGACCGGCACTTGGAAGCCGTTCTTCAAATTTGAAGCATATTCCTCCGTCTTTCATTGTAGGGCGTAGTCCGTATGCCCATTCGATGTCAAACAGAACATGGAGTGCACTGAAGATATTGGCAACATCCGGATCTGATAATGCATAGAAACTGACACCTAGATTGTTGGAGATATTGAGTAAAGTTGCTTCGTCCGGATATCGGTTTACGAGCTCGTAATTTCGAATTGTGGATTCGTTTAGTCCGCACTTATCTGCCAATTCCCTTTGTGTCATTTCCGCTGCAATTCTAAAATTCCTAATCAAAAAGCCTACCCGGCTGGTGAATTTTTCGCCCATTTAACTGCTCCTTATAAGTATAATGCGTGTTGTAGCATGCACGAAAACACGAGGTACAAATCATGCATTTACATAGATTATAACATTAACAGTACAAAAGTGAACTGTTAATATAAAACACATCAAAACCGTTCAGAAATGAACTGAATAATAAAACGAAAGAGAGGAGGCATTTGCTTATGGAGAACAAACGATTTTTAACAGCGCAGGATGTCATGGAAATGCTAGATGTATCACTATCCTATGCATATAAGCTAATACGGCGGCTGAATGCAGAACTTGAGGCTGATGGATTCGTGACAATAAAAGGGCGTGTAAGTACACAGTATTTTATAAAACGAATCTACGGGCTATCTACGGATAATGGGTACAGCTACTCCGTATGCGGATATATGAATGTGGAAACGAAGGAGCAGTATTCAAAGGAAGCCTTACAGTGTGAGATAAGTGCAGCAATGCGTGTAGGTAACATGGAAACGCTGGATGCCAATATAGAGGCTATGGAAAGAGATTTGGCTGAGATATTGAGGTTGAGCGGAGAACAGGAAAGGCTGTGGAAAGCGTATGAGGATTGGAAGGGGAGGTAGATAGGAGACATAGGGATGAGGAACTCTGTTTAGCGGAGAACTCATTCCTTTTTCGTTTATGCAATTTGGCAAGTATATTTGAAATAAGCGTTTATTTTTACGTCATCAAAACAAGATAAGTAATTATTATTTATTTTAAAATCATATTGAAAAATGTAATTACTTTTGAGATAATTGTATTAGGAAAGGTAGGTAAAAATAATGAGAAGAAAAGATATCATACCTATTCACCATCAGATGACGGAGTTCCTACGAGGTCAGGCATCAAGAATATTTGATGATGTGGCAAAAAAAGACGAGGTTGTTTTGGTAAATAAAAATAGCAAACCGCAGAATATCATTATCTCATATGACAGATATTGTCGATTAAAAGAGAATGGTGCGGATATTTAGGAGGCATAAGTATGGACAGAACAGCGATGATAAATACTATAGGAATTGACTATCATACACCAAATATTGAAGGTGGTGAATATAGTTATGTGCAGGCTGCGGGCTCAAAAGATAACTTACTAAAGGCTTTAGGTAGAAATCCGGAGCATTTTAAGTTGGATATTAGATTTGAGTATGGAGATGTTGTTGTATTGATAGAAACAAAACAGCGTTTTACAAAAAAGGACGAAAAACAGCTAAATGACTATTTGCAAGAGGAAATAGCACTAAATTATGGAAAAAAGATTGTAGCAATTCTTGCCAATACCAAGAACGATAAGATTAAGGTTTGGCAGTCAGAGATAGATGAAGAACATTTCCTTGAAGATGAAACCGTTCTTGATAGGATGGAGCACTATGTTCGTTTGTTTGAAGTGAACAAACAAAACGATAGAGAAAAAGTATTAAAGAACACATCTGATCTTAATACATTGCTTCATAAAATGGATATTGATGAGAAAAAGAGAAGTCAATTTGTAGGTACAACATTGTTATATATTAAAGATATGGTTGTTAGATCTGGTGCCAAGAGTATTGACGCAAAACTTGAAGAGAAATTTAAGGATATATGGAGCTCCCTTAATAGCGAAGCGATTAGAGGTGCAATAAAAGGGGTTTTAGATGACCTGCTTGACGGCTCAGAAAATAAATCAAAAAAAATAGAATTATTGCAGAGGAATGTTCTTAATGATCAAAAAGTGCGCAAACTTTCTACGACTAATTGGGTTGATATATTAGATTTTATTTTAATGAAAATATATAAGTATATCGATGCAGATAGTTCGGAGGGGCAAGATATATTGAATTTGTTTTTTATTGCATTTAATAAATACACGGGAAAGAAGGACAAGAATCAAGCTTTTACACCTGACCATATTACAGAGTTTATGTGTAGAGTGGCAGAGGTAGATCGCACAAAAGTGGTTATGGATATAACATGTGGTAGTGGTTCATTTCTTGTACAAGCAATGGTAAAAGAGCTTACTGATTGCTCGCGAGGCAAAAAAGAGGAAGAGGCAAAGGCTTTGCGCAAAGAGGTGACTTCGAGTCATATATATGGAATTGAGAATGAAGAAGTTGCGTATGGATTAGCAACTACCAATATGTTGATACATGGCGATGGTAATTCAAATATTAAGTTTGCTAGTTGCTTTGAATGTGAGAACTTTATTATTGATGCCAATCCTGATATCATACTTATGAATCCACCATACAATGCAAAACCTAAAGAAATTCCAGAGAGGTATAAAAAGAATTGGGGAAATTCTAAAAATGGAAAAGAAGACCCAACCAAAGGAATGGTGTTTATACACTTCTTATCTGATGTTGTTGAAAAGATGAATAATCAACGTGAGAAAGATAATCTGCCACGAAAAACGGTAAAGTTAGCCGTTTTGTTGCCAGTTTCAACAGCCATTGGTTCAAAGAGCAAGATAATTGCTGATGAGAAAGCTTTTATGTTAGAACATAACACTCTGGATGCGGTATTTACATTACCAGATGATGTTTTCCATCCAGGTGCTTCTGTTTCTGCATGTTGTATGGTGTTTACATTGGGAAAACCTCATAAGCTTCCAGATGGAACTGTTAATGAAACATTTTTTGGTTACTTCAAAAACGATGGGTTTAAGAAAAAGAAAAACCTAGGTCGTGTTGAACAGTTTGATAATAATAATCAAAGCATATGGAAACGTATAGAAAGTGAATGGTTAACATTATATCGTAACAAAAAGGTAGTTGATGGATTGTCAGCTACTGCTGTTGTATCGGGTGAAGAAGAATGGTTGTGTGAAGCATATATGAGAACTGACTTTAGTACACTTAAGGAAGAAGATTTTCAAAAATCACTCAATGAATATCTTGCTTATCTAGTGAAGGAGGGAAGGATATATGAATCTTGATATTAGTAAATGGCAAGAGTTTAGGGTAGATGCGTTATTTCCTGTATTAAAAAATGGAAAGGCAAATCAAGGAATGCTTGAAGAAGGGTCAGATTGCTTCTATGTAGGTGCAAAAAAGAATGATAATGGAGTTATGATTCATTGTGCTAAAGATAAATCTATTATATCGAAGGGTAATTGCATAGTATTTATCTGTAATGGTCAGGGTTCAGTTGGATTTGCAAATTATATGGATGTTGACTTTATAGGGACAACAGATATCGTTGCTGGGTACAACAAGAATCTTAACAAATATAATGGAGTTTTTATTGCAACAGTTTTTTGCAGAGAACGTCCCAAATATTCGTTTGGAAGAAAATGGAAAACGCATCTAAAAAGTACCGTTGCTAAGTTGCCGACGAAATATAATGCTGATGGAACACCTTATATTGATGAGACACATGAGTATTCTGAATTTGGTTATGTCCCAGATTGGAAATTCATGGAAGAATATATTAAATCTCTCAGGCATAAACCTTTGACTACTTCAAATAAAATGCAAAATAAGCAACCTATTGATATCACCAATTATCATGAATTTACATTTGGAAAACTGGTTTCAAAAGTATATAAGGCTAAAGCAATCAACAAAGATGATTTGGATGAGGCAGAATCTATGGAAGACTCTATTAGATATATCACAAGGACTGCGGAAGATAATGGTTGTGAAATGCGAGCAGTTTTATCTGATGTAGATAGAAAAAAGATAGAAAAGAGAAATGCGATAACCATAGGAGATACAACAGCAACATGCTTCTATCAAGATGAGCAGTTTATTACCGGAGATCATATGATAGTTATAAGGGCAGATTGGCTGAATAAATATACCGCTATGTTTATTTTGACATTTTTAAAAAATGAGCAGTTCAAATATTCATATGGACGTGCTTATTTAATGGATAGAGTTAAAGAAACAATAGTAAAACTTCCGTATAAAAAATCTGATGATGGAAGCCCTTTATTAGATGAAACACATAAGTATTCAGATGAAGGATATATACCAGATTGGGATTATATGGAGAAATATATTAAGTCATTACCTTATGGAGACAGAATATAAAGAGTAGAATTATTTCTGCTACAAAGTATTTTGGATTATTTAATAGTCTAAGACAAACAACAACAACTTTTTATTGATTTTTCTGAAAAATTTGCATATAATATATATTAACAGAACCCAACACGCCTCTCAACGATGCGGACCACGTTGGGTCTTTTAATTTTAAGGAGAATATTGTATGGGAGAATTTAAAAAGCATCAGCCTCCTATGACAATTGATGAACAGGTCGAAAATCTGAAAAGTATTGGTTTGATTGTCGATGATGAGGCGTATGCAAAGAAAATACTTAATGATATTTCATATTTTAGGTTAGTAAAGGCATACAGCCTTAATCTGAAAACGAAAAATGGTTGTTATAATAAGCAGACAACATTTAAGGAAATAGTGGATTTATATTTGTTTAATGCAAATTTGAGACAGATTATTTTTCCTGAGATTGAAAAGGTTGAGATTAACGTAAGATGCAGATTAGCTAATTTTTTTGCTGAGCAATATGGTGTTTTGGGATATCTGCAGGCGGAAAATTTTGCCAATGAGAATTATCATGCAGAATTTTTGAAAGATATCAATGAAGAAATAGGGCGAAACTCAAAGGCACCATTTGTACGTAATTTTAGAGAAAACTATGAAGGTGGTTACTTGCCGATCTATGCATTGGTAGAAGTTTTTAGTTTTGGTACACTATCGAAGTTTTATAAGAATATGCTTAATAAGGATAAAAAGGCTATTGCAAAGACATTTGGTGTAGGTTATACATATTTCGAAAGCTGGTTGGAGAGCATATCGTATGTGAGAAATATCTGTGCACATTACGGAAGAATATATAATGCCAAGTTGTCCAAGACACCCATATTATATAAGGAGTACACACAAGCCGGAATAGGGAATAATAGAATATATGGTGTGCTTTTATGTTTGAAACATTTGCTAAAAAATGATACACATTGGAATTTGTTTGTAGATAACATTGAGCTTCTTTTTGACAAATATGAGTGTGTTCAGATTAGTACGATGGGATTTCCGGAAAACTGGAAAGAGTTGCTTCAGCACTAAGAAGAATTATTAAAATAGTGCTTGTGTATCTTAATCTTTGGAGTCATAATATCAACAGGAATTTTGATACCCGAATGATACCTGAAATTTTGAAAACAGAAAATAATTAAGAGAAACAGACGAAAAAATGCTGTTTCTGAGAGCCAAATACTTATTCGTATACAGGATTTAACTTAACCTGTAGGGAGTTTGAATAGTAAAAAAAGAAACCATGGGCTTGAGGTTGTATCCTATTTAGTGCTACATGGTTTCTTTTTTTGATTTCTTCAATGAATTACAGTACAAATATTTGCCCACTATTTTCTAAGAAATTCCCTCAACCTATCCGGATAATAATTCATTATTAATTCATTATCAACATTCATTGATTCTACCAATGGACCGCAGTGGTCGTAGTTGGCAATATCAGTTGTAAAGTGTGCATCACTTCCCATTATGAAAGGATGATTGTATTTCTTACAGTTTTCGATAATTAATTTCTGGTTTTCTTTTACATTTTTTCTATTTTTATCCCTAAGGGCATTATTATTTATTTCAAGAAGAACGTGATATTCTTTTGCAGCCTGAACAAGGGCTTCGTAATCAAGAGGACAACGGCCGTCGTCAGGATGGCTTATAATGTTTACATTAGGATTCTTAATGGCATTTATTATTGCAGCAGTGTTTTCTTCTTTTGAGCCGAACTTGTAACATACAGAATGGATGCCGGCAATAACAAAATCAAGTCGGTCAATGTATTCCTGACCAAGGTCAAGTGTACCATTGTAGTCAATTATGTTAATTTCCGCACCAAGTCTTAAATCTAATCCAAAAAGGTCTCTTGGAACAACTCCTAAATTCTTAAAATACAAATCAGCACAAGTTCCGGGGATTCCTGAACTGTGTTCAGTAATTCCATAAATTTCAAGTCCTTTGTTTGCTGCTTCTTTACACATTTCTGTAAGTGTGGCATAAGCGTGACCGCTTGCAATGGTGTGAGTGTGCATATCTGCGAGAATTTTGTTCATAGATTTTTCCTCCTGTATACTTCGTTTATTTATGATTACACGGATTGTTGCGTGCTTCACACTCCCACAATCCTTCCCCTCAATATTCGCATATTGTGAAGTTTGCACTTCACTTTTATGCGAATATTGTGGGCGTGTCTCAAAGTCATTATCCCTTTATTGTGCAGGCACAAGCGGGATAAGACTTTTTGACGTTGTAATCATTTAATATTGTAGCACCATTGTATTGACAATGAAATAAGATAATTATATATTATATAAGGTTAGAAATACTAAACTTTTTGTTTAAAAATAACAAACTTAGCCTTAAAGTATGATTAAAGCTAAAAATAAAAAGGGATAATACTATGGATATAGGAAAAAAGATTAAAGAGTTAAGAATTTTGAAAGGACTTACTCAGGAGGAATTGGCTGATAGGGCAGAGTTGACTAAGGGATTTATTTCTCAGGTTGAGAGGAATCATACATCTCCGTCAATAGCAACTCTTGTGGATATTCTCCAGTGTCTGGGTACGGATTTGAAGAATTTTTTTGAAGAAGATGAGGATAATCAGATTGTCTTTTCTAATGAAGACTATTTTGAGAAGGAAGATAAAGAACTTAAAAATATGATTCAGTGGATTGTGCCAAATGCGCAAAAAAATCTGATGGAACCTATTTTGGTCACATTAGAGGCAGGCGGTTCAACTTACCCTGACAATCCTCACGAGGGTGAAGAGTTTGGCTATGTTTTGTCAGGAACGATTAAGGTTGTGCTTGGAAGCAAGACTTATAAGGTGAAAAAAGGTGAAACTTTTTATTATGAGGCAAAATATAAGCACTATCTTAAATCAGACAAGGGTGCAAAGGTGTTATGGATTAGTGGCCCCCCAAGTTTTTAAAACAGTTTAGGAGAAAGTTATGGAAAAGAAGATTATTGAATTAAAAAATATTAGCAAGAATTTTGAAGACCAGCAGGTTTTAAAGGGGATTGATTTAAACATATATGAAAACGAATTTCTTACATTACTTGGACCAAGCGGATGCGGTAAGACTACTTTGTTAAGAATTATCGGTGGTTTCGAGGAACCAAGTAATGGTCAGTTGATTTTTGACGGAAAGGATATTTCAAAGGTTCCGCCTTACAAAAGAGAAGTAAATACAGTATTTCAGAAGTACGCCCTGTTTCCTTTCTTAAATGTGGCAGATAATATTGCTTTTGGTCTTAATCTTAAGAAAATGGACAAAGACGTCATAGAGAAAAAGGTTAGCAGAATGCTTGAACTGGTAGGTCTTAAAGGCTTTGAAAAAAGAGATGTAACTTTACTTTCAGGAGGTCAGCAGCAGAGAGTTGCCATAGCAAGAGCCCTTGTTAACGAACCTAAGGTATTGCTTCTTGATGAACCTTTGGGTGCGTTGGATGCCAAGCTTAGAAAAGATATGCAGACTGAGCTTAAAAAGATTCAGAAGGAAGTTGGAATTACATTTATTTTTGTTACTCACGACCAGGAAGAGGCACTTTCAATGTCAGATACAATCGTTGTTTTGAACGACGGTGTTATTCAGCAGATTGGAACTCCAATGGATATTTACAACGAGCCACAGAACAGATTTGTAGCTGAATTTATTGGTGAGTCAAATATTATTGAAGGTAATATGATTAAGGACTGTCTTGTTAATTTTGATGGCATAGACTGGGAATGTGTAGACAAGGGATTTAAGGATAATGAAGATATTGAAGTTGTTTTAAGACCTGAAGACATGGATGTTGTGGAACCGGAGGCAGGTAAGGTTTCAGGAACTATTATTTCAAAAGTTTTTATGGGTGTTCATTATGAATATCTCGTGGAAACTAAAAACAGAGATTATAAGGTTCATACAACAGAAAATTATGAAATTGGGAAAAAAGTAGGACTTACAATTGATCCTTTTGACATTCAGGTAATGCACAAAATGGAGAATTAAGGAGGAAAGAGATGCATCATTATAAAGGCTTAGTGAAACCTTATGTGTTATGGTCTTTTCTGCTAATAGTTTTGCCTTTGGCATTAATATTACTTTACTCCATTACAACAGGGGATAATTCACTTATAACAATACATTTTACATTAGATAATTTTAGAAAAATATCTGATCCTATTTACTTAAAGGTTTTTATTAAATCTTTGCAAATGGGACTAATTACAACGGGAGTTTGTCTTATTTTGGCATATCCAATGGCGTATATTATTTCAAAGTTTGATGAAAGTTCTCAGAATATTTTAATACTGTTAGTCACAATTCCAATGTGGATTAACACATTGCTTAGAACTTATGCATGGATAAGTCTTTTGTCAGACAACGGAATTATTAATTCATTATTTAAACTGTTAGGATTAAATCAGCAGACAATGATGTACACTAATTTTTCGGTTGTTATGGGCTTAGTATGTGATTTGTTGCCATTTATGGTTATTCCAATTCACACATCACTGGCAAAAATGGACCACTCACTTGTGGAAGCTGCAAGTGACCTTGGTGCCAACAGATTTCAGACTTTTACAAAGGTTATTTTGAAATTGTCACTTCCTGGCGTTATAAACGGTGTTTCAATGGTATTTCTTTTGTCTATTTCAAGTTTCGTTATACCACAGTTACTTGGCGGACATCAGTTTGTACTTATTGGTAACCTTATTGAAAATCAGTTTATTTCTGTAGGTGACTGGAATTTCGGAAGTTCCATTTCAGTTATTCTTGCAGTTATTATTTTAGCAATGATGGGATTTATGAAAAAAATAGATCCTGACGAGAATGGAGGTAACTAATGAATAAGAAGAAAATCTCCATAGGACCAAAATTATATATTACATTGTGTTTTATATTTTTCTATTTACCAATTGCAGTTACAATGTTTTTTTCATTTAACTCATCAAAATCCTTAACTAAGTTTACCGGATTTTCACTTAAATGGTATAAGAAACTTTTAACAGACAATGATATTATTGCAGCAGTTTATGTATCTATAAGTATTGCTGTTATTGCCACAATTATATCTACAGTTCTTGGTACAATTACAGCAATCGGACTTTCAAGAAGCAGAAAAATTCTTAGAGAATGGCTTTTGAATGTCAACAATATGCCTATTATGAACCCTGATATTGTTACGGCAATAGGACTTATGATTTTGTTTACGTCAATGAGACTTGAACGAGGATATCTTACAATGCTTTTAGCACATATTGCTTTTTGTACGCCATATGTTATAACAAGCGTTTATCCAAAGGTTCGAAGTATGGACCACAACCTTGCAAATGTTGCCATGGATCTTGGTGCCACACCGTTTCAGGCGTTAACTAAGGTTATTATTCCGATGTTAAAACCGGGAATTTTTGCAGGAATGCTTCTTGCATTTACCATGTCACTTGACGATTTTGTTGTTTCATATTTTGTAACAGGAAACGGTGTTTCCAACATTTCAATTGTTGTTTACAATATGACAAAGAGAACAAATCCTACAATTAACGCTTTGTCAACATTGCTTATTCTTGTGGTTGTTTTGATTTTGGTTGGTGTAAATGTTATACCGGCTCTTGCAAAAAAAAGACACAAAAAGGTTGAAATGTCAGCATCACACAATAGTCCCCTTAAAAAGATTGGTGTGGCTGTTGTAACTGTTGGAGTTTTGGCAGTGGCAGTATTTTGTGGGGCAAGATTTTCAGCCATTAGCAGTAAGCCGGTTCTTCGTGTGTATAATTCAGGGGAATATATGGATACTTCTCTTATTGAGGATTTCCAAAAAGAGTATAACTGCAAGGTTGTATATGAAACATTTGATTCTAACGAAACAATGTATACAAAGCTTCAAAGTGGGGCAGAATATGATGTGATAATACCGTCTGATTATATGATTGAACGACTTATATCAGAAGATTATTTGCAGCCAATTGACTGGAAACTTATAACTAACAAAGACAAGATTATTCCAAAGCTCTTGAAGAATGATTTTGATCCTGATAATAAATACACAGTACCTTATTATTGGGGGACTGTAGGGATTTTGTACGACAAAACAGTTGTAGATGAAAATGACTTAAAAGAAGGTTGGAATATTCTAAGGAATAAGAAATACAGCGGTCAGATTTATATGTATGATTCTGAAAGGGATTCTTTTATGGTGGCTTTGAAAGGCCTTGGTTATTCAATGAATACAAGAAATAAAGATGAACTAAAACAGGCGTACAACTGGCTTATTGAACAGAATAATACAATGAAACCTGTATATGTTGGAGATGATGTTATGGACAACATGATTTCAGGTAATAAGGCAATGGCTGTAGTATATTCAGGAGATGGCTCATATGTTATTAATGAGAATGATAATATGGGATTTTTCGTGCCGGATCAGGGAAGTAATGTTTGGACTGACGGAATGGTTATTACCAAAAAGTGCAAAAATACTAAGCTTGCTCATCAGTTTATTGATTATTTCTTAAGTTATGATGTGGCAGAGCAGAATACTGATTATATAGGATATGATAGTGCAGTAAAAAGTGTTTATGAATATTTTAAAAATGATGCTTACGCAGGAAATCCGGGCTGTGGACCTGACACGTCAAATCCTAAAAATGAAGTTTTTAAAGACCAGCCACAGGATATAAAGGCGTATAGTTCAAGTCTTTGGACAAAAGTTAAGTCACATTAGAATTTAAAATTTCAATCACACTAAAGTTTTGGCTTAAAAATTAAAAGTAATTTAAATATATTAAATTGAAGTTTATGTTTTGAAATAAATGAGAGAGGGAATCATGGACAAAAATTTTTGGAGGGAATATTTTTCTATTCCTAATATAATGGGATATTTTAGAATAGCGTTGGCAATGTTATATATGTTGCTATTTTACAGGGCGTTAGACGGTGCTCCTTACTGGCCTGTAATTGTGACAATTGTAATCTCGGGAATAACAGATTTCTTTGATGGTAAAATTGCCAGAAGGTTTAATATGATAACAGACTGGGGAAAGATGCTTGATCCAATAGCCGACAAAATAACTTTAGGAGCTATTATTATAAGCATGTCTTTCAAATATTCCATAGTTGTACCCATGGTTGTCTTTTATATAATAAAAGAAGGCTATATGGCGGTTGCAGGAATTATATCAATTAGAGCCGGACACAAAATCGAAGGTGCAATGTGGTATGGCAAAGTATGCACTTTTGCAACTTATGTAATTCTGATTGTATTGCTTTTATTTCCTAATATGCCGGAAGTTATGGTTAATGTTTTGGTTATAGCTGACATGGCTATAATGGCATTTACCCTGATAAAATATTTTATTTATCACAGAGGCTTGTGGGAAGAGTTAAGAGGTAAGTTGCCGAAAAACATGGAGAAATAATATGGTATACTACTAGTACAAAATAATTTTCATATAAGAGAAATTAAAAAAATCTTGACAAAAATATTTATATAGTGTAACATAACAGAGCGATAAGTCATAACGCAAATCGCCCAGTTAGCTCAGTTGGTAGAGCAGAGGACTGAAAATCCTCGTGTCTCTGGTTCGATTCCGGAACTGGGCACTATATAAATATGCGGGTGTAGTTCAGTGGTAGAACACCAGCCTTCCAAGCTGGATATGTGGGTTCGATTCCCATCACCCGCTCTATTTTTTTGCCCGAAAGGCTGCCGTGCTAAAGAAAGCACGGTGGCTTTTCTTTTTATATTCCCCTTGTTGTATCTTTGTTCTTTTGTGGTAAAATTAAAAAAGAGTGTTGCGATTTTACGCAATGAAGAACGGAGGAATTAGATATGGCAGAAAAAGTTCAATTTACAAATTCACAGATGCTTAAATGGATGGAATATGTGGCAGATATGCAGGGAGTAAGTGCGGAGAAGATTAAGATGCTTAACACTTGCAGCAAGAGAAGAAATGTGTTGGCAACTATTGCAACACATAAGAGAGTTTTGATTTTTGCAGATTCTACATATCCTAACATGTTATATAAATGCTGGGAAGCAGGATATGGTGATTATGAAATGTACTTTGGTAAAGGGTACGAACCTTCTGAAATGAAGCATTGCAAAGTAAGCGATATGATGGACGGCAATTTAGAAGGACCAACGGTTATTTATATTGTTAATGAAAACACAAGAGAATCAATGATTTTCGGAATGAAGAATGATAATTTTTCATCAGGTATGGTTAAATATGTAGGTCATGAAATCCGTGCAGTTATTATGAATAAGCTTGAAATGGATGTAAGAGACACTGTTTTACTTGCAAATGCTGAGAGTATTGCAGTTGAAGCATCAATGGTAGCTTATGAAGGGGGTGTTATTGCAGCGGAAAGAGATGCAGGTTCACTTAGAACAATGGAAGAGAATGCTTCTAAGTTTGGTACCCATAATATTGAAATTATTCCTGAAATTACTGTTGAAGCATTGGAAAAACTTCCAACGCCAAGACTTGCTTTTATCGTGGCACAAGAAAGTACCATCGAAAATGATATAGTAACTTTATTAAAAGTAAATCCGAAGATTAAATTTATTATTTATACATTAGAATTAGATATTTTAGCAGATATTAAATACCTAATGAAGAAACATGGTGTAGATGTAACAGAAGTAATGCAGATAGCTGTGTCTAAGGTAGACAAGAATGGAGTATTTGTCGCACAGCCGGCACCATGGATGATTACATGTGAGGTAAAAGAGAAATAATATGAAGTTTTTGCTAGTTGCAATTAATGCAAAGTACATACATTCAAATCTTGCAGTTTACAGCCTTAAGGCTTTTGCTGAAAAATATGGAAATAATAATAATGAAATAGAGATTGCAGAATATACTATTAACCAGTACAGTGATGATATTTTAAGAGATATTTATAAAAGAAAACCGGATGCAGTTGGTTTTTCATGCTATATCTGGAACATTGGGATGGTTAAGGAGATTGTTAGGGATTATAAGAAGATTTGCCCAAATGTGGATGTTTGGGTAGGTGGCCCTGAAGTTTCCTACAATGTGGAGCAGGTTCTTAGGGAGAATGAAACCATTGATTATGTTATGTATGGGGAGGGCGAGCTTACTTTCAAAGAAGTAATGGACAAGTATAATTTTAATGGAATTGGTATTGATGACCTTAAGGATATACTTGGCATAGGATATAGAAAGTCTAAAAGTTTAGAACATCAGATATTCGAATCAGAAACAGGAATACTAGATTGTTCAAAAAAACAGAGAATCCAGATTATAATCAACAAACCTCAACAGCCTGTTGATATGTCGGACATTCCTTTTGTTTATAAGGAGATGAAGGACTTTGAAAACAAGATTATTTACTATGAAACAAGCAGAGGCTGCCCTTTTTCATGCAGTTATTGTCTTTCATCCATTGATAAAAGATTAAGGTTTAGAAGTCTTGATTTGGTTAAGAAGGAACTTCAGTTTTTCATAGACAATAATACTAATCAGGTTAAGTTTGTGGACAGAACTTTTAATTGCAACAAGAAGCATGCAATGGAAATTTGGTCATATATTAAGAAACACGATAATGGTGTAACTAATTTTCATTTTGAAATTGCAGCAGATCTTATGACGGAGGAGGAGATTGCCTTAATAAGTGATATGCGACCGGGGTTGATTCAGTTGGAAATTGGCGTGCAGTCAACTAACGAGAAGACTTTGGAGGCAATTAATCGTAAAACGGACATTGAAAAAATAGCAGAGATTACGGAAAAGATACATCATAGTGGTAATATTCATCAGCATCTTGACCTTATAGCAGGGCTTCCAAATGAGAATTATGAAAGCTTTAAGAGAAGTTTTGATCAGGTGTATGCAATGAAGCCTGACCAGTTTCAGTTGGGATTTTTGAAAGTTCTTTATGGCTCAATGATGAAGGAAAATAGTGAAAAATATGGTATGGCTTATAGTGGCAGGGCACCTTACGAAGTGCTTAAAACCAACTGGGTTAGTTTTGATGACATATTGAAACTAAAAGAAGTGGAGGCTGTTGTTGAGATATATTACAATAGTTTTCAGTTTGAAAATACAATAAGAAAGCTTAGTGAACTTTACGAATCACCATTTGAACTGTATGAACAATTGGGTAGTTTTTACCAGAGACACAGTGAAAACGGGGAGAAACATTCAAGAGTTAAGCGTTATGAATTACTTTTGAATTTTATTAAGAAGAGGAACTTTGAAGAGAATATTCAATGGGAGGAGCTTTTGACAAAAGATTTTTATTTGCGTGAAAATGCCAAAAGCCGTCCTGGATTTTCTAAAAACATTGAAAAATACAAGCATCAGATTAGAGAGTTTTTTAAAGGAGAAGAGGTTAGAACAATCCTTGTGGATTATGAAGATTACGATTCCAAGCAGTTAGAAAAAATGACTCACGTTGAAGTGTTTGGAATAAATGAGGACAATCTTACATATATATTATTTGATTACAAACACAGAAATCCTTTGAATAAACAGGCTAAGCTGATTAACATAACAAAGCAGATAAAGAGATAGGAATTATGGTTAAAGATTATGTGTGTGTGGATATCGAAACATCCGGCGTAAGAGTAAAGTGGGACAAAATAATAGAGATTGGAGCAGTTAAGGTAAGGGACGGTAAGGCAGTTGATACTTTTTCGGAGTTGATTAATCCGGGGCTGAAACTTAGTCCCTATATTACGGAACTTACGGGAATAACTGACGAAATGTTAAAGGATAAACCTTTTATAGAGGAAGTTCTGCCAAGATTTATTGAGTTTACCGGGGACGATGTGATTATGGGGCACAATATTATGTTTGACTATAGTTTTTTGAAACAGAATGCAATTAACCAGAAACTTAAGTTTGACAAAATGGGAATTGATACATTAAAGATTGCAAGAAAGACTTTGAAGGGACTTGAAAGCAGAGGCTTGGAATATTTGTGCAATTATTATGGAATAGCAGATGAAAACCATCACAGGGCATTTAATGATGCAGAGGTTACATCTAAGTTATACAATGTGCTAATGGAAAAGTTTGGCACAGAGTGTCCGGGACTTTTTGAACCTTATCAGTTAGTATTTAAAGCGAAAAAAATGCAGCCTATTACTGACAGACAAAAGAAATATTTAAAAGATTTGATGGTATATCATAAGATTGAAATGAATTTTAATATAGATGAGCTTTCAAAGAATGAAGCGTCTAAAAAAATAGACAAAATTCTTTCAGAAAAAGGCAGAATTTTTGACTAGGACATTTTTGACAGTTATGGTATACTTTGTTAAAGAAAAAGTGGGTTATTAGACCACAGTTCACAATATTATCGTTTTTTATTAATATAATAAATGTTAAAACACCTAAAATTTGATTACACTGTAATCATTAGTTTATTGGGAAAAGGAGAATGGTATGAACTTTTTTTACAACAAGAAGAATCAGAGAATTATCGCAGGAGTAATAGCAGGCTTATTAATACTTGCAATGGTTGTTACAACAGTATTTAGTGTATAGAGAAGGACTTGAGGAGGCTAATTGTGAAGGGGATTAAGAAAGTAGTTTTATTAATCGCATGTGTTATTCTTACAATGGGAACAGTGTGTGTATGGGCTGCTTCTGAGGATGCAGAAGAAAAGATTAAAAACGGCGTGTCAATTGACAGCGTTGATGTAAGTGGAATGACAGCAAGCGAAGCTACAAAAGCGCTGAAGACAGTTGTGTCAGACAAGACAGCTACAACAGTAACACTTGATGTTAATGGTAAGTCAGTTCAGACTACGTTAGGGGATTTAGGATACAAGTGGAGCAATAAGACAGTAGTTGATGAAGCTGTGAATACAGGAAAGACAGGTAACATTATAAAGAGATATAAGGATGGTCTTGATTTACAGCATAATGGCATGAAGTTTAATATTGAAATGTCATTTAATAAAGATACCTTAAAAAAGAAGTTACAAACTATTTGTGCTGATTATGAAATAAAGGCGCAGAATGCGTCTTTGGAGGCTACAGGTCATGGATTTAAGATTATGAAAGAGAAAGAAGGCGTGACTGTAGACTATGATAAGACTGTGGAACAGTTATATACATATGTAACAGAGAAGTGGAATAAGAAAGCTAACATAAAGTTAACTGCCACAACTACAGTTTCAAAACCTAAGTATACAACAGAGGATTGTGAAAAGGTTTCTAACGAACCAATGGGCAGTTATACAACAGAGTTTAGTGTAGGAAGTTCTTATGCTAATAGAAACTTAAACATACAGAATGGTGCTAAGTTAATTAACGGAGCAGTTGTTTATCCGGGAGAACAGTATTCATGTAATGAAAACTTATATCCGTGGACAGAGGATAACGGATGGCATCCTGCAGGTACATATGTTGATGGTGGCGTTCAGGACAGCTTAGGTGGTGGTATTTGTCAGGTTTCAAGTACACTTTACAATGCCTTGCTTAGAGCAGAGATTAAGGTTGTTAAGAGATTCCCGCATTCAATGGCAGTAGGATATGTTCCTTTGTCAGCAGATGCAGCTTTGGCAGGAGATTACAAGGATTTAGTATTTGAAAATGATACTGATGCGCCTATTTATGTTCAAGGTATTTATAATTCAGGCGGTTCAATTACTTTCAATATTTATGGACATGACACAAGAAAAGCTGGTCATTCAGTAAAATATGAAAGCAAGACTGTAAAGACTACACCTGTTAAAACACAGACTAAGAAGGATTCAAGTAAGCCTGTAGGCTATTCAGAAGTTGAATCTTCGGGTCATGTAGGGTATGTGGCTGAATTATGGAAGATTACATATGAAAACGGCAAGCAGGTTAGTAAGGAATTAATACATACAAGTACTTATGCAATGTCACCAACAATTGTTGTAAAGGGAACTAAGAAGGCTTCCACAACAACTAAGAAAGATGATAGTGATAAGGACCACAAGAAGAGTAGTGAAGAGACAACAAAAAAGTCAACTTCAAGTAAGAAATCAAAAAAATCAGAATAGTTAAATAAGGCGGTGAATTATGAATCCGGGAAAAGTTTCAGAAGTAACTTATAAAAGAGCTATTTTAAAGAATTTAAATTCCAAAAACGAAGGAGTTAAACCGGGAGTAAATTCTGCAAACATACAATTAGAAGACATTACGGCTGTAGTGTCTTCTAATTGTATATTAAAGACTTTTGACGGATGTGAAGAGTTTTATGTTCAGCGAAGTATTAACAGTATTTGCGAAAAGGGCGGTGTTCCAAAAAGTTTACAATTAAGCATTACAATGCCATTGGAATTTGAAGAAAAAGAAGTAAACAGAATGATTAAAAATTTTAGAAAGTCAGCAGACAGTCATAATGTGGAAATTAACCAGTGTAATGTTTATAGAGGAGCCACTGAAGGTCCAATTATTAACATTTTTATGATTGGAACAACAGGCAATTTACTAAAAAGTGATAGCATAAAACCGGGAATGGATGTTATAATGGCAGGAACACTTGCTATTGGTGGAACATCTGTTATAGCAGAAAGATATAAAGATAAGTTAGCAGGCAAGTTTTCCGGAAGATTTATTTCAGAATGCTTGGAATTGAAAGATTACACTAGTACCGAGAAAGCTTCTGCAATAGCAATAGATGCAGGAGCTGTGTATATGCACGCTGTTTCTGAAGGAGGATTGTTTAGTGGATTATGGGAAGTGGCTTCATGTGTGGATAAAGGCATTCAGGTAGATATTAACAAGATTCCTATTTGGCAGCAGGTTATTGAAATAGCAGAATTTATGGATATTAACCCTTATTTGTTGGAAGGTTCAGGTTCGCTATTGATTGTAAGCCCTGATGGTTATAAAATAGAAGAGTCACTAAACGCTAACGGAATCTATGGAGAAGTAATCGGAAAGATAACTGACAATAAGAACAGAGTAGTTATAAATGACGATGAAACAAGGTATTTGGAACCTCCAAGAGGTGATGAAATATACAAATTTATTTAAAAAAGGAGATTGGCAATGAGAGAAGAGATTTTACGTTTAATTGAAAAAAATAGCAGAATTGACATTCATGAAATGGCGATTCTTTTAGGAGCGAAGGAGGCGGAAGTTGCCAACGCCATAGCGGATATGGAAAAGGAAGGTGTAATATGTGGATATTACACACTTATTGATTGGGATAAAACTAACGATGAAAAAGTAACAGCATTAATCGAAGTTCGTGTTACACCACAACGTGGAAGCGGATTTGATGAAATTGCAGAGAGAATATATAAATTTGAAGAAGTTAAGGCAGTTTATCTTATGTCAGGTGGTTTTGACTTTACAGTTATACTTGAAGAAAAAACAATGAAAGAGATAGCCCAGTTTGTATCAAGTAAGCTTTCTACTTTAGATTCAATTTTGAATACAGCAACACATTTTGTATTGAAGAAGTATAAAGACTACGGAATGATTTTAGATGAAAAACAAAAAGATGAAAGGATGTTAGTGACACCATAATGAGAGATCCATTATCAAAAGTAACAAAGGAAATTAAACCATCAGGCATTAGAAAGTTTTTTGACATTGTAAGCGAGATGAAAGATGCTATTTCACTTGGCGTAGGTGAGCCTGATTTCGATACCCCTTGGCATATTAGAGAAGAGGGGATATATAGTCTTGAGAAAGGACGTACTTTTTATACATCTAACTCAGGTCTTAAAGAGTTAAAGATGGAGGTATGCAATTACCTTAAAAGAAAATTAGATGTAGATTATGATTATAACAGCGAAGTAATGATTACTGTAGGTGGTAGTGAGGCCATTGATATTGCGATGAGAGCAATGCTTGATCCGGGTGATGAAGTTTTGATTCCACAGCCAAGCTACGTTTCATATGTTCCATGTGTTGAATTAACACATGCTGTTCCTGTCATTATTGAATTAAAGGAAGAGAACGAATTTCGCTTAACTAAGGAAGAAGTTTTAGAAAAGATAACTGACAAAACTAAGATTTTGGTTTTACCTTTCCCTAATAATCCAACAGGTTCTATTATGGAAAGAAAGGATTTGGAAGATATTGCTCAGGTTTGTATAGAAAAAGATATTTTTGTATTATCTGATGAAATTTATTCTGAATTATCTTACAAGGAAGAGCATGTTTCAATAGCATGTATTCCGGGAATGAAGGAAAGAACAGTTTTGATTAACGGTTTTTCAAAGGCTTATGCAATGACAGGTTGGAGACTTGGTTATGCGTGTGCACCAAAGGTTATTATGGATCAGATGGTTAAAATCCATCAGTTTGCAATTATGTGTGCACCTACAACAAGCCAGTATGCAGCAGTTGAAGCATTAAGAAACGGTGATGATGATGTGGCAAGAATGAAGGAGTCATACAATCAGAGAAGAAATTATCTTGTTCACGAATTAAGAGATATGGGACTTGATTGTTTTGAACCATATGGAGCATTCTATGTATTCCCAAGCATTAAGAAGTTTGGACTCACATCAGAAGAGTTTGCTACAAGATTGCTAGAGGAAGAAAAGGTTGCCGTAGTTCCGGGAACAGCTTTCGGTGATTGCGGAGAAGGTTTTCTTAGAATATCATATGCATATTCACTTGATGATCTTAAGCTTGCCCTTGGCAGAGTTAGAAAGTTCGTTGAAAGACTGGAGCAGAAGTAGACTATAAGCTTACATGATTAGCAGATGCACATTAGTGTACAGTTTTGTAAGCCAGAATGGAGATAGGTTATGAATGTTATATTATTAGAGCCTGAAATCCCACAGAACACAGGTAACATAGGACGAACATGTTGTGCAACAGGTACAAAGCTTCATCTTATTGAACCTATGGGATTTAGAATAAATGAGAAGAATCTTAAGCGTGCAGGAATGGACTATTGGGATGATTTGGACGTGACTATTTATGATAGTTTCAAAGATTTTATGGATCAGCATCCGGGAATAAAGATTTGGATGGCTACAACTAAGGCTCCACACAGATATACAGATGTAGAGTTTGGACCGGATGATTATATAATGTTTGGGAAAGAAAGCGCAGGAATACCGGAAGAGATTTTGGTAGATAATGAAGATACCTGTATTAGAATCCCAATGAATCCGGAGATTAGATCATTAAATCTTGCCAATTCAGTTGCAATTGTACTTTATGAGGCATTAAGACAGAATGATTTCCATGGAATGCAGATGGAAGGTCACCTTCACAGACTGCAGTGGAAGGAATAATATAATCAGACACAAATTGATTATAGAAATAAAAAATAAATTATAAAGCATTTAGACTATTAAGTAACAATGTAAAAAATAGCCTAAATGCTTTTATTTTTTTGTGCATTATAACGTTTTTAGAGATTGTGGTCGAAAAATCTTTAAACTTCTGCTAAAATGTTTTATCGAAAGTAAAAAAAGGAGGATTTGACAATGTCAAACAACGAAATTGGTAACTCAGCAGTATATGATGCCAGAGAGTTGGGAAAAGGAAAGATGTTTCTTTTAGGTTTCCAGCATATGTTCGCCATGTTTGGTGCAACAGTTTTGGTACCACTTTTAACAGGTCTTGATGTTCAGACAACATTACTTATGGCAGGTCTTGGAACTATTCTTTTCCATATTTTTACAAAATTACAGGTTCCGGCATTTCTTGGTTCATCTTTTGCATTTCTTGGTGGATATACAACAGTATCAGGAGCTTTTGGTGACTTTGGAGTAAAAGATTCAGCCCATATGCTTCCATATGCATGTTTAGGTGTAGCTTGCGCAGGACTATTATATTTAGTTTTAGCGTTGCTAATAAAGTTAGTAGGTGTTAAGAAGGTTATGAAGTTCTTCCCACCTGTTGTAACAGGTCCTATTATTATTGCTATTGGTCTTTGCCTTGCACCATCAGCACTTAATAACTGTGCAACATGTTGGCCACTTGCCGTCGTAGCGCTTGTTATCGTAATATTATTTAATATCTGGGGAAGAGGAATGGCAAAGATTATTCCTATTCTTTTAGGTGTAGTTGGAGCATATTTATTCGCCCTTATTTTCGGAAACGGATTAGGTTTATTAGGCGAAGCAGGTCAGGTTGATGTAAAAGCTATTGCTGATGCAGCATGGATTGGTCTTCCTGTTCATATGGACGAAACAATTTTTGCAATTGACTGGAACAACAGCTCAGCAATTATTTTTGCTATTACAACAATGGTTCCAATTGCCATTGCAACAATGATGGAACATATCGGTGACATTTGTGCCATCGGTGCTACAGTAGGAAAAGACTTTATTAACCGCCCGGGTCTTCACAGAACACTTTTAGGTGACGGACTTGCTACAACATTATCATCAATTTTTGGTGGCCCTGCTAACACAACATATGGTGAAAACACAGGTGTACTCGCTCTTTCAAGAGTATATGATCCAAGAGTAGTAAGAATTGCAGCTTATCTTGCAATGTTATTCTCATTCTCACCTAAGTTTGCCATGATTATTCAGGCTATGCCATCAGGTATCGTTGGTGGTATTTCATTTATGCTTTATGGAATGATTGCAGCAATCGGTGTTCGTAATGTAGTAGAAGCACAGGTTGACTTTAAGAAGAGCAGAAACGTTATCGTTGCAGCTATTATCGTTGTATGTGCTTTAGGTATCAAGTTTAGTTCAGGAATGGGCGCAGATGTATTAAGCGGAGTTGACGGAGCAGTTTCATTCTCAATCGGAGGAGTAGTAATCAGCCTTTCAGGACTTGCAGTTGCATCAATTGCAGGAATTATCCTTAATGCAGTATTCCCAGACAAAGATGAAGTGAACGACGTAACAGAATCCAAATAATAAATTAATGTAATTACAGTGTCAAAAGGTCCTATCCCAATTATTCCAGTACAAAAAGGGAAAGGTGAATTGGAATTTTGATATTTTAATTAAGTATCACAAAAAAATGGATGCCAGCAAACAATAGGCAGATTTTCGAAATTTTGCGAGTATAGTGTACAGCGATAAAACTACTGTCCGAGCGAAGCGAGTTTAGTTTTTCGCTGTACGATAGACGACGGAGCAAAATAAGAAAATCAACGTGTTTGAGGGCATCCATTTTTTTGTGATACGACAAGTGGCAAATTACCTGTTAATGGTAACAATTCCTTTGTTAGTCTGTATCAATCCTTCATCTTTCATTTTCTTTAATTCTCTACTCATGGCACTTCTGTCAACTGAAAGATAGTCCGCAAGGGCAGTCATTGTGAAGGGAAGCTTGAAAGTATTGCTTCCGGATTTCGAAGACAAAATTTCAAAATAATTATTTAAACGGTCACGTATGGTTCGACCACTTAAAACTTCAAGATGTTCACAGATAGATCTTGTCTTATCTGAAATTATAACAAGAATATTATTAACTAACTGGCTATGATGTGGACAAGCTTTCGAGCATCTTTTTATAATGTGTTCATAATCAATAAAACGAACAACGCAGTCACATGTAGCTTCAAGAGAAATGTTTTCAGGACAGGCATAGTGATAAAAGAGCTGACCGAAAAGATCACCACGACATAATTGCTCAAGAATAGTCTGGGTTCCGTTAGGAAGAAAATGTATAACCCTTGCGCTACCTGACTCGATTATACCTACCCCTATATTGTTGTCGTCATAGAAGCAGATAACTTCTCCGGATTTATAAGTTCTGGTATACGTTTTAAAACAGTGCATCATTTCAGCCTGTTGCTGTTCTGAAATATTGTAAAACAAATCTGTTTTTGTTATTTCCATAAATAAACTCCAATCTATATTGATATAACTATTGTATAAAAATTTTTATCATGAATATGTTGCAAATGCAACAGAAAAATAAAAACAATCATCATATAATAAGAATGTAAAGAAAATATATACCAGGATTGCACTTTATAAAGTGAAAAACGTTAAATTTTAAAAACGAAAATAATTCCTTCTTAACGTTGCAAAAAAAAAGATAAAGTGTTATATTATTCACAGTTAGTGAAAATTACTTTTATTGTGTCTAGTTGCGTCTTTTTGACAATTAAACACGGCACTGGCTAATATTTTTGAGAGGTGTATGATATGGATACAATAACATGCATTAAAACAAGAAGAAGTGTTAGAAAGTTTAAACAGGAATCAATATCTAAGGATATTATTGAAGATTTGGTTTTGGATGCTTCATATGCGCCTTCTTGGAAGAATACTCAGACAACACGATATATTGCAATAACAGATGCTGAGATTAAAGCTAAGCTTGCAGAGGAATGTTGTGCAGAGCATAACAGAGGAATTATTAATGGAGCACCACTTCTTATTGCTACATTAATAGTGGACAAGCGTTCAGGTTTTGAGAGAGATGGCAGTTATTCCACATCTCGAAAAGATTGTTGGCAGGCATTTGACAATGGCATTGCTACACAGACATTGTGTTTGGCAGCTAATGACAAAGGCTTGGGAACAGTAATAATGGGATTGTATGACATCGATAAAGCAGAAGAGATTATCGGGGTTCCCGAGGGACAGTTACTTATGGCACTTGTTGCTGTAGGTTATCCTGATGAAGAACCTGGTGTTCCAAAGAAGAAGACAGTAGATGATTTATTAAGCTATCGTTAGTCATTCACTATATTTTATGCTTTACATTTATTTTTAGGAGGAAAACAAGATGAGAGAAGAATGGAAAGGATTTACTACAGGCGAATGGGCAAAAGAAGTCAACGTCAGAGATTTTATCCAGAAGAACTACACACCATATGATGGTGATGCAAGTTTCTTAGCAGGTCCTACACAGGCAACAACAGATTTATGGAATCAGGTACTTGATCTTCAGAAACAGGAAAGAGCAGCAGGCGGCGTACTTGATATGGATACAAAGGTTGTACAGACAATCACATCACACGGCGCAGGTTACTTAGATAAAGATAAAGAAACTATTGTTGGTTTCCAGACAGATAAGCCTTTCAAGAGAGGTCTTCAGGTTAACGGTGGTATCCGTATGGCAATGAAGGCTTGTAGTGACAATGGATACGAAGTAGATCCAGAAGTTGTAGATTTCTACACAAACTACAGAAAGACTCATAACGCTGGTGTATTTGATGCTTACACACCAGAAATCAGAACATGTAGAACAAACCACATCGTAACAGGTCTTCCAGATGCTTACGGACGTGGACGTATCATCGGCGACTACAGAAGAGTTGCATTATACGGTGTTGATACACTTATCACAGATAAGGAAGCTCAGAAAGCAGCTACACCTACAGAAATGAGACCAGAAGTTATCCGTGATAGAGAAGAATACTCAGAACAGATTAGAGCTCTTAAAGAATTAAAAGAATTAGGTAAGATTTACGGATTTGATATTAGCAGACCAGCTCAGAACGTACAGGAAGCTATTCAGTGGATGTACTTCGGATACCTTGCAGCAGTTAAGGAACAGAACGGTGCAGCTATGTCATTAGGACGTACTTCAACATTCATCGATATCTATGCTGAAAGAGATTTAGCTAACGGAACATTTACAGAAGAACAGATTCAGGAATTCGTTGACCACTTCATCATGAAGTTAAGATGTGTTAAGTTCGCAAGAACACCTGAATACAACCAGATTTTCGCTGGTGATCCAGTTTGGGTTACAGAAGCAATCGGTGGTGTTGGTATTGACGGACGTCACATGGTTACAAAGATGTCATTCAGATATCTTCATACATTAGAAAACTTAGGTGCAGCTCCAGAACCAAACCTTACAGTTCTTTGGTCAACAAGACTTCCACAGGACTTCAAGAAATACTGTGCTAAGCTTTCAATTGAATACTCATCAATGCAGTACGAAAGTGATGACTTAATGAGACCAATCAATGGTGATGACTATGGTATCGCTTGTTGTGTATCTTCAATGAGAATCGGTAAGGAAATGCAGTTCTTCGGAGCTAGAGCAAACCTTGCTAAATGTTTACTTTACGCTATCAACGGTGGTGTTGATGAAAAGACTAAGGTTCAGGTAGGACCTAAGTACAGACCAATTACAGCAGAATATCTTGATTATGATGAAGTAATGGAAAGATATGAAGACATGATGAAATGGTTAGCAGACGTTTATGTTAACGCTCTTAACATCATTCACTACATGCATGATAAATATTCATATGAAAGAATCCAGATGGCTTTACATGATGCTCATGTAACAAGATGGTTCGCAACAGGTGTTGCAGGACTTTCAGTAGTAGCTGACTCACTTTCAGCTATCAAGTATGCTAAGGTTAAAGCTATCAGAGATGAAGATGGAATCGTAGTTGACTATGAAACAGAAGGTGACTTCCCTAAATATGGTAACGATGATGACAGAGTTGACCAGATCGCAGTTATGATCGTTAACAAGTTCATGGGTTACTTAAGACAGCACTTCACATACAGAGATAGTATTCCAACACAGTCAATCCTTACAATTACATCAAACGTAACATACGGAAAGAACACAGGTAACACACCTGACGGTAGAAAGATGGGACAGCCATTCGCACCAGGTGCTAACCCACTTCATGGTAGAGATACACACGGTGCTGTAGCATCACTTGCATCTGTAGCTAAGATTCCTTTCGAAAACGCTAGAGATGGTATCTCAGATACATTTACAGTAGTTCCAGATGCACTTGGAAAAGACTGTGACGTATTTACAGGTGACCTTGACGCTGATGCACTTGGTCTTGATATTGATGAAATCATCAAGCAGCAGCAGTTATAATAAATATAAATAAAAAGGAAAATCAGAATGTCAACAGGAATAATTCATTCAACAGAAAGTTGCGGAACAGTAGACGGACCGGGCGTGAGATTTGTAGTGTTCTTTAAAGGGTGTCCTATGAGATGTGCGTATTGTCACAATCCTGACACATGGTCAATGGAAGGCGGTACGGAAATGACCGTTGATGAATTGCTTAAAGAATATGAAACAAAGAAATTTTTCTACAAAAGTGGAGGTATTACTGCCACAGGTGGTGAACCCATGGTTCAGATTGATTTCCTTACTGAACTGTTTACTGAAGCACATAAGCGAGGAATTCATACCTGTCTGGATACATCAGGTGTAACATTTAGACCTGATGATCCGGCAAATCTGATGAAAGTAGATAAATTACTTGAAGTAACCGATTTGGTTATGCTGGATATTAAACATATTAATCCGCAGGAACATTTAAAACTTTGCAAACAGCCTAATGACAATATTTTGGCTTTTGCAAAATATCTTGATAAGAAAGGTATTCAGATGTGGATAAGACATGTTGTTGTACCACATATAACTTTAAATAAAGAGTACTTATATGAATTAGGACTTTTCATTGGAAAGTTAAAGATGGTTAAGGCTTTGGATATATTGCCATATCATGATATGGCTAAGCCAAAGTACGAGAAACTTGGCATGGATTACCCATTGAAGGATATAGAGCCTGCTACCAAAGAAATGGCAGTAGCTGCTCGAAAAATAGTGTTGCAGGGATTTAAAGAATCCAGAATTAAGTTATTACAAGAGAATAAATAGGAGGTAATAAAAATGGCAGCAAGCGAAAAACAGATTGATAATTTAGTTTCTTTAATAGATGGATATGCACAGGAAGGTGGTTACCATCTTAATGTTAACGTATTAAACAGAGATACATTACTTGATGCTCAGAAGCATCCAGAAAAATATCCACAGCTTACAATCCGTGTATCAGGATACGCTGTAAACTTCATTAAGTTAACAAAAGAACAGCAGGATGACGTTATTCACAGAACATTCCACGGAAGTTTATAAGATAACGACAAGAAATGATCCTTTATCGCCATATCGGGGTTTCCCGGTATGGCGATTTTTTATTGCTAAATAATAAAATGTGTTTATAATTATAAAAAGAGTGTTTTACTCAAATATATAGTAAAAGAGGCGAGAATTATGCATAATATAGTTTCAAAATTACTTATTTACGGAGATATGCCTAAAGATTCCATTCTTATGGAACTTAGTGACATTATTAGAGAATATAAAAGTGGTGACTATAAGAAAGATGAAATAATCACTAGGATATATAATCAGATTAAGAGAATTCTGGAAGTATCAACAGATTATGCTTTCGATAAGAATTTGTGGCACAACTATCTTACATATTTATTAATAACAAATGAGAACCCATTTAGCTTAACATGTGAAAAGGTTGGAGCAAGTGTGGGAACAGTAAACAGTTTTGCAAAGAATGACTTTAAGCAGTTCAAGGCCTTATTTGATTATGACTTTAAGCCAATGGAAGAAGAGTTTGGTATTGACTGTTTTACAAAGATTGAAAATTATCAGGCAATTGGGAAACCTGAACTTATGTACAATAAGAATGTTAGTGAAAAGGTTAGAGATTTAAGCGAAAAGCTTGAAAGCGCTAAGGATGAAGAAGAATTTTTTGATCACGTAACACAGTTTTATAAAGATTATGGTGTTGGAATGTTTGGTCTTAATAAGGCGTTCAGAATTTCAGACAACAATGGCAAGGTTGAATTCCAGGCTATTAACAATATGGAAAAAGTTATGCTTGATGACCTGGTTGGATACGAAATTCAGAAAAAGAAACTTGTTGATAATACAGAAGCTTTCGTACAGGGAAGAAAGAGCAACAACTGCTTATTATTTGGTGACAGCGGTACAGGTAAATCTACAAGTATTAAGGCTATTGTTAACGAATACTATGATCAGGGACTTAGAATGATCGAAATATACAAGCATCAGTTTAAAGACCTTTCTAACGTTATAGCTATGATAAAGAATAGAAACTACAAGTTCATTATTTATATGGATGACCTTTCATTTGAAGAATTTGAAATTGAGTACAAGTTCTTAAAGGCAGTAATTGAGGGGGGCGTTGAAACAAAACCTGAGAATATTTTGATTTATGCAACATCTAACAGAAGACATCTCATTAAAGAAACATGGAATGACAGAAATGATGTTCAGGTTGATAATGGAATGCATAAGTCAGATACTATGGAAGAAAAATTATCACTTGTACATAGATTTGGTGTTACAATTAACTACTCAAAACCTACACAGAAGGAATACTTTGATATTGCAATTGAATTGTGTAGAAGATTAGGTGTTGAACTTAGTGATGATGAAATCAAGGCTGAAGCAAATAAATGGGAATTAAGCCATGGTGGAATTTCAGGTAGAACAGCACAGCAGTTTGCTAACTATCTGGCAGGTCAGCAGAAATAATAATTATTATGTGTGGGTAACTTTTCAATAATAATCAACATATGTAGATAAATCTTGCAAGGTTGTTAAAAAAATTAACCTTGCAAGATAAAAGAAAAATAAAAAATAAAAATTTTTTGAAAAAAATTAAAAAAGTACTTGCATTGTTATGGTGACTATGCTAGAATACTTTTTGTCGCGAGACATTGGCCCATCGCCAAATGGTAAGGCACTGGACTCTGACTCCAGCATTTTCAAGGTTCGAATCCTTGTGGGCCAGCTTTAAACCACTTCGTTATGAAGTGGTTTTTTTCTTTCTAAGATTATCAAAATTCATTTGTAAAGCTAAGAATATATTTATAGTCTGTAATCCTGTATCCTATTTTACACAACTGCTTGGATTGAAAGCATAGAAGTTCTTTTTGTCCATGTCTTCAGTTACCATTCGTAGTGCTTCGCCAAAACGTTGAAAATGAACAATTTCTCTTGCTCTTAAGAATTTAATAGGTTCTCGAACATCACTTTCTTTTACAAGAGCTAGAATATTATCGTATGTTTTTCTGGCTTTTTGTTCCGCAGCCATATCTTCTATAAGGTCTGCAATAGGATCACCACAAGATTGGAAGGTAGTAGCTGAGAAAGGAACACCTCCGGCAGACTGTGGCCATACGCCCAAAGTGTGGTCGACATAGTATTTCTCAAAGCCTGCAAGGTCAATATCATCACAAGGAAGGTCTTTTACAAGCTGGGAAACAATGGAGCCGACCATTTCGAGATGCCCAAGTTCTTCCACCGCAATATCGTTGATTAAACCTGCAACTTTAGGGTTTTTCATTGCAAATTTCTGTGACATATAACGCATTGCGGCCGCTGATTCTCCGTCAGGACCCCCATACTGACTCAAAACTATTTGAGCAATTTTTGGACTTTTGATTTTAATATTTACAGGATACTGTAATCTTTTTTCATAATTATACATTAGCAGTTACCTCCTTCCCAAGGCATAGGACCTTTATTCCAGTCCCAATAATCCTTATTAGCTACATCATATGCCGAAAGAGGTCCAAAATTGTGGGTGTACATTTCCCACGCCTCTTCCCGCATTTCCTTCGCCTTGTGATAGTATTCAAGGGCTTCCATGCAATTGGGATGTGTATCAAGGAACAGCTTTACGTCATCCATTGCAAAACTTGCCTTAGTAATAATATCCATAAGTTTTTCTTTACTCATATCACATTTCATCGTCCACATCCCCTTCCAACATAAGGTTTATAAAGTTCCTTGAATATGGTTCCACAGCCTATAGCCTGGTCAATGTCATAAACATCCTGCCATTTTTGCCATGGAACAAAACACATACCGGGAGCCATATGGTCGACATGTTCTGTTCCACGGTCACAACCCTCATTGTTCCGTTTCATATTGCAACAACAACCCTGATTATCATAAGTCATATTGCAACCACATCTATGGTTATCATTTCCGACACTGTGATTCATAGTATTGCGTTCCATACAACGATTTGGGTTATCCATATTTCGTTCTCTCACATTGTTGTTCATTTCACATCCACATTCCTGTCCCGACATAGGTCTGCCACATGGCATCATTCTGTTACAATTACCACGATTATATCTTCCGTTTCTTGGCGTATTCATATTGTTATGATTAAAACAATTTGCGTTTTGATTGCAATTGTTACAGTCCATAAAAATCTCCATTTTCTTTTTGTTCTACAGTATTATTCTATGCATAAAATAATTTGGTGTTAAATAAAAATAAAAAAATAAAATAAATGCAATATTTTTTGAAAACCCTTCGTTTAATATGTAAAGACACAAGGAAAGCTAGCAAAATAAAGTGACTTTGAAACAACAGTAAGGAAGACTATGAAAAATCAGTAGTAAATTAAGAAGGATACACAAACAAGGAGGTAGGAGCTATGAGGAAAACATCAAAATTTTTATTTGCAACAGCTATGGCAGTAACTGTTTTGGCATTGGCTAATCCATCACCAACAGTAATGGCTAAATCAAAAGGGAAAAAATCAAAGGTAGTATACACGCTTAAAAAAGGCACACTTACAATCTCAGGAAAAGGTGAAATGCCTAAGAAAATGACTTTCAAAAATAATAAGAAAGTTAAAAAAGTAGTTATTAAAAACGGTGTAACATCAGTTTCAGACAAAGCATTTTATAAGTGCAAAAACTTGTCAAAAGTAACAATTGGCAAATCGGTTAAGAAAATAGGAATTGATAGTTTTAATGGAACAAAAATTAAGAAAGTAACAATTCCTAAGAAAGTAAAGGAAATTGGTCAGGATGCTTTTGAAAATTGTAAGCAGTTAGAAAATATCACATTACCAGGAAAGTATACATTAAAAAAGAAAAAAGGTGATGACGCTTATGCAACAATTATGGGCGGTTCAATGGCTGACACAGTAACTTTTTCAACAAGTATTGATTTAAAGACAGTTACATATGTTAATTCTAATGTTTTTGATGTTAGTGCAAATGACAAGAATTATACATCAAAGTCAGGAATGATTTACACAAAGGACGGAAAAACTCTTGTAAGAGTATCAGCAGGAACAAAGGAACTTTCAATAGATGAAGGTTGTGAAACATTTGCATTACAGTCAATTCTCTATGCAAGACATTTTGATGGAGATGATTATGTAGTTTGTGACAAACTTGAAAAGATAAGGATTCCGGCATCAGTTAAGAAGATTGATTATAATGCATATCAGGCAGGAGATTATCATGAAAGATTTGATATTGGAAAGGATATAGTAATTTCAGGCGCAGACTTAGATGGAGAAAGTGTTGTGAACCTTTGCAACCGTACAAACCTTTCTACATGGGAAAATATTGCAAAGCAGGTTCCAAGTATCAAAGTTGAGAATGGAATGTATATTTCAAAGGACAACGTTTTAATAGGCTATGAAGGAAAAAGTGAAAAACTTGTTGTTCCTGAAGGAATTACAACAATTGCCAACAATGTTATAAAAGGCGAAGGATACAATCCTGACAGCAAGATTGCAAAGGAGATTGTTATTCCTGATACTGTAAAAGTAATAGAAGACAGAGCGTTCTTTAGCAGATATAACCTTGAAAAAGTTACATTGCCAAAGAATCTTACAGAAATAGGTGATTATGCATTTTTTGAATGCAACATAAAGGAAATTGAAATACCTAATACTATTACAAAATGGGGCAAAAATGTTTTCTCAAGTTGTGCACTTGAAAAAGTTACAATTCCAACAAATATAAAAGAAATCCCAGAGGGAATGTTTGATGCATGTTATAAATTAAAAAATATTGTGATTCCTGATAATATCGAAAAAATAAATGAGGGTGCTTTTTGGGATTGCAGAAACCTTGAAAGTGTAACAATAGGAAAAAATGTAAAGAGTATTGGAAAGTATGCATTTCAAAATACAAAATTGACAACAATTACAATTCCGTCAAATGTACAAAAAATAGATTTTAATGCATTTTTGGGCTGCGATTCTTTGGAAAAGTTTGTAATTGAAGGAAAGACAGATATTGCCAATGGCGTATTTGATAACACTTCTAATGTAGTTTTGGATTACAGATTAGGAGCACAGTATAACAAAACAAGTGTACAGATAAATAATTTTAAAAGAGACAAGAAAAATTATCTTAAAGTAAAGGCTTCATGGGCTAAGGTTAAAGGCATAAGCGGTTATGAAGTAAAAGTTGCAACAGACAAGAAGTTCAAAAAGAATGTTAAAAATGTAAAAGTAAATGAAACAAAAACAACTGTAACAGTTAAGCAGAAAGTTAAAAATGTTTACAATATAAAGAGAGTCTATGTTAAGGTAACTCCATACACATATGTTAATGGGAAAAAAGTGTATGGAAAATCACAAACAGGCTTAATGAAATAAACTAAGATTATAATGGCTTAACAGAAACGAAACCCTCAAAAACTAATATTATGGTAATAACCCGGGAAATCAGAAAGGTAACAAACAAGATTTCCCGGGTATTATAATTTATATAGAAGAAATATAACTGTTGGTTTTTGTCAGAAACTGGGGTATACTAGGTTTCGTGGAATAAAGTTTTGGAGGTAATTATGAGAAATTGTTTAGTTGCACAGTCTGGTGGACCGACTGTGGCTATTAACTCAAGCTTGGCGGGAGTAATTCAGGGAGCAATCGACAGCAAAAAGTTCGACAAGGTTTACGGCTCTCTTAATGGTGTACAGGGACTTTTAAATGGACGCCTTATGGATTTGACTGAAAAAGTTGAACAGGTGCCTATGTTTATTGAATTGTTAAAAAAGTCACCTTCTATGTATTTAGGTTCATGTAGATATCAGTTACCTGATTATACAGAAGACGATGCACCATATGCATATATTTTTAATAAGTTTGAAACATATGAAATAGATGCATTTTTCTATATTGGCGGAAATGATTCTATGGACACGGTAGACAAGCTTAACACATATGCAAAAGCTGTTGGAAAGGATGTTAAGATAGTTGGTATTCCTAAGACTATTGATAATGATTTGTGTATTACAGACCATACACCGGGCTATGGTTCAGCAGCAAAATATGTGGCATCTACTTTACTGGAAATAGGTCACGACACATCAATTTATCCAATTAACAGCGTAACTATTGTAGAAATTATGGGACGTGATGCAGGGTGGCTTACAGGGGCTTCAGTCCTTGCAAGAAATAAATATAATCATGCACCTCATCTTATTTATTTGCCGGAAGTTGCTTTCGATGAGGCTCAGTTTATTGAAGATGTAAAAGAGGCAATTAAGAAATACAATAACGTTGTAATTGCTGTTTCAGAGGGAATCAAAAATGCAGAAGGAAAGTACATTAGTGCCACATCTGCAGTGGAAGATACTTTTGGACACAGCCAGTTAAGCGGAACAGGAAAGAGCTTAGAATATATTATTAAGCAGAATCTTCAGGTAAAGGTTCGTTCTGTTGAAATTAATATTTTGCAAAGATGTGCTGCACATATGTCTTCTATTACAGATATTGGCGAAGCATTCAGACTTGGGCGCCACGCAGTTGGAACTGCACTTGAAGGCAAGTCAGGCGTTATGGTTACAGCAATCAGAAAAGCTAACGAACCATATAGTGTTAAAATGGGAGACACAGATGTTAAAAATGTGGCAGGCCTTGTAAAACATGTTCCAAGAGAATGGATTAACGAAAGAGGAAATGATGTAACACAGGATTTTGTTGATTACGCATATCCGCTTATTCTTGGGGAACCGGTTGTTAAGTATGAGAGAGGAATTCCTGATTATTTGGATGTTTCTCATTTGTATCCTAATAACTAAAGTAGAGAACAAACTTCACAATAATTTTATAAAAGTGCAAAAACATAGTTATATTAGCGAATATTAGTGTTGCAATACTACTAAAATGGGTTATAATATAAGCAGTTGTTTAAAAATTAACAATGAATGAATTTTACGGAGGTACATTATGTTAGTATCAGCTAAAGAAATGTTAGAAAAAGCTAAAGCAGGCCACTATGCAGTAGGTCAGTTTAATATCAACAACCTTGAATGGACAAAGTCAATTCTTTTAACAGCAGAAGAATTAAAGAGTCCTGTTATTTTAGGTGTATCTGAAGGTGCTGGAAAGTACATGACAGGATACAAGACAGTAGTAGGAATGGTTAACGGAATGATGGAAGAACTTGGAATTACAGTTCCAGTTGCTCTTCACTTAGATCATGGTTCATATGAAGGATGTTTAAAGTGTGTTGAAGCAGGATTTTCATCAATCATGTTCGACGGTTCACATTATCCAATCGAAGAAAACATCGAAAAGACTAAAGAATTAGTTAAAATCGCTAACGAACACGGTATGTCACTTGAAGCAGAAGTTGGTTCAATCGGTGGTGAAGAAGACGGTGTTATCGGTAGGGGTGAATGTGCAGATCCTGATGAATGTAAGGCTATTGCTGATTTAGGAGTAACTATGTTAGCAGCAGGTATTGGTAACATTCATGGTAAATATCCGGCAAACTGGGAAGGATTAAGCTTTGAAACATTAGCAGCAGTTAGTGAAAAAGTTGGTAATATGCCATTAGTTCTTCATGGTGGTACAGGAATTCCTGCAGACCAGATTAAGAAAGCTATCTCACTTGGCGTTTCAAAGATTAACGTTAATACAGAATGTCAGCTTTCATTTGCTGAAGCTACAAGAAAATACATCGAAGCTGGTAAGGACTTAGAAGGAAAGGGATTCGATCCTCGTAAGTTACTTGCACCAGGTGCTGAAGCAATCAAAGCAACAGTAAAAGAAAAAATGGAACTTTTCGGTTCAGTTGGAAAAGCTGAATAATCCATACAAAAATAAAGCAAGAATACATGCCCCGGCAAAAGCCGGGGTTTTTCTTTTGGCAGGAGGAGATTCTTAAGTTTTTTTGTTAGAGAATATAATCAAAAATAACTTATATAATTCTTGATTAAAGTTTAAAAAGTATTTATACTTTACTAAGAAAGG